>Ga0118677_10002760_pt1 | contig 34592 bp, 22 predicted proteins | sample AliMusrvi5mmetaG_FD_86154 | JGI IMG/M metagenome (GOLD analysis project Ga0118677, IMG submission 86154)
GTATTACCCGCAGTGTATCGAAAATCACGGTGCAAACGCAAAATGAAATCTCGGAAAAGATCTCCAGCACGTTCAACTATCGCACGACGGTGACCACCGAAACCGCGCGCGCGCAGTCGAATATGATGCTTGGGCAGACGGATCTTCGCGATCCGAACACCGGGCAAACCTGGAAAGTGAACGCGGGGCATAACCGCTACTGGAAGTTGGGTAACGGCAATATCGTCGGCACCGCGGGTGAAGCGCCCGCGGATGTGAGCTTCACTCCGTTGGACGAATGGTAAGTCCGTTACTCGATCAAGAGCAACTTGAGCAGACGCTGGTTCCCCTGATCGAAGACCACGGCCCGGTCGCCGCGGGCGATGAGCATCTCCGGCGTTGAAAGCGTCGTTAAATCGTTCCCCGCCAGATCGCGTTTGCCGAAGACCGCCAGTGTCTTGCCGTCGGCGAGATCGATCACCAGCACGCGGTTCCGTTCACGATCGGCAATCCATAATCGCCCGCTGTCCGCACTGCAATAGATGGTGTGGCCAAAAGCATCGCCCTCTGCGGTTTGCCGCCAGCGCTTTGTTTCCGTCCAGTTCGCCCCGGCGTGGGCGAATTCGACGATTGCGCCATCTCCTGCGCCTAGCAGCGTATCCGTTCCTTGCATCGCCAGCGTCGTCCACGCCTGCACCGGTGTGGTCGTCTGTAAGGTCACGGGGCCGGCTTCGCCGAGGTAACGGCCATCATTTCCGATGTAGAACGCTTGCCCCTTGCCGGCCTTTGACAGTGTCAACAACACCAGTTTTCCCTGGGTATCCGCATACGCGGTCGCGGCGACCATGCCGCGCGCCAGCGCGCAACCATTCTCGATGCGGTCAGTGTTCACTTCGCCAGCCAGTGATCCGCGATAGAAGGTGGGTTTGCCCCAGAGCCACCCGGCCGCCACCTGGCTATCATTCGCCAGCATCACACTCTGTCCGATCTCATCCGGATTATTGACGCCGTTACGCATCGGGGCATCCGGGGTGTCTGCCCATTGCCATCCGCCGCAGGCCCACCAGATGTTCCCCTGCCGGTCCAATCCCAGTCCACTGCAGTCGGCCACGCTCCCGATGCGCCGCACCACCGCCATCTGTTGCTTGTCCGCCTGCCAGGCCAGCAAGTGCAGTACGCCCCCCATGCCGGAGATGGCGAACAGATTGTCCCGTACATGCGCCAGACCGCGGCCATTCTGGATTTCAGCATACTGGTCAAGATGACCGATAAAGGAGCCGGATGCCCCACCCAGCACCACACCAGGCGCCGGTTGCAAATCACTGGTGAAACGTTTCAGCGTGCCATGCCAGGTATGACCGTACCAGTACCCATCCAGGAGTTGCGGCCGCTCACCGGGCACGCTTTTCGGCCAACCATCCTTGATTTCCACCCCGTTGAGATATTTTCGTACTTGCCAGTCGATAATCGGGTAGATCGCGCCGTCCGTTCCCATCTCCAACCATTGCAGATCGCCGGTAATGGTGGCGACCGGCGCTACGGCCCCGGTTGCCACCTGCACGAGGGCCAATTCCCGGCCACGCGCGATCGCGATGGCGCCATGGGCGGCATTCCAGGAGATCCGGTCGGCTTTCACATTCAGCGCCATCGCCGCGGCGCCCGGCGGCGCGGTGATCGCCAAGCGGTAGAGTTGCCCCTGCGCACAAATGATGAGCTGGTCGCCGACCAGTGCAAGCTGGTTGTTCGCCATCCACCCACTGTTGCCGCGCGGGAGCACATACTGCGCCAGCAGTCGTCCATCCACGGCATAGCGGTTGAGTGTCCCATCGCCACCGCGATCCCACAGGGCGCCGAAACGATCGCACGCGACGCCGATTCCCGCCGTCGTCGGCGCGGAAAAACGCACCAGACTGGGACCGCCTTCCCCGGAGTTGCCCAGGACACCCGCACAGGTGAGCGTCCCACTCCACCCCACGCCACCAGCGCACAACAGCAGCAGAAACATGAGCAGGCAGGGATATTTCATGGCAGTTCCTCCGCGCCGGCGATGGCCAGCGTCCCCCACAGATTGGGGAAGAGCATGATTTCCCCGGGTACGTCATTGACCAACCCGGTGGTCTGGTTCGACCAATACGAGCGCAACATGGTGGCTTTCCCCTGGGGGTCGCCGAAGAGCACCCCGGCATCTGCCTGCACGGTGCTGCCGATTTGCGGGAGCCACCCGAGATCGGCAAGGGGAATCGCCGCTTCCAAACGGTAGCTATTTTTATCGGTCACCACGACGATTTTCGCCGACGGAAGTCGTTTGACCACATCGACTACCTCGCTGCGCCACGGAGAGGTGAAAGTGACCGGATGTGCCGCGCCGGGCACGCGATACTGGTAGAGTATCGCGGTCGGTTTTCCCTGGAATGGGGCGATAAGCAGACGGCAATCGTAAGGCACCGGCGTGGTGCGCCGCGGATTCGCCCGTGCATCCATCCCGAATTCCAGATTCACCGAGTCGCCGGTTTTGAAGAGCAATGTCCAATCCGTACCGCCGTTCACCCATGGTGAAGGGTCCGACACGTCGAAGGCGAGATACAGGTTCGCGGCATCATAGCCCAACCGGGCACGCACCGGGAATTGGCCGGATTTATCCCACTGCATCGTGGGCTCACCCGGCCAGTCCTGGAGCTTGCCGTCCATAACCGGCGGTTTCGGGAAATAGTGCAGGCGCGCGGTTTTGGCGACATTGACAGCGGCCACAGCGCGCGTCAGGTTGCGCTCCGCGGCGGCGACTTGTGTCGGCGTCACCGCCAGCAGGCCTTGTGCGCGTTTAATCCCGTCCAGACCATCAATGCGGAACAGGCGGTACTCGATGCTGCCGGACTGCAAGTAATAGTGCCCGTCCGTCGCCGATTTGGCGAAGAACCCGCCAAAGCACTCCCCACCGATCATATACGCATCCCAGGCGCCGCCCAGACGCACGTCCTTAAACATCTCATCCAGATACAACCCATCCGTGGTAAGGGCGAAGAAGCGCCCGTGATTCCCATTCATGATAAAGACATCGGATTGTGCATCCAGCGGCGCCACACCCAGGAAGAAGAGCGCGCCTTGCAGCACACCGATTTCCGGCAGCGGGGCGTTGTGCGACCCGTGCACGTTGCTCCAACGGTTGGGGTAGGTCCAGCGCAACGTGCCGTCCGGCGCGAAACAGGTCATCGTCGGGTCCGAGTTCACCACCAGATTCCCGAAGCGGTCCACGGTCGTTTCGACCTGGGTGGTATCGAGCGCGATCGGCGTGCCTGTCCGGCACGCGTCGTTGAGTGTTGGATACCGGGGAGCGCCGCCCGGATAATACCCCTGAGGGGTGAATACGACTTCGACGGCTTTTCCGTTGACCGTGGCCGGCAGGCGCAACGTCAGGTTATGCTGGTCATGCCCCCAGTAGGCCCCGGCGAAATCCTCGACCTGGGTAGAAAAGTCGAATTCATCTGCCTGCATCACGCCATCCCCGTTGCGGTCCACCCACAGCACGCCCGGCCCTTTATCGCCATACCGGCCCACCCTGGTCGGATATGCGGCATTGAAGGCATCAATGAAGGGCTGCGGGGGACGCCAGTCCAGCGCGAAACAGAACCGGTGGGTCGAACCGATGAAAGCCAGGTCCTTCACCGAACCGTCGGGCAACAGTTCGCTGATGGTGGAAAAACCACCGAAACCGAGGAGAAACGTGCGTCCATCCTGGTGGAGAAATGTGTAGTGCGTCGCGCCGAATTGACTGCTGAGAATACTGATCGGCGTGGCTGTTTTCTTCTGCAGATCTACCCGCCATTGTGTCCCCAGGCCAATCCAGCGCGTGGAATCCGCCGCATCAAACCCACCGCCGCCGGCCCCGTAGGCGGTGGGACCAAAATGTTCGATCGCCACCTTCCCGGTCGCCGGATCCCAGGCCATCAGGCGTTTGGGAGTCCAGCGCTCTTCCGTGACCCACAACCACCCGTTCGACGCCAGCGCCAGGCCGCGCGGATGCACCATGCGCGCGGGGTCATAGACGCCCTTGTACGCGCCGCCGGGCGTCCCCAACGTTTTCATCAGTACACCCTGGGCATTGTAGACGCGCACGGTGGAGGAGGCCTCGTCACTGAGATAACAGTTCCCCTGCGCATCGACCGCCAGACCTTGCGGTTGGGGGGTCTGCCCCGTGACGACGGGCGTCGTGGTTCGTGTCGTCGGATCAACAATGACGACCGTGCTACCGGACACGGCATACAGATGATCACCGACGACGGTCAGCGCGCCGGGCAGCGGCAACGGAATCTCCCCGACCTTTGCGCCGGTGGCGGCATCCAGTACCTGCACGATCTGACGCAACTGATCGGCCAGATACAGTTTGCCGTGCAGCGCCGCCAACCCGCCCAGCGCCAGACCTTGCGGATCACGCTTATCCCAACTCTGCAACACGACGAAGCGTTTGCCCTCGGGATAGTCCACTTCCTGACCGGTCGCGATGGAGAAGCGGGTAATGGAGAGGAGTGGGCCGCTATCTTTTCCCCACGGCACGCCGTCATGCGCCGCATAGAGAAATTCGCCGTCGGCCGCCAGCGCAATGCGCTCGATGCCTGTGCCCATCACCGGAGTATAATGCTGCCGCACGGCGCCTTGCGCATCCAGCGCCATGATGGCGTAGCCGCCTTCCGTCACCGGTGCACCAAAGAAGGTCAATTCCCCGTTGGCCGTCGCCGCGTTCAGGCACGTGTGGTTCGGCCCCGCATCGTTGCAAAACGAGAACAAATGCACCGGCGTGATGCCGGGATGGCTGGCGGAGCGCCAGCGATAGGCGCCCGGCGACACGACCTTCCCCTGCTCATCCAAACCGTCCCAGGGGATGATATGCGCGCCCGGCGTCAGCGGTTTGCCGGCGATCAGGTTGCGTACGCGATGCCCCGCGGCGTCCTCAATGACGATGGTCGCTTTCCCCGGCATCGGTTGGGTGAAGGGGATGCCAATGCTGTTCCGCGTGTCGGACACCGTGCGCTGGTATTCGGCCAGGTCAAGCGGCATCCACTCGGCAGGATCCGTCGCCAAACCGCGATGCGGAGACCCGCTGCCCAGGTGGCGGAAGCGCTCTCGCTGCCGGTCCAGCCCATAGGGACCGCCGGTCCAGGTCACGGCCAAGCCCATGCGCAAGCGCGCCCAGTCCGTGGCGCGCGTCACCAGCGCGGCGGTGGGGACGGTGAAGGCATAATGCGCGATACCGTTCGTGCGGGTGACGCGCGCGTCTGTGTCGCGCAATTGCACGGTCTTTGCCGCCGACAGTCCGACGGCCAACAGCGTGCCCCCACCATCCGCCTGCAGTGCGCCGACATCCACCCAGAGCAACAGCCCCGTGGGGACCTGCTGTACCGCGAAGGCCACGCGGGGGGTGAGCGCGGTGGAGACCACCTGAAAATCGGTCGCCGGCGGAGGCGCGACCGCCGCCGCCACGGCAGCGGCGGTCGCGCACCATGCAAGCACGAGAAGCACTAGTGTTCGCAACATGCTGATCCCCTTCTCGGTACGCCTGTTCGACAGGCGGAAAGGCGCCAAAGACGCCGACGGTGTCCTGATCACCCTCTGCCTGAACAGCGCAGTGCGTCACTCCAACGTGAACTCGCCCCACAGCGCGGGGCTCAAGTCCGCTTCGCCGGGGACGTCGTTGACTAACCCGGTCGCTTTGTTGCTCCAATACTGACGCGAGATCGTGGTCGTGCCACCCTGATCGGCGAAGAGCACTCCCACATCCCCTTTCAGCACCAGACCCGGCGCCGGTTTGATCCCCAGGCGCGCCCAGGGAACCGCCACCTCGACAAAATAGCCATTCGGGGCCGGCCCGGTCGCGACGCGGATATTGATCGGCGCAACAACGACCTGATCAAAGAAAATGGTGCGCCAGGGAGACGAGAACGGCACGCGCGCCACGGCCGGCGTGCCGGGCACGGATTTGAGATACAACACCGCGAGCGGTTGCACGCCGGGCTGGGAGAGCAGCAGGCGCAGGTTGCCTGTTTCCCGCACACCATTGCTCGGACTGAGCATCAGGTCCACGCAGTCTCCCGTCTTGAAGAGCAGACGGAGATCCTGCCCGGCATTGCGCAGGCGATTGGTTTGCGCGAAGACATGGTAGGCCAGGTAGAGGTTGGCGTCGTCGTAACAGGCCTGCACGCGCGCATAACGCTGTTGCGCGCTTTCGCGGATTTCCAACGCGTCTTTCTCGTCGTTCAACAACGTGGGCCAATCGTCTGCCTTGCCGTCCACCTGGACCGGCGTCTGGGCACGCGCGATGCGGTAGCTGCGCACTTCGTTAGTCTGGGCGGCGCGCTGCAGCAGTAGTTGCTGAGCCGCGGTGTATTGCTTGGCGGTGTAGGTGAGACGACCCGTGAAGCGCCGGATGCTCTCCAGGCCGGTAAGTTGCAGCACGCGGGCGTCCGTACCGCCTTGCAACAGGTACACTTTTCCATCCTTCGCGCGTAAGAAATTGCCACCGAAGGATTCTCCCCCCGCCGTCGTGGCATCGAAGGACATGTTGCGCACCATTTGCGTCGGGGTGTCGAAACTGCCGCGGGTATCTTTGAAGAGGGTCTGGATATACAATCCATCCGCGGTGAACAGGTAGTTTTCCCCCAGATTGCCGTTGAGGTAAAACACCTCGCCGATTTGCCCGCCGAAATCCGCCGTACCCAGCAGCGCCGACGGCCCGATGAGATAACCCGAGCGCGCGGCTTTCGCGGTATGCGAGCCATGCACCGACACGTGGTGACTGGGGTAGGTGAAGAGCACCTTGCCGGCGTCGTCCACCGCGAGGAGCGGATCCTGGTTGATGTAGACGCGCCCCTGCGTGCCACCGATAACCATCCCCTCCCCGCCGTGGAGGAGCGGTTGCGCCATCGGCACCACGCGCGGGTGGACGATATCGTATACCGGCGCGCCGCACGGGGAGACGCCAGTGATCGCGAATTTCACCAGCGTCTGCCCGTTCAGGAAGGTAATGACGCCGTCCGGTCCGGGCAACTGGCCCCAGTAATTGCTCCACCACCGCACGTCCGGCGCGAAGGTCAACTCTTCCTGTTGCACCAGACCATCGCCGTTCTGATCAACCCAGGCATAGGCCTGATTCTCATGCCCCGCGAAGAACGGATGCAGATATTTGGCCCATTCGCCGGCGTTCTCCCGCTTGACGATGCCCAGGTGTGCCGCTGAGCGCCAGATCCCATCCTTCAGCAGCGTACAGTGTACTTCCAATGATCCCCGCGCGCTGCCGGTGGTGTAGTGGTAGGTCATCCCCTGGTAAGTGAGCGTGCGCGAACGGCTCTGTGCCGACGGGGGGAAGAGATCATTCGGCCCTTCTCGCGCCGCCAGTGAGTAGACCGGCACAGAGACGCCGGTCGCCAGGTCGAGTTTGAAGACGGTGTCTTCGGCGAAGCCCATCGTCGGCTCGTCGGGATTGATCGCGCCGGCGCCGGCGTAGCCGGTAGTGCCGACCAGTTCGCGGAAGAGTGTGCCGTCCGCGATGTTCCATATACTGGTGCGTTTCGGATTGACGGTTTCTTCCGGCACCCACAAGTGTCCCTGGCGGTCGATGGCGATCTGCCCGGGATTCAACATGCCCTGCGCGTGGTAGGGTCCGTAGCGCAGGCGTCCGCCACGTGTGCCGATCTCCCGCAGGGGCTTGCCTTCCGGAGAGAAGACCTGCACGTTCTGCTCCTCTCCGCGCCGGGAGAGATAGATATTGCGCTGCGCGTCAATGGCCAACCCGACGCCGGCCGGGAATTCACCCGCCGTAAACGGGGTCGCCACCCCGGCGCGGGTCAGGCGGATCAGCGCGGTATGCGCGAGCACTACCAGACTGCCGTCCGTGTCGAAGACCACCGCGCGCGGGTCCTCTACGCGATAGCTGTCCCGGATGGCGCTGGTGTCCGCGTCGCGAATCTCCACGCGATTCTCCCGCGCCAGGCAAACTGCCAGCGCGCCTTCCCGCACGGCAATGGCGGTCAAGTTCACCTTGCCGTCCGGGGAACCAGGAAGGGTGGAGACCGGGAGTTCCAGCAACTGGTAATCCCGTCCCTCGGCATCGGTCGCGGTGAGTTTCCACGGAGCGTATTGCCCGGTGGCCACCGCCACCCGGTAAATCAGCGTCGTACTCCCTTCCATGCCCACCCACAGCGTGACGCCGTCGGTGGCCAGGGTGATATGCTTGCCGTCGCCGAACACCCGGTTGGCCAACCCCCACAGGCGTTGCCCGGTGAGATCGCACCCGATCAGGTGCTGCCCGGCCTCGCCTATCGGACACGCCAGGGCGGTGTAGTTGCCGGCGGACGCCACCGCTTGCGGCGCGGTGTGGTCGCCGTAAAACGCGCCGCGACCGTCCGGCGTCTGCCAGGAGGGGTTGCCCGGATTACAAAAAGACATCACCCAGTTCGCATGCACCCCCTGGTGATAGAGCGCCGAGTAGGTGTATTCCCCTGGCGTCACCGGCTTGCCGTCGTCATCCAGCCCGTCCCAGCGTTCGGTGTTCGTCCCTTTTTTCCGCGGCAGCGCGGGCACCAGCGTGCGCACACGTTGTCCGCGCGCGTCGTTGATCGCCAGCGTCACACGCGCCGCGACCGGCAGCGTGTAGTTGATCGTCACCGGCCCCCGGGGGCTTTCCGGTTCAAGCGCCTTCAGGTAAGCGGGGGTGGGTAACGCGAGATGCCCCTTCGGCTCCAGCATGACCGATCCCCAGGCATTGTAGGCGGTCCAGAAAAATTCACGACTGTTGGTCCCTTCCGCCAGGTTGTCCGCGTAGCGGTGCACCGGCCAATCCGCCTCGCCCCACAGCAGTTCGATGCCGCAGCTCAAGCGCTCCCCGGCGACATAACGCTTCTTCTCCGTCAACAGCGCCCAGGGAAGCTTGATCTCCTGCACGTATCCTTTACCGTCGGCGTCTTTAAGGAACGCCATCTCCGCGCCGTCGCTGAGTTTCCAACCCGCGGTGCGGAAGAGGTTTTTATCGCTTCCACCGAAGGGTTCCGTCAGGCTCTTCCCGTAATGGATATTGATGAAGGGTTCCTGTTTGCCCGCATAGTACCAGGCGGTGACATGGCAAATTCGGTCGGTCTTCATGCGCAACTGCACGCAATCGCCGGCCCACCCCTTCCCGGACTGGTATTGCGGTTCGTGACTGTTGCCCATCGGCGTGGCGTCTTTCCACACGATGGAGACGTACAGGTTCTCCGCGTCGTACATCATGGCTATGCGCCCGGAGTAGACATCCAGCAGCGTGTCGACGTCATAGCACTGCAGCACCTGCCCGGAAAGGTCCCAATCGTTCAGTTTACCGTCGATGGTCACCCGCCCCGGGGTCGGCACGGCATGAATGCCGCGGTTCTCCGTCTGTACCGCCCACCCGGGGCGCATACCAAGAACCAGGAGACACAGGAAAAGTACGAACAGCGCACGTTGGACGGAAGAACACATAGGACACCCTTTCACCGGTTACCCGGAGCACACCCTCACCCCCAACCCCTCTCCCCGAGGAGAGGGGAACAAGCGAAAGCGAAAATCCTGATGAATACTGCGTTGGCTATCTATTATTTTACCGTGAAACCCAAAAATCCTGCCGGCGTGGTGCAAAGTATATGCTATATCTCACGCAGATAGGACAGGGACTGTTCCCGGCGGATAAATTATTACGTTCTTCTCTTCTCTCGCGTGCATATGATAGAATGATTGACCAACTCTCCTGAGTCGGTGTTGCGGGAAAGGATTTTGCCATGCGTGCTCTGCTGACCGTCTGCGTGCTCTGCGCGGTGCTGGGTGTCGTCGGTGCGCCGGCATTGGCGTATGATCAGCGCCTTGACGGAACATGTACGCTGCTGTTGAGCGATCCGCTAAAAGCCCGGGTCATCTTACGGTCCATCATCACGGATGCCACTACGCGCGGCGACATGGAGACCCTGTCGACGGTCAACCATCATTGCGGTGACTATGATTGGAAATACACCGACGTGGTCTTCCCGGATTTTGCCTTTGAACTCCTGCCGATCTTCCGCGATGCCGGCGCGTATCGGCTACTCGCCTACGTATACGATAACATTGCTAACAAATATCTGTGCATTCCGGATCAGGCGGAGAATGCTTATCGTTATTTCAAACTCGCCCTAGAGAGCGCGCTCAAGGCCGACGATAAAGATCAGATCGCTAAAATTCAACTTGAACTAGCGAGCCCGGAACGAATAACCCCAGATCCGGCGGCCTATCGCAGTAGCGTGGAGCGCGCTATCCTGACCAACGCCGGTCCGGTGTTGGGTCCGCTGGTGATCACCGCGCGCAACGCGGAAGGCGGTGAGAATCCCCATAATTCTGCCAGCGTCGCGGCGTGGGAGCAGGTCATGACCACCGCCCTGCCGTTGGCCGGCACGCCGGAAGCCTCCTGGGTCACGCGCTATTATTTACGAACGCTGGGGGGCACCTATCTCGCCTCGCCCGCCTTGATCGCCGCTACCTGCCGATTAGTGGAGGAGGAATACCAGGATACCGGGTACTTCGTACCTACTCAATATATTCAGTTTTTTCTTAATACATGTTCCGTGCTCTGGACCGGAAAGGATGATGCCTATCGCGCGGCGCTGTATCGGATGCTGCGCTATGCTGACCGCAGCGGCGTCCGCTATCATGCAATCTTTGCGGATAAGCTGCAACGGTATGGACGCCTTGCGGAAGCGCAGCAGTATCGTCAGCAGGCGCTGGCATACGTGTTGCGGAGCCCCGGCTGTCGCGCGCAGGCGGATCTCTTTTATTTGCTGACCCCGGACACCTCGCGTACGCAACGGCAGCAAATTCTCGCGCGCAGCTGCCAGGCCTTCACGTTTCCGTACGATCCTTGGCATAACGCCATGTATCAAGGCGACCTTTCCAACTATGCACCTAGTTACGTTTACTCCCATATTCAGAGCTCTCTTGAGCGAGGCGATAAAGTGGAAGCCATCGCCCGGAAACTGGAGTTCGGCCAGCTCTTCCTGGCCAACGCCCCGCAATTCCCGGCCCGCGAGGACCAGATCTCCGGCCTGCTCTTTGCCCGTTGTCTCTTCGACGATATCGGACGGCAAGATCTGGTCGCGGCGGTCAAAGGGCAACTGGAGGCGCTGACCAAGGGTGACCCCACCGTGATGCTGCGCTATGCGCTGGCGCCGGCGCAGAGCGCGCGCGCGAAGAATGACTGGCCGGCGGTGACCGAACACCTGGCGCCGTTGTTGACCACGCTGCCGGCGGAGGCCACCGCGCAAGACGTGGAGGCCATTCTGCTGCTCGAGCAAGCCTATCGCGCGAGCGGGAAAATCGCGGACGCCGAGACGCTGATCACCCGCGCCCAAGGGTGCCTGCAGCACAATGCCTTGCCAGCCAGCCAACGTATCGAAACCGCGTTGACGCTGGCGGACCGCACGACCGATAAATCGCTGAAGACCAGCCTGCTGGTTGCCGCGCGCCAGACCGCCGCGGCCAGTCAATTAGCGCTGTATAACGACCGCATTGCGGAACAGTTGGACCTGCTGGCCCTGGAGGCCGGTGATGCGGCGACCCAACTGCAGGCGTTGCTGGACCTGGCCCGACGGCGCGAAGCCCAACGCGCGCACCTGGCCTTTAATCCCAACGAGCGTCAGCGCTGGTTCGCCAACAACCTGTGGGTCTATCGCAAGCTGTTGCGGCTGTCGGCCACCGCGCAAAACGTGAAGTATGCCTTCACGGTGGCGGAATACATGCGCGCCCGCAGCTTGCTCGATGAACTGGCGTGGCGCAAAGTCGAACTCGGTGCGGCGGTGCCCCCGGCGCTGAGCGCGAAACTCGCGGCGCTGAGCGCGGAGCGCACCGCCACCCTGGCCTTACTCGACGCGCCGGCCTCCCCCACGGTCCCGGGCGCTCCCGCCGCGCTGGCCGCGCAACTGGCGACGCTGGCGCAGCGCGAAGCCGCCCTGGAAACCGCGGTGCGCGACGCGGTGCCGGCGTTCCGCATCGCCTCGGCGTCCACCACGATTGATCCACAACAGTTGTGGACGACGATCAGCAACGACCCGACCCGCGCTGTGCTGCAATACACGCTGGTTGACGACGGCGTGGTGGTAGTCGCGTTTCACGGCGCGATGCCGCCGAAAGTCGTATTCCTCCCCATCACCGGCGACGCGCTCTGGGAACAGGTCGGCCGTTTCCGCGAGCAGATCTGGACGCGCGACCCCAAAGTCGAAGAGAGCGCGGCCGCGCTGTATAGCCTGCTCCTCAAACCCGTGGAACCGTTCTTCACCGATGCCGCGGCGTTATGGATCGTCGCCGACGGCGCCTTGCAGGTCTTGCCCTTTGCCGCATTGCGCAATGGCCAGGGGGAGTATCTGGCCGCGCGGGTGCCCACCGCGATGGCGCCCTCTATCAGCCTGTTATGTACGCCGCGTCCCAAGACCGCGCCGCTGACGAAAACGGTCATCGTCGCCGCGCCGGACACCGGGGCGACACCGACAGGGATCGATGATCCCCGCGGGCTCTATATTCCCATTCGCGGCATGTATATCCCCATTCGTGGACTGTATATTCCCATCCGCGGTGACGACGGGGTGGACACCACGCTCACCACGCTGGCGAGTATTGCCCTGCCCGGCGCGAAAGCGGAAGGGGAGGCACTGGCACGGACGTTGCCCCATGCCCTGTTGCTGACGGGGAAAGCGGCCACGAAAGCCCGCCTGCGGCAAGAAGGCGCGACGGCGCGCGTCGTGCATATTGCCACGCACAGCTACGCGGACCCCGAAGAGCCGAACCACTCCGGGCTGCTGTTGGCGGGGACGGGCACCCAGAAATATAGCACTCTCACCGCGCAGGAAGTGTATGCCTGGCGGCTGCAGGCCAGGCTGGTCACGCTGTCGGCCTGCCAGACCGCATTGGGGAAGAATGTGGCCGGTGAAGGCGTGCTCGGGTTGTCGCGCGCGTTTCTGTGCGCCGGGGCCGACACCGTGGTCTGCACGTTGTGGCCGGTGGCGGATTCCAGCACCGCGACGCTGATGACGAATTTTTATGCCGCCCTGGACGCCGGGTGTCCGGTTGAGACGGCACTGGCGGAGGCCCAACGCCTGTTCCTGGCCAAAGATGCGACCCGCGAGCCCTACTTTTGGGCCGGCTTTACTGTCGTGCGGGGAACCTGGAAGGACTGACATGGAGCTGATTTGCCGGCATTGCCATACCTCCTTGACGGCCACGGACCGGTTTTGCCGATCGTGCGGGCAAGCCCAGGTACCGGGTGTCGCCATGGCGGACGCGGCGGTCTATTGCCGATTCTGTGGCAATGCCATGGGCCCCACAGACCAGTTTTGCCGGCAGTGCGGCAAGGCGCAGGAGACCACTTCCGCGGAAATCACGGCCCCGGCAAAGGATTTATTCGCCCACCTGAGCGCCGGCGAGCAGCGCCCCGCCACGGTCTTGATGGCCGACCTGACCGGCTACAGCACACTGGTGGAGTATGCCAACCCGGAAGCGGTCTTTCATCTGTTGAATACGATCTTTGCCGAACTGGTGGAGTGCCTGATCGCGCATGGCGCCTATATCGATAAATATGTTGGCGATGAGATTATCGCGCTCTTCGGCGTGCCGGTGGCCCAGGAAGATTATATTGAACGTGCGGTCCGTGCCGCATTGGCCATGCAGCAAGCTTTTGCGGCGATGAATCAGGACGGTCGCTTTGGCGGCAGCGAGTTGATGATCCATATTGGCATCCATGTGGGTACGGTGATGGTCGGGCGCGTGGGTCATCACTCACGTGCTGATTTCACGGTCATTGGCGACACGGTCAATGTGGCCAAACGCCTGGAGGAAGAGGCGCCCGGCGGACAAATCTATGTCAGTGGCGATGTCCACGATGCGGTCACCGACCTTTTCTACTTCCAGGAGATCGGCCTGCAATCGGTCAAGGGACGCCGACAAGCCGTGCCGACCTTCCGCGTGTTGGAGGTGAATCTCACGGCAAGCCTCGACTCCCTGGCAGAGTGCGACGATATCGCGTGCATTGGGCGCACGCGGGAATTCGCCCTGCTGAAATGGTCGGCCGAGGATGTGCTGACCGACCATGACCGCCGCCTCTGCCTGACCGGCACCCCGGGCATCGGGAAAACCCACCTGCTCGCGGCCTGGCGTAAAAGCACGCAGGCCCGGCATTTTCGCCAGATACGTGTTTCGTGCCGGGCGTTCAGCGAACATTTCCCCCTGTTGCCGGTGGTGGAACTGGCCACGCAGCTTCTCGGTCTCGCGGTGGATGGCTGGCCGCCGCGGGTGATCGGCGACATCGACCGTGCACTGGCGGACTCCGCACTGTCACCGGCACATGGAGCCGCGCTGAAGGCGTTATTCGCTTCAATTACCGGCGCCACAACGGATGATCCCGGCTGGCAGGACAGCGCGGCGGAAGCCATCGCATCCTTACTCATTCTCGCCGTGGCGCAACGCCCGGTAGCCATCATTCTTGAAGATATCCACTGGATGGACGAGTCCAGCCGTTCCCTCTTTGCGCGTATTTGGAACTCACCGCTCCCGGGCGTGTTGCTGCTCTGTTCGGCGCGCACCCCCGCTGAAACGTGGGCGGCCCAGGTCTTAGCCGCCGAAGTCATTGTTCTCGCCCCGATGACGCCAGCCGACATCGAACAGTTGCTCTACAATTGGGCGGCGCCGGCGCGCTTGCCGGCCGAGGTCTTGCAACGCGTGGCACTGCGCGCACAAGGGCAACCGTATTTCGCCCGCGAACTGTTGAAGGAGTTACAGCAAGGACGCGATGCCGCCGGGATGCCGCTCACGCTACAGGAACTCTTTCTCACGCAACTCGATCAATTACCCGTCCCGTTACGCCAATTCGTCCAGGCAGCTTCGGTGGTCGGCGACCCCCTGGTGCTGTCGTTAGTAGCCGTAGCGCTGCCTGACGACGCTATCCTGTCACCGGAACTGCTCGAAAACGCTGTGCAACTCGGTTTGCTCAGCCGCGGCGCAACTGCCGAGTCATTCTTCATCGATCGTCACCTGCTCTTTGAGACCGCCTACTCCACCATTCCCCCCACACAACGGCAACACCAGCACGCGCGCATCGCGGATCACCTGCGCGACCAACTGGCACAATTCGGCGAATCCGCCGTGCATGCCGCGGCGCATCATGCGTACCTGGGCTTTGCCGACGCGCGGGCGCTGGATCTCTTGCTGCGTTCCACGCGCCTGTTTCACGCGCAATACGCCAACCAGCAGGTTATCGACACGGCCGGTCGGATCATCGGCATAATTTCGGCGTTGCTGGACAGCGCGCAGTATCTCGAACAACGCATAGAGGCGTTGCTGTTCATCGCGAAATCTTACCAGATCCTCGGACAACTCGAGACCGCCGAGTGCACACTGGCGGAGGCGACGCTGCTGGCCGACGACAGCACCGATGCCGATTTAATCGCCCAAATCGCCCAGGCTTCCGCGACGTTGGCCCTGATGCGTGGAGATGCCCGCACGGCGGAAGGGCACTATCGACATGCCTTGACGATCTGGGAGGGGTTGAATAATGTGACGCGCGTCGCACATGCCTCACTCGGTCTGGGGATGTGCGCGCTATCTACCGGCGACCGTGCTCGGGCCTTTACCTTTTTCACGCGCGCCATTGAGCAGAGCGCCGATGCCTTATGGATGAAAGCCGCCGCGTTGAACAATGCCGGCATGTTGTTAGTGGGCGAGGGGCGCTACGCTGAGGCCGAGCCGTATTTACGCGACAGCCTGCGCGCCAACCGGGAGGACGGCGATCTGCGTGGTTCGGCGCATTCCGCCGCCAGTCTGGGCGAACTACTCTTTCGCCAGGGACGCTGGCATCAAGCGCAGCACCAACTCGAAGAGGCGCTGGCGCTGGCCTTGCAGGTCGAGGAAGTGCAGTGTCTGCGCCAAGTACATTTGTTGCTGGCGCGGGTGTTAGTGCGCTTTGGCGACCTCAGTGGTGCGCGACGTTATCTGCACGCCGCCACTACGCCGGAGCCCACGCCTGCCGATGCATTGGCGGAGGCCGAAGTCGAACTGGCGGAGACCGGGGGCATCCCCCCCGCGTGCCGGGCACACTGCGCGGAGCAGTTGGCGCCCTCCGCACTGACCGAACCACAGGATGATGCAAACGCCAACCTGCGTGCGGAGCTGTTCATCCTGTTGCTCCGCCATGCCACCGCCCCCGAAGCGGAAACGTTGCGCGCCGGCCTTGCCGTTCACCTACCCGCGATTCCGGACAGCAACCTGCGTGTCGCCGCGATGCGCCTGCTGACTAACAATGACTACACCGGCTGATCATAGGGTCTGCTGGCCGTAGGGAGAGCTGCACAGTGCTGCGCAAAGTCATGAGTTTCATCGAATAATATTGCGAAATGGCCCAAAAGATTCACGAATATTCGTGGGACGTCGGCGGAGAGGGTGAATGTCCGTCCCCGGCCTATTGCGCTACGTTCTTGGCTCGCGAGGACCATTCGACAGGCTCATGACTCCGCGCTCGCCCTCCCGTTTTTTTGCGAAACGTTCGTCGCGCCTGGTCGGGAGGGCGAGGGTCCTCGCGAGCCGCCCACCGGTCCTCTCGCGAAGCGAGAGTAGGAGTAGCTCTGGCGCCGGATCCTTACCCGGCGGTCTTCTCCTGGTGCGCGCGCTCTTTGAGCGCTTTCAGGCGTTTCATCACGTCGTTGGCGCCGCGCCCGAAGTAGTCGTGCAACTGCGTGTATTCGGCGAAGAGCTCCCGGTAGATCGCTTGATTCTCCGGGATGGGGAAGTACTGTTCGTCTTTCACACGGGCCATCTTCGCGGCGGCGTCCTGAATGGTGGCATACCCGCCGGCCGCGGCGCCGGCGGCGACGGCGGCGTGCATGGCGGAGCCCAGCGCCGGGGTCTGTTCAGAAGCGGAGATCTTCATCGGTCGGCCGGTCACATCGGCATAGATCTGCATGAGCAGCGGGTTTTTAGAGGCCAATCCGCCACAACAGTAGATTTCGTCCACCGCCACGCCATATTCGGCAAAGGTGTTCACGATCATCGCCGTCCCGTAAGCCGTGGCTTCGATGAGCGCACGATAGATCTCTTCCGGCTTGGTGGTCAGCGAGGCGCCGAGGAGCAATCCGCTCAGCGCGGTATCGACGAGCACGGACCGGTTGCCGTTCCACCAGTCCAGGGCCACCAGACCGCTCTCGCCGGGTTTCAACAGCGCCGCTTTCTCGCTGAGCAACTGGTGGACGCTGATGCCGCGTTGCGCGGCTTCCTGGTGGTAGGCGCCCGGTACGCCGTTGTCGACAAACCAGGCAAAAATATCACCCACCGCGCTTTGCCCGGCTTCAAAACCGAACAAACCAGGCAAGATGCCGTCTTCCACCACGCCGCACATGCCGGGCACGATTTTGCTCTCCGTGCCGCAGACCATATGACAGATGGACGTGCCCATGATCATGACCATCTTGCCCGGTTCAACGACCGTACACGCCGGCACGGCCACGTGGGCGTCCACATTGGCGACCGCCACCGCGATGCCGGCCGGCAACCCCAGCGACTCCGCCCAGTCCGGCAGCAGACCACCGGCCCGGACGCCGAGGGGGTAAATCGCCGTCGACAGTTTCTCCGCCACCAGGTTCTCCAGGCGCGGATCGAGTGCGGCAAAAAACGCCGTACTCGGGTAGCCTTCCTGTTTGTTGAACATCGCCTTGTAGCCGGCGGTGCAGGAGTTGCGGCACTCGTTGCCGGTAAGTTGCCATATCACCCAGTCCGCGGCTTCCAGGAAACGGTCGGCGGCGCGGTAAACTTCCGGCGCTTCGTCGAGGATCTGCCAGATTTTCGGGATGAGCCATTCCGAAGAAATTTTTCCACCATATCGGGCGAGAAACGTCTCTCCACGCTCTGCGGCAATCCGATTCAACGCGGTGGCTTCCGGTTGCGCGGCATGGTGTTTCCAGAGTTTGATCCAGGCGTGCGGGGTAGCGCTCCATTCGTCAAGGAAGCAGAGCGGGGTGCCATCCGCCGTCGTGGGCAGCATGGTGCAGGCGGTAAAGTCGATGGCCAGACCGATGACTTCCGCGGGACGGATGCCGGCATCGAGAATGACGCGTGGAATGGTCACCTCCAGCGCGCGCAGATAATCCGCCGGATCCTGCAACGCCCAGTCCGGTCCCAGCGGGGTGCCATCCGGCAACGCTTCGTCCATCGCGCCGTTGGCATATTCATAGACCGCGTTCGCGATCTCGCGGCCGTTGGCCACATCGACAAGCACCGCACGTCCGGACAAGGTACCGAAGTCGATGCCGATAGTATACTGGGGCATGGGAAGCCTCCTCTGAAATAGTCTAATGGTGTGTGCTGACCCGCATAATTCCTGCACAGATGACGCACGCGGGTGATGGATTCACTCGTAGTTATTCCTCTCTGCGCCCGGGGATTCCTGCCGCGGTGCGCAGGTCGCATCGAATTCCCTATTGACGGCTCTTCTTTCACTCAGTAGACTTGACCGAAGTCTTTTTACCGCTGGAAAGGATCGTCAACGTCATGCAAACTGACCATATACAAATCGGGAACGTCGAGATTGAACTCGTCCACCGTGGTTCTGCATTTTTAGGATTGGGGCAAATCACCATCGATGGCGTGGTCGTACGCGGCAACGCGTTGCCGATGCGCCCCTTTACGGCGACCCATGATGGCATCGAATACAACCACTATACACTGGAAGCGATTGAGACTGCTGGAAAACGCGTGATTTTGCGCACGCGCGCGCTGGGCATAGGCGGGCATGTCGCCGCGTTGCAGGATCATTCATTGGATCCGGTATGGAGCACGCGTGCCTGGGACGGCAAAGTGCTCGCGGAAGATCGCATGGACTGGATTCTGGAAGCCACGACAAAAAAAATCGGCGGGCACACCTTTGTCGGTTTCACCTACAGCTATCATTTCCATTCACGGAAACAGGAGATTTACTACATCCTCGACCGCGCGACCTGGGAGATGGACGGCGAGGCGCTCGGTGTGACGCTGCTGCGCCAGCAAATGGGCGCTGACCCTTGTGTGACCTTGCGCACGCGCACTGCCTATTCCACGTCCGCTTGCATCGGCTACCCGCTGAACCCGATCATGACCCACGATGTGCCCCGCTGGGCTTCCGAACAAGGGTTCGATTACCAGTACCGCGGTCGGACGGCGCTGGTCGGCGTCTTCGACCATTGCGGGCTGATCCGCACCATCGTGACGCGCGATCCCGGCGATGACGCGATTCGTCACTTCGACAAACATCTCTTCGACCAATCGCGTGATGGGCGCACCGTCAAAAAGTTCATCGGCATCGCCGGCGTGGGCAACGCCACCGATCACCTGAATGCCTGGACCGCGGTGTTCGATGCTGACCAGGATAACGTCCTTGGGCAGTTCGGCATGCACCGCACGGCTCCGCGCACCACCCTCAGCCACAATTTCTGGCACAGTTTCACTGCCGAATCCTACCGTGATGATTTGCTCCCGGCGGCGGCGGCCCTCGGATTCCAGCAGATCTTCATTGATCCGTACTGGGAAAATGACATGACGCGCAAACGCGAGGGAGTATTGCCGGAATATAGTGGCGGCAATATGTGCTGCCCGCATGAATATGAGGTTGCGAACGTGCTGGGCGGTCCCGCGGCGTACCGCGCGTTGGCGGACGATGCGCGCGCGACCGGCGTGGAACTCATCAGTTGGATTGGCTCGCACCAGAGCCAGATGTCGCCGTATCTACTATCACACCCCAACCAGATTATTCGCGGCGCGGATGGCCGGCATTGGTACGGCTCCGGGTACGACAGCATCTACGGTATGGATCTGGCCTCACCCTTTGGTGCGATGTTCCGCGACAAGATCACCGCGGCGACCCACGCCACCACGATCAGCGGTTATCTCTATGATTCGTTCTACAACTTTGCCTGGATGCCCACCAGTTTTTACACGCCGGACCCGAGTGACCCGGACAATATCCATAGTGGTAAACTGAAAGTCCATACGCAATGGAAAGAGTTGTGCGAGATAATGGCCGCCTGGCAGCGCGCCGGTCTGCATATGCTCATCGAATCCCTGGGACCCTGGGGCCAGCCGCAACATGGCGTGCAAGGCGCGTATAATCTGCCCGGTTGCGAACCTCTGGCTTATCAGTGCTCGATTTCCATCGGTTATTCGGTGATCCCGGTGCCGGGGTCCGCGGCGGCTCATGTCGCGGGACCGGACTTCTACTATCGACTGCTCGCCAATAAAGCCCCGAGCACACTGGGGTTATGGATGTCGAACGGCAAGAGCGCGCCGACGCGCATCGACCGCATCGCCAGCCCGATTATTCGTCAGGCGAATCTGGATTATCGGGCGGTACTGCCCTTGTTGCACACCCGCACCTTGCTGCAGGGGGAAGCCGGCGTCCTGTGGCGTCCCGCCGCGGGCAAACGTCAGGTGCTGTTCAGCTATCAGTCAAACTTGTATCGCGTGCCCAAAGGCACCCCCTATCTGGACCAGACCACCGGGGTGCGCGGCGTTGCAGAGAAAAAAGGCTTCCAAACCGAGGCCTACCATACCTATATCATCGGATAAATTCGCGATGCTCAGCACTCCCGCGCCGGGCACTCACCATGCCCGGCGCGGGTGCGCGCATTAATCGACATGCGCAACGTGGATTTCAATTGACTTGGGTTCTTCAATGGTGCGTTAGGGAATGGTGATGTCCACCACGCCGTCGTGATAGTTGGCCTTCACCTGGGTAGGGTCGATGGGCGCGCCAAAGTTGAAGGTGCGCTGGAATGACCCATAGCCCGGATTATTCATGAAGTAATTGACAGCCGGGTTAACTGTGGCATTATTCGAAATGTTATGAATAATGCAGGATAGGTGCGCTCCATGCGCAGATAATGTGCTTTTTTCTCTTCATGCTCAGTTTTCCGTTCACCAGACAACGTCAAAGTGGGACCGTTCACTTCCAGGTGGATTTCCTCGGGGCGCAATCCCGGAATTTCCGCATGAACGGTATAGCCCGCTTTATTCGCGAAGCGAATAAAGCTTCGGCTAGCTTGAGCATTATTCATGCGTTCATGAATAATGCGGGATAGGACTGATCTTCCTCTTCGATATCAACCGTTGGCGTTCACATCAAAGCCGTGCAGGTTCGCACCGTGTTGCCTCCGAACAGGCGATCAACTTCACACTGTAACTGCTGCATCTCCATGAATGGATCCCAGCGTCTCAGTTGCATGACCCTAACCTCCTCTTCGTTTCTAGTGCTGCCCGGGGCAACACTGTTGTCACTTCTAATATTCCGCCAGCTCCTATCTGTTAAATTTATAATAAATATAAATAGTTATACCAACAATCGGTGGCATTGCTACCCCTCCCTTCATGTTGCGGGAGGTTAGTGTTATACTGGAGCACTGTTCATGCGTGCATGAAATACACGGGCTAACCCGCTTTATTCGCAAAGCGAATAAAGCTTCGGCTAGCTGTAGCATTATTCATGTGTTCATGAATAATGCAGGCTAACACATAAGAAGGTGATCGCCGGTATGGGACAAGAGCATTATGATGTGCTGGTGCTTGGATCGGGAGCCGCGGGGTGCGCGGCTGCGTTGACCGCGGCGGACGAAGGCGCGCGCGTGCTGCTGGTGACCAAAGGGACCGACCTGCTGGATTCCAACACGGCGTACGCCCAGGGGGGTATCATCGCACGGGGGCTGGAAGATTCCCCGGAACTGCTGGCGCAGGACATCACCGCGGCGGGCAATGGGCTATGCTGGCCCCCCGCGGTCCAACAACTGGCGACGGAAGGCCCGCCATTAGTCTTTGATTTCCTGGTTGACCGGCTGGGGGTGCAGTTTGCGCGCGACGGCGACCATTTCGATTTCACGCGGGAAGCCGCGCATTCGACGCGACGCATCCTCTACGCCGGCGATGCCACCGGGCGCGCCATCGCGGAAGGGTTGCAGGCCGGTGTGCGCCGGCATCCACAGATCACCATCTGGCCCCAGCACACCGCCGTCGACTTGATCACCCTGCCACACCATTCCACGGATCCCCTGGATATCTACGAACCGACCGTCTGCCTGGGCGCGTATTTGCTGGATCTCCAGCACGGCCAGGTGCAAAAAACACTGGCGCATCGCACCATGCTGGCCACCGGCGGGTGGGGACAGATTTACCAGCACACCACCAATCCCCGCGGAGCGCGCGGCGACGGCCTGGCGATGGCGGCCCGCGCGCGGGCGGAAATCATCAATGCTGAGTATATCCAGTTCCACCCCACCGCGTTTTATCACCGTGACGCCGATCGCTTTCTGATCTCCGAAGCGGTGCGCGGCGAGGGGGCGAAACTGCGCAACCGCAAAGGCGAGCGCTTCATGGTCAGTTACCACCCACAGGCAGAACTCGCGCCGCGCGATATCGTCACTCGCGCCATCTGGGAAGAGATGCTGCGCGAAGGGTCGGACTACGTACTCCTTGATCTCTCCGATGTGCACGTCGATATTCCGCGCCGCTTCCCGACGATTTACCACACGCTGCGGCAATTCGGCATCGACATCACTCACGCCCCCATCCCCGTTGTTCCCGCCGCGCATTATTGCATCGGCGGCGTCAAAGTGGATCTGCAGGGGCGCAGTACGATCCAAAATCTATACGCCATCGGTGAAGTCTCCTGCACCGGCGTGCATGGCGCCAACCGGCTGGCCAGCACCTCGCTGCTGGAAGCGCTCACCTGGGGAGCGCGCGCCGGACGCGATGCCGCACGCGCGGCACAGGAAGAATTGCACGCGCGTCTTGACCATGTCGCCGAGTGGGTCGATGTCGACCTGACGGAGACAAACGACCCCGCGCTGATCGTGCAGGATTGGGCAACGATCCGCACCACAATGTGGAACTATGCGGGCATCGTGCGCACCACCAAACGCCTGACGCGCGCACGCGCGGATCTGAATTACCTCTCGCATCGCATTGAGAATTTTTACCGTGAATCCAAATTATCCAACGAACTCATCGGTCTGCGCAACGCCATCGAAGTGGCGCTGATCGTGACCGACGCCGCCTTGCGCAACCCCACCAGTTTAGGTACGCATTATCGGGTGAGTTGACAAGCCCGGATCATTTATGAATTGATTACCGAGTTGACTGAGGCATTATTCGAAATGTTATGAATAATGCAGGCAACACACCACTGGAAGATGGGGTGACCGGGGGAGAGGGAAGACAGGGGGACAATGATGCACTGGTTGCATGAATGGAGTTCATATGTCGTGCCTTATCTGACGCAAGGGTTGGTGATTCTGGGACAATTAGTGGTGGCTTTGCTCTGCGGCGGGTTGATCGGCTACCAGCGGGAGAAGCTGGTGCGCCCGGCCGGGTTGCGCACGCACGTGCTGGTCTGCGTGGGATCGGCGATCTATATGCTCGTGTCGATTGCCGTCGCCGATCACGGGCGTTATGACCCCGGGCGCATTGCGGCGCAAGTCGCCAGCGGTATGGGCTTCCTGGGCGCCGGCACGATCATCAAACAGGGAAATTTCGTACGCGGATTGACCACCGCCGCCAGCCTGTGGACCGTCTCCGCTGTGGGGTTGGCGGTGGGGTTGGGCGGCGCCGCGATGGGCATCGCGCTGGTGGGAACCGTAGTGGTCTATTGGGCGCTCTCGGCGCTACGCCGTTTCGAACTGCACATCGAACACGGCCATGCGTTCAACCTGGAAGTGACGATGACCGACGCGCGCCAGCGTGTCGACTGGCTCCACGAAGCACTCACCACGGCCGGCATGGAACTGAGTGAACTCACCTTCACTTCGGAAGACGATCACCTCGCCACGATCTCCCTCGACGGCTTTGCACCGACGACCGAAGACTTGCAGCAAGTCGCCACCCGTTTACTGGGCGCCCCCGGGGTGAAGAGCGTACAATGGACGTTTCGGTGAGTAGAGCGAGTCGCAAAATAGGAGAAGGTAACCGAATGCCCTGACCCGCATTTGGCTTCCCGTTCACGGCTCTGAGGTGCATGCATCATGCGCTGCGTCACCTGGTGTATCGCCCCACTCGTGCAGGAAACGCACGCTGCGCAGGCGTCGTTCCAGGCGATATTCCAGGTACTCCCGAAAAGTCGTTTCTATCTCGCGTCTCAGACGATCGGACAGACGCAGGGTGGCCAGGGCACTGGCGCCGTGGGTTAAGAGCACCTGGGCCACCTGGATGGTGCCGGAGGCGATGCGTCGTGCGCCGGGCACGGCAGGCAGGCACTGCGGGCAGAGCGCCCCACCCTGGCTGCTGGAAAACCCCAACCAGGTCGGCCAATGCGCATGCCCCTCCGCGTCATGCTTCGCCAACGGCGCCTGGCATTGTGCGCACGCGGTGAGATGCGGCAGATATCCGAGCATGGCGATCAGGTGAATCTCGACGTAGCGGGCCACCAGATCCGGGGCCGCGTCATGGACCAGTCGTTCCAGCGCCTCGATGAGCAGGTCAAACAAGGCCGGACAACTCTGCCGCTCCTCCAGTGATTCGTCAAAGAGCTCCGCAAAGTAGCTGGCATAAGCGAAAGCTTCCACATGTTGCCGCAACCCATAGAAAGGGTTCTGCACACGCATCTGGGTGATCACGTCGAAACGTCGCCCACGTGCCAGGTCGACGACACCGAGTACAAAATGCTGCAACGCAGCGGCCAGCCGGGCGCGCGGCTTGCGAATCCCGCGGGCCACCGCGAGAATCTTCCCCTCCTCGCGCGTGAACAACGAGATCAGCCGGTGCCCCTCGCCATAATCCCGCCCGCGCAACACCAGCGCAGTCACCTGATATATTCGCGTGTCATCCGTCACACCCGTATTGTAGCAGATATCCGTACTGCCCGCAGGCGCGCTGGACCCCGTTGCGCTGACACGCGGTTCGCCGACATAATTCGCGAAACGAAAAAAGCTTCGGCGAAACGGATGCATGACCAGGTGCAGGCGGCGCTGACGAACACGGCAACACCGAACGAGGTGAAGACGGATGCCCAGGTCGACAAAGACCGCATCTCACGCGCCACGCTGGACGCCCTGCTCAGTCTCTACAAACGAGCGGCCGCCGGCAACGATAGCGCGGGGACGAAGAAATGGTTGACGCAACTCAACCTGATTGCGCCGATGTCGCCCCAGGCGATCAAAGCACGCGCCATCGACAAGTCGCTCATGGCGTCAACGACTCGTGTCGCAAAGTAGCCCGCGGTATTCGCGTCGCGAATACCGCGGGGCACGCTGTCCGATACCCGCAACGCGGTGCATTACCGCAAGCGGTAGGCGATATAGGTCATATCTTCCGTCGTCAGGCCGCTGACGAAGCCGGCGTCGCTTTCGGTAAGGACCGCGGCGATTTTCTCCACGTTGCCGTCCGCGCCGCGGATGTCGTCCACTTCGTCGGGCATCAGGTCGATTTTTCCTTTGTCGCCGTGAATGATCGAACAGATACCGGTTTCCGGGCAAATTTCGACCAGAAAGTCATCATGGCTCATTTTACACCTGCCTCTCCATATTTATCCGCCAGATATTTGGCCACGCCGTCGGCGGTGGGGGTCATGGCTTCTTCGCCGGATTTCCAGTTGGCGGGACATACCTCGCCGTGTTCTTCGACGAAATGCAAGGCATCGATAAGGCGCAACACTTCGTCCACGCTGCGACCCAGGGGCAGGTCGTTAATGAGTTGGTGGCGGACAATGCCATGGGTGTCGATCAAAAACAACCCGCGCAAGGCGACCGCGTCATCCACGAGCACATCATAGTCGCGGGCAATCGCTTTGGTCAGATCGGCAACCAGGGGGAAGCCGACTTCGCCGATGCCGCCGCCGTTCACCGGGGTCTGCCGCCAGGCAAAGTGGGTATACACCGAATCGACCGAGACGCCGATGACCTCGGTATTCCGCGCCTTGAATTCGCCCAGTTTTTTGTGAAACGCAATAATTTCCGACGGACACACGAAGGTAAAGTCCAGCGGGTAGAAAAACAGCACTACGGTTTTTCCCCGGTACGCGGACAAGGTCAAGTCGGCAAAGCTACCGTCCGGCAACACGGCTTGCGCCGTAAAGTTCGGCGCTTCTTTCGTCACTAACGTTCCCATCGTTCACTCCTTCAAGTTGGTGGTTGTCTCACGAACATCAGGCAATACGCTGTTGCCCGGCAGTCTGTTCTCGCTGCAGTAAGGTGGCCAGCGTCACCGCGGACAGGCGTTGCATAAACTGCGCCTGGATTTCCGCTAACTCATCATGGACGACGCAGGAGGCGGAACGCGAACAATTCGCGCTGTTGGCCAGACACAGATTCAAGGTGATGGCGTCCGGATCGGCGGCACGCATCACTTCCAGCAGCGTGATCGTTGCCGGCGCCTTCGCTAAACGCATGCCGCCATACTTCCCGCGCAACGTGGTCACGAAGCCTTCTTCGGAGAGCTTCAAGACAATCCGCCGCAGAAAGCGATATGGAATCTCCATCTCCTCGGCCATAACACTGGCCGAGATCACCTCGCCGGGTGCGCGACGCGCTAGACAGAGCAGGGCGCGAATGGCATAATCCGTTTCACGGGTAATCATCAACCGTCACCTCACCATCTCACCCTGTCCGCGCACCACGGTACATTGCCCCACGTGCGATCAGGAAATCAGTGCCTTTGAAATATGATATATAGAAAGTATCATATAAAATATCGCCTGTCAAGAGCCGTGTTTGAAAAAATCGTTATCGAGACAGCCCGCTTCATTCGCAAAGCGAATAAAGCGCTGACCAACCAAAGTATTATTCGTGCTTTTATGCAAACTGCGGGGGTAACCGTCAACCACCGGCAGGCTTTTACCCGTTGTCGTCGTAATTGCCTGCTGAGGTGATGTGATGACCGCAGAAATGACTTCGCGAGAACGCGTGATGACCCTGTTGCGCCGGGAGTTACCGGATCGCATGGGGCTCTTTGACCATTATTGGGGTGAGACCATCCCGGATTACTGGATCGCGCAGGGTTTCCCGGCGGATACGAATCCGGAAGATTATTTTAATTATGACCTGTGTTTCGGCGGGGGATGGATCGACACCACGCCCCTCCGCGGTTTCAGCGAGACGGTTGAGGAGACCGAGGAGTGTAAACTGGTAAAAGGCGGCAATGGCGCCACGATGCGCTACTGGAAGCATAAATCCGGGACGCCGGAGCATGTGGACTTTGACTGCATTACCCCGCAACGCTGGGAAGAGACCTACAAGCCGCTGCTGACCTTTGACCCGGGACGCGTGGATGTCAACGCCACACGGGACAACAACGCCGCCTCCCACGCGAAAGGCAAAGCCACCTTCTTCGGCGGGCTCTTTATTTTTGAGCTGCTGCGCTCCACGCTGGGCGACGTGGTCATGCTGGAGAGCTTTGCACTGGAACCGGAGTGGATTCACGACTTTTGTCGCACCTACACGGATTTCTACCGCCAGCATCTCACCTATCTCTTCGATGAAGCCGGCCAACCCGACGCGGCGTTCATCTATGAAGACCTGGGGTATAGCAAGGGGTTGTTCTGCTCGCCGACGATGTTGCGCGAACTCATCCTGCCGTATTACCAGGAACTCTTCGCCTTCTTCCATGACCGTGGGATGCCGGTGATTCTGCACTCCTGCGGCGGGATCACCGACGCAGTGCCGTTAATGATCGAGGCCGGCGTGGACTGCCTGCAGCCAATGGAGGCGAAGGCCGGCGTGGATGTCGTAGCGCTGGCCCGGCAGTACGGCGACCGGCTGGCCTTCATGGGCAACATCGACGTGCGCGTGTTGGAAGCGGGCGACCACGCCGCCATCGAGGCGGAGGTGGCCGGAAAAATGGACGCGCTGAAGGCACTGGGCGCCGCGTATTTCTTCCATACTGACCATTCCGTATCGCCGAATGTCCGCCTGGAATCGTATCGCTACGCCCTGGAGGTGTATCACGCACATTGCGCATACCGGTAGCCCGGGTTAACTCTTAGGATGATAATACCCGGTGCGCCACAGGCGTTCACCCCACCAGACTAGCACCAGCAGGATGCCGGCAGAGGCAAAGGCGGCCGGGGCCATGGGAGGGTTCGTGGCGTCCAGGAAGGCCGCCACGATACTCTGATCTCCGCGCTCCAAATAGGTCGGCAGATTATGGAAAAGTGTGCCGGCGCCGCCGACGGCCATGGCCGCCAGACCAACCCACAACGTGACGACGGGACGCCACCGCGCGGACAGGATGCCCGGGAGACACGCCAGCGCCGCGATGGGGCCGAACACAATCGGGATCCAGGCCAGGGGGTGCTCGCCCACCGTGTGGTAATGGTGCATCGCCGCGTCGCCCCCGAGGACCAGAAACGTCGCCGCGCTATACAGGGTTAGCCAGCGCCCCCATTGAAAACCCGGCGCCGTTGCGGATTGTTCTGTCATGCCCAAGCTCCTTCTATCTCGTTGACCGCGGCGTTTTCGTATGCCAACCCACCGGCTACGCTGATCGATGCACGCAGGACTTTCGCTTGCACGCGTCTTGCCCTCACCCCCCCCAACCCCTCTCCCCGAGGAGAGGGGAGCCAGTGGAAGAGAAAGTCCTGACACTATCCCGCAGCCGAAGCAGGATAGTGGAACACGCGCTATGTATCATACCATATTGATGCGTCAGTGTATGAATCCGGCCACGCAAGGTTGTTCGCGAACTACTCGCCCGGGTTTACTCTTTTTTCACTTTCTTCGGGTCGCACAGGTGATCTTCCTTATGGCTATGGCGCTGGCATTTTTTACAGACGAAATACGATTTGCCTTCCGCTTTTCGCTCCTCCGCTTTCGCGGCGTCCTTCTCCGCCAGCTTCTTATCTTTACACACGGTTGACATCATGCGCTCCTTTCATATCGAGGTTGTAGCGTAGCCCGCTTTATTCGCGAAGCGAATAAAGCTCTGGCTAACCGAGGCATTATTCATGCGATCACGAATGATGCGGGGTAACTATTGTGAACATCATTCCCCGCATCATAGGCAATTATCCAACGCGATCGTTATTTTGCGAGTCGACAGAGATTCTCCGAAATGGGGAGCACTGTGGACCCGGTGAGCCCGCAGCAGCGCGGCCATCTGCTATAATACGCGTATGCCAGCATTTTCTACCATGACCTTGGGCCGTACCGGTTTGACGGTGACGCGCACCGCATTCGGCGTGTTGCCGTTGCAGCGAACGGCGTTGCCGGAGGCGGCACGAATTTTACGCCGGGCATTTGACGCCGGCATCACCTTTTACGATACCGCACGCGCTTACACGGACAGCGAGGAGAAGATCGGCCATGCGCTGGCGGACGTGCGCGATCGCGTTGTCATCGCCACTAAAAGCGGCGCCACCACGCGAGAGGGCCTTCTCCGCGATCTGGAGACCAGCCTGCGCCAGTTGCGCACCGATTTTATCGATATTTTACAACTCCACAATCCGGCGCAACTCCCCGACCCTACGGACCCCGAGTCGTCCTATGCCGGTTTGCAAGAAGCCCAGCGCAAAGGACTGGTGCGCTTCATTGGCATTACCAATCACAGTCGCGAACGTGCCGTGGCGGCAGTGGCCACCGGGCTCTTTGACACGCTGCAGTTCCCCCTCGCGCACATCTCGTCGCCGGAAGACCTGGCGGTCATTGACTTGTGCCGCATGCGTAATGTGGGACTTATTGCCATGAAGCCGCTGTGTGGCGGGTTGCTCACCAACGCGCGCACTGCCTTCGCCTTCCTGCGCCAGTATGCCAACCTGACGCCGATCTGGGGCGTGCAGCGCTGGGAAGAGCTTGAAGACATTCTGGCCTTGGAGGCTAACCCGCCCGCGCTCGATGCTGCGGTATGGGCGGAGATCGCACGTGACCGCGGGGCGTTGGCCGGTGATTTTTGTCGCGCCTGCGGATATTGCTTACCCTGCCCGGCGGAGATTCCCATTCCCATGGCGGCCCGCATGGCCTTATTGCTGCGCCGGATGCCCGCTCAGCAGTTTCTCACCCCGGAGTGGCATGGCTACATGCAACGCATTACGGCCTGTACCGGCTGCGGGCATTGCCGTGCCCATTGCCCCTACGGCCTGGACACCCCGGCACTGCTGCAACGCATGCTGGCGGATTATGAAGCCTTCGCCGCGGCCGCATGTCAATAAATACTGCGGGTCTTTTGGAACCTTTCGTCCGTTCCGGCATCAAAGAACAAGGGAGTACGGACGAATGGTCAGCATACCGCTATCACAATCAGGGAAGAAGAACCGCTATCTGGACCGTTATGCGGATGGGATTCACATCTCGCCGCGACGGCGTCAGAAGGCGGAAATTCTCGCCGATGCCCTCGACCGGTTACTGCCGGACCAGGACGGACTGGAAATTGCCGATTTCGGTTGCGCGGACGGTGCGGTGCCGGTATTGATGCTGCACGGGCCTATTGGCTCGCGCATTCGTCGCGTCACCGGCATCACGTTGCTGGATTATAACGACTTGCCGGAGAAACCGGCACATAAGCATAAACGCTTTTTGCGCATGATCGGGGATATGGAAGAATCACTCGATCACCTTACCCTCCCCTGGGGGGAGTGCGATGCGGTCACCGCCACCGCTTTCTTCCACTATTGCGATCACCCGGACATTCCGCTGGCCCACGCGGCCCGCTTGCTGAAACCCGGCGGATATCTACTGGCGGGCATGCCCGCGGCCTGGGTGCTCGGTCTGCGACACCACGGTGTGCCCGGTTTGCTCCCACGCAATTCGCGCATCCGCAATATCGTCCCGCTGGACCTCTACAGTAAACTCGCCAACGCCTTTGGCCTGCGGGAAGTCTCCTGCCAGGCCGTGCAATGGCTGGGGACGGAATGGTCCGCTGCCGCGGAACGCACCCTCCGCCGCATGAACTTCCCGTGGTGCGCCGCCCAGCATCTGGTGATCTATCAAAAGATGTGATGCCTGACGGCAACCACGCACAAATAACGCGATAACGGGCGCGGGATAGTTCCCGCGCCCGTGGTGTCTGGACTCCATATTCCCAGCTTTATTCGCGATGCGAAAAATGCTTTGGCTACTCCGCAGTTAATTGCTTCATACATACTCCGATGTTATTCCGCGGCAACCTCGATTTTATGTCCATGCATCGCGCTGGCGGGTAATTTATTAAAGAGCAAGAGCAACGGCATACTGACGACGAAAATGGCGCCTATGAGCAGGATCGCGTCGATAAAGGCCATCACCGTCGCCTGATTGTTGATCACCATGGTCATAATTTTCAATGCTTGTTGCCGGGCGATATTCGCCGCGCTCCCCTGGCTCATCAGGTATTGTTGGTACATCGTCAAGCGTTGCAGCGCCAGCGGGTTGAACACCGAAATACGGTCAAAGAGCATCAGGCGATGTTGCGCCTGCTGGTGCTCAATAAACGTGGACAACAATGCGATGCCGATACTCCCACCGAGTTGGCGCGATAAATTGAAGAGCCCGGTGCCTTCAACGATTTCCGTTCCTTTCAACCCCATCAGCGTGGCCAGCGTCAGCGGGACGAAAAGGAATCCCATCGAAGCACCGCGCAACACCAGCGACCAGAACAGGTCGCCAGGCGCGGTATCGGTGGTCAGGTTACGCAGCATGAGCATGGAGACGACAAAGGTGAGTGACCCCACTGCAACGAGCAGACGCGGCGTGAAGCGTGACGAGAGCCGTCCGACGATGGGCATGGCAATCGCGGTGGCGATAGCGCCGGGCAACAGTATGATGCCGGTCTGCTGCGCGGTATAATGCCGGATTTGTTGCAAGAACACAGGCAAAATATAGATGCCGCCATAAAGTCCTACGCCCAGCGCGGCGCCGAAGGCGGTGCCGGCCGCAAACCCCCGGTGTCGCAACACGCGCAAATTCACGGCGGGATACGGGATGGACAACTCCCAGATGACAAAGGCGACGATGCCGACCACCGCCAGACCCGTCAGCCAGCAAATATAGTTCGAGGTGAACCACCCTTCGTCGTTGCCTTTCTCTAACATCAGTTGCAGACAGCCCAGACCGATAGCCAACAAGCCGATGCCCACAAAGTCCACCCCACCCCGTCGCTCGCGCGTGTAGCGCGAATTGTGGATAAAGATGAAACTCATGATCGCAGCGGCGATGCCGATGGGCAGATTGATGTAGAAAATCCACGGCCAACTATAGTTGTCGGTGATCCACCCCCCCAGCGTCGGACCAATCGTCGGTCCCACCATCACGCCGATGCCGTAAATCGCCTGTACCATCGCCAACTGTTGCGGCGGAAAGATCTCCATCATGGTGGCCTGTGCGGTGGAAAGCAAGGCGGCGCCGCCGATGCCCTGTACCACGCGGAAGAAGACCAGCATGCCCAATGAATGCGCCGTGCCGCAGAAGAAGGAGGCCACGGTGAAGAGGATGATCGACGCCGTCAGGTATTGCTTGCGTCCGAAACGTATCGTTATCCAGCCAGTGAGCGGCAGCATGATGACGTTGGCGATGATGTAACCGGTGGACACCCAACTGATCTGCGTCAGGGAGGCGCCCAGCGTGCCCATCATGGTGGGGATGGCGACGTTGACGATGCTGGTGTCGATGACTTGCATCACCGTCCCAAGCATTAAGGCGATCAAAATCAGCCAGCGCTGCGTGCTGGTATATTCGACAAATTCGCTGCGTTCAACGGGTGCGGCCATCGGTGTTACCGCAACTCGATTACGGCGGTGACCATCATGCCCGCGCTCAGGCGGTCGAGATCCGGTTGGTCGGCATCCAGGGCGATCTTCACCGGCACGCGCTGTACGACTTTCGTAAAGTTGCCGGTGGCATTGTCCGGCGGCAACAGTGCGAAAGTCGCGCCGGTGGCCGGCGACACGCTGTCCACGTGACCGCGGAAATGTCGCCCGGGAAAGGCATCGACGCTGATATCAGCCGGTAACCCTTTATGAATCGCATGCACCTGGGTTTCCTTATAATTTGCCGTCACCCACAACGAGTTGGATGGAATCAACGCCATCAGTGGAGTGCCCGGTACTACCAACGTGCCAACCTGCACCGCGCGCTTGCTCACCACGCCATCCGATGGCGCGGTGATACGCGTGTAGCGCAGTTGGATGCGCGCGGTTTCCAACGCGGCGCGCGCCTGGGCGATCCTGGCGATTGCCTGCGCCTGCGCGCTGCGGGTGACCGCCACTTGATGCGGTGCGGTATTCGCCTGGGAGAGTTGCCCCCCCGCCTGTTCACGGCGGGCCTGAGCCTGGCGCACCACTTGCAGCGCGCTCTGCCGCGAAGCCTCGGCCTGGTTGATGCCCGCCTGTGCGGCGGACGCCTGGGCGCGCACGGCCGTTAATTGCGCATTTGTCTGCGCCACGGCGGCTTCCGCGGCATCCACCTGCCCACGCGCGGTGGCCAGGTCCGCAACACGCGCATCGACGGTCGCCTGCGCCGCTTCTACCTGGCGTTGCGCGGCATCAACTTGTGCCGCGGCGGTGCGTGCGGCCACCGAAGCCTGTTCTACGGCCTGGGCACTCACCGCGCCTTTCTCATTGAGGTCGGCATATCGTTGGGCATCGTGATCGGCTTTCTCCGCGGTAGCCTTGGCAGCGGTCACCGCGGCTTGCACCGCGCGCACATTCGCTTTGGCCATCTCGACTTGCGCCTGCGCGGCAGTCACCGCGGTTTTCGCGCGATCGCGATTCGCCTGCGCGGCGACAATCGCGGCCTGCGCGCTCTGGATACTGGCGTCAGCGCCGCGCGCCACCGCGACGGCATTCGCCACCCCGGCGACGGCGCGCGCGGTGTCCGCACGGGCGGACGCGATGGCGCCGTCGCTTTGCGCCACACCGCCTTCCGCCTGCACGATCTGCGCCGACGTCGTCTCCGTAGCCAGCGAGACGCTGGTGCCCGCTCCGGTCGCCGCCGCAACGGCAACATTCAGATTTGCTTGCGCCTGTGCCACATTCGCGCGATAGGTGGCGTCATCAAGCTGTACCAGCAAATCGCCTTTTTTTACCTGCTGGTTCTCTTCTACCGCCAATTCGACGACGGTGCCGGTAACTTGCGGGGCAATCTGCACGACATCCGAGGTGAGTTGCGCGTCATCGGTGCTGGCATGTCGCGAAGCGAATTCCCAGTACCGATACCCCAATACTCCGCCCACCCCCAATATCACAACCAGGAGGAGCACGAAGAATACCGGACGCTTCTTCGGTGCCGCCTCGCGCATGGCATCGGCCATCATGCCGGTCGGTGCGTTGTCTGCCGTCTGTACCATTGTCTATTGCGCTCCTACGTGTAAAATATGAGTTTCCGGGGTTACTCCGGGTGCTGTGGGCTAGCCAGCGCTTTCCTGTCCACCGCCGCTTCAGTGGAAGCGGTCTCCCTGGTCACAGCATCGGCCAGGTATTCCGGCGCCGACTGGAAGGCGGTAAGTAATAATTCCAGGCTCGCGCCAATCTGACGACGTTCTCCATCGGTGAGTTGGGTGAGGTGTCGTATGATCAAACGCAACGCAGATTCGCGAATGATCGCCAGTGTCGCCGCGCCGTCCGCCGTCAGGCGCAGGTGGGTGCGACGACGATCCTGTGTATCATTTTCTCGCGTCATCAGGTGGCGTTGCACCAGATAATC
>Ga0118677_10002761_pt1 | contig 34580 bp, 31 predicted proteins | sample AliMusrvi5mmetaG_FD_86154 | JGI IMG/M metagenome (GOLD analysis project Ga0118677, IMG submission 86154)
GCCTTGCACTCAGGCTTCTCGTTTGCGACCTTGGCTGCCTGCTGGATCTTGGCTTTTTCCACGGGATCATGCCTTTTGAGCTGGGCCCGGATACGCTGCCTCTCCGTAATTTCATCATGGTGCTTCTCGATGTATCGGCGCCTCTCTTCCTTCACCTGTGCGGGGTGTGCCTTCCTGTATGCATTTTTCATCTCGCGGCGCTTGAGGCGGGCGATCTCATTCTCGGCGATGATGGCCGCAGCAGCAGCCCCTGCAACGAGCAGAATAATAACAATTTTAGCAGGTGTCTTCATCGGTTTTCGGTTCTTATGGTTTGATTTGTTCGAGGATGGACGGCAATTGTTTGCGGAATACCTCCGTGACCGGAGCCTCCATTTCTCCAGGCGCATTTACGGGAATCAGATTCATCACTCCCTCCCGATCAAGCCCGGCATCTGTCATAGTCTTGAGCGCTCCTGCCACCATGGCTGACAAGCCGCGCTGAGCCTCGTCGATAGTCAAACCCGATGACTCGGCAAAGCGAAGCAGTTCATAGAATTGAAACCAAAAATAGGTTGGCCCTCTTGCTGTGAACAGCGCGTATGTTTCCAGCTTCTCTTCTGCTACTTCCGGACATTCGCCAAGGGGAGCCAGCAAGTCGGTGATCAATTTCCTATCGACCAAGTTAAGGGCGGCCGCAAACGTGTGCGGATTAAATCCCGCACCGATGATTGACGGAGCATTGGGAATCACCCTCGACAGACGGGCAAACCCGCCTAGCAATTCGGTGAGCTTGTCTATCGTGAACTTGGGTGCCAGCGACACCATGATCGCGTTCGGTTTGATGCACTCGCGAATGCCCGCCACCACTTCCGTGATCAGCGGTGGATGGACCGCCAGAAACACCAGGTCCTGGCTGGCGGCACGTGCATTGTCTGATGATGTTAGAATGCCGGGAAAGCGCGCTTTCTGCGCGTCGAGAATTTCCGCATTGGGATCGCTGACGATGATGTTGGCAGGAGTCCGATTAGCCCGTTCCCAACCTTCAAGGAAGATGCGTGTGATACGGCCACCGCCGATGAATCCAATAGTAGTCATGGTTTATTTGGATGATTGTTTTCGATTCTATCAAACTTCATACTTGGAGATTAGCGATGGCAGATCACCTGGTCTTACTCTTCGATAATGACTTCAGGCTCGATGACGATTTCCGACTTCACCGAATTGGCCACCAAGCTGTATTTCTGGGCCGCCTGAAGAGCGCGGCGCGTTCGGCCTTCAACCACCGCGTGCGGTTCGCCCGCTGCCGCGATGCGGATCACCGGCCGGAAATGCAGACGGGTGAAAATCTCGGTGCGGTCCAGTTCGATGAGTTTGGTACCCTCGCTGCGGCACTCATAGGACAGCAGCTTCAATTTGAAGCGTTCCGCCGCCCAAATAAACATCATCATAATGCAGGTGTTGGCGGAGGCAACAAACGCATCTTCCGGCGTCAATACCCCGGCGTGCCCGTGCGCGTCTGGCGGGGCTGAAAATTGCATCTCGGGACCGTTTCCCATGGCAACATGACCCCAGTGTTCGCCGGTCCAACGGACGGTTGTATGGTAGGTGGCAGTTTGGCTCATAATTGGTTCTCCTTCTGACAAAAGTCAGCATACTCTAACATAATTGTCTTGCGGTAACTCTCCTCGGATTCCGGCGGTACGGCATTGTAAATCTTCACCGTCTCAAATAGTTCGAGCGCGGCAGCCTCGTCCTGCCCAAGTCCCCGCTCGCGAAAGTGCCGGAAGATGAGTGGCAGCGCCACCCACTCCACCGTTTGGCCATCAATGACGAGCTTTGTCACGGCCATGCCCGATCCGCATGAACACGCTACTTCGCGTTCCTCTCCTACTGGCGCGGCGTCCGGTTCATCAGCCGCCAACACCGTTCCCGTGACCTTACCCAACACTTGATCCACCATCGCTGCCAGACGTTCGGCTGTGACATCGACCACTTTTTTCCCTGCGGCATTCAAGCGTCGTCGTCCTTCTGGCCGATCCAGTCCGCATTCGGCCACCAACTCGTTGACCACGATGCTAGCGGCAGGTTTGCTGGAATACATCTCGGTGCCGCGTGCGGCGCAGCGAAGAGCGCAGCCGTCCACCGTGATCGTCGGATGCACCCGGGCGAAGGCGCGGTCGCCGGCACCGCCCGCTAGAAACAGCGGCAGGCAAATGGTGACCGTTTCACGCGGGCGCAGTTCGTTGAGCACCTTCAGTGCGGCCAACCGTGCCACGGTGCCTTCGGCCAATTCTTCGCCACTGCACGCAACAATGCCCACTTTCCGTTCAAATAACTCAGACATGGTTTGCTCCTTTCTCGGGTTGTTCACCGCTATCGAGGCGTTCAGCGACTTCCTCGGCCAGCACGCGGGCCAGTTTCAGGCCAGCCTCGTTTAACTCGGCGATGCCCTCGGGTTTCAAGTCCTTGTGACGCCGGAAGACATCCAACACGGACACTTCCTGGGCCACCGTGCCGCCGCTTTGTGTGACCATTTTGGAGGCGCACATTTGTTTGCACCCGTCAATCGTTACTGCCGGATATTGGGCAAGCAGATCGCGGGCTTCGGGATCACCCAGCACGAGCTTGGCCAATGCTACCAGTCGTGTGCTCTCAGGTCGCAGCTCATCACATAAGTCGTACGCCGCTTCGCGACTCACGGTGCCGAACGGTTTCCCGATGCCGCTGCACGGTACGACAACCACGCGTGTTTTATCGGTATTCATTGCTTTTTCAACTCCCCGTGTGCCTCGGTCTGCATGGCCGAGAAATAGGCGTCCGGTTCAAGCAAGGTCATGCGTTCCACGTCCCAATCCGTCGTTTCAACTACCGCCAGCCAGCCGTCACCATAGGGATCCTGATTGATGACTTCGGGGGTCATCTCCAACGCCGGATTTACCTCCACCACCGTTCCGCTGACCGGCGATGGCAGCTCCAACATGGTTTTGATGGTTTCGATTTCCGCAATGCTTTCCCCCTCCTTCAATTGCGTCCCCACGGGTTGAACCGTGGCGAAGGCGACATCACCGCTGCGCTGTTGGAGGTAGTCTGTGAGGCCGATCCGGATTCGGTTAGGTGCTTCCGGCTTCATCCAAAAAGCCCAGGCTCCCTGTGCCGTGTAGAACCGGTCTTTCGCGACCCGGAATGTGAATTTGTCCATCGTGGTTTCGAGATATTCGGTCATGGTATTAATGTTTGTTAGCGAGAATGAACATGGATCGCGGCATCACGGAAACCCAGCGCGGCCTCCAGCATGGCCTCCGGGAGCGTTGGATGGGCGTGAGTTGTCCACGCCAAGACGTCAGCGGTCGCGCCCGTCTGCACCGCCAACGCGCCTTCCGCAATCAGATCCGTGACGTGTGGTCCCATCATGTGAACCCCGAGGACGCGGCCACTGCCCCCCTCGCAAATCAACCGGACCATGCCGTCGGATTCACCGAGGATACGGGCACGCGGATTGGCTGAGAACGGAAACTGCGTGACCTTGATTTCCGAATCCGCAGCGCGTGCTTGAGCTTCCGTTAGTCCCACACTGGCGACCTCCGGTCGGGTGAATATCACGTTGGGCACGGAGCGGTAATCCACTTGTCGCTGACCGCCGGTTGCATTCTCTGCGGCCACACGTCCATCCACCATCGCCTTGTGCGCCAGCATCCACCCGCCAATTGCATCGCCGATAGCCCATACGTTGGGGAGATTCGTTGCCAACTGTTCGTCCACGGCGATGGCCCGGCCGTTCATGCGCAAGCCGAGTTCAGAAAACCCCATTCCCTGCGTGTTCGGCCACCGACCCGTCGCGATCAACACCCGCTCGCAGTCCGTTGCCGTTTCAGATCCGTTTGTTTCCGAGAACACGCGGAGCGTATCGCCGATGCGCTCGATTCTTCGGACAACCGCGCCCGTCCTGACATCCATGCCCCGGCGACGTAGCATCAGGTGCAGGCGTTTTGCGATGGCTTCATCCGTTGCGCCAGGGAGAATCGCCGGAGTCATCTCCAGCACGGTTACCTGGCTGCCCAGCGCCTCGTAAATGCATGCAAACTCCAAGCCGATCACACCAACCCCGATAACGACCAAGCGGGCAGGCACCGTTTCAATGTCCAGAGCTCCGGTGCTCGTGACCACACCCGGAAGGTTGCTTCCCGGGATGGGCGGCGTGGCGGTGATAGAACCTGGAGCAAGGATCATTCGTTGTGCCGAAACTTCCTGTTGGCCACCCTTGCCATCATCAATTGAGAATGTGTCCGGCTTGAACATCCGCGCTTCACCTTGAATGAGCGTGACCCTGCGCGACTTCAGCAACTGCTCCACGCCACCGACAAACTGGTCCACAGTATTCCGCTTGAAAGCCATCAAGGCCGGCAAGTCCGCTGCGGCCTGTGGAATCGAAATCCCAAATTCCCCGGCGCGTTTGGCCCGGACAAGAAATTCAGTGGCCGAGGTCAACACTTTGGTCGGGATGCAGCCCACATTGAGGCACGTTCCGCCGACCCGCTCCTTCTCAATTAGAATCACCCGTGCCCCACGCTGGGCAGCAACCAAGGCGGCCACGTATCCTCCTGGCCCGCCGCCGAGGACGGCAACATCAGCGTTATATTGTGGATCACTCATGGGCAGTCATTGACTCGCGGGAGCGCTCGCCGTTTCAGACGAGCAACTTCTTGATCTCCTCTGCCGATGGCACGCGGCCCGCCACCTTCACCTTGCCGTTGACGGCCAGTGCGGGAGTCATCATCACGGCAAAGGCCATGATTTCCTTGAGGTTGGTGACCTTGGTGATTTCAGCGACAATACCGAGTTCCGCTACCGCTTGTTCGGTGTGCTCCGCCAGCAACTTGCATTTCTGGCATCCGGTGCCTAGGACTTGTATTTTCATGGTCTTCAATTTTGGGAGTTGGGATTTTCTTCTATCAGGCACAGCATGCGACACGGAGTGTTTGCACATTCTCCCCGGCATCAACCCGGTTAATGCATTCGGCAAAGGTGAGTACACACGGACAAGCGAGCCGATAGAAAACCTGCTGGCCGCGCCGCTCGTCGGCGATCAAACCAGCATGCCGCAGCACTGTCAGGTGACGCGAGGTGGTCGAGGCCGCGCACCCGGCCACCGTGGCCAGGTCACAGGCACACACCTCGCCATTACCCAAAGCATGGATAATCGCCATGCGCCCCGGGTGTCCGAGCGCCTTGAATACCTCGGCCTGGCGCTTGAGTGCCGTCTTCGTCGGCTTATCCGACGATGGTGGAATCGCTTTCTTGCTGCGGTGCATGGCGTAACTATTCGCGTTTTCGCGAATAGCGCAAGGCTTATTTTGGATGAAATTCTGGATCATGGCCTGCGGGGCATCCGGAAGTGGAGGTTTTCGATGGCTACCGCAAGTTGGGCTTGGACGTGAACCGTCAAATCAGCCTGGTCCTTGACGGTTGATCCCCCCAATCATGGATTTTTCAGCAATTGTCGCACAGATTCTGCCACCTAGGCGCGCAACGTCGGCTCATCTTCAACGAGGTCCCAGACGCCGTCGAGACGGTTCCATTTGACCTCTTTGCCATCCTTCCATTGCGCGAGCAGGATGGTGGGATTACCCAGCTCATAGTCTTTGACAAAATGGGCATTCGCAGGCTCCTGGTAATTGACATGTTCCCAGGACACTTTGCCGATTTTCTGTGCTTCAGTGAATTCCTCATCGAGGGTTTTCTTTGCAAGCTCGCCAATCCGCAGGCTGGTGCGGCAGCGCATGGTGCCATGGAAATTGATGACGGCAACGCCATCAGGGCGGGCTCTATCAGTGGATGTGGTTGTCCCTTGTCCATCCGCGGTCCCGCCTGTACCGATTACCTTGGCTGCGGCGAGTTCGGCGATGGGGTCCAATGTGTCCATGTCGCGCGAGTCCTCTTTTGGGCGGTGGGGTTTTGCGGAAACAGAAACCCCCGCCTGGAACCGGTTGGGGAGCGGTGGAGGTCTTCTGGCCGTCACCATGGACTTCTGCGCATCGTACCCTTCAAACTGCGGGAGGAAGTTGCATCGACTGGATTTACAAGAATCTCCTCAGGGAAATTGTTTCGGTGATCGGTAGATTGCCGACGTTGGCGAAGCATGCCGTGTGCGGTCGGAATCTTCTAGGGATGCGCAGCAATATTGCTGCGAAATTCGGAATCACCAAAAAACCGGCATCCGGTTTTCAAAACTCCAAGCGAGTATTGAAGCCGTTTTCTGGGCATTTAGCACAAGCCATTTAGCACAGGTGCCGGGAAAGTGGTGCGCGCTACAGGATTTGAACCTGTGACCCCATCCGTGTGAAGGATGTGCTCTACCACTGAGCTAAGCGCGCTTGCTGCGATGGCCGACCGCGATTGTGCGGCAGCCGGGGCGGGGAGAAATAGCGTTAGTGGCGGCGCTTGGCAAGCAATTCGCACGGCAGGGGTGAAATTTCCGTTTTTCCGGCTTTGTCTTGAGACGGGACGGCTCATAATCGGGGCACAACCCGCTCCCGTGTCCCAGGTTTCCAAAGACAGCATTGAGAAAGTCCTCGCCGCGACCGATATCGTGGACTTGATCAGCAGCTACGTGCCGCTCAAGCGGGCCGGCACCCAGTTCAAGGCGAATTGCCCGTTTCATCATGAGAAAACCCCTTCGTTTTCGGTGAGTCCGGCGCGCCAGACGTTCAAATGCTTCGGCTGCGGCAAGGGTGGGAATGCGGTGGGCTTCGTGATGGATTACGAGAACCTGCCCTTCGTGGAGGCGGTGCGCAAGCTCGCGGCGCGGGCCAACATTCCGCTCGAGGCGGAGGTGTTCGACCCGCAGGCCGATCAAGCCCGCAGGCTGCGAGGGCGCTTGCTTGATTTGCACCGCGAGGCGGCGGCGTTTTTCCACGAGCGTCTGCTCAAAGATCCGGCGGCCGCGCATGCGCGGGACTATCTGAAAGGGCGCGGATTCGGCCGCGAGATGGCGGCCAACTGGACCGTCGGCTGGATGCCGGACCAGCCCAAGGGGTTCCTCGATTGGGCACGCGAGCGGAAATTCAGCGGCCGCGAGTTGGAGTCCTCCGGGCTGGCGGCACTGCGCAACGCGGATGACGCGAACTCGGGCCTGTATGTTCGATTCCGCGACCGGCTGATGTTTCCCATCCGCAACGAGATGGGGGATGTGATCGCCTTCAGCGGACGCCAGCTTCGCGAGGATCCTAACAGCGGCAAGTACATCAACTCGCCCGAGACTCTGATTTTCAAGAAGTCCAACGTCCTGTTTGCCCTGGACCGCGCGAAAAAGCCGATCCTGCGGGAAAAGTCCGCGCTGCTGTGCGAAGGGCAGATTGACGTGATCGCCTGTCACGAGCTTGGCATCGATCACGCGATCGCGCCGCTGGGAACCGCCTTCACCCAACAGCACGCGCATCTGCTGCGCCGCTACACCGCCAGCGTGCTGCTGTGCTATGATGCCGACAAGGCGGGCATCGCGGCCTCCGAACGGGCCTACCGCGAGCTGGTGACCGAGGGACTGTCTGTTAGAATGGTGGAAATGCCCGCCGGCGACGATCCGGACACCTTCATCAAGGCCCATGGCGCCGCGGCGTTCCGGGGATTGCTAGAAAAGGCGCGCGAGTTTTTCGATTTCAAGCTGGGGCGGGCGAAGGTGAACGGGGCGTTTGAATCCGCGGCGGAGCGGCGGACGCTCGCCGGCGAGTGTGTGGGCCTGTTAGCCGCGATGTCCGACGCCGTGGCACGCGACCATCAGATCAACGTGGTGGCCACCCATCTGCAGACCTCGGTCGCCGCGCTGCGCGGGGCGATTGCCAAAGCACTGCAAAAGCCGCAGCGGGCATCGTCCGTGATGCGGGAGCCGGAACACACGGACGAAGCCGCCGCCGAGCCCACGCCGCTGCATCGCATCGTCGGCTTCCTGTGTCATTTGGCGCTGACGTCCGCGCCGGCCCAACATTTTCTAGCAGAACAATTCGAGACCTTGCACGAGGCGAACCGCTGGCTGGAAGGGGTTCCGCTGTTAGAAAGGATTCTTTCGGCCGCGCCGGATCCGGGGTCACACGCGGCGGTCAACGCGTTCATCGGCGGTCTGGCCGAGGCCGACCGGATGGCCTTGGGCGGTGATTCGGTGGTGTTGGAGGGCGTGTCGGCGGACGGCATGCAAGCTGCGGAGGACGCGCTGGCGATGCTGTCGGCCACCGTGTTGCAGCGGCGGGATGCGCGGGTCAAGGCGGACCTGAAACAACCCGGGCTGAGCCGGGAACGTCTCGTTGAATTGCTAGAAGAGGCCAAGGAAATCAGCGGCCTGTTGCGCGGCATCGGCCAGCGCTCGGAATTCGATGATGAGCTGCCCGCTTCGACGTTCAGGCCGAAGGTGGCGCCGGGGTGGAAGGCGGGGTGGAAGAAGCGTGGGGGCGAGTGAGCGGATCGCGTCCCCTGGGCCAAGGCGTTGGAAAATAGGGACCCGTCTGGCGGTTATCCTTTCGCCACGCATTGGCCAATGCCGGCTGAAGCCGGCGCTCCGTGAAGACGCTGCCGGCGGGACGCGGCACTCCCCTTTGAAGAGGAATTCACTTGCCCATGAGCTTGGCGACGGTGGCGGCATCGACGTTGAAGTTTCCGGTGCCGAAATCCTTGGGAGACTGGTTTTCCGCGACCTGGTATTCGAAGGCCTTGATCGGCTTGACGCCCTTGACCTGGGAAAACAGATAGACGCGGATCGTAAGCGCCTCATTGCCGGTGCCGCCGGGGAGTTTGCTGATGGCGTATTGAACTTCGTTAGGGCCATCGACGGCACCGCCGATGACGATTTCCGCCTCCTTGGCGTTGGCAAACCGGTGATGGCTGATCTTGTTGACCTGCACCTTCACTTCGCGGCCGGGGCTGAACACATAAACTTTGGCAATGTATTTGGCCGCGGCCGCCTCCATCGGGGTTGGCGGAATCTGGCCGGACGGCTGGGTTTCCGGTGCTTCCTTCAAATACTTGAGATCGCCGGCAGCCAGTTCGCGCCGCACCTCCGGGAGCGCCTCAAGGTTGACAAAATCCGCCCGGTCGTAGCGCCAGTCGCCGCCCTCGCTGACAAAGGCGAGCACCAGCAGGTTCTGCGAGGGCTTGCCGCCGACCCCGAAGTCGATCTTGCCGAAATAGCAGGCCGTGGCGGTGGGGCCGTTTTGTTTCGCCTCCAGAAAGGTAAGCCCGGTGAGCGCGGGCGGCGGCGCGGGCAGGTTGAAGACGGCTGCCGGGAACGGGAGTTTTTCCGAGACGATGCGGTTGCGCACCTCGACCCGGCGATGGGTGGCCGTGACCCGCTGCCAGTTTGCGGCATCCTTGTTGACGATGGAATCCCGCCACCCGCCGTAAGCCTTCTCCAAAGCCGGGCGCAAGGCGTCCTGCGCCGATGCAAACGTCGTCAGGATGGCGCTAAACGCAAGAATATGGTGCTTCATCAGCGAAACCATTGGACAAGAGGCGGCATTTTACAACAAACAAATCGTGTGCGAGGCGTTCAAGTCGCCCGAATGACCCAAGACCATGAGCAGTATTCTACAAAAAGTGCCACCGCTGGGCGAGGCCCGCGATCGGAAGATGCTGGAGGAAGCGTCGTCCTATGTATACCGCCAGACTCCACAGGGGGAGGTGCTGGCGCATGTGTTTTGGCCGCAGAAAACGGCCCTGGCACCCCGGCCCGCGGTGGTCTTTTTCCACGGCGGCCTGTGGGATGCGCCGATGCACACCCAGTTTGTTCCGCATTGCCAGCATTTTGCCAGTCGCGGGGCGGTGGCGGTGGCAGCGGAAACCCGGATTTTTTCCAAACACGCCACCGGGGCGATGGAAGCCATCGAAGACGCCCGCGAACTGATGCGCTGGCTGCGCCAACACGCCGAAACCTTCAACCTCGACCCGGCACGCATCAGTGTGGGCGGGGCGGCGGGCGGGGCGGTCCTGGCATTGCTCACCGCGATGCCAAAGCCAAAGCACCTGCCGCCCGTCGAAGGGGTGGATTGCCGGCCCCAAGCCTTGATGCTGTTCAGTTCGATCGTCAACACCACGCCGAAAGGCCAGGGCGCGGGTCGCTTCCCGGATGCCAAGACGGCCACCCGCCACAGTCCGACTTCACTGGTCCGCTCGAAGCTGCCACCGATGATTTTGTTTCACGGCACCTCGGACCGCATCGCGCCCTTGGCCGAGGTCAAACGCTTCCGCAGCCGCCTGCGCTGGCGGCGCAACGTCTGCGAGCTGCTCGAGTTCGAGCGGGCCGATCACAGCTTTTTCAATTTCAACGTCAGCCAGGAGGGATTTGAAATGACGGTGGCCGCCGCGGATCGGTTTCTGGTGCAACGCGGCCTGCTCGATCCCGAGCCCGCACCATCGCAGGCGTGAGGCCGGTGGGCAATGGCTCTTCTCCGAATCATCGGATAAACCCGAAAACCGAAGTTGGATGCCGAAATCGGGCATTGAAACCACGGCAGTCGGACCAAACCCATTTCCCCTATTAATCGAACGCGCTTGCGTGCCACGAGCAAGATTTCGGCCCGGCCCGGCCCATTGCGCTTGCGCTGTGCGACGGGCATTCTAGCATCCGGCGCTGTGCCGAGCCACGCCGCCCCATGAACCGCATTTTCGTCGAAAAAAAGGCCGATTTCAACGCCGAGGCCCGCCACCTGCTGCACGACCTCCGGGAATCCCTCAGCCTGCCCGGCCTCGCTGCGGTGCGGGTGGTCCAACGCTACGATGCGGATGGCCTGACGGATGAGGAATTCGCCGCCGCGGTCCGGCTGGTTTTTTCCGAGCCGCAGATCGATTCCACCACCACCACCCTCGACCTCGCGGCAAACGAAAGCGCGTTTGCCGTCGAATACCTGCCCGGCCAGTTCGATCAACGCGCCGACTCCGCCGCTCAGTGCGTGCAAATCCTCACCGGCAAGGAGCGCCCGCTGGTCGCCTCCGCCAAGGTCATCATCCTCGGCGGCACCCTCAGCCCCGACGAAATCGCCCGCGTCAAGGCCTACGTCATCAACGCGGTGGATTCCCACGAGGTGCCTGTGGCGGCGGTCTATGACCGTCGCACTTCTTCCACCCCTGCCGACGTGGCCATCCTCAACGGCTTCACTCAACACGCCCCGCTGGAACTCGCCACGCTGCGCCGCAGCCTCGGCCTCGCCATGTCCGCGGCGGATCTGGGGTTTTGCCAAGACTATTTCCGCGGCGAGGAAGCCCGCGACCCGACCCTAACGGAAATCCGGCTGCTCGACACCTATTGGTCCGATCACTGCCGCCACACCACGTTTCTAACAAAACTCGAGGACGTGAGCTTCGAGCCGGGCAGCGGCCCCGTCGAGCGGGCCTGGCAAACCTATCTTGCCATCCGCCATGACCTCGGTCGCGACGCCAAGCCGATCAGCCTGATGGACATCGCCCTCATCGGCATGCGCGAGCTGAAGCAATCAGGCGAACTCGACAACCTGGAGGTTTCCGAGGAAGTCAACGCCGCCTGCATCGTCGTCGATGTTCCGATCCACAATCCGCAATCCTCGGTCCACGATCCAACCACCGAAGAGTGGCTGGTGATGTTCAAGAATGAAACCCACAATCATCCCACCGAGATCGAGCCGTTCGGAGGAGCGGCCACCTGTCTTGGCGGCTGCATCCGCGATCCGCTTTCGGGCCGCTCCTATGTCTATCAGGCAATGCGCGTCACCGGTGCCGGCGATCCGCGCACGGCGTTTGCAGACACCCTTCCCGGCAAGCTTCCGCAGAAAAAGATCTGTCAGATTGCCGCCCGCGGCTACTCGTCGTATGGCAATCAAATCGGCCTCGCCACCGGTCATGTCGCGGAAATCTATCACCCGGGCTACGTGGCCAAGCGCATGGAAATCGGCGCCGTGGTGGCCGCCGCGCCGCGCTCTCAAGTGTTGCGTGGCAGCCCGAGCCCCGGCGATGTCATCCTTCTGATAGGCGGGCGCACCGGCCGCGATGGGATCGGCGGCGCCACCGGCTCGTCCAAGGAACACACCGACACCGCGCTGGAGAATTGCGCCGAAGTCCAAAAAGGCGACGCCCCCACCGAGCGCAAAATCCAACGCCTGTTCCGCAACCCTGAACTCGCCCGCAAGATCAAGGTTTGCAACGACTTCGGGGCTGGCGGGGTGGCCGTTGCCATTGGTGAGATCGCCCCCTCGCTCGCAATCGACCTCGATGCGGTCCCCAAGAAATACGACGGCCTGGATGGCACCGAACTCGCCATCTCCGAATCCCAGGAACGCATGGCCGTCTGCGTCGATCCAGCGGAAATCGAGTTCTTCATCCGCGAGGCCGACCGCGAAAACCTCGAATGCACGCACGTCGCAACCGTGACCGCAAGCGGGCGCCTCATCATGACCTGGCGCGGCAAGACCATCGTCAATCTCTCGCGCGCCTTTCTCAACTCCAACGGTGTCCGACAATGCGCCGCGGTTCACGTGAGTGCCCCGCAGGGTACTCTTCTATCTTCTATCAACAATCCACCATCCACGATCCAAATCCTTCAGGATTTGAACACCTGCTCCCAAAAGGGTCTCGGCGAGATGTTTGACGGCTCGGTCGGCGCGGGCACCGTGCTTTGGCCCTTTGGCGGCCGCCACCAACTCACGCCACCGGACGCCATGGTGGCCAAGCTGCCTTTGTTAGAAGGTGACACCAACGTCTGCACATACATGAGTTGGGGTTTCGACCCTTGTATTTCCTCGTGGTCGCCATTCCACGGTGCCGTTTATGCCGTCACCGAGGCGGTCTGCAAGGCTGTCGCCGCCGGCGCCTGCCTGCCGGACATTCGGCTCACGCTGCAAGAATACTTTCCGAAGCCCGGCACTGATCCGGGCCGCTGGGGCCCGCCCTTCGCCGCCTTGTTAGGTGCGTTCCATGCCCAGCACGCGCTGCGTCTGGCCGCCATCGGTGGCAAGGACTCGATGTCCGGCACCTTCAATGAGCTGGATGTGCCGCCCACTCTGGTGGCGTTTGCACTGGCCCCGGGCAAGGCGTCGCTCGCCCTTTCCCCCGAGTTCAAGCAGGCCGGCTCCACGATCTCCCTGGTGGAAGTCTCCCGCGACGCCGACGAACTGCCGGATTTCCAACAACTTAAACAACTCGCCTCGCAACTTCACCAACTCAATGCCGCGGAGAAGCTTCTCTCGCTCCATCACGTCGGCCGGCCCGGCATTGCCGCCGCCCTCGCCAAAATGGCCTTCGGCAACGGCATCGGGTTTGAGGAGGGGAGGACAGGCGTCCCGCCTGTCAGGGAAGACGGGCGTCCCGCCTGTCTTGACCTCTTCACCCCCCGCCACTTCGCCTTCCTCATCGAACATACCGAGCCTCTCCCCGACGCTCTCAAGTCCGAAGTCCTGGGCACAACCACCGACTCCCCCACCCTCGTCATCAACGGCGAAAACCACTCCCTAACCGATCTGCAAGCCGCTTGGAGTGCCACCTTGGAGTCCGTCTATCCGACGCGGCCGGAGATAGTGGATAGTGGATTGCAGATAGTGGATAGTGGAATGCAGATCGGAGATAGCGGATTGAAGAGCGGGAACCGCCCATCCACGATCCACAATCCTCGATCCACTATCTCAAAACCTCGGGTTTTGATCCCGGCCTTTCCTGGCACCAATTCCGAATATGATTCGGCCAAGGCATTCCGCGAGGCCGGCGCCGAGGCCGAAATCCTGGTGTTCCGCAACCTGACAACAGAGCACATCGACCAATCCCTGAATGCCCTCGCCGCGCAAATCCGCCGTTCACAAATCCTCGTGTTGCCCGGTGGCTTCAGTGCCGGCGACGAACCTGACGGCTCCGCCAAATTCATTGCCACCGTTCTCCGCAACCCCCGCGTGGCCGATGCCATCATGGATCTCCTCGCCAACCGCGACGGCCTCATCCTCGGCATCTGCAACGGCTTCCAAGCCCTCATCAAGACCGGCCTGGTTCCGTTCGGGAAGATCGATTTAGGGAGGACAGGCGTCTCGCCTGTCAGGGAGAACGGGCGTCCCGCCTGTTCTCTTCCATCCGCGATCCACGATCCGGCGCTTGCGCCGCCCACCCTCGTCCACAACGACATCGGCCGCCATGTTTCCTGTTATGTGAACACGCGTGTTGTCAGCACGCTTTCCCCGTGGCTTTCTAACTGCGATGTCGGTGACATCCACAGCGTGCCGATTTCCCATGGCGAAGGGAAGTTTTTCGCGTCGGCCGCGATGATCGCCCAACTCGCCGCCGCCGGCCAGATCGCCACGCAATACTGCGATGCCAACGGCGTGGCGTCGATGGACATCGCGATCAATCCGAACGGTTCTCTGGCTGCCATCGAAGGCATCACCTCGCCCTGCGGCCGCGTCTTCGGCAAGATGGCCCACTCCGAGCGCGCAGGCACCCGCGTCGCCAAGAACATCCCGGGCAACAAACACCAGCCGATCTTCGCGGCGGGGGTGGGATATTTCGCATGAAGCTGCCACTTTCCCGCGTGGCCGGATCACGCTGCCCAAGCCGCGCTTGTCCCGGAGCGGGCTTCCCAAATTCAAAGCCACCTCCGACTGAATCTAAAACCCTAATCCGCCACTTAACGATGGGCGATCAGGAAATCCCGTACTATAATCCGACCATGCCGAACAAACAGGACCTTCTCGACCTCCAGTTCATCGATGCCCGCCACAGGCTCATCGATCTCGCGGCCTTTATGGATCGCATCGACCGCCACCCCGGCACGCCGGATTTCCGCTACGACGCCTTCAAGGCCGCCATTCCGATCCTGCTATCCCAGCGCCCGGACCGGGCCCGCGCCGTACTCGAATCCTTCTCCGATCACAGCGCGGAACCCATCCCCAAAGCGACCTTCCAAGGAGCCCTCGGCGCGCCGCCCCTCTGATTACTGATAACCTTAAACCGACACCCCCCCGATGAGATACATCGAACCCCACGCACACATGGTCAGTCGCACCACCGACGACTATGAGAAACTCGCCATTGCCGGCTGCGAGGTGTTGTGTGAACCGGCCTTCTGGGCCGGCTTCGACCGCTCGTCGGCCGCGGGATTCTTCGACTACTTCCGCCAGCTTACCGACTATGAGCCGAAGCGAGCCGCGAAGTTCGGCATCAAGCACTACTGCTGGCTGTGCATCAATCCCAAGGAAGCGGATGATCCGGTCTTTGCCCGTGAGGTGATGGCAATCATTCCGCAGTTTCTGGATTGCCCGACGGTACTCGGCATCGGCGAGATCGGTCTGAACAAGAACACCCGTAACGAACTCGCCATCTTTGAAGAACACGTGCAGCTTGCGCTGGATCGCGACCTGCCCATCCTCATCCACACTCCGCACCTCGAGGACAAGCTCAAGGGCACCCGCCTGACGGTAGATCTGTTAGCCTCGTTCTCAAAACTCGATCGATGCAAGGTCATTATCGACCACGTCGAAGAGCACACGATTGGCCAAGTCTTGGATGCCGGCTACTGGGCTGGCATGACGCTCTATCCGCAAAGCAAGTGCTCACCGAACCGCGCCATCGACATGTTGGAAATCTACGGTCACGAACGCCTGTGGATGAATTCCGCCTGCGATTGGGGAGTGTCTGATCCGCTCGCGGTGCCGCGTTGTATCCTGGAGATGAAGAAGCGCCAGCACGACGCGGCGGCCATTGAGCAAATCGTCTATCAGAACCCCCGCAAATTCCTCAGCCAGTCGCCGCGGTTTGTCCAATAAGACCCAAGACCGCTGCGCTCCAAGACAGAAGACAGAAGACAAAGAGAGCGCCGCGCGGTAGCGCATCTTCCTCTTGTCTTCTGTCTTCCGTCTCCAAGTCTTCTGTCTCTTCCCCATGAAATTCGCCTCCTCCCACTTATCCTATTGCACCAACATCCATCCCGCCGAAACATGGGAGGAGACCCGCGTGATGCTCGCGTCCCGCGTCCTGGCGGTGCGCGACCGCCTGCGCCTTTCCGGAGCACTGGGCACCGACGAGCCCTTCGCCATCGGCCTGCGACTCTCTGCCGCGGCCGCCAAGGAATTGCTAGAAAACGAGCATCTTGCCCGTTTCCGCGAGTGGTTGGGGGAGACCAACACCTATGTCTTCACCATCAACGGGTTTCCCTACGGCAATTTCCATGGGGTGCGGGTGAAGGAACAGGTGTTCCGCCCCGATTGGAGCGCCCCGGAGCGATTGGAATACACCAAGAATCTGTTTCGCATTCTGGCGGCAATCGCCCGTACGGATATCAGCGCCTCGGTTTCCACCCTGCCCGGATCGTTCAAGGCCTTCGGTGCGGATGAGGCGCTGATCCGCAACAACCTGATTGAACTCGCTGGGTTTCTGGATGATCTAGCGGAAAAGACGGGCCACGATTTCCATCTCGGCCTGGAACCCGAGCCGCTGGGGCATTTCGAGAACCTGATCGAAACCGTGGCGTTTTTCCAACGCCTCCACCATCATGCGCCGGATGTCCCGTCCATCCAACGCCGCATCGGCCTGAACTACGACGCCTGCCACTTCGCCCTGGAATACGAGGACGTGGGGGAATGCTTCGCCCTCTTCGGCCACGCCGGCATCCGCATCTCAAAGATCCATCTATCCAGCGCGCTGGCTTTTGATCCTAACGATTCCGCCGCCCTCACCGCCATCCGCGCGTTCAATGAGCCGACGTATTTCCATCAGGTCCTGCTGCGCCGGTCTGACAACAGCGGGATCGCGCGCTTCCAGGACCTGCCGGATTTCCTCGCTGCGCTGGACGGCGGCAGCATCCGCGCCGCGGATTTCCAGGAAGCCCGGGTGCATTTCCACATTCCCCTCGATGCCGAACCCGCCGCGCCCTTGCGCTCAACCCGCGGCGACACCCTGAAGGTGTTAGATTGGCGGCGTGCGCACCCCGATGCCTGCCAGCATTATGAAATCGAAACCTACACCTGGGGCGTGCTGCCGGCTGACCTGCAACGCCCGGTGGAAGAGCAAATCGGCGGCGAATACCAGTGGGTGCTGGGCAATTGTGGATAGAGGATCGAAGATAGTGGATAGAGGATGAAGAGCCATCTCTTCTCTCTGCCATCCACGATCTTCGATCTGCGATCCACCATTCTTACCTCCGACTGCGGTGCCAGGCGGATGTGTCCGGGTGGAGGAGGGTTTCGAGCGGCTGATCCAGCAGGGAATGGGTGGTGATGACATGCGCCAGCAGCACCAGCGAGGCCACCGAGTCGAAGAGCGCATCGTGCCATGAGCGCAAGGCAACCAGCGCCCTGACGGTGGCCGTGAGGTGGTGCGCTTCGCAAAGGGCGCCCAGCGAGTGGTCGCCCAATTCGGGCCATGCGGCGCGAGCCAGCGGCAGGGTGTCGATCCACGGCCCGAAGCCGTGGCCGGGAAAGGCCCGCAAGAAGCGCTTCTCGGTGCCCTTGCCATGGGCGACGACGACGGCATCCGCCAACCGGGATTTCAGGTCGGGCCAGAGCGAGAGGAGCGGCGGCGCGTCGGTTAGATCGAACGGGGTGATGCCGTGGACTTTTTGTGCGGACCAGAGGATCGGCTGGTGGGTGTGCAGGTAGGAGACGAAGGCGTTGGTGTGGCCGTCCGTGGCGGACCACGACGCAAGGCCGATTTGGACCGGGCTGTCGGATTTGCCGCGCGTTGCCCCGGCCGATTCAAAGTCGATGGCGGTGAAGCGGCAGTGGCGGATGAGCGGCATGGCGGGGCCGGGACTTTAGCAACAAAGCGGCCCTTGGGCATCACGAAATTGTGGCAGAATGCTCAAGCGGCAGTCTGTGACCGACGCTGGCAGTGCAAAGACGCACCTCATCGGCCGGCGACGGTCACAGACCGCTGCCAAAGCCCGGCCGCGCATCCGCTGAAATCCGGCGACGGTCACAGACCGCCGCCACAAAGCTCTGTCATTTTGTTCTTGGCATTGGCGACCGGCCGGGTTGAATGGCGCGACAGTGTTTTACCCACCCTTGGATCATTGGTTATGGCTGGTTCCGGCGTTTTTGCTAGGGGCTTGCTTCGGTTCGTTTTTAAACGTGGTCATTTACCGGTTGCCGCTGGGGCTTTCGGTGAATGCCCCGAAGCGCTCGTTCTGCCCGCAGTGCAAGACCCCGATCCCGATGTGGCTGAACCTGCCTCTGGTCAGTTGGCTCTATCTGCGGGGAAAATGCAAGGCGTGCGGCAAGCCGATCGCGTTCCGGTATTTTGCGGTCGAGTTGCTCACCGCGTTGGCGTTCACGGCGCTCTGGATGATGTTCGGGCCGGGGGTGCCGGAGGTGGTGTTCTTTCTGTGGGTGTTGGCGGCCTTGTTGATCGCGATTGCCTTCATCGATGCCGAGCACATGATCATCCCGGTGCGGCTGACTTGGGTGGGGACGGTGGTGGGCTTGGCAGGGTGTGCGGTGTGGCCGCGCCTGCCGGTGATGGCGGGCACCGCGGGGAACTGGTTGAGCGGGTTGATGCAAGGTGGAATCGGCTGGGCAGCGGGGTTCGTCGGGTTGGGGATTGTGGTCGAACTGGGCAAGCTGGCGTTTGGCAAAAAGGAATTGCGCTTCGACGAGCCGGTGGCGTGGTCGCTGCGCGAGCCGCAAGCGGATGAGGACCCGATGTGGTTCGTAATCGATGGTGTGCCGTTTGCGTGGTGGGATATGTTCAACCGGAAAACCGACCGCTTGTTGGTCGAGGCGGCGGATATTCAAGTGGATGGCGAGTCGGTGGGTGGCGGGTTGCTCACAATCCGTGAAATGGAAATCCTGTTGCCGGATGGCAGCATCCGCCGCTTGGCCAAGCTCAAGGCGCTGGATGGCACGGCCACGCGGGCGGTGGTTCCGCGCGAGGCGATGGGCGCGGGCGACGGACATTTGTTAGGAATGATCGGCGCGTTTTTTGGCTGGTCGGGAGTGCTGTTTGCGCTTTTCTGCGGCTGCCTGATCGCGCTGGGGGGGGCCTTGATCGGACGGATCGGCTTCGGCAAACAACTGCCTTTCGGCCCCTACTTGGCTCTGGGCGCGGTGGCGTGGATGTTTGGCGGATGGAAGTTGTTTGCCTGGTATGTGCAATTCCTCGGGCCGCTTGGACTGTCATGAACGGCAACGAACCTGCCTGTTTTTGGGATTGGGCTTGAATCGCGGCATCGGGCAGTGTGAAATTCCGTCATGGTCAAGCGAAAGGTCACTGGCTGGAGCGTCTGCACCGGGCTGGCGCGGGAAATCCTCCGGGATCGCGTCCAGCGACGGCAGATCATGGCCAAAATGCTCCTGCTGGCATTGGCACTGATGGCCGCGGGGCTGTGGCTTCTCGATCACTGGCTGGCCGCCAATCTCTGGCGCTTTCTCCTGTGGTGGGCGGCTTGCGCGGGCCTCACCAGCCTGACCATGCTCTTCGCGCTTTATGATTTCGTGGCGGTGCTGCGCGAGGAACGAGCCAAACTTCGGTCTGACGACGACGACCGCTGAGCTTCTGAAACCTGGCGGGTTTGTATTGCATGATGCGGCAGCCTTCCAAGGTCTGCGGATTTCCAGGAGCTTACTTGGCTCCCGGAGCGGTGCTATCGAGCATACGGCTGTGGATTTCCTGGGTCAACTCGTTGTTGACTTTGAGCAACCGGTGAAGCTCGTCTTCAATCTTGAGCAGCGCTTCAGCGTCCTTGTAGGTCTGTAGCGCCTGTTTGTCCGACGCTTCCGCGGCGACTTTTTGCCCGACCATGATCACCGACAGCAGCACCAACTGCAAGAATGTCTGGGCGATCCATGAGATGGTGGCGGCGGTACCGGCTTGAATCGCCGCGGGCAGACTGATCAACGCTATGGCGGCAAAAACATAAGCGCACCACATCGTGCTGACCGCACTGGTTATCAAAACCGCCAAGCGTCCGTTGAACCCGGAATGCTCGTGTTTTGTCAGATGAACCCCCGCTTTGCGGCGCTCTTCAATGCGGGGATGCGGGATGTGCGAATCCGTTTTGCTCGGGTGGGTGTTCATGGTGCCCGCAAGATGCAACAAGCCCCCTCCCGGTGCAAGCAGACATGTAGCAGCGCTTTGTGAGCATCGCTGGTGGTCTTCTACTGTGCCGCGCATCCGCCGAGATCCAGCGACGGTCACAGACCGCCGCTACAATCGCCAAACGACTCATGCGCAGAGGGTCGCAGACAAACAGGTGATTAGACCTTTTTGGCGGCAGCCTGCTTCTTCGCCTGTGAGGCACTGCTGGCCTTGACCTGCTTTTGTGAGGACTTCTTCTGGTTCGCTTTGGGGGATTTGTCGCCCATGATGTTGGATTGGTTGTTGAGACTTATTTGCCGACGGTAACGTTGGATTGCCGTCCGCGGATCCAATCTCCATATCCGAGCGCCAATGTCAAGCAAGAGATTCCTATCATTCGACCTTGCCGGTGGCGGCCCACTCGGTGCCGCGCTGGATGAGCTTCGACACGGTGGGGGTCTTGACGCCCTTGCCGTCGTGGCCGAAGGTCTCACTGAAGACCCGTCCCTTGCCATACTCCACTGTGAACACGAGCGGCTCCACGGCCTTGCTCCAGTCCGAGGCAGCGGTCACCAGCACATGGATGGGAGCGTCACCCTGCAACTTGGCGTAAAGCTCGTCGTCGGTCTCAAAGTCCTCCAAGCCCTTGGTGATCGGATGCTCCTTGTCGGCGATTTGCGCCTTTAACACGCTGCGCGGGCCGTGACCGGACTGACCCATGACCCAATAGCGGCCGCAGAGTTTGTGAAACTCGCCCCATTCCTTGAACGACGCGCTTGTCAGATGGGAGATGCAAAGGCCCTTGCCGCCCTTCACGTAGTCCAACAAATTCTGCTTGGCCGCGTCGGACAAGGTCGGACTCTTGTCGTTGTAGTAGTGCAGGAACACCACGTCATAGGCTTTGAGCGCGCTGGGAGACTCGAAGATGCCCGGATCCTCGCAGACCTTGACGTCGAACTTGCCGGCGGTCATAAGGGTTTGGCGGATGGTCTGGGAGACTTCGTACCACGGATGCACGCCGACATCGTCGCCGGTGACAATCAGGACCTTGATTTTGTTCGGGCTTTCGGCGGCCGGGCTGAGCGGAACAAGGGAGGTCAGCGACAACCCGATCAGGGCGATGAGTGACGAGCGCATGGTGGATTTCAGGTTCACGGGATTTTGCCAAGGCAATGTGCCCAATACGGCTCACTTATCCAGCAGCGAACCGTATTGGGCAATGCAAGTGTTTGGAGCGATACTATTTGGCGCAGGCTGCCACCCCGCGGGTAGCGGCGTCCTTGACCTGCTTGGACGGCGTGCTTGCGAGAACCTTCTCGTAAGTGATCTTGGCGGCACCCTTGTTGCCTGCTGCCAGCAGGTGTTCCGCGCAATTCAACGAGGCGTCGGCGACGGCGACCTTGGTCGCGGCAGCCGGCTTGGCGGTGACCAGGACTTTGGCCGCATCCTGCGAAGCGATATCTCCCAAGGCATAGGCGGCAGCGGCAGCAACGGCGGCGTCGCCATTCGCGAGCAAGGGTTGCAGCGCGGGGATCGAGGTGGCTTCGCCGCGAACACCCAACGACGAGCTGATGCCGACCTTGAGATTGGCGGGAACCTTCGCGAGGGCCTCGCGCATGGCTTGACCAGCTTCGGGACCGGGGATGCGCTCCAAGGCGTAACGGGCCATGTGGGAGAGCTTCTCGTCCGCCAGCAACGGGGCCAGCGCGGGTACCGCGGCGGCCGTGCCGATGGTCTTGAGCGCGCGGCACACGGCATCCTTGGCGGCCTGGGGCACCTCGGTCTTGAGTACCGCGATGAGCTTGGTTTCCAAGTCCTTGCGTGCCGCGGCATCAGTGTGGGTCGTGACGATCGCATCGTCGATGGCCTTGATTTCATTGGGATCCTTGCCCCAGTCATAGGTTTTCAGCGCTTCAAAGGCTTTGTCTAACTGTTCTGACATAATCGGTTGTCTTTCTTGGTGGAAATTTTGTTAGTTGAAATGGAGAAGTGGCGGCTCAGAGTTGCCATGGCTGGCGGCGGGCCCGGTCGATGAAGCGGTTGGCCTCTTCGTCGCCGACGAAGAGTTGTTTCGCGGCGTCCCACTTGAGCGAGCGGCCCAAGGTGTAGGATATGATGGCGAGGTGGCAGAGGGCCACGGTATTGACGGCGAATTCGATGTCGCGGAACGGCTTGCCGCGGGTCTTGACGCATTCAAGGAAGTCGGCGCCGATGCCACCTTTGGCCGCGTATTCCGGAACCTTCTTGGCCTCGCGCTTTTCACCGGGGGTGCCGTCAACTTGGTGCTGCGACTTACCCGGCTTGTTGAGAGTCAACTCGATTCCGTTAGGATATTTGAACGCAACCCACCTCTTGTCGCCCTCCACGGTGAGAGTCACGTCGGTCGGCTGGAGTTCCCGCACGTCCACGGCGAAGGTGGCACCACCGATGTGGTGGGCTCCCCAGTCGGTCATGTTACCGCCGGAGTAATCGGAGTAGGAACGCCAACTGCCTCCCTCGCAAGAGAAATTGCCGTCGCAGCGGCTATGATTGTAGGGTGCCCAGGGCGCAGGCCCGAGCCACATTTCCCAGTCCATGTCGTCCGGGCATTTCTCGGCGGGCAGGTTGCACGGCTTGGACGTCGTTCCCATTTCGACGTTGATCGCCTTGATCGGGCCGAGTTCGCCGCTCCAACATTTTTGGACGATGCCGCGGTAGTCCTCCAGGACGCGCTGGCTGCCACCGGAAACCACGCGGCCGTAGCGGCGTGCGGCTTGGACCATGAGCGGGCCTTCGCGCAGCGTGCGGGTCTCGGGCTTCTGGCAGAACACGTCTTTGCCGGCGCGGCAGGCCTCGATGACATTGATGGCATGCCAATGGTCGGGGGTGGCGATGTGCACGGCATCGATGTCCTCGCGTGCCAGCAGCTCGCGGAAATCGACGTAGGCCTTGCAATCCTTGTTGCCGTTTTTCCCGTCAACCTGGTTCTTACGCTCGTTGCGGACGCCGCCGCGCACATCGCACACGGCCACATACTGCACCAGCGGGTTGTTGAGGAAGTTGCTCAGGTCGCCGCTGCCCATGTTGCCGAGGCCAATGCCCCCCATGACAATGCGGTTGCTGGGTGCCGGTTTATCGCCCTGGCCTAGCGCCGAGGCGGGAATGATGGTGGGAAATCCAAGGGCGACGGTCGTCATACCAGTCGCTTTCAGGAAATCACGGCGTGTGGATTTGTTGGGGTTGTTCATAGGCATGTTGAATCTCAACGGGGGGAAAGGACAGGCTCTTTCAGGTTGTTTGCAGAAATCACAACTTTTTTTCCCGGAGCGTACGGGACGGGAGATGGTGTCCAACGCAGGCGCATTCGTCGGAATGCGTCCGGCCCATGGCCCGCCCCGGATCTCGCGGGAGCCTCCCCGTAGGCGCATTCGTCAGAATGCGTCTGGCCCACGGCCCGCCCCGGATCTCGCGGGAGCCTCCCCCACGCGTTGTGACCAACGCGCCCACGCCCCCACGCGTTGTGACCAACGCTCCCACGATCCCATGATCCGCCAAAAACCTTGTGAGTCCGCCCGAACTCCGGTCAAATTCCCGGCGCAATCACCCATGCCACCCGATATGCGAAGCAGGCCGCTCTATCAGTCACTCTATTTCCAGGTCATTGTCGGCATTGTCGCCGGCATTCTGCTCGGGTGTTTCTGGCCGCATGCCGGCGCGGCCATGAAGCCATTTGGCGACGGGTTCATCAAACTGATCAAGATGATCATCGCGCCGGTGATTTTCTGCACCGTGGTGGTGGGAGTCGCCGGCATGGAAGACATGAAAAAAGTCGGCACGACCGGCGGGCTGGCCCTGATGTATTTTGAAATCGTCAGCACGCTGGCGCTCATCATTGGGTTGACGATTGTCAATTTGGTGCAGCCGGGTGCTGGCATGAACATCGATCCCGCATCGCTCGATACCAAGGCCCTGGCCGCCTACGCCGGTCCGGGCAAGATGCAAAGCACGACCGATTTTTTGCTCAACATCATTCCGACCACGATGCTGGACGCGTTTGCCAGGGGCGAGATTCTGCAAGTTCTGTTGGTAGCGATGCTGTTTGGTTTCGCCTTGCATCGCTTTGGCGGTCGCGGCACCCTGGTGTTCGATCTCGTCGAAAAGACCTCCCATGTGTTGTTCGGCATCGTCGGCATCATTATGCGACTGGCACCGCTGGGTGCGTTCGGCGCCATGGCCTTCACCATCGGCACCTATGGCGTGGCGTCCCTGCTGTCGCTGGGCAAACTGATGGGGACGTTCTATCTGACCTGTCTGGTGTTCATTTTCCTGGTACTCGGACTGATTGCGCGCCTGCATGGATTCTCGATCTGGAAATTCATCAAGTATATCAAGGAAGAGCTCCTGATCGTGCTGGGCACATCCTCCTCGGAATCGGTCATCCCGCGCATGCTCGCCAAAATGGAAACCCTGGGCGTGAGGAAATCGGTGGTCGGCCTGGTCATTCCAACCGGATACTCATTCAATCTGGATGGCACCTCGATTTACCTGACGATGGCGGCGGTGTTCATCGCCCAGGCCACCAACACGGCGATGACCCTGACCCAACAACTCACGCTGCTGGCGGTGCTGTTGCTGACATCCAAAGGCGCCGCCGGCGTGACCGGCAGCGGCTTCATCGTGTTGGCCGCATCGTTGTCAGCCGTCGGTCATGTGCCGGTGGAAGGCCTGGCGCTGATTTTGGGGATCGACCGTTTCATGTCCGAAGCCCGCGCCCTGACCAACCTCGTGGGCAATGGCGTGGCGACCGTGGTGGTGGCCAAGTGGACCGGCGAGCTGGATCAGGACCGCATGACCCGCGTGCTCAATCCCGGCAACGAACCCTGATCCGATCCCTCGCTCGGATGGATCACTCCATTCCGAACCGTCGCATAATGCGTCCGACCTATCCGCGTGGCCGGCGGGACCCAGCCACGGGCAGAGACATTGCCACCAGCTTCCCTGGCCGTGGCGCGGGGCCTGTGAACCGCGGGGCTGGCTTGGCGACCAACGCGTCTACCGCCAAAACGCATCCTCGGCCGGGGCCGCGCCTTGGGATGTTAGAGCCATGCCATTGGCCGCGAGGTGGGTGAGGCAGTGATAGACATCCTCGGCATCGGCACCGAGCCTGGTGGCGATTTGCCCGGCGGCCTGCGGGCTGGCGGTGAGTTCGCCACGGACGCCGGCGAGGAGCTTGAGGAAAATACCGGCGGCCTTTTTGCCGGCTTCGACGCCCGGTTGGTGATAGGCGTTGATATTGACGAGCGAGGCATAGAATGACACCGCCCGTTCGAACAAGGCGATGAGCAGGCCCAGATGGAACGGGGAGACCTCGGGGATGGACAGGGTAATGGATTGGCGTCCGGAGTCGTGCAGCGCCTTACGGGTGCCGCGGAAAAACCCTTGCAAGTAGTCGCCGCTGGTGAAGCCCGGATCCACCTCGATGCTGGTGCCATCGCGCCCCTTGCGGACCTCGATGAAGGTCACGAAAAAATTGTTGACGCCATCGCGGAGTTGCTGGACGTAGGCATGTTGGTCGGTGGAACCCTTGTTGCCATAAACGGCGATTCCCTGGTTGACCACCTTGCCATCAAGGTCCCGTTCCTTGCCAAGGGACTCCATGACGAGTTGTTGGAGGTATCGCGAAAACAACACCAGCGAATCCTTGTAAGGCAGCACCACCATGTCTTTTTCACCGCGTCCGCCACCCGCGAAATGCCAGGCCAGCGCCAGCCGCATGGCCGCGTTGTTAGAAACATCGGCCTTGCGGGTTTCCACATCCATTGCCGCGGCGCCGGCGAGCAACCGGTCGATATCGATCCCTTGCAACGCGGCGGGCACCAAGCCCACGGTGGAAAGCACCGAGGTGCGCCCGCCGACCCAGTCTTCCATCGGAAAACGGGCGATGAAGCCGTGTTCGGTGGCAAAACGATCAAGCAGCGACCCCTTGCCGGTGATCGCCACCGCGTGTCGGCCGAAATCGAGCCCGGCGGCGGTATAGGCCGCCTGTGCCTCTAACATGCCATTGCGGGTTTCCGGCGTGCCACCGGATTTGGAAATGACGAGCACCAGGGTCTTGCTGAGTCCGACCTTGGACAGTCGGGCCAGCACACTGTCGATGCCGGCAGGATCGGTGTTGTCGAAGAAAAACAGCGGCAGTCTTGCCTGCCGGCCCAGCGCCTCGGCAATGAGTTGCGGTCCAAGCGCGGAGCCGCCGATGCCAATCAGCAGCACCTGTTCAAAAGCGGTGCCGCCGGGCGCGGTGACCATTCCGGATAGAACATCCTTGGCAAAAGCCTTGAGCGCCGCGAGCGGTTCGGTGATAGCCGCCTGAAGTTCAGGCGTGGGCGCGAGCGAGGGGTTGCGCAGCCAGTAGTGGCCGACTCTGCGCCCCTCATCCGGATTGGCGATGGCACCGGCTTCGAGGGCCGCCATGTCGGCAAACGCTTTGGCGATCCGCGCTTCAAGGGCCGGTGGCGGACTGTCCGCCATTCCCATGAGTGATAGATCGAGGGAGAACCCGAGCTGCGGGTAGCGGAGGAATTGCTGGTTAAAGGATTGCCAGGACATGGTGGTGCTAGAAGATGAGAATCGAGTGGACGGGGTGGGGCTTGAGTTTGGAGCGTCCGCCCAGAAAGGAAAGCTCGATGAGAAACGAGATGCCTATCAAATTGGCGCCGAGTTCATCCAGCAGCTTGACGGCGGCGGCGGCGGTTCCGCCGGTGGCGAGCAGATCGTCAACCAGCAGCACCGATTCGCCGGGGGTCACCGCGTCCTCGTGGAGTTCGACAATCGCCTCGCCGTATTCCAACGCGTAGGCGGTTTGGCGGGTTTTCCATGGCAGCTTGCCCTTTTTGCGGATCGGGACGAATCCCACCCCGAGGCGATCCGCCACCGCGCTGGCAAAGATGAAGCCGCGGGCGTCGATGCCGGCCACCTTGTCGATCCTGGCGCCACCGAGGGTCTCGCAGAGCAGGCCGATGGCCTTGTGGAACAACTTGCCGTCGGCAAGGATCGGGGTGATGTCCTTGAACACGATCCCCGGTTGGGGGAAATCAATGACATCGCGAATGGCGGCGCGGAGGGAGTCGGGCATGGCGGTGAGGGTGGAATCGAGAGTAGAAGAACCTGCGCGACGCAGGCCGCCGCCTGTTTATAGGATCGCACCGCAGTGGGCAAGTCCTTGCTAGCGACAAATCCGGCTTGAATGTTCGCTGGATCGCCCGGATACTCGCCCCCACATGTCCTCCGCCGTTCAGCACACCCTCGCAGGCTCCGCCACACTCGAAGGCACCTCTCTCCACACCGGCGAGAAGGTTTCGCTCACCATCAGCCCGGCAGCCGAGGGCCAGGGCTTGAAATTCCGCCGCATTGACCTGCCTGACAAGCCCTTCATCAGCGCGGATGCGGAAAAGGTCCAGACGGTCGAGCGGGCCACCACCCTGGCTGAGGGCTCCGTCAAGGTGCACACCGTCGAACACGTCATTTCGGCACTCACGGGCATGGGCATCGACAACGCCCTCATCGAAATGGATGCCAACGAACCGCCGATTGGCGATGGCTCGTCGAAACCCTTTGTGCAACTGATCAGGAAAGCGGGAATCGCCGCCCAAGCGGCCCCCCGCAGGGTTTGGGAAATCCGTGAGCCCATTCACATGGAAACCGGCGACGGCACCCTCATCACCATCGTCCCGTGCAAGACGTTCCGAATCTCGGTCACCAACGTCGGTCCGCAAGGCCGCTTCACCCAGTATTTTTCCAGTGAGATCACCCCGGCCATCTACGAGAAGGAAATCTGCGCGGCTCGCACGTTCGTCTATTACGAGGATGTCAAGCCGTTGTTGGACAAGGGCCTCATCAAGGGCGGTTCGCTGGAAAGCGCCATCGTGATTCGCGGCAACGAAGTGATGTCCAAGGAGTCGCTCAGATTCACCAATGAATTCGCCCGCCACAAGGCGCTGGACCTCATCGGCGATCTGATGCTGGCCGGCATCCGCATCCTCGGCCACGTCATCGCCATCAAGCCCGGCCACGGACCTAACACGAAAATGGCGGGCATCCTCAAGACCGAGTATGGCAAGATGCGCTCGATGGTGCCCGCGCCCATCTCGATCCTCAGCGGCGAGGGCGTGCTCGATATCCATGAAGTGCTCAAAATCCTCCCCCACCGCTATCCCTTCCTCATGGTGGATCGCATCGTCGGCTTCGAAGGCGAGAGCAAGTGCATCGGCGTCAAGAACGTCACCATCAACGAGCCGTACTTCCCCGGTCATTTCCCCGGCCACCCGATCATGCCCGGCGTGCTGCAACTTGAAGCCATGGCACAGGTTTCCTCCGTTCTGATGCTGCGCAAACCGGAGAATATCGGCAAAATCGGCTACTTCATGAGTGCCGACAACGTCAAGTGGCGCCGCCCCGTGCTGCCCGGCGACACCCTTGTCATCGAAACCGACATCGTCAAAATGCGCGGCTCCATCGGCCAAACCCGCTGCCGCTGCCTCGTCAACGGCGAGGTCGTCTCCGAAGCCGAACTCAAATTCGCCCTGTTGGACCGGTGATGGGGATGCTGTCATCGGCTATCCGTTATCAGGAATATGCTCCGCACCCGGCCTGCTCTTCACCCATGACCCATGACCTCTGACCTTCTCATTGACATCTCGCCCCGCTGGGGACAAGTGGGCGCGCCGAGGCCGTCGCGCCCTACCCCGCTGACCCCCGACCTCTGACCTCTTCGTTTCGTCATTTCAGCATTTCAGCATTCTCTTCCCCCTCGACCCATGAACGACCGCAAGACCCTCGACGAACGCCAGCAAATGACCGATCTGGAACGGCTCCGCCATTCCTGCGCCCACGTGATGGCCACCGCCATCTGCCGCCTCTGGCCGGATGTCCAACTCGCCGCCGGACCGCCGGTGGAGAACGGATTTTACTATGACATGGACCTCGCCCACCATATCACGCCGGAGGATTTCCCCCGCATCGAGGAGGAAATGAAGCGCGTGGTGAAGGACAACGATCCGTTTGAGCGGGTCGCTCTCACTCGTGATGAGGCCCTGACGCTCGCCAAGGCCGGGCGTCTTGGCGCGGTTGCGGATCGCTCCGTGGAGAGCGTTTTCAAGGTGGATTTGCTAGCTTCGATTCCCGAGGGTGAGGAGATCTCGATCTTCAAGAACGGCGATTTCTGGGACCTCTGCGCCGGCCCGCACGTCGGCCGCACCGGCAATTGCAAGGCCTTCAAGCTGATGAGCATCGCCAGTTCCTACTACAAGGGCGACAAGGACCGCGAATCCCTGCAACGCCTTTACGGCACCTGTTTCAAGAACTCCACCGAACTGCAAGACCACCTCACCCGTCTCGAAGAAGCAAAAAAGCGCGACCATCGCCGTCTCGGCAAGGAACTCGGGCTCTTCCACATCGATGAGGCCGTCGGCCAGGGGCTCATTCTCTGGAAGCCGAAAGGCGCGCTGGTGCGCCGCGCGCTTCAGGAATTCATCACCGAGGAACTCGACAAACAAGGCTACTCGCAAGTCTTCACCCCGCATATCGGCAAGCTCGACCTGTACCGCACTTCCGGCCATTTCCCCTACTATCAGGAAAGCCAGTACCCGCCCATCGCCGAGCGTGATGTGTTAGAAAAACTCGCCGATGAAAACGCCACCTGCGGCGAGTTGCTCAACGGCCTGGCCAATGGCGACTTTGAGGGCTATCTGCTCAAGCCGATGAATTGCCCGCATCACATCAAGATCTATGACAGCGACCCGCATTCCTACCGCGACCTGCCGGTGCGCCTCGCCGAATTTGGCACCGTCTATCGCTGGGAGCAATCCGGCGAACTCGGCGGGATGACCCGCGTCCGCGGCTTCACTCAGGACGACGCCCATTTGTTCTGCATGCCCGACCAAGTGGCCGCCGAAGTGGCAGGTTGCCTCGATCTGGTGAAAAAGGTCCTCGGCACCCTCGGCATGAGCGACTACCGGGTGCGCCTGTCGCTGCGAGATCCGGAGTCGGACAAATACGTCGGCGACGCCGCCAACTGGGACAAGGCCGAGGCCGCCCTGCGCGACGCCGTGCAAACCCTCGGCGTGGAATACACCGAAGAACCCGGCGAGGCGGCATTTTACGGACCGAAAATCGACTTTGTGGTCAAGGACATCATCGGCCGCGAGTGGCAACTCGGCACCGTGCAAGTCGATTACAACCTGCCCGAGCGCTTTGACCTGACTTATGTTGGAGCGGACAACCAGACGCACCGGCCGGTGATGATCCACCGCGCGCCGTTTGGTTCGTTAGAGCGCTTCACCGGCCTGCTCATCGAGCATTTCGAGGGAAAGTTCCCGGTGTGGCTGGCCCCCGAGCAAGTTCGCGTCATCCCCATCTCGGAAAAGACCCTTGAGGCGGCGGAAGACGCCGCCGCCCAACTCGCCCAGGCCGGCATCCGCGTCGCGGTGGACCGCAGCAACGACAAGATCGGCGCGAAAATCCGCCTCGCCCGCCTCGACCGCGTCCCCTACATGTTGGTCCTCGGTGCCCGCGAAGTGGAGGATGGCACCGTCTCCATCCGCCACCGCGACAACGAGGATCTAACCACCAAGCCGTTGGCGGACTTCATCGCCACGGTCACCGAGGAAAACCGCGCGCGGAGTTTATAGGAGTGGCACGGTCCTCTGTGCGGACTGGCACCCAGTAGGCGCATCTCGTAAGAGTGCGTCTTTAGTGCAAGCTTTCCATCGCAAACGGCAAGCCGGTGTTCTTCAGTAGGCGCATCTCGTTAGAGTGCGTCTTCAGTGCAAGCTTTCCATCGCAAACGGCAAGCCGGTGTTCTTCAGTAGGCGCATCTCGTAAGAGTGCGTCTTCAGTGCAAGTGCCGCGAGCGGAGCGCAACTTGAGTAGGCCCGGGGTGCCTGCATACGAAAAGACCGCACAGAAGCCTGTGCGGTCTGCTTCGGTGCGACTTAAGTTAGCGTGCTTCAAGCTTGCCCATCCGTGCGCTGAGTTGCTCGATTTGCTCGTGCAACTTGCGCATTTCGCCAAGCAATGCGGTATTGACGTCCGGTGTCGCTACAGCCTTGGTTTGCGGTTTCAGATCGCCGTGAGGGGCTTCACGCGGTGCCGCATTGTCGGCGGGTGCGGGAGAGGCCGGCTTGGGCTGTTGTTTCATGGCCGCTTCCATGCGACTGACTTCCTGCCGGATCTTGGTCGCCTGTTCGGTGAGCCCGGCCGCTGCCAAATTCTCCGCCGCCTGGCGCAAATGCCGCATCCGCTCCACTGGATTTTGTGCCGGTTTCATCGTTTGGGGACCCTTGTCACCTGAATTGTTCGGTTGAGACATCTTCGGCTGGGCCGCTTTCGGCTGGGCCATCCGCTGCGGCTGTCCACCTTGCATGTTCCGCCGGAACATCATGCGGTCGGGGCCAGTCATGTCCGGTTGTTGCATCCGGGAGTCCCAGCCGCCCGCGCGATTGAAACGACCCATTTGCTGGCGTTGTGCACCCTGCCGGTTCCACCGGAACATCATGCGGCCTTGGCCGGCACGGTTCGGTTGGCCCATTTGGGGACCCCAGCCGCCTGCGCGATGTTGCCAGCCCATCTGCTGCCGCTGTCCACCTTGCCGGTTCCAACGGAACATCATGCGCCCTTGCCCGGCCCGTTTCGTTTGTCCGATCCGGGGACCCCAGCCACCAGCCCTGTGGGGACGGTCCATCTGCTGCCCCGGTCCGCCTTGCATGCCCTGGCGCAACATCATGCGCCCGCATCCGGCCATGTTGGCTTGCTCCATCCGGGGACCCCAGCCGCCAGCCCGTTGTGGCCCGGCCATCTGGCGCCCTTGGCCGCCTTGCATGCCCTGGCGGAACATCATGCGAGCCTGTCCGGCCATGTTAGATTGATCAATCCGGGGGCCCCAGCCGCCAGCCCTGTTTGGCTGCGCCATCTGCTGCCAAGGTCCCGCCGCGTTTGGCTGGGCCATCGGGCGTCGGGGAGCTGCCGCGTTTGGCTGGGCCATCGGTCGTTCCGGTCCACCCGCCGCGTTTGGCTGGGCCATCGGACGCCGGGGAGGTGCCGCGTTTGGCTGGGCCATCGGGCGTCCCGGTCCACCCGCCGCGTTTGGCTGGGCCATCGGGTTCGGTTGGCCGCCCACCGCGTTTGGCCGACCCATCGGACGTTCGCGTCGCTCCTGCGTGTTAGGTTGTTGGGCTTTCGGAGATTCCTGCTGTTTCATGGCGTTTGTAATGCGCTCGGCCGCCTGGGGATTCTCGCTGGCGATGGCGCGGAGGCGTTCGGCGATCGGCCGTGCTTCCTCGGTCTTGCCAGCCCGCTGAAGCTCTTGCAACTGGCGCACCATTGCCCCGAGCCTGTCGGGATTAGGCGCAGCACGCTCGTTCTCTCGTTGAACCGGCGGGCGGGCCTCGTCCTGCGCCTGCGCCGTCAGTGGCAAGCACAGCAATCCGGCAGCAACGACCGGAAACAAGTGGAAACAATGATATGTCGGTTTCATGGTGGGTGGGTGGTTCTATAGGTAGTCGCACCATTCAACCCGCGAAGTCCCGCAGAGTTGCCAATTTCCTACGATCCATTGGATAAATCAAAACCAACGTGCCACCAAGCCACATTTCGCCCTTTTCAAGCTTCTCGCATTGCCCTAAACCTCCGGCGACATGAGCCAAATCGTTCTCTTATTTTCCGGCCAGGGTGCCCAGCAAGTGGGCATGGGCAAAGACTTAGCCGAGTCCTCCACAACCGCGCGCGGGCTGGCCGAGCAGGCCGATGCCGCCCTTGGATTTTCCATCTCCAACATCATGTTTGAGGGTCCCGATGAGGAACTCACCAAAACCTCACGCTGCCAACCCGCCCTGTTTCTCCACGGCCTGATGGCGCTTGCCCTGGTCCGCGAGCGCCTGCCCCGGCTTCAACCGGTGGCCAGCGCCGGCCTCTCGCTCGGGGAATTCACCGCCCACGTCGCCGCCGGCACGTTTTCCTTCGAAGACGGACTGCGCCTCGTCGCCCGCCGCGGCGCATTCATGGAAGCCGCCTGCCTTGCCACCCAAGGCACCATGGCGGCCCTCATCGGCGGCGAAGAAGACCAGGTGCGCGCGCTGGCCGCCGCGGCCGATGTCGATGTCGCCAATTTGAACGCGCCGGGCCAGATCGTGCTTTCCGGCACGGTGGCCGGCATCGATACCGCGGTCGCCAAAGCCAAGGACTTCGGCATCCGCCGCGCGATCAAGCTCAACGTTGCCGGCGCCTATCACTCGCGCCTGATGCAAAGCGCCAAGGAACAACTCGCCTTGGAACTCGCCGCCGTCGCCATCCAGACCCCCGCCCTGCCGGTCGTCTGCAATTTTTCCGCCAGTGTGGTCTCCGAGCCCGCGGAAATCCGCCACTCGCTCGAAGCCCAAGTCACCGGCTCGGTCCGCTGGACCGAATCAATCCACAAGCTCATTTCCCTGGGGCATCGGAATTTCCTCGAAATCGGTCCCGGCAAGGTCATTGCCGGACTTCTCGGCAAAATCGATAAATCCCTCACCGTCCACTCCATCGAAGACCTCGCCTCACTCGACGCCGCCGTCAAGGCCCTGGCCTGACTCGGCAAAAAGTTTCGCTTTTCGCAAATTTGGTGTTGCGCCGGTTCGGATCGTCCCCTAGCTTGCGCGCCACCCGAACGGGATGGAGCGGTAGCTCAGTTGGTTAGAGCGCCAGCCTGTCACGTTGGAGGTCGCGGGTTCGAGCCCCGTCCGCTCCGCCATCCCATTCGAAAAAACCCCGCCCGCAACGGCGGGGTTTTTTGCGGTTCCAGTTAGACACTGATAATTCTTAGGTTCAGGCTTTCTAGCAATTGTCCCGGTTTGCCGGCCCTTCCACCTGAACCGCCGCTGCGGGCGCCACCGCCCACTCCTCGATCAATCGGAACGCCACTGCCAAAAGAATCGGCCCGAGAAACACCCCCACCAAGCCGAAGGCCATCGCCCCGCCGATCACGCCGCAGAAAATCAGCACGAACGGCATCTTGCTGCCCTGACTGATCAAATACGGCCGCAGGATGTTGTCCACCCCACTGATCCCAAAGGTCCCCCATAACAACATGAACACGCCCCAGCCCGGCGAGCCCTGGGTGAACAACCACAGCGCCGCCGGTATCCAGATGATCGGCGGACCAAACGGTAGCACTGCGAAGAAAAACGTCAGGCACCCTAACAACACCGCCCCCGGCACCCCCGCGATGCCAAACCCGATCCCGGCAACCAGCGCCTGCGCCAAGGCCGCCTCGTCATGAATGCCGCCACGCGCGGTGGTCACGAAATACGCGTCCGGCTTCATCAGCGCGAACTCACGCGCGCCCAGCATGTTGCGCGTGGTGGGAATGCGCGGACAGTTGACCGACACGTAATCCGCGCTCGCCAGCAACGTGTCGAGGTCCACCTTCTCCGCCCCGCGCGCCGCGATGGTCGCTGCATCCAGCAGCGGATCGCAAGCCAGCCGATTTAGGGCCAAAAGTACGTGTCGAAACCGTTCATCTTTTGCCGGATGCGAATGGCGCTGACCTGTCCAATCTGATTGGTGACGCGGGATTATGGGATATTGATAAAGACGGG
>Ga0118677_10002763_pt1 | contig 34577 bp, 31 predicted proteins | sample AliMusrvi5mmetaG_FD_86154 | JGI IMG/M metagenome (GOLD analysis project Ga0118677, IMG submission 86154)
CCCCGAGTCCGCCCCTCGTGCCGAGCGCGAACCCCGCCCCGCCCCCAAGGCCGAGGCGCCCAAAGAACACCCCAAACAAGAGCGGCCGAAGGAAGACCACAAGTAGCCCGCCAAGCTTATCCCACCAAAAAAGAGGCCCCGAACGGGGCCCCTTTTTTGGTCTTCCGGAACCCCCGGCCTAGAACACTTCGATCGGGTAGATGCCCTTCTGGATCAGCTCGCTGGCGATGCGGCCGCGCAGGCGGGCGCTGCTCGTGGGGTGGAACTCCGTGAAGGCCTTCACACCGGCCAGGGCGTGGCGCAGGGCCTCGCCCTCGACCACGTCCGCGCAGAGCATGCGGGCATCGCCGTGGACCTTGTGCCAGCTCTCATTCACATAGAGCTCGGTCATGTCGCGGGCGATGGCGGCCCAGCGGTGGCCGGACTCCACCATGCGCTCGGCGCGCACCACTGCGCTCTCCATGGCGTAGATCTCCATGAGCATGTTGCTCATGCGGGCCATGACCTCCTGGTTGTCGATGAGCTTCTGGCCCAGCACCTGCACGGCCAGACCGGCCGCCAGCATGCACTGGCGCTTGCTCAGCTCCACGCCGTGCTTGAGGCGGGCCAGGGGGCCCGTGAAGGTCTCGGCCTTGACGGGGTTGGAGATCTCCTTGGCCACCTGCTGGCCGAACTGCATGAGGGGCAGCTCGCCCTTCATGGCGCGCTTGAGCAGGGTGCCAGCGATGAGGAGGCGGTTGATCTCGTTGGTGCCCTCGAAGATGCGATTGATGCGGCAGTCCCGGAGGGCCTTCTCAGGGGGGTATTCGGCGCTGAAGCCATAGCCGCCATAGGCCTGCACGGCCTCGTCCGCCACGAAGAAGAGCGCCTCGCTGGCCCAGACCTTGGAGATGCTGCACTCGATGGTGTATTCATCGATGGCGGCCATCTTGTCTGCGCCGGCGGTGGGGCTGTCCCAGCTGGTGCCGTGCAGGGCCTCGTCGATGTAGCCCACGGTGCGGAAGTTCAGGGCCTCGCAGACGAAGATCTTGGTGGCCATGTCGGCCAGCTTCTGCTGGATGAGGCCGAACGAATTGATGGGCTTGTTGAACTGCTGGCGCTCGGAGGTGTAGCGGATGGCGTATTCCAGGATCCGCTTCATGCCGCCCTGGCTTCCCACGCCCAGTTTGAAGCGGCCAATGTTCAGGATGCCGAAGGCGATCTTGTGGCCCTTGCCGATGTCGCCCAGGAGGCGGTCCTTGGGGATGCGGCAGTTCTCGAGGATCACCGTGCGGGTGGAGCTGCCCTTGATGCCCAGCTTCTTCTCCTCGGCGCCGGTGCTGATGCCGGGGTCCGTCTTCTCCACGATGAAGGCGCTGAACTGCTGGCCGTCCACCTTGGCGAAGATCACGAAGACATCGGCGAAGCCGGCGTTGGTGATCCACATCTTGGTACCGTTCAGCACCCAGCTGTCCCCGTCGAGGACCGCCGTGGCCTTGGCACCCAGGGCGTCGGAGCCGCTACCGGCCTCCGTGAGGGCGTAGGCGGCCAGCCACTCACCTGAAGCCAGCTTGGGCAGGTAGGTCTGCTTCTGCGCCTCGGTGCCGAAGTAGACGATGGGCAGGGTGCCGATGCCGGTGTTGGCGCTGTAGCTCACGGCGAAGCTGCCCTGCTTGCTCATCTCCTCGAGCACCAGCATGGCGGTGCGCTTGTCCACGTCCATGCCCTCATAGGCCTCGGGGATCTCCAGGCCCAGCAGGCCCAGGTCGCCGGCCTTCTTCATGAGCGAGACCGTGAGGGGCAGGTCCAGCTTGTCGATGGCCTCATCCTGGGGAACCACCTCGCCCTGGATGAAGTCCTTGGCGGCCCGGGCGAACTCCTTGGCGTCATCGCCGAAGTCCTCGGGGGTGAACTGGGGCATGGCTCCGATGGGAGTCAGGAGAAAACTGCCTCCCTTGACCTGCTCGACGGTGGTGCTCATCTTGTTCCTCCAGATTGGGTAGGGTTCACGATGGGGGTCGGCGCGCTTCTTGACTAGCCTCTACCTACGGTCAGGGCTTGGATACCTCGGGTAGGCCTGGGATCTGGTTCAATGGAGTCTCCCCTGGAGGTTGGATGCCGGAAGGCAGGCAAGTGCAGCAGATGTTCTCGGCCATCGCCGGGAAGTACGACGTGCTCAACCACGTGCTCTCCGGCGGAGCGGATTTCTGGTGGTGGTGGCGCATGGCCCGTCGCAGCGGCGCAGCCCCGGGCAAGCGCTTCCTGGACGTGGCCGCGGGCACCGGGGACTCCAGCCTGGCCCTGGCCCGGCGGGGGGCTGAGGTCATCAGCACGGACTTTACCCACGCCATGCTGCGCCTGGGCCCCGCCAAGTTCGCCCGCAAAGGCTTCGCCGGGCTCATCTGGGCCTCCAGCGACGCCGACGCCCAGCAGCTCCCCTTCCGGGACGCCAGCTTCGACGGCATCACCATCTGCTACGGCATCCGCAACGTGGAGGCCCGGGCCCGGGCCTATGCGGAGTTTCTGCGGGTGCTGCGCCCCGGGGGCCAGCTCACCATCCTAGAGTTCAGCACGCCGGTCTTCCCTGGCCTCAAGGCCTTCTACGACTGGTACAGCCTGCGGGTCCTGCCCCGCGTGGGCGCCTGGATCAGCGGGGACGCCTCCGCCTATACCTACCTGCCCGAGAGCATCCGCACCTTCCCCGACCAGGCCGCCCTGGCCAAGGAACTCGAGACCGCGGGCTTCCGCGAGGTTCATTGGACCAACCTCACAGGCGGCATCGTGGCCCTGCACACGGGGACCCGGTAGGCCATCGGTCCCACGCCAGCGGATGGACCCGTGGATCAATTCATCCCGCGCCCCGTGCCAACCGGGCGCGTTGCTGTGAGCTGGTCAGGAAACGGAATTCCGGTGCCGCTCCTCCACCATGCGGTCGATGGTCTGGACGACCTGATCGCTGGCACTTTCGGCGGCGGCGAAGTGGTCGTAGATGCGCTGTTGCAGCTCTGGGTCGTTGTCCCAGTGCTGTCCCAGGAGGGCCACGGCTTCCTGGATGTTGGTGTGGACTGAGGCGTGGGGGCTCTCCAGACGGGCGAAGGAAGGCACCTGGGAGAAGTGGGTCTTGCCCTGCCCCTCGTAGTACCATGTGCCCAGTCGGCACGTGAGGTGGGTGGCCTGGATGGCGCGGGCTTCAGCGGAGTTGGTGCCCTGGTATAGAACCCGGTAGCCGTTCTGCTTGAACAGGAAGTGGTCCATCTTGACCAGTGAGGCGAAGCTGGAGTCCTGGGCCTTGTTGATCTGGGTGAAGGAGGTCTTGGCGGAGTCCGCGAACTTCAGCACCTGGGCGCGGAAGTCGAGCACGGCGCTCTGGCTGCCTTCGGCCAGATCCTTCACGCGGGCCGAGTCATCGATCATGCGGGCGGTGGCTTGGCCGAAGGACTCGATGGTCAGGGCGATGCTGGCGGCGGCGTCCTTGGTGTTTTCGGAGAGGGTGCGGACCTCCTCGGCCACCACGGCGAAGCCCTTGCCCACATCCCCGGCATGGGCGGCCTCGATGGCGGCATTGAGGGCCAGCAGGTTGGTGCGGTCGGCCACATCGGTGATGACCTGGACGATCTGATTGATCTCGTCGCTCTTCTCATGGAGCAGGCCGATCTGGGCATTGGTCTCGGCCACCATGCGGACCACCTCGTCGAGGTTGGTCACCAGGCTCTCGATGATGCTGCGGCTGTTGTCGGCGTCCTGGGCGGTGACGTTGGAGATCTGGGCCACGGAGCCCAGCTGCTGGGTCATGTCCACCAGGTATTCCTGAATGGACTTCAGGTTCACGATGAGGTTGCCGGAGTTCAGATCCGTGATCCGGGCAATCAGCTTCTCCTTGAGGGCCATCTGCTGCACCTGGCCGAGGCTGGAGACGGAGACGTTGACATTGTGCATGGCCTCCTTGAAGGAGCCGTGCAGGCCCTGATCCATGGCCAGGCGGTAGGTCTGGCCCCGGCTGGCGTGGTCGAAGGCGGAGAAGACTTCCCGGAAGTAGGCCTCCTGCTGGTCCAGCAGGTCATTCAGGGCCCAGGCCTGACCGCCCGTGGCAGCGCCGGCCTTGATGCCGGTGATGCGCTGGTCCAGGTCTCCCTCGGCGGCCCGCCTCAGGTTGCTGGTCAGCTTCTTGATGCCCACCAGGATGCGGTGGACCGTGTAGGTGAGCACCAGCAGGAGCAGAGTCTCCAGGGCAAAAATCCACCACACCAGGCTGGACAGGGGCCCCGGCCGGATCATGAGGAGACCCAGGAACAGGAACAGGCCCAGGGTCACGCCGACGAGGTAGCGGGCCTTAGATCCCAAAGATGAATTCAGCATAGCCCACGCCCTTCTGGTCGAGTGTCTGTTGGAGCAGCGCCATGGAGGCCTTCATGCCCGCCTGGCCATCGCCGGCGCGGCGCTCGGCCTCCAGCAGGGCACGGTAGATGGGTTCGATGACCTGGATGGCCTCGGGCCTCGGCTTGCGCCGAACCGAGAAGTAGCCGATGGTACTGCCGGATGGGTCGAAGGAGGGCGTGATGTTGGCCCAGACCCAGTAGAAGCTCCCGTCCTTGGCCAGGTTCTTCACGTAGGCGCTGATCTCGCGGTTGGCCTGGAGGGTGTCCCACAGCAGCTTGAACACCACCCGGGGCATGTCCGGGTGGCGCAGGATGTTGTGGGGCGCGCCCAGCAGTTCCCGCTCGCTGTAGCCGGACATCTTGATGAAGATGCGGTTCCCGTAGGTGATGATGCCTTTGAGGTCGGTCTTGGAAACGATGAAGTCGTCCTCGGCCAGGACTTTCTCCTGCTGGGTGGGCTGGGGCCGGATGCTCATGGGGAGGTCTCCGCCCTTTACATCGGTGAAATCTGCCCGCAACCCAAGTTTTGTCGAGGTTCCGCTCAGAGAAGGCGCTTCTGCCCTTTGGGGTGGTTCAGCACCACGTCCTTGACCCGGCCGATCCACTGGGGCCGGGCCCCGGGCTCCAGGCGCTCATGGGGGATGGAGCGCTCGTCCAGGAGCTTGTCCACAAGGTGATCCACGGCCTCCGCGAAGAAAGTGTCCGTATCGCGCACGCCGTCTGCGGCCAGTTGACCGCTGAAGGGCACCTTGAAGAGCAGGTCGTAGCTCTTCATCCAGTGGTGCATGAAGCGTTCGATGGGCAACTGGCGCCCGAAGGCCAGCATCAGGTAGGCGTAGTTGTCCAGCACGCTGCGGTCGCAGACCACCACGTCATGCTGGCTGCTGGAGCGGATCTCCTCGGCCATCTGCGTGAAGAAGATCCAGCTCTGGGCCTCCAGGGAGGTCTTCTGGTTGATAGGCATGGGCGAGAGGCGGGCCACCTCCTTCACGATGTCCACATGGACGCCCTCCCGTTTGAGGGCCGCGGCCAGCTCGTAGCAGAGGGTGGTCTTGCCCACACCGTGAGTGCCGATAAAGGCGATCTTCATCCCCCCAGTATCCAGGCTCCGGGGGCTTGGACGAAGTGCCCGCCGTCACCGATGGACGGCCTTTAGTCGAGCGGCCGCTGGGCCCGGCGGGTCTGCATCTCTTCGCGCATGATCTGGGCGCAATCGGGACAGACGCCATGGGTGAAGGTGGCGTCTGTGTGCTGGGAGAGGTAGGCCTCTACGTTGTTCCAGTAGCCGTGGTCATCCCGGATCTTCTTGCAGTGGCCGCAGATGGGGAGCATGCCTTCGAGGTTCTTCACCTCGGCCAGGGCCAGGCGCAGTTCGCGGATGAGGCCTTCCCGCTCGGCCTCTTTCTGGATTCGCTGGGTGATGTCACGGGTCACGCCCTGGAGGCCCAGGAACTCACCGTGGGCTCCCCAGATGACGCGGGGCCTGATCTCGGCCTGGATCCGGGTTCCATCCTTCCTGGGCAGTTCGGCCACGATCCATTCACCTTCGAAAGGCTGGGAATTGGCAGGCAGGCCTGAGGCCCGGTCCAACAGCCCCCGGAAGGGATCCACGGCATCCCCCACTCCTACCCGGTCCTGGAAGGGGACACCTATCAGTTCCTCTGGCCGGTAGCCCCGCTGGGTAAGCACGGCGGGACTGATGTAGGTCAGGATGCCGTTCTTGTCAGAGGTCCAGATGACATCCTCGGCATTCTCGGCCAGCAGCCGGAATTTGGCCTCCTGGGCCTCGATCACGGCCTTGACCCGGGCCTGGCGCCGCCAAGCCATTCGGGCCATCCAGACGATGCCCAGGGACAGGCCCACCAGGGCCAGAACGGAGAGGCTGGCCATGAGCACCTCCTGCCGCCAGGGCGCCAGGAACTCTTCCTGGGCGAAGCCCACCAGGATGTAGAAAGTGGGGTTGGCGATTTTGCGATAGGCATAGGTGCGGGGCTGGCCGTCGATCTTGGAGGGGCTGCTGAAGTGGAACTCCGAGCGGTTCGATTGCACAGCCCGGAGGTAATCGCCCTCGACCCTGCTATCACCGATGCTGCGGTCCGACTCTGGCGAACGGGGGAAGCGGACCAGCAGTTCCAGGTTGCCCCCGCGCAGGGAGATGGAGCCCTTCTGGCCCACATCCACGTCGGCCAGCAGCTTGCCCAGGCTGTCCAAGGTGAGGGTGCCGTAGACCAGGCCCTTGAAGGAGCCGTTGGGCCAGTTAAGGCGCCGCGCCAGGATCACCATCCAGATGCCGTTGATGCGCCCCTGCACGGGGCGGGAGATGAAGAGCCCCGCCTCGGCGTGGGCCTTGAGGTACTGGAAATAGTCCCGGTCCTGGACGCTGACGGCGGGCCCCGGGGGTAGGCCCGTTCCGCCGACCACGTAGCCCTGGGCGTCCGTTAGGCGGATGCCCTCCAGGATCCGCACCCGGGAAAACTGGGCGCGGAGGGCGGTTTCGAGCCGTTGCTCAGAACCCGGCTGGGCCGGGCGCTCCGCCTCATCCTTGAGGAAAAGCAGGACCAGGTCGATCTGGTTGACTGTGCCCACGACGTTCTGTTCTAAGACCTGGGCCAGGTTCTGGGTCGCGGCCTGGGCTTGCAGGATGTATTGTCGGCGGCTCATGGCCAGGGTCCAGACGGCGAAGGCCACGATCAGGACGTTGAGCACCGCCACCAGGGCCAGGGGCCAGGCGAAGGAGCTCGGCGCTCGGGGCGCCTCGGGCTGAGAAAAGGGCATTCACACTCCGGTGTTGGTGCGGTACACCGGCTTATCGACCCGATCCTGGGCCGATATAAACTTGGTTGTAAATTTCAAAAAAGGCTCTTCCCGTCCATGACTTCGGGCTGGGTCAGGCCGAAGAGCTTGAGCAGGGTGGGGGCCACGTCACTGAGGGCGCCGTTGGCCCGGAGCTGCCGGGCCTCGAAGCCCTGGGCCACCAGCACGGCGGGCACAAGGTTGAGGGTGTGGGCGGTGTGGGGATTGCCTGCTTCGTCCCGCATGCACTCGCAGTTGCCGTGGTCGGCGGTGATGAAGAGGGCCCCGCCCATGGCCAGGGTGGCGTCGGCGATGCGGCCCACGGCGCCGTCCACAGCCTCGCAGGCGGTGACGGCGGCGGCCAGATCGCCGGTGTGGCCGATCATGTCCGGGTTGGCGAAGTTGCTGACCAGGAGCCGGTACTGGCCCGAACGGATGGCCGCCTCCAGCCCCTGGCTCACATCCAGCAGGCTCATCTCCGGCTGCAGGTCGTAGGTGGCCACCTTGGGGGAGGGCACCAGTCGGCGCACCTCACCCGGGAAGGGCGTCTCCTGCCCTCCGTTGAAGAAGTAGGTGACGTGGGCGTATTTCTCGGTTTCGGCGGTGCGGAACTGGGCCCAGCCCTGGGCCCCGATGAGCTCGCCCAGGATCAGGTCCAGGCTCTGGGGGGGGTAGGCCACGGCCAAATAGGGGTCCAGCTCCACATCGTAGGCGGTGAAGGTCACCAACTTCACCTTCGGGCGGTGTCTGGGGGTGAAGCCCTGGAACTCCGGGTGCACCAGGGCGTGGCACATCTGCCGGGCCCGGTCTGCGCGGAAATTGAAGAAGAGCACGCCGTCGCCGTCGGCGAAGGGGTGGAAGGCGTCCAGTTTCGTGGGTGCCACGAACTCGTCGGTCTCACCCCGGGCGTAGGCGGCGGTGATGGCCGCGAGGGCATCCGGCGCCGAGTGGGCGGCCTCGCCATCCACGTAGAGCTTCCAGGCCTGCTCGGTGCGCTCCCAGCGCTTGTCCCGGTCCATGGCCGTGTAGCGTCCGCACACGGAGCCGATGCTGACCAGGGGGCAGGCGCGGAGCTGGAAGCCGAGCCATTGCAGGAAGCCGTCGGCGCTCTTCTGGCCCGTGTCCCGACCGTCAGTGATGGCGTGGAGGGTGGTAGGGACGCCCTCGGCCTGGGCCCACTGGGCCAGGGCCACCACATGGTTCTGATGGCTGTGGACGCCGCCGTCGCTGATGAGGCCCAGCAGGTGGAGCCGTTTGCCCGTGGCCTTGAGGTCCGCCAGGAGCGCTCCCATGGCGGGGTTCTCCCGGAAGGTGCCCCGGCGGATGGCGGCGTCGATGCGGGTCAGCTCCTGCCAGACCACCCGGCCGGCCCCCAGATTCATGTGGCCCACCTCAGAGTTGCCGAACTGGCCCTCGGGCAGGCCCACAGCCTCCCCACTGGTCTGGAGCTGGGTGGTGGCATAGGCCTTCCGCAGCTCATTGAACCGCGGCATGGAGGCCACATAGGTGGCATCGAAGGCGTTCCGGGGACCGTCGCCGAAGCCGTCGAGGATGAGCAGGGTGATGGGGCCAGTGAGCATGCAGAATTCTAGCAAAGTCCAGCCGATCCGGGGTTTCGATGCTTGTGTGGCGTAGGCAAATAAACGCATGACAACTGGCCCGGTAGGCTTTATTGATAATGGATTAAGAAAGCCTGGTGGTTATGATTGCAGCATGATCGGTCCACGCCTTCGTCAGCTACGTCAAGCCAAGGGGTTTACCCTCGACCAGCTTGCGGGCGTGTCTGGCATCAATCGGGGCACCATCCATCGGATCGAGCTGGGCCAGGTCTCCCCGCGGTCTCCCCGCGCCTGGACACCCTGGCGCTCCTGGCTCAGGCCCTGCAGACGGACTTGCCGGGCTTCTTCCAGCCCCCGACCCAGCCGCCCAGGGCCCACCCCGGGGCGGGGGTAACCCCCGCTTCCCGTGAACCTGCGGCGCCCAGGCCCCCTGGGGTTGGCGATTTCCGCGAGGGCATCCAGCACTGGCTGGAGCACCTTGAAGCCCTGCTCCAGGCCAGCGCCGACGGCTTGGCCGTCGCGGACTCGGCGGGCTTCATCCTCTACCAGCCCCAGGTCTCCCTGTGCCTGCGGGGGGACACGGTGCGGGGCCAGCAGTCGGAGCCCTGGCACCAGCGTGCCCACCCCGAGGACCAGGCCGCTCTGGCGGCGGGCTTCCAGGCCATCCTGGAGCGGCCCCAGGAGCAGGTCCGCCTGGAATACCGGGCCCCGAACCCGGAGGGCGGGTGGCGCTGGTTGCGCTCCACCCTGCAGAACTGCCTGGAGCACCCCAGCATCCAGGGCATCGTCATCAATACCCAGGACATCTCGGCCTGGAAGCAGAGCGAGGAACAGCGCTGGCGCCTTCAGAAGCAGGAGTCCCAGATCCAGGTTCTGGGGGCCATGACGACGGAGTTCAGCAACCTCTGGACTGGCGTCCAGGCCCACCTCGATGCCGCGCAGGTGGGCAGCGAGACCCAGGGGGCCCTGTGGGAAATGCAGGGGACCCTGGACCGGGCGAGCCGCCTGCTGCACCAGATGCGGGATGTCTGCGGGCACCCCCGGCTGGACCTCCGGCCCCTGGACCTGAACCAGCTCGTCCGGGACCAGTCCGCGGCCCTGAAGGCGATCCTCGGCTCTCTGACCCGCATTGAGATGGACCTGGACACCTCCCTCCCCGCAGTGGAAGGGGACCAGGAGTTGCTGGGTCGCCTGGTGGGCTACCTGGTGGACAACCTCGTGGAGGCCCTGGATGACGATGCTGGAATCCTGCGCATCAGCACCTCCCGGGCGACCTTCTCCGCGGCCGAACGGAACCGGCGATTCCACGGCACCCAGGACGATTCCGACGGGGACTTCGTCCTACTGGAGATCCAGGAATCCACGGGCTCCAGGCCTCAGCCCAGCCAACCTGAAACCCTGAACCTGGTGAGCCCCGCGGGCTTCCCGGAGCGAGGCCTGACCTTGCCTGCCGCCTTCCGGACGGTACGGGACCACGGGGGTGAGTTCGAGCTGCAATCCCAGGCCGGGGACAACCGGATCCGGGTGTTCCTGCCCGTGGCCCAGGTCGCGGAGCTGCCACTCCCGGAGGCTCCAGCGCCAGCGATCCCCCGAGTGATCGTCCTTGTGGTGGAGAACGAGGAGGAGATTCTCCAAGCTGCTGCGGAAATGCTCATGGAACTGGGCTACGACGCCCTCCTCGCCCGGAACGGCCAGGAGGCCCTGGAGTTCTATGCCCAGGCCCAGGGCGCCATCCGCCTGGTGCTCCTGGACCTCAACATGCCGGTCATGAACGGGGGGGATACCTATCGGAAACTGCGGACCATGGACCCCCGGGTAAAGGTCCTGCTCTGCACCGGAGCCGCCGCCACGCCGGCCCACGGGAACTGGAATCGGGGCGTGGCGGGCGTCCTGCACAAGCCCTACCGCTTCGAGGATCTGCGGGACGCCGTCACGGCCCTGCTGCCGGTCTAGCCCAGGCGGTTTGGCCGAGCGGAAAACCCCCGGACAGAATTAAGGCACTTGCTCGCCATGGGGGTTGGAGAGCAGGTAGAGGACAGCCATGCGGACCGGCACGCCGTTGGTGACCTGCTGGAGAATGAGGTTGTTGGGGCCATCGGCCACGTCGCTGGTGATCTCCAGACCCCGGTTGATGGGGCCCGGGTGGAGGACCACCACATCCTTCTTGGCCTGCTTCATGCGGGCGGGATTGAGCTGGAAGAAGCGGCTGTATTCGCCTTGGCCGGGGATGTAGGCGCCGGTGCCCCGTTCGAACTGGGCCCGCAGCATCATGATGGCGTCCTGCTTTGGGATCACCTCGTCAAAGTCGTGGCAGATCTCGATGTCGGGCCAGGTGGCTTTCATCTCCTGGGGCACCAGGGTGGGGGGCCCCACCAGGGTCACCCGGGCGCCCATGCGGGTGAGGAGCCAGAGGTTGGAGCGCACCACGCGGCTGTTGCGGATATCGCCCACGATGGCCACCTTGAGGCCCTCCAGGCGGCCGAAGTGCTTGCGCAACGTGTAGGCGTCCAGCAGGGCCTGGGTGGGGTGCTCGTGGGAGCCGTCCCCGGCATTCACGATGCTGGCCTTCATGTGGCGGGACAGCAGGGTGTGGGCCCCGGGGGCGCTGTGGCGCATGACGATGAGGTCTGGATGCATGGCCTCCAGGTTCATGGCTGTGTCGATGAGGGTCTCGCCCTTGTTGAGGCTGCTGGTGTCCGCGTCGAAGTTGATGATCTCGGCGGAGAGCCGCTTCTCCGCGATCTCGAAGCTGTTGCGGGTGCGGGTGCTGTTCTCGAAGAAGAGGTTCACCACCAGCTTCTTGCGCAGAGCCGGGACGATCTTGATGGAGGGCCGCTCGCAGACCTCCTCAAAGGCCTGGGCCTGGTCCAGGAGGGCCGTGATGTCCTTGGGGCTGAGGGGCTCGATGCCCAGCAAGTGCTTGTGGGGAAAGACGTAGCGTTCGGAGGTCATCAGCAGGTCTCCACAGTCACGCCATCCTCGCCGTCCAATTCCTTCATCCTCACCGAGACCCGGTGGCCCTTGGGGACCTCGACCCGGACCCCGGCGATGTCCGCCTGGATGGGCAGTTCCCGGCCGCTGCGGTCAGCCATGACCACCAGCATGACCCGGTGGGGGCGGCCGTGGTCCAGCAGGGCGTCCAGGGCGGCCCGGACCGTGCGGCCCGTGTAGAGCACGTCGTCCACCAGGACCACGGTGCGGTCCTTGAGGCTGAAGGGGATCTCTGTGGGGCGGACGATGGGGCTGCCCACCATTTCCGTCAGGTCGTCCCGGTAGAGGGTGATATCAAGGGATCCAACGGGCACCTGGGCTCCGGTGCTGGCCCGCAGGAGGGTCGCCAGGCGCTCGGCCAGGGGCAGGCCCCGGGAGCGGATGCCCAGCAGGACCAGTTCTTCCTGAGGCCCCACCTGGGCGATCAGGTCGGCGGCCATCTGCCGCAGGGTACTCTCCATCTGGCCGGGGTCCATGGGGCAGGTGCCTGGGGCAGGGGACATGAAACCTCCGGGGTGCGTCCCCAGCGGGGCGCGCGCACGCCTTCCAGTCTAGCCGAGGCGACCCCCGGACCGGAAAGGTCCGGGTCAGCAATTGCAGGATTCAAGTCGAAATGCCCAGGCTCCGATGCCCCTCTTGAGGACAACTATGAGCCAGGAACGCCGACAATTCCGACGGATTCCCCTTGAGGCCAGCCTGAGCTTTCAGGAACTGAGCTTCCACAAGGGGGAAACCCCCGCCGCCTCCAGCTACCGGGACGTGTCAGCCGGCGGCCTGCTGCTGGATTCCCCCCGGGCCTACCCCCTGGGCACCCTGCTCAAGATGGAGTGCCGGGTTCCAGGCTGGGGCCGCTACCAGAACCACTTCGGCCCCGTGCAGGACGCCGAGGTCCGCCCTCTGGTGGCCCTGGGTATGGTGGTACGGGTCGAACAGATGGATTCTGGTGAATACGAACTCGGGATTAAATTCCAAAATGTCTACCCCGATGACCTCGATGCCCTCGTGAAGTTCCTGGAGGCCACTGCGCCTTCTTCCTCTCTCTGATTCTGCTCCACCCCCTTTCCAGGAGGCCCCCGTGAAGATCCTCATCGTGGACGATTCCTCGACGATGCGGCGCATCATCATCAACACCCTGTCCCGCATCGGCTATACCGATGTGGTCGAGGGTGAGAACGGCAAAAGCGGGCTTGAAAAGCTCGGCCAGGGCGGTGTGGAGATGATCATCACCGACTGGAACATGCCCGAGATGGATGGCCTCGAGTTCGTGAAGACCGTGCGCGGCCAGAATGCCGCCATTCCCATCCTCATGGTGACGACCAACGCCGCCAAGGAGGACATCGTGGAGGCCCTGCAGGCCGGCGTGAACAACTACGTGGTGAAGCCGTTCACCCCGGAAACCCTCAAAGAAAAGATCGAATCCCTCCTAGGGTAGGGAGTACGCCATGGACCAGTCCGAGATCGACGCCCTCCTCGCCGGAGGCGGTAAGTCCGCCAAGAAGCCCAAGGCCGACAAGGCCCCAGCTCCCGCGCCAGCGCCCCCACCGGCCGCCGCGAAGCCCGCGGCCCATGAGGAACCCCACAAGGACGGCGCCGGGCATGTCATCTCGGAGCTGGACACGGTCACCTCCGTGACCGAGCGGGAGTCCAACAAGATCATGGACCAGCTGGACCAGATCAGCCGCCTGGTCTCCCGCCAGCAGGAACTCATCACCGGGATGATGCAGCATGATGCGGCCCAGGCCCCGGGGGTCCAGTCCGCCATCCACGAGGTCATGAGTGCCGGCAAGGAGATCCAGGACAAGGTCTTCGAGGCCATGGATCTCATGCAGTTCCAGGATATTACAAGGCAGAAGCTGGAGCGCATCGTGCACCACCTGCGCCAGATCCACGACTACATCGTGGACCTCCTGGGCAGCGGCCTGAAGAGCGATGCGGAGCGGCCGTCCATCAGCCATACCATCGCCCAGACTGGCACCACGCCCGATGAGAACAAGGCCCACGCGGACGCTGTGATCGAGGCCTTCAAGACCCAGAAGAAAGGGTGACCCATGGCTGTTGAGTCCACCCAGAGCCTTCTTGCCACGGAGCTGGTCCCCTCGGGCCAGATGGTCACTTTCACGCTGGACGGCGTGGAGTTCGGCCTGGATATCGACCGAGTGCAGGAGATCACGCACCGCACCGACATCACCCCCGTGCCCGGGAGTCCGACCTTCATTATGGGGGTCATCAACCTGCGCGGCCTCATCATCCCCGTCATCGACAGCCGGGTGCGGTTCCACCTGGCCCCCCAGGAACCCACCAGCAAGACCCGCATCATCGTCCTGCGGCTCGCCAGCGGGGCCACCGGCCTCCAGGTGGATTCCGTGGCCGAGGTCGTGCGCCTTGAGGACCATGCCATTCGCGAAACCCCGCCCCTCGTGGCTGGCATCCGCGCCGAGTACCTGGCCGGCATGGTCACCGTGGGGACCCGCCTCATCACCCTCATCCACCTGGAGAAGCTGCTGGACAGCGTCGAGCTGAGCCGCCGGGCGGAGCTCGAGGACCTGGGCATGGCCGGCATGGTCGGCACCTCCGAGGCGGATTTCGAGGAAGAGGCCGAGCAGGACGGGCGCCCCGTGGTGACCTTCCGGCTGGGCTCCGAATCCTTCGGCATCGCGCTCCACGAGGTGGAGGAGATCGTCGAACTGCCCGCTGTCACCAAGGTGCCCGACGCCCCCGACTACGTGTTGGGAGTCATCTGCCTCCGGGACCAGGTCATGCCCCTGATCGACCTCTCGGAAATCCTCTCCATCCAGCAGGGCGATGCCGAGCGCAAGCGCGACATGGTGGTGCTGCTTTCCTTCGGGACCGCCAAGATCGGCGTGGTAGTGGACGAGATCCAGGAGATCCTCCGCATCCAGGAGGGTCAGACCCTGCCACCGCCCCAGACCCTCTCTGAGGCCGAGCGTGAGCACCTGGAGGGCATCCTCCTGCTGCCGGGCCGCATGGTGAGCCTCATCAATGTCCTCAAGATCATCACCGGCGACGACCAGGAGAAGATCGCGGCCATGGGCCAGGGCCTCGGATTGGTGGACAGCCGGGCCACGGAGACCGTGCCCAGCATCGAGCTGGTGGTGTTCCGCCTCGGCCCCGAGAGCTACGGCCTGCGCCTGCATGAGGTCCGCGAGATCATCATGGTGGGCCAGATCACCCCCGTGCCCCGGGCGCCCTCCTTCGTGGACGGCGTGCTGAACCTCCGCGGCGAGGTCATGCCCGTGGTGGATCTCCGCACCCGCTTCGGCCTGGACCGAGTCGAGGCCAACACCATCTCCCGCATCCTCATCACAAGCATCGGCGGCGTGTTCACGGGCCTGGTGGTGGATGCCGTGGACGAAGTCCGACCAGTGGAACTGAACCGCTTCGGCCCCCCACCCTCCGTCACCGCCGTGGGCGCCAACCGCTACATCGACAAGGTGGCGCGGCTGGATAACGGCATGATCTTCCTTCTCGAGCTGAAACAGCTCCTCACCGACACAGAGACCACGCAGCTGCAGGGCCTCCAGGGTCGCCGGAGTACGGCCAACAAGACGGGTGAAGCATGAGCGAATTCGCCCTCGATGATCCCAGCTTCTACGAAGATTTCCTCGTTGAGGCGCAGGAGCACTTCGAGCAGATCGAGACCAACTTCCTGGCGCTGGAAGAAGCGCCCGGGGATCTGGATCTGCTGAACGCCATTTTCCGCAGTGTGCACACCATCAAGGGGGCCGCTGGCTTCCTGGGGTTGGCCAAGGTCCAGTCCGTGGCCCACATCGGCGAGAACGTGCTGGACAACCTCCGCAAGGGGCGCATGGAGCTCAGCGACCGCGTCATGGAGCTGCTCTTCGAGACGGTGGACATGCTCAAGATCCTCGTCGAGGATGTGGGTGTGCAGGTGCGCAAGCAGGGCGAACTGTCCGATCCCGACCCCAGCGAGCTGATCCGCAACCTCGAAGCCCTCAAGATGGGTGGAGCCGCCCAGGTGGCCGCAGTTGCTGCGCCGTCCCAGGGTGAGCTGCACCTGCCCCCGGCCCTGGCCGGTGTGAGCGAGGTCGGCCGTCAGGCCGCTGCGGCCGCCCTGGCCGAGGGCAAGACCGTCATCGGCGTCCAGGCCGAGCTGTCCAGCGCCATCTACGGCACCGCGTTCAACCCCTTCTCCATGTTCCAGATGGTGGAGCTGGTGGGGCGCCTGCTGCACAAGCAGATGATCCCGAAAGAGCCCGGCGTGGAGCTGGACACCTTCGATCCCCGAGCTTTCCACCTGGACCTCGTGATGATCATCGAGGCCACGGAGCCCATGGAGGAGGTCCGCAAGGTATTCGGCGCCGTCGCCAATGCCACCATCAGCCTCCACCCTCTGGCCCTGGGCGCCCCGGCGGCCACCGAGCCGACAGCGCCTGTGGAGGACCGCCGCAAGGCCGGCCGCCGCGGGGCCGATGACAAGGGCTCCTCGGACACCATCCGCGTGAGCCAGGCCAAGCTGGAACAGTTCATGAACATCGTGGCTGAGCTGATCATCAGCAAGACCATGATCAGCCATCTGGTCGAGCGCCTCGTGCCCATGGTGAACGGCCATCAGGCTTCCACAGTGGCCAAGGAACTGGCCCATGCCTCGGTCTACCTGGACCACGTCAGCAAGGAGATCCAGGCCTCGGTGCTGGGCATCCGCATGGTGCCCGTGAAGACCATCTTCTCCAAGTTCCCCCGCATGCTCCGTGACCTGGCCAAGGCCAGCGGCAAGAAGATTGATCTGCACATGGCCGGTGAGGACACGGAAATCGACAAGAGCATCATTGAGGAGCTGGGCGACCCGATGATCCACCTCATCCGCAACAGCGCGGACCACGGCATCGAGATGCCCGCGGACCGTGTCAAGGCGGGCAAGTCCGAGGTGGGCACCGTGGTGCTGCGCGCCCGCCACGAGGGCGACAGCGTCATCGTGGAAATCGAGGACGACGGCAAGGGCATCGACCCCAGGATCATTCGTGCCAAGGCTGTGGAAAAGGGCCTCATGAGCCAGGAACGCGCCGATGCCATGCCCGATGAGGAGATCGTCGAGCTGATCTTCGCCCCGGGCTTCAGCACCGCCGCCAAGGTCACGGACATCTCGGGCCGGGGCGTGGGCATGGATGTGGTCCGCTCCAACGTGCGCAAGCTCAATGGCCGCGTGGGGGTCCGCTCCACCGTGGGCAAGGGCTCCATCTTCACCATCAAGCTGCCCCTCACCCTGGCCATCATCGATGCCCTGCTGGTGAAGAGCGGCAACCAGGTCTTCGCCCTCCCTGGCACCTCCGTGGAAGAAACGCTCATCGTGCCTCCGGCCAGCCTCTCCCACCTCACCAGCCGCCAGGCCATCAACCTCCGGGGCGAGGTCCTGGGCGTCTGCCGCTTGAAGCACCTGCTGAAGTCCGAGGCCCCCATCGACACCGCTGCCGAGGCCGACGGCCTCTCCGTGGTGGTCGTCTCCGCCGGTGGCCGCCGCATGGGCATCATCGTGGACACCTTTGTGCGCCGCCAGGAAGTGGTCATCAAGCCCCTGGCCCCCTACCTCGCCAGCCTGCCCGGCATCAGTGGAGCCTCCATCATGGGTGATGGCGGCGTCGTGCTGATCCTGGACCCCGCCGAACTCCTCCAACTCGCCGTGCAGGAGGCCGTGTGAACCCTGGCGCCGCCGCACCTCTGCCCCAGGCCCGCGCCCAGGGCCGGGAGGCTGTCCAGCATCGGTTCATGACCTTCTTCCTGAATGACCGGGCCTATGGCCTGCCTCTGCGGCACGTGGCGGAGATCTCGCCGATCCGCGAGCTGAACAAGTTACCTCACATGCCCAAGGCCGTGGAGGGCATCCTCGACCTGCGGGGCCGTGTGGTGCCCGTGGTGAACCTGCGGGTGCGCATGTCGCTGCCGCCCCTCGAGGAGGGCCGGGTGGGTACCATCCTCGTGCTGGACCTGGCGGGCACCGCCACCGGCCTGCTGGTGGATGCCGTGGACGCCGTGGTGAGCATTCCCGAAGATGAGATCGTCCCCGCCAGCCCCCTGCTGGCTGGCCTGGGCGGCGCCTGGGTTGAGGGCTTCATCGTCCAGGGGGAGCGGGTGGTCACACTGCTGGATGCCGCCCTGATTGCCAACCTGGGCTCGGCCCGGACTGAGGGCAAGGAGATCCTCGCCGCCCGGAGCCTGGAAGAGCGCCTCGATGATGACCTGCGCCGCCTCATCGACATGGCCCCCCCCAAGGAGCAGGGCGAGCACCGGGTGATGCCCCAGATCGAGTCCTCCATCTCATACACCGAGCAGGAAATGTCCAAAGTCATGGACCGGGTGGAGGGCATGCTGGCCAGTACGGACAAGGTCTTCCAGGGCATCGGCTACCTCAAACAGGAGGCCGGTCTGGGCAAGCTGAAGGGCCACGAGCGCGAGATCGCCGAGGTGGAGCGCCTGAACCAGGAGATGCAGGACACGGTCTTCGCCCTCATCCAGCAGATGCAGTTCCAAGACATCGCACGCCAGAAACTGGAGCGCGTCATGGCGCACCTGAAGGGCATGCAGATGGCCGTGTCGGGGAAATTCCGGGCGAACAAGGCCGAATAGGCCACCTTCGAAGGCTAGGGGTAGAGGCCTCGGCCATCCCCGGTCACAATGGAGGATTGGCCCCAGGAGCCCCCCGTGAGCAGCCTCCCCTTCACCGAAGTCCGATTCCTTGCCGACCAGATCGGTGAGACTGTCCGGCTGCGGGGCTGGGTCCGCAATGCCCGCACCAGCAAGACCCGCTTCATCGAGTTGCGGGACGGCTCTGGCTTTGTCCAGTGTGTGGTGGGGGCCGCTGAGGCGGAGCCCGAGAGCTATGAACTGGCGGGCAAGCTCACTCAGGAGTCCGCCATCACGGTGACGGGCCTGGTGCAGCAGCACCCCAAGACCGGGCAGCCGGAGCTGCTGGTGAAGTCCCTGGAGCTGATCGGCGGGAGCACGGACTTCCCCATCACGCCCAAAGAGCACGGCACCGAGTTCCTCATGGAGAACCGCCACCTCTGGCTGCGCAGCCGCCGTCAGTGGGCCATCCTGCGCATTCGCCACACCCTGGTGAAGGGCATCCGCGACTTCTTCGACAGTGATGGCTTCACCCTGCTGGACGCCCCCATCCTGACCCCCAGCGCCTGTGAGGGCACCAGCACCCTGTTCGGCACCGAGTACTTCCACGAGGGCATGGCCTTCCTGAGCCAGTCGGGCCAGCTCTACCAGGAGCCGGGCATCGCCGCCTTCGGCAAGACCTACTGCTTCGGCCCCACCTTCCGGGCCGAGAAGAGCAAGACCCGCCGCCACCTCACGGAGTTCTGGATGGTGGAGCCTGAGGTGGCCTTCGCCCATCTGGACGACGTCATGGTCCTGGGCGAGCGCATGACCAAGTTCCTCATCCAGCGGGTGCTGGAGGGGCGCCAGGAAGAGCTGAAGATCCTGGAGCGGGACCAGGCCCCTCTGGAACTGGCCCTCAACACCACCTTTGACCGCATGACCTACACGGAAGCCGTGGACAAGCTCAAGACCCTGGGCAGCGACATCCAGTGGGGCGAGGACTTCGGCAACGACGACGAGACCATCCTCATGAACGCCACGGACAAGCCCCTGTGGGTGCACCGCTTCCCCAAGGCCTTCAAGGCCTTCTACATGGAACCGGACCCCCTGGATGCCCGCCTGGCCCTGGGCGCCGACCTGCTGGCCCCCGAGGGTTATGGCGAGGTCATCGGTGGCGGCGAGCGCGCCAGCGACCTCCAGTACCTCCTGGACCAGATCGAGGTCCACCAGCTGACCCGCGCCGACTATGAGTGGTACCTGGACGTCCGCAAATACGGCAGCGTCCCCCACGCCGGCTTCGGCATGGGCCTGGAGCGCGCGGTGGCGTGGATCTGCAAGCTGCCGCACGTGCGCGAGACCATTCCGTATCCGCGGATGATGGGGACGTTGCGGCCCTAGCTGGCACCCGTTCTTGCGCGCAAGCTGCGCTTGCGCGGGACAAAAACCGGGGCGATGCCCCGGTTTTTGTGTTTGGCGGGGGTGATCTCTCGCCAACCCAATCTTTATTCCCCCGAAAATCGCGTAGCAATTTTCGCCCTCACAACTGCATGACAACACCAGGCAGCTTCTGGATCGCCTCCCGCAGGGGCGTCTCGGCCTCGCCGTGGGGCAGGGTGACCCAGAAGGTATAGCTGATGAAGGAGCCCTTGCAGTTGGCCTGGTGCTGCTCATCGCCCTCGGGCTGGGGGCCCAGGTGGGCGAGGATGATCTCCATGACCATGTCCGGCCGCAGCTCCTCCTGGCGCCCGATGATCTTCATCGGCACCCGGTTGGGATAGGTGACCTCAAGGCGCTGCGGAGTCTCGTCCATAGCCCCCATCATCCCATCTTTTCACTTCTGCTCAACGCGCAGCGTTGAGCAGGCTACCCCACTTCGATCTCGCGCAGATCCTTCCCAGGCTTGAAGCGGATGCTCTTGCCCTTGGGGATCTGGACGCTGGCGCCGGTCTTGATGTTCCGGCCCATGCCCCGCTTGCGGGGACGGGGCTCGAAGACGCCAAAGCCACGGATCTCAATGCGGTGGCCATTCAGCAGGGCGTCTTTGAGGCGCTCCGTGAGGAGGTCCACGACCTGGAGGGCGGTGGCGCGAGAGCAGGGGTGGACTTTCATCAGCGAATTGGCGATGTCGATCTTGATCATCTGCAACCTCGGGCCGGGGAGTGGGAGAGCCAGAATAGGGGAAGGTGGGTCAGCGTGCCAAGGTGATTTTCACGTCGGAGTGCGGGGGCATGGGCATGATACCCCCTGGAGCCGGGGCCTGGACGGGCGGGGGGGGCTGCCCGCCGCTCTCGCGGCCGCCGCCCTGAGCGATGGCCATGCCCCGCTCCATGTTGGCCTTGGCCAGGTCGCTGGTGGCCATGACGCCCTCCAGACGGAGCTTGAACTCGCCCACGTTGGTAGCCCGGAGCAGGGCCTCCTCCTCGGTGATGAGCCCCTGGCGCAAAAGGAAGTAGAGGCTCTGGTCAAAGGTCTGCATGCCGTACTGGGCCGTGCCCGAGGCGATGACGTCCTTCAGGCCCTTGGTCTTGTCCTTGTCCTCGATGCAGCTGCGGACGGACTCGGTGGTGATCATGACCTCCACGGCGGGCACCCGGCCCTGGCCATCCGCCCGGGGCACCAGGCGCTGGGAGACGATGCCCTTGAGCACCGCGGCGATCTGGAGCCGGATCTGCTTCTGATGGTGGGGGGGAAAGACTGAGATGATGCGGTTGATGGTCTCTGTGGCGTCCAGGGTGTGGAGGGTGCTGAAGACCAGGTGGCCCGTCTCGGCGGCGTGGAGGGCCGTTTCGATGGTCTCCAGGTCGCGCATCTCACCCACGAGGATCACGTCGGGATCCTGGCGGAGGGCGGCACGGAGGGCCGAGGAGAAGCTCTTGCAATCGGCCTCGACCTCCCGCTGGTTCACGATGCTGAGGTTGTCCCGGTGGAGATACTCGATGGGATCCTCGATGGTGAGGATGTGCTCCGTTCGCGTGGCGTTGATGAGGTCGATCATGGCGGCCAGGGTCGTGGACTTGCCAGAGCCCGTGGTGCCCGTCACCAGCACCAGGCCCCGCTGCTCCTGGCAGATGGTCTTGAGCACCTTGGGCAGCATGAGGTCGTCGATGGTGTAGATCTTCCGCGGGATGACGCGAAGGACCAGGCCCACGGTGCCCCGCTGGTTGAAGATGTTGCAGCGGAAGCGGCCCAGGCTGGGCACAGAGTAGGCAATGTCGATGTCGAAGTTCTCTTTGAACTTATTCTTCTGCTTGTCGCTGGCCATGATGGCGTAGGCCATGGCGATGGTGTCTTCCTGGACCAGCTTCTTGAACTGGGTCATGGGCGTCAGCTTGCCGCGAATGCGGGCAATGGGGTGGTTGCCGACCTTCAGGTGGAGGTCGCTGGCACCCTGCTCGCACACCACAGTGAGCAGCTCATTGATATGCATGGATTCTCCCAGGTAAGGGTGGGCTTATCTTAGTCCCCTGCGCTGGCAATGGAAGGGGTTGCGATTTGACCTCGGAAAAGGCCGAAACATCTGATAATATCAAGGGTTCTGCCTGCCCTATGTATGGGCTGCCCCGGGAGCCAGATGACCCCCCTCGAAAAGATCCGCAATCTTGCCATCATTGCCCACGTCGACCACGGCAAAACCACCCTGGTGGATGCCCTGTTCAAGGGCGCCCACATGTTCCGGGACAACCAGCGCGTCCAGGAACGGGCCATGGACAGCAATGACCAGGAGCGCGAGCGCGGCATCACCATCCTGGCCAAGACGACCTCCCTGCACTGGGGCGGCTACCGCTTCAACATCGTGGACACCCCCGGCCACGCCGATTTCGGCGGCGAAGTGGAGCGGGTGCTCAGCATGGTGGACTCGGTGCTGCTGGTGGTGGACGCCTTCGACGGCCCCATGCCCCAGACCAAGTTCGTGACCCGCAAGGCCTTGGCCCTAGGGCTCCGGCCCATCGTGGTCATCAACAAGGTGGATCGCCCCGGCGCCCGCCCCGTGTGGTGCCAGGACCAGGTCTTCGACCTCCTCATCGAGCTGGGTGCCACCGAAGAGCAGTTGGACTTCCCCTGCGTCTTCGCCAGCGCCAAGCTTGGCTACGCCATGCTGGACATGAATGACGCCAGCGAGAACCTGGATCCCCTCTTCGACACCATCGTCAAGCACTGCCCCCACCCCACGGGCAGCTCTGACGCCCCCCTCCAGATGCTGGTCACGCTCATGGACTGGAGCGACTTCGTGGGCCAGATCGGCATCGGCCGCATCGTGAACGGCCGCATCCACGTGGGCGATGCCGTGGCCCTCATCAAGCGCGATGGCACCATCCAGCAGCAGAAGATCACCCAGCTCTACGGCTTCGAAGGCCTGAGCCGGGTTCAGCTCACCGAGGGCAGCGCCGGCGAGATTGTGGCCATCGCGGGCATCGAGGACATCCGGGTGGGCGAGACCATCGCCGACGCCTCGAACCCCTCGGCCCTGACCTATGTGGACATTGACGAGCCCACCATCTCCATGATGTTCATGGTGAACGCGGGTCCCTTCGCCGGCCAGGACGGCAAGTTCATCCAGAGCCGCCGCATCCGCGAGCGCCTCCAGAAGGAGCTGCAGCACAATGTCGCCCTCCGCGTGGAGGACACGGACAGCCCCGATTCCTTCAAGGTGAGCGGCCGTGGCGAGCTGCATCTCTCGGTGCTCATTGAGACCATGCGTCGCGAAGGCTTCGAGCTCTGCGTGAGCCGCCCCGAGGTGATCCTCCACTTCGACCCGATCACCGGCGAGAAGATGGAGCCCTATGAGGATGTCACCATCGACATCCCCGATACCTACATGGGCGTGACCATGGAGCACATGGGCAACCGCAAGGCCGAGATGCAGGACATGGGCAATGAGGGTGGCCGCCTGCGGCTCCACTTCAAGATCCCCAGCCGTGGCCTCATCGGCTTCCGCAACGAGTTCATGACCGACACCCGCGGTGAAGGCATCATCCACAGCCTCTTCAGCCACTACGGCCCCCACAAGGGTGAGCTGACCAGCCGCAAGAACGGCGTGCTCATCAGCATGGAGCAGTGCGAGTCCGTGGGCTTCGCCCTCATGAACCTCGAAGAGCGCGGTGTCATCTTCATCCAGCCCAACACCAAGTGCTACGAGGGCATGATCGTGGGCGAGCACGCCCGCGAGAACGACCTGGTGGTCAATGTGGCCAAGGCCAAGAAGCTCTCTAACATGCGCTCCAGCGGCAGCGACGAAGCCACCCGCATCACCCCGCCCCGGGAGCACACCCTGGAGCAGGCCCTGGAATACATCGAGCCCGACGAGCTGGTGGAAGTGACCCCCAACTTCATCCGCATGCGCAAGCGCGTGCTGGACACCAACGAGCGCAAGAAATCTGAGAAGCGGAACGACTCCTAAAGATTACTGATCCACCACGAAGACACCAAGGCTCGAAGAAAAGAAGAAGAAGGACCGCGATGGGGACTCCCCAGTCGCGGTCCTTTTCCATTGGGGTTGAAACTCCCCCTCTGAGGCTCTTTTATAACTCGGCATCGGCAACGCCGATGCCGAGCGGGGCTGTGCCTGGGGCAGGACACCACCCATCACGACAAAATTGAATCCAATGACGAATCGGGCTACAATTTTGTAGCATAAGTTATTGGAGACAGCATGGCCACACGGGATGACGCCAGCAAGCTCTCACCCCTGGTGGAAGTAAGCCAGGCCCTGGCCACCTCGGATATCCGGGCGGCGCTGCCGCGGGTGCTGGAGATCCTGGCGGAGGCCTTTGAGGCCCTCAGCGGGGTCATCATGCTGGCCGAGGAGGAGGGTGGGGCCCTGCGCATGGAGGTGGCCCGGGGGCTCTCCCAGCAGGCCGTGGAACGGGCCCGCTACAAGGCCGGCGAAGGCATCACGGGCCGGGTGTTGAAGGTGGGCAAGCCCGTGGTGGTGCCCCAGGTGAGCCAGGAGCCCCTGTTCTTGGACCGCACGGGCATGGCCAAGCAGCAGCGCCGGACCAAGGGCGAGCTGAGCTTCTTCTGCGTGCCCCTCTTCGTGGATGCCAAGGCGGTGGGTACCCTGTCGCTCACCATGCCCCACCACCTGGACCGTGACTACGAGGGCGATACCAAGATCCTGCAGATCGCCGCCTCCATGGTGGGGATGGCGATGAAGGTGGCCCGCCTGGTGGCGGCGGACCGGCAGCGCCTGGTGGAGGAGAACCAGCAGCTCCGTCTGGAACTGCGGGAAAGATACGACTTGCGCCATCTCATTGGGCACAGCCATGCCATGCAGCGGGTCTATGAGGCCGTGGCCCAGGCCGCCCCCAGCAGCACCACGGTACTCATCCGCGGGGAGTCCGGCACGGGCAAGGAGCTGGTGGCCCATGCCCTGCACTACAACTCGCCCCGGGCGGACAAGCCCTTCGTCAAGGTGAGCTGCGGGGCCCTGCCGGAGAACCTCATCGAGTCGGAGCTCTTCGGCTACGAGCCCGGGGCCTTCACGGATGCGCGCCACCAGAAGAAGGGCCGCTTCGAGCTGGCCCATGGCGGGACCCTCTTCCTGGACGAGGTGGGCGAGCTGTCCCCGGCCACCCAGGTGAAGCTGCTGCGAGTCCTCCAGGAGCGGGAATTCGAGCGGCTGGGCGGCGTGAAGTCCGTGAAGGTGGACGTGCGCCTGCTGGCGGCGACCCACCGCGACCTGGAGGCCGCGGTGAAGGCGGGCACGTTCCGAGAGGATCTCTACTACCGCCTGCACGTTTTCGAGGTCTTCATGCCGCCCCTGCGGGAGCGCCAGGCGGACATCGTGCTGCTGGCGGACCACTTCGTGGAGAAGATCGCGGCGGCCCAGGGCAAGGATGTGCGCCGCCTCTCCACCTCGGCCATCGACATGCTGGTGGCCTACCACTGGCCCGGGAACGTGCGCGAGCTGGAGAACTGCATCGAGCGGGCCATCCTCGTCTGCGGGGGCGGGGTGATCCACGCCCACCACCTGCCGCCCTCCCTGCAGACGGCGGAAGTCTCGGGCACCCTGCCCGGGGTGGGCCTGGGCGAAGCGGTCTCCGCCTTCGAGCGGGACCTGCTCCAGGACACGCTCAAGTCCGCCCGGGGCAACCGGGCCCGGGCCGCTCGCCTGCTCCGCACCACGGAGCGCATCCTGAACTACAAGATCAAGAAATACGACCTGGATCCCGAACGGTTCAAGGCCTCCTGAGGCCAGTGGCTGTTCAGGTTAGATCCGGTTGATATGACAAAATTGTAGTAATGTTAGAAATTTATTACAAATTTGCATCGTTTTTGTCGGAATTCCTGAACCCCCTCATGGCCACGATCCCTCCCCGGCTCCCCACCTGATTCAGCTTCCTGGGCGCCTTGGCTCCGCTCAGCCTGCAGTCGGGCAGCTTACTGACCCCGAGGCGGTGCCGGTGTTGACCTGGATGGGCGAGACCAGGATCCTGTTGGCAGGCCCAGTATCCCGTCGAGCCTGCCATCCAAGTTCGAGAAGGGCCATGTCTGGATTGGAAATCATACAAAATTGTAATTCATTGTTGGCCACACAACAATTTTGTTGCGTAAAAATGATCAAGAAAATCCTGAATTGAAAAACTAAATCGAATCAAAAATAGATTTATATAAAATATCAAAGGTTCAGTGCCAAAGGCATGCTTCCTGCTCTTCTTATCGCAGGTGGGGCCGACAGCCGGTCCCAGAAATGGAAAGGGTAAGGACTTTGGCCAAGCAAAGGGGATCCACCCCGAACCGCCAGCCACAGCTCCTCCCTTTCTGCGCAGCAGGAGGCACACCATGAACCGGCGAACCCTGCGGAGACTCTTTGCGGTGGCGGTGGCCGTTGCGGCCATCACCCCCCTCTTCGCCCTTGAGTCACACGGTTGCGCCCACGGCGCCGAGAAGAAGTTCGTGTCCCAGCAGCAGGGGTTCCAGATCCAGGAACTTCAGCGCCACTGACCTCAGCGGACGTCACTATTTGACGGCCCCGCGCCGCCCCCCGACCTTTCTGGAGCATGCCATGCAGCTTTTCAAGATTCTGCCCCTGACCACCGCCCTGGCCGCCCAGTTGTTGGCCCAGGCACCGGCGGCCCCAGCCCCGGCAGCAGCGCCCGCGCCACCCCCTCCGCCCGCCATCTTGGGCTTTGCGGTGACCGGGACCACCACCATCGGGTCCCAGTACATATTCAGGGGCCTGTCCCAGACGGATGGCCAGCCCACGATCCAGGGGGAGCTGGACCTGGTACATCCGTCTGGGTTTTACCTCAGCACCGCTCTGAGCAACGTCTCCTGGTTCACGGATCAGAACCTCAACACGGCCAAGGCGCCCGTGCTGACGGGTAGTGTGTCCTCCGCCAGCCTCGAGCTGGATCTCTTTGGCGGCTACAAGTGGGGCTTCGCCAAGGACTGGACCCTGGATATCGGCGTCTACCGGTATCTCTATCCGGGCACCTACGATCACCTCGTGGTTTACAAAAATCCCGCCACCACGGAGGCCTACCTGGGTCTGAGCTACAGCTGGGCCAGCCTCAAGTATTCACGGGTGATCAGCGGCGCCGACTTCGGTGTGGCCAACGCCGAGGGCACCACCTATGTGGACTTGAGCCTGGCCTATCCCCTGGGTGAGAGCGGCTGGACGCTGCTGGCTCACGCGGGCAAGACCACCTTCGCGGGCACTGGCAACGACATCTTCTCCTACACGGACTACAAGGCGGGCATCGCCAAGGAGATCAAGGGCTACACCTTCGCCCTGGCCTACACGAATGCTGACACCAAGGCCTTCGCCGCCGACGCCCAGACCCCCGTCTACGCGAACGCCATGGGCCGCAACATCGGCGGCAGCCGCGGGACCTTCACCATCACCAAGGCTTTCTAAGCCTCTATCCAGCTGAATGAAACAACAGCGGTCCCACTGCCGCGAGGCGAAGCTGCACGCGTCAGTTCCCGCATTTCCATTCAAGGAGCCCCACATGGTTAGTCTTTCCCCCCGAGGCGAGCCCCTCAGCATGAAATCGAAATTCACGAGGCTGGCAGCCCGCATGCGGGACCCCGAGTGGCGACGCTACGGCTTCGTGATGGCCTCGGGCAAGCTGCTGGGCCTGGCTACGGTCATGGTGATGATGATCCTCATTCCGCTGCTGCTGAACGGCACCAGCGTCCGGGCCGATGTTCCGCCCAGCACGCCCCCCGCCGCGGTGGCCACGGCCGCGACCGCCGTGGCGGCCCCTGCTCCAGCGCCCGCACCCGCCCCCCCCGTGGTGCTCGCCAAGGACATCGTGAACCCCCTCAACACCGTGTGGACCCTCATCGCGGCCTTCCTGGTCTTCGCCATGCAGGTGGGCTTCGTGATGCTGGAGGCGGGCTTCTGCCGCTCCCGGGAGACGGTGAACGTGCTGGTGGAATGCGTCTTTGACACTTGCCTCTGCGGCATCCTGTTCTGGGCCTTCGGCTACGCCTTCATGTTCAGCGAGGGCAACGGCTTCATCGGCTACCACTGGTTCTTCCTGCGGGGCGCCCCGGCCACCTATGGCGCCACGGGCGTGGCCTTCCTGGCCCACTGGATCTTCCAGTTCGCCTTCGCCGACACCTGCTCCACCATCACCTCCGGCGCCATGATCGGCCGCACGGACTTCATCGGCGATGTGCTCTACAGCCTGGCGGTATCGGGCTTCATCTACCCCATCATCGGGCACTGGGCCTGGGGCCCGGATGGCTTCCTGGCCACCATGGGCAGCCAAGGCAAGTTCCTGGCTTCCTTGGGCATGAACTTCCATGACTTCGCCGGTTCCTCTGTGGTCCACACCATCGGCGGCGCCGTCGCCCTGGCTGGTGCCATCGTGCTGGGCCCCCGCCTGGGCCGCAAGTTCAAGCGGGATGGCGGCGGTCCCATGACCCCCCATGACCTCACCATCGCCGTCTGCGGCGGCCTCCTGCTCTGGTTCGGCTGGTATGGCTTCAACCCCGGCAGCACCCTGTCGGCCATGGACTTTGAAGGCATCGGCCGCGTGGCCGCCAACACCACCCTGGCCGCCTGCGCCGCGGGCCTCACGGCGGTCTTCTTCATCTACCTCCGCAGCAAGGTCTGGGATCCGGGCTCCATCACCAACGGCTTCCTGGCGGGCCTGGTGGCCATCACCGCCCCCTGCTACTGGGTGAGCCCCTTCGGCTCCGTCATGATCGGCGGCATCGCCGGCATCATCGTGATCCTCGGTGTGGACCTGCTGGAATACCTCCGCATTGACGATCCCATCGGCGCCGTGCCGGTGCACATGATCAACGGCATCTGGGGCACCCTGTCCCTGGGCCTCTTCGCCAGCGGCCAGTTCGCGGCGGCCGGCAGTGATCCCATCGCCCCGGACCTTTCCAGCAAGCTTACGGGTCTCTTCTACGGCGGCGGCGCCAAGGTGCTCATCGCCCAGCTGGTGGGTAGCGCCATTATCACTGGAGCCACCCTGGCCGTGTCCCTGCTGGTGATGTATGCGGTGGATGCCCTAGGCCTGCTGCGCCTCTCTCACGACGCTGAAATGGATGGCATGGACCTCCACGAGCACGGCATCTCGGCCTATCCCGAGTATGTGATCTCGGCCCTGGCCTCCCCGGCGGGCGCACCCCTGGTCGTGAAGAAGTGAGCCGACCCCGCCAACTCTTTTGCCTGAGGAGCCAACCATGAAAATGATCGTAGCCATCATCCGACCTGACAAATTCGAGGCGGTGCAGGCCGCCCTGGTCGCCCACAACATCTACCTGATGACCGTGTCCGATGTCCGCGGCTGTGGCACGCAGAAGGGCTTCGCCGAGCAGTTCCGCGGCAGCAAGATCGGCCTCATCCGCCTCCTGCCCAAGGTGAAGCTGGAGATCGCCGTGAACGAGGAGTTCGTGAAGCCCGCGGTGGAGGCCATCATGGCCGCCGCCAAGTCCGAGCCCAGCCAGCTCGGAGACGGCAAGATCTTCGTGCTGAGCCTGGAAGCCTGCTACCGGGTCCGCACCGGCGAAGAAGGCGGCCTGGCCATCGGGCCCTGAAGCCCGGATCAGCCAAGGTTGAATAACCATTGAAACTGGTGAGCAACAGTGATGAACGGTGAGATCGCCAAGAAGTTTTGGCATTCTCACCGTTCATCATCGGTTTGTGGCTATTTAGCCTTTCCTCCGGTGGTCCATCTGCTGGTTCTAGATGCTACAAAGGGGGTATGCAGGAGCCCCGCACTGATTCCTCTGGCAACTCCCCGGCCCCGATCTACGCGGCCCCGGTGCGGGCCAGTTTCTGGCAGAAGCTGGGCCCGGGAGGGGCCGCCTCCCTGGGGCTGGCCCTGCTGAGCGGATTGGGCCTGCTGGGCCTGCCCTGGCTCTATCGATGCGGCCAGGTGCTGCGCGGGGCCCAGGGCGACCCACACCAGGCCGCAGACGCCATCCTGGTGCTGGGTCGGCGCCTGGAGGGGGACACCCTCACCGCCGTCTTTGCGGCCCGGCTGGCCCAGGCTGAGGACCTCTGGCGAGGGGGCCACGCCCCCCGGATCTTCGTGGCGGGGGGCACCACCGGTACCGCCACCCGCAGCGAGGCTGAGGCGGGCCAGGACTGGCTGCTGGCAAGGGGCATCCCCGAGGAGGCCATCCTCCTGGAGGATCGCAGCCAGCACACCCTGGAGAACCTTTTCAATGTCCGCATCGAGATGCGGGCTCAGGGTTGGACCACCCTGCTGATGGTCTCCGATCCCCTCCACTTGGCCCGGGCCAAAGCCACCGCCCGAGGCCTGGACCTGGCCGTTCGCTGCTGTCCCGCTCCCGCGGCGCCGCCGAAGCCGGGCTCCCTGGGCTGGTGGGCCCGGGTGGCCACGGAGGGCTTCCTGCTGCACTGGTATCACACGGGAATGCTGTACAGCCGCCTGCTGGGCAGCCGAGAGCAGCTGAAGCGGGTCACCTGACAGGAGTCAGCCTGGGCCTTGCTGCTGCCGAACAGAGTGGCAAGATTGGATGTCCCATGCCCACCGAACCAACCACCCCCGCCAGACCTGTCCTACCCGGTCGGGGCAAGGTTCTGGTGGTGGATGACAGCTCGGCCATGCGGTTGGCCCTGGAAAGTGTGCTTGCTGTCGAGCACCAAGTGTTCACCGCGGTCAATGGGCCTGAAGGGCTTGCCATCGCCGCCAGCGAGCGTCCTGACGTCATCCTCCTGGATGTGGTCATGGCCGGCATGGATGGCTATGCCGTCTGTGCGCACCTGAAGTCCGATCCACGCACCGAGGACATCCCGGTGCTTTTCCTGACGAGCCTGGCCGGGGAAGCCGAAGAGACCTTGGCCCTGGAGGCGGGGGCCATCGACTTCCTGGTGAAGCCCTTCCGTCCCAGAGTGGTCGCCGCGAGGGTCCGAAATCATGTGGAGTTGAAGCGGTTGCGGGACCGGATCAGACAGCAGTCCCTGGTGGACGGCCTGACAGGCGTGGCCAACCGGCGCCGCTTCGATGAGGAGCTGCTGGAAGCCTGGTCCGCCTGCGCTCTGAACCAGAAGCCGCTGGCCCTGATCATGCTGGATGTCGACTACTTCAAGCGCTACAACGACCAGTTCGGCCACCTCGAGGGTGACGCCTGTCTTCAGGCCGTGGCCGCCGTGCTGGCCCGGAGCGTGACCTCCCCGGGCAGTCTGGTGGCCCGGTACGGTGGCGAGGAGTTCACCTGCGTGCTGCCCGAGGCCGATGCGCTCCGCGCCATGGACGTGGCTGAGCACCTGTGCACGGAGGTCCGTGCCCTGGGACTGCCGCACCCCGCTTCGGATATCGAAAATATTGTCACCATCAGCCTGGGCGTGGCCAGCCTTCGGCCAGCGGCCGGTGGGGAACCCCAGGACCTCCTGCTCCGGGCTGATCAGCAGCTCTACCGGGCCAAATCCGAGGGGCGGAATCGCGCCTGCGGCTAGAGTTCATCCAGGTGGCCCTTTGGGCCGAAAAGTGGGTGCTGGACCCCGGAGGCATGGTTGGCAGATCAACGGCTCCAGAAGCGTTATGCGCGGCGGTTTGCCCCTCAGGGCGGGTCCCTGGACCGCCTGGCGGGAGCCATCCAGACCCTCATGCAGGCCGGGGGCAGCGGGGATCCCTTCTTCCTGTCCCGCAGTCTGGAGCTGCTGGCGGAGCACCTCCACGCCAGCCAGACCACCTTGGTCATGATGGCCGGGGGCGTGGCGGAGACCCGCTGGTGGCACCCGGAGCTGCCCGAGGAGGAAGCGCCCCCGGCGGTTGCCTCCTTCTGCCAGTGGCTGCTGGAGCATCCCGATCGCACCCTGGTGGTGCGGGATATGGCTGTGGGGCCACACCTGCCGGGCCTGGCTGGCCTTGCGCTGCCCTACCAGGCGGCCCTGGGTTGCGCCCTGCGCCAAGCCGATGGCGTCAAGGCCCTGGTCTTCGCCTTCTTTGATCAGCCCCAGCACTTCTCCCGGGCCCAGTTCGCCCTGGTGGAGGCGGTAGCCGGGTTCATCAGCCGAGTCATGGAAATCGAGGATCTCAAGCAGTCCCTCCACCGCCTGGAGGATGCCCTGGCCATCACCCAGGCCGTCATGGAGGACAGCAGCACCCGGGACCCCGACACGGACCTGCCCAACCTGCGCTACCTGGAGATCTGGGAGAAGGCCATGCTGGCCTCGGAGTACCGCCCGACGAGCCTCGTAGTGGCCGAGTGCCACTGCCCCTCCCAGGGCCGCAAGGAGGCGGGCCGGATCAAGGTGGCCGCCGAGGGCGTCCGGGCCGGGGACCTGGTGGTGCGGGGCCCCGGTGGGCGGCTCCTGGTGATCTTCCGCCACACGCCCCGCAGCATTGCCCACGTCCTCCTCCTTCGCATGCGCACCCAGCTGGGTAGCATTCCCATGGGCGTCACCCTCTGGGTGCCGGGCCCCGAGGCACTGGGCCTGGAGTCCTGCCGCCCGCGCCTCAGCTCGGCCCTGGACGAGAGCCGCGCCATGGCCCAGCCGGGCCTGGTCTGGCACCTGCCCGAGGGCATCGCGCCCGAGCCACTGCTGTCCCACCCGGAACCCCGCCCCGTGCCACCGGTCCTGGTGGAGCCGCCCCCGCGCTGGCAGCCGCTGACACTGCGGAAGGTCTGAGCGGTCAGCCCGAGGCCTGCCAGACTGGACGAACCATGACCGGCCACCTCATCCTCGTCCCCACCCCCATCGGCAACCTCGGCGACCTCACGGATCGCGCCCGGGAAGCCCTGCGCCATGCCGACCTGGTGGCCTGCGAGGACACCCGGCGCACCGGCGGGCTGCTCAAGCACCTGGAGATCGAGAAACCCCTCCTGCGCTTTGATGACCACGCCAGCGAGGCCGCCTTCGAGCGGGTGGGCCTGGAGCTGCTCTCGGGCCGCACGGTGGCCTACTGCAGCGACGCGGGCATGCCGGGCATCAACGATCCGGGCTTCGAGATCGCCCGTGCGGCCCGGGCCGCCGGGGCCAAGGTCACGGTGCTGCCGGGCGCATCGGCGGTACTGCTGGCGGTGGTGGCCTCGGGCCTGCCCTGCCACACCTTCAGCTTCTGGGGCTATCTGCCCAACCGCAGTGAGCCCCGTCGCACCATGCTCCGCAAGCTCGGCACCGAGGAGGAGACCGTGGTGGTATTCGAGACGCCCCACCGCATCCACGAGACCCTCTCGGAGCTGGAGGAGCTGCTGCCGGATCGGGAGGTGGCCCTGGGCCGCGAGCTGACCAAGCTTCACGAGACGTGGTACCGGGGCACCCCCGCCCAGGTGAAGCAGCAGTTGGGCCGCGAGGATCGTGGCGAGATGGTGCTGGTACTGGCCGGGGCCGCCGCCAAGCGGCTGGTGACCGAGGTGCTGTCGGACTTCGAAGGCGGCGTGCTGCCCCCCTGGGCCCAGGCCTTCCTGGCCGCCGCAAGAGAAGGGGGCATGACGCTGCGCGAAGCTGTGAAGCCCCTGGCCAAGCACCTGGGCGTGTCGGCCTCGGAGCTATACCGGATCGCGGCAGATATCTGAAGCCTCGCATGGCCCGCGACCCCTTCTCCCGCCTGCAGTGGCTGGTCTTCGCCCTGGCGGGGGCGGTGTTCACCACGGTCTACATTCCGCAGCCGGTGCTGCCGGTGCTGCGCCAGCAGTTCGGTGTGGGCGAGGGGGTGGCCTCGCTGACAGTGTCGGCGGTGGTGCTGGGCATCGCCCTGGCCAATCTGCCCTTCGGCGCCCTGGCGGACCGCCTGCCCATCCGGCCCATCCTGCTCAGTGGTGGCCTGGTGGTTTCCCTGGCGGGCATCGCCTCGGCCCTGGCCCCCAACCTGCCTTTGCTGGTGGCGGCCCGCTTCATCCAGGGCCTCTTCATCCCTGCGCTGACTACCTGCCTCGTGACCTACCTGGGCCGCGTGATGCCGCCGGAGCGTCTGAACGTGGTCATGGGATCCTATGTATCAGCTACGGTGGTGGGCGGCCTGTCGGGGCGCCTCCTGGGTGGCTTCCTCCTGCCCGCCACCCACTGGCGCTGGGCTTTCTTCCTGGCCGCAGCACTCCTGCTGCTGGCCACCCTGGCGGGCTTCCTGGGGCTGCCTCGGGAGGAGACACCCCTGCCGCAGGCTCCGGAACCGGTGCGCTTCCGGGACGTCCTCTTCCGCCATGAGCTGCTGCGGATCTATGGTGTGGCCGCCGGGGCCTTCTTCGTGTTCTCGTCGGTCTTCAACTACATGCCCTTCTACCTGCACGGCGCGCCCTTCCATTGGTCCACCCGGGCTGTGACCCTGCTCTACCTATCCTACGTGGTCGGTGTGGTGACCGGACCCCTGGCCGGCAAACTCAGCAATCGTGTGGGCAATGGCCGCGCCATGGTGCTGGGCGCCCTCATCTTCGCGGTGGGCCTGGGCTTCACGCTGGTGCCCCAGGGCTGGGCCATGGCCCTGGCCCTGGCACTGGTCTGTGCGGGCTTCTTCACCATCCACGCTTCGGCCGCGGGTGCCCTGAACCGCAAGGTCAGCTCAGGGCGCGGCCGGGCCAACGGCTTCTACGTGCTGTTCTACTACCTGGGTGGCGCCCTGGGCATCACCCTCAGCGGCCAGGCCTACCACCTCGCCGGCTGGCACGGCGTCGTGGCCCTGGCAGGCATCGCCCTGCTGGTGCCCCTGGGCACTGGCCTTATGGAAATCCAGGCCACGGCGACTGCAAAGCAAGAAACCGCCAACCGCTGAGAACGCAGAGAAATACAGGGCCCCTCTGCGTTCTCTGCTATGAAAGCCAATCCGAACTGCTGAATAGAGTGCAGTTCTTTATGCCTCCTGCAAGGCCGTAAGAATGACATCGAATCCGAGGTTCTGGAGGTCCTTGACGCGTTTCTGGATGGCGC
>Ga0118677_10002764_pt1 | contig 34554 bp, 29 predicted proteins | sample AliMusrvi5mmetaG_FD_86154 | JGI IMG/M metagenome (GOLD analysis project Ga0118677, IMG submission 86154)
GGCGGCGGAGGGTTCGACGGGGGAGGCGGAAGTTTCGGCGGTGGCGGAGCAAGCGGAGGATGGTGAAATGAAACCCAAACACTTCTTTCAGAAAATTGAAGAGCACCGTCTGACGGCGGCGATCCGGGCGGCCGAAAGCAAAACGTCCGGGGAAATCCGCGTCTTTGTTTCCTCCCGCCCCCTGCGTGGAACCGATGTCGTCAGCCGGGCCGCTGCGGCGTTTGAAAAACTCGGCATGACGCAAACGGCGCAACGCAATGGTGTCCTCTTCTATTTCGTTCCCGATGACAGGCAGTTCGCCGTCATCGGCGACACCGGAATCCATGAAAAGTGCGGGCCGGAATTCTGGAGCGAAGTCGCGGCTGCCCTGCGCTCCCGCCTTGCTGCGGGCGAGTTCACCGAGGCGATCCTCGAAGGAATCCGCCTCGCCGGAGAGACCCTCGCCAGCCATTTTCCAAGAAGGCCCGGCGATCGCAACAGTCTTCCCGACAGCATCGTGAGCGAGTAAAGGAACGGGCCGTGTCCGCCAGAGCCCGCCGCTTCGCCACCGGCCGGTCTGGAGTTCCGTCAAACAAAACCGAACCATTTTGAAATTGACACCTCCGTTTGTTGCGGCGATGAGGAGGCCGTTCATGAATGCCTTTTCCACCTCCCTTTCCGCCCTTGCGGCCGTTTTCCTGCTAGCCTTCACCGGTTGCCAGTCAACAAAGACCAATCCAACCATGAGCCGGTTCGACCGCGCCGATCTCAACAAGGACGGAAAGCTTTCGCTTGACGAGGCAAACGAGTATCTCGTGCTCGGGATTTTTGACGCGTTGGATAAAAACCATGACGGAAAACTTACCTACAGCGAATGCGTTGTGGAAGGCGCGCCGGCCACGGTGAAATGGTTCAAACTCCGCGACGCCAACCACGACGGCGTCATCACCAAGCAGGAAGCGCTCGACTACGGGCGCACGCGTGGCTTGGCCAAAAAGACGTTTGAGAAAATAAATAAAAACCATGACGGCTTCCTCAGCCGCCAGGAAGTGCGGAATTACTACGGGGACAAGGAAGGCTCGCCGTTTTAGTTTTAATTATCCCGCGAGGATTTTTCGGAGATTCCGCCCGGCGTCGAAATGCTCGACGGCGGTCGCGCGGGCCGCACGGGAAAGGCGGGGCCAGTCGCGGGCAACCTTCCGGGCGGCCTCGACGGCCGATGGCAGATCGTTGATGAAAAGAAAGCCGCTCTCCGCGGGCAGAAACGATTCCGCTCCCGTTGAAACCGTAACGACCGGACGTCCGAGAGCAAGGAACACGGCCGCGCGGTCGCTCAGCCATCCGGTTCGGAAAACGTCGTCCACCTTGACGGGTGTGAATTCGGCGCCCGCTTCCGAAAGATAGCGGACATACTTCTGCGGGGATCCGGCAACCGAGTGCGGGAAGACGAGTTTCCAGCCCCGGGAGCGGATGCGTACGACCTCGGGATCTTCACGCCCCATGTTCATCGCCATTTCAAAATCCGCTTCCGGCACCAGGCGCGGCAAATCCATGTAGGGCTCGAAGCGCGCCTTCTTTGAATAGTCGGCCGCCACGCCGTCAATGGCGATGTGCCCGAGCCAATACCATTGCCCGACCGTTGTGAATTTGATCCGCGCCGGTGCGGGCTGCGGCTGGATCCGCGTGGTATCGACCAGCGGGAAAAAGGTTTTCCACCGGATTCCGACATCGGGAAGCCGGCAGTCCGGATTGTGAATGTTGAGAGCGAGCGTCCAGAACTCGTGGTGATGGCTCTGCCCGAGTTCGAACGTCTGCATGTAATACCCGATTTCGGAAGGATCGGCATTGATGAAGAGGCGGCGCGGAAAATCGAGCAGGAGCGGCGGGCGGATACTATAGCTCAGATTGAGAATGGTTCCGCTGCGGATTTCCTCAAGCAGACGCCGGCGCGGGACACCATGGATTTCCAGCGTGTCCCACGACGGTTCGAATTCCGGACCTTTGTTCAGGAGCAGAGCGTAATGCTCCCCCAGCCCGTGGTGGCCCATCCTTCTTGCAAAGACACGGATCCGGCGGGCGTCTTCGTCCGGATTGCCGCAGGCCGGCATGAGCTCAAGCCACCGAAACGGGAGCCCGAGCCGCTTCAGGCCACAGGCATATTGGAGCGGAACCGAAAAATTTCCCCCGCCTTCGGGGTATTTGGCGGCGAACCCGCAACCGATAAAAACGGTCCCGTGGGAAATGGCGCTACGGATTTTTTTGCTCATCGGTGCTGCCACGTTTCTCAAGAATTCCGGAGGCGATCAGAGAATCGACCAATCCGTCGGCGACAAGCCGGTGTCCGGTGCCGCTCCAGTGGGAATCGTTCGGGAGATAGATGTCCGGCTTCCCGGCGGCAATGGCGGATGCAAGAATCCGGTCGGTGCGGACAAGGTGAAGGCGGTTCTCTTGCGAGGCGTTCCCGACCAGGTTCATGGTGGAATCGCCCGCGTTGGCAAGATAGGGCGCATAGATCGAGCTCTTGTCCGGCGCGATCAAATAAAGGAATCGGGTGAACCCGTTGCTCTCGACGAGCGTTTGCAGACGAAGCATTCCCGCGCGCAGCTTGGCGAGATTTTGATCGGTCAGAACGTTCTTCGCCACCTCGTCAAAATAGACGAGCATCTCGCGGTCGGTCCGCGAGGAGAAGAGCCCTCCCTGTTTGAGGGGGAGCTTCAAAACCTGATTGTTCAGGCGGAACCACCGCTGCATGACCGCGTTCAGATAGCCCAGCACATAATCCGAATCGAGGCAGCTCCGCGCTTTCTGGAGTTCCATCGGGATTGGCCCGCTGTCCGTTTCGCGCAAGGTGAGAACCGGTTTTCCCCTGACCGGTTCGGCCTTCCCCAACGGCACGTCCACAAAGTAGGCCGCCCGGTCGTAGAGGTAGCGCTCGACCGACTCAAACACAAAGAAACGCGGAGGGTGCCTGCGAAAACCCGGCGACTCGATCACCTGGAGCGGCCAGTATTTCCGTGTGTCGAAGACGATCATCGAAAGCCCGGTTCGCTTCAAAAAGAAATTCTGCCACCCGAACCGCCGGCCTTCCTGATCGCAGGTGAACGAATCGCCGAGCACGACGACATCGTAATACCGGTCGTAATCTTCGAGGTTTTCCGTGATGCGGAAGAGATTGCCCGCAAAGGTCGGCTGCGCCTTCGTCCAGTGAAAATCATTTTCCGTGTAGCCGCCGACGCGGGTGAGGTCGCCGTCGAGCGGACGCAGAGAAACAGCCAGCCCCCAGACGCCCGCGAGGCCCAGGCCAAAAAAGCCGAGCAGGATCGCACGATAGCGTTGGAAGGTCAGAACACGCATTTCAAAAATCCCGGTAGAGAAACGAGCTCACGTTGCTCATGTTGAGAAGGCTCCAGAGGAAGGCGAGAACCGTTGCGGCAAGCCAGACCGGGGCCGGTCGCCAGGCGAAGCCGCGCGCCGTCCAGGGATGCGGCTCGATCCGCTTTCCGTAAGTCACCAGTCCCGGATCATGGGAGGCGAGGAGCTGTTGGCTGTTCGGAAAAAACCAGACCGCCACGAAGAGCAGACCCAACAGCGCGACCATGATCGCCTGCGGATCGGCCGCCGCGCCGAAGGTCTCAAGAAACGCCCGGATCGCCGGCACGGACTTGTAAAAAAGCGGGTCCGCCGGAACCACGAATCCGTTTGCCCCGGACATGCCGAGCAGGAGGCGGCATCCGTCGGTGAAATGCTCGGCACGGAAAAAGATCCAGGCCACGAGCACGGCGAGAAACGTCATGATCCGTCCGCCCCAACCCGCAAACAGGAAGCTTCCCGCGACCCGGCCTCCGCGCGTTTCCAGAAAGGTTGTCCACGCGTGGTTGAGGACGAGGTAGCCGCCGTGCAGCCCGCCCCACAACAGAAACGTCCAGCCGGCTCCGTGCCAGAAGCCACCGAGCAGCATCGTCACAAAAAGATTCGCCGACCGGCGCACGCTTCCGCACCGGCTTCCGCCCAACGGAATATACAAATAATCCCTGAGAAACCGCGAAAGCGTCATGTGCCACCGGCGCCAGAAATCGCTGATGCTTGTCGCCTGGTAGGGCGAGTTGAAATTCAGCGGCAGACGAATCCCAAACAGCCGGGCGGTTCCGAGTGCCATGTCGGAATAGCCGGAGAAGTCGTAGTAAAGCTGGAACGCGTAGGCGAGTGCCCCGATCCAGCCGGCCACCAGACTGACCGGCTTGCCCACGCCCACCGCCCAGAACGCCTGCGTGGCCCAGGGCGCAATCGTGTCGGCCACGAGCACTTTCTTGGCCAGCCCGATCGTGAACAGCGTGGCGCCGACACAAAAGTCGGCCGCCCGGGTCTCCGCGTCCCGCCTCACGCGGAACTGGGGCATCGTTTCCTTTTGATAGACAATCGGCCCGGAGACGATCTGCGGAAAAAAAGTCGCGTAGAGGAGGAACTCAAAGAGGCTGCACGGCACGGCTTCTTTGCGGCTCGAAGCCACCAGCCAGGCAATCTGCATGAACGTCACAAACGAAATCCCGAGCGGCAGAAGGATCTTGGAAATAAACACGTGCGTCTGCAGCAACCCGTTCAGGTTCCCGACCAAAAAGTTGGCGTATTTGAAATAGCCGAGAACCAGCAGATTGAGCCCCACGCCCGCCCACAGCACGAGCCTTCCACGCCGGAGGTCGGGACGTTGAAGGGCCCTCCCGAAAAAATAATTTCCCAGAACGACGGGCAGCAACAACCCGAGCGCGGAGGGGTTCACCCATCCATAAAAGACCAGCGAGGCGACGAGCAGCCACGCCTGCGACCAGACAAGCGACCGCAGCCGCTCGCACGCGACAAACCCACAGAGCGTGATCGGCAGGAAAAGAAAGAGAAACGTGGAGGAATTGAACAGCATCTAGAAGCCGCAAGAGGTTTGCCGCAGATTAATGGGATTCACGCGCATTGAGAAACATGGGGAAATAACTAGCGCGACAGCGCGGCGAACAATACCAAACACACACCGGGATAGCTAAAACAAGTCGGGCACCCCGGCGATGTGCCCCTGCCAGATGATCGGTAGGGATGGCTCGCCGAGCCGTCCGTCGATTCCTCCCGTTTCGGTGCCAAAATAGTATAACAAGGGAAAGAGGAGTTTTCCAGCCCGGAAGCCCGCCGGGACGACCGCCCCACGTCCGAAATGCCGCTTGAACTTGGACTGCCATTCGTATCAGGCGCGGAGTTCCGTGCAGAATGAGGCGAGGCGTTCCATGGCTGTTTTGATTTGGTCGAGCGATGTGGCGAAACTGCAGCGGACATGGCCTTCGCCACCCGGGCCGAAGGCGGTGCCGGGCACGACGGCAACTTTTTTTTCCCGGAGGAGGCGGAGCGAGAAGTCTTTGCTGGAGAGGCCGAGGGGGGCGATGTTCGGGAACACATAAAAGGCGCCGCGCGGCTTGGTGCATGCGAGACCCATTTCGTCGAGGGCGGAGGTGATGAAATTGCGTCGGCGTTCGTATTCCATCCGCATTTTGGCGACGCTCTGCCCGCCGCGTTCGAGTGCCTCGATGGCGGCGTCCTGGCCCATGATCGGGGCGCAGAGGATCGCGTATTGGTGGATTTTCATCATCGCTTCGATGAGGGGTGCGGGCGCGCAGGCGAAGCCGATCCGCCAACCGGTCATGGCAAACGCCTTCGAGACCCCGTGCAGGAAAACCGTGCGTTCCTTCATGCCGGGGAAAACGGCGATGCTCGTGTGCCTGGCATTCTCGTAGGTGATCTCGCTGTAAATCTCGTCGGTGAGAACCACCAGGTCGTTTCGCACGCACAGCGCGGCAATTTTTTCCAGTTCCTCCGGTTCCATCGTGGCGCCGGTCGGATTGGTCGGGAAGTTGAGCATGAGGATGCGGGTGCGCGGGGAGATGGCTTTTTCCAACGCATCGGCCCGGAGGGCGAACCCGTCGCGGGCATGGGTTTGCACGGCGCGCGGGAGGCCCCGTGCGAGCACGATGCTGGGGGCGTAGGATACGTAGCACGGTTCGTGGTAGAGAACTTCGTCGCCGGGATTGAGGAGGGCGCGCAGGGCGAGATCGATCGATTCGGAAACGCCGACCGAGACGAGGATTTCCGAAAGCGGTTCGTAGCTCAGCGCGAAATGTTTTTCGACGTAATCGGCAATCGATCGGCGGAGGCGGGGGAGTCCGAGGTTCGACGTGTAGCCGGTGCGCCCGCGTTCGAGCGCGTAGATCGCGGCCTCCCGGATGTGCCACGGCGTCGCGAAGTCCGGTTCGCCAATGCCAAGCGAAATGACATCGTCCATCGTTTGGACGACCTCGAAGAAATCGCGGATCCCGGATCTCGGAATTTCGCGCACATGGTCGGCGATGACGAGGCTCATGGCGAGACGGCGAGGCGTTCGGGGGCGGATTCGAACGTGTGGAAGGTGCCGTTCTCCTTGTAGGTTTTGAGGCGGAAGTGGGTGGCGGTCGCCTGCACGGCCCCGATCGTGCTGAGTTTTTCCGCGATGAATGAGGCGGCCGCACGCAGATTGGCCGCCTCGACGATGATGAGCAGGTCGTAGCCGCCGCTGACAAGATAGCAGCTCTGCACCTCTTCAAATTTTGCAATCCGGGAGGCGACCCGGTCGAAGCCGCCGTCCCGCTCGGGAGTGATTTTCACTTCGATGACCGCATGCACTTTTTCGGTGTGCCATTTCTCGCGGTTGATAATCGCCTGGTAGCCGAGGATGACCCCATCGGCTTCCAGCTTGGCGATGGTCGCGTTGAGGTCTTCGGGAGTGCGTGCGAGAAGGCGCGCCATGTCAGTGCGCGGCATCAGGGCGTTCTGTTGCAGGAGATCGATAAGCGGATCCATAGTGCGGGCATCATGGAAACCCACTCGCCGCTTGGCAAGCGCAAGGAAACGGATTACAATTCCCGGATGACTGCCTCCAAGAAAAAAACCGCCAAAAAAACCACCGCCAAAAAAAACCCTGTCAAACGCAAACCGGCCACCCGCGAACACAAGATCGCCACAAGCGCGCTCAAGTTTGTCGATGAAGCCGCCGAATTGCTGCGCAAGGGAATTTCCAAAAGCGCGAACACCAGCGAAAAAGCCCGGCTGGAAACAAAAAAAAAGGCGCACGCGCTTCTTGGCAAAGCCAAGTCGTCGCTTGAAGAACTGGTTGACGACAGTGCTTCCGTTCTGAGGAAGGTCATCAACACCATCTGATTTTCCGAAATCGCTACCAGCCCCGCTGCTCGATGGCATCGAGGTGGGTGGTGATCGGATCATTTCTCGCCGGGGCTTCCAGCGGGGAGGTGATGTTCGGGAATTCGCCGCTGGGGGAGTCGAGTTTTGTGGCTTCGAACCAGTTGAGGTAATCGCTGACCCGGTCGCTGCGCTGCTCGAGGAGGCTGCGGATTTTTCCTGTTTCCTCGAGACGTTTGGCCACGTCTTTTTTTGGTTTGTTGGCGAGGAGGGTGGTGATGTTGCGGTATTCCTCAATTATCGGCTTGAGGAGCGGATGGCCCCGCATTTCCAAGGTCAGGAGATCGGCGGATTTTTGCCGCATCACGAACGGGCCGCCGACCCCACGGGCCACCAGCGGAAGGGCCGCCGCCCCTTTGATGACGGGGGCGTTCGGTTTTTTGGGATCCGGCGGCGAGGCGACATCGAGAATTGCAGAAAGCGTGCGAACGGTCTCCCTGAGGGACAGCAATTGCATGTGCCTGGCCGTTGAGCCGCACGCAAGAGACAGGATCCAGATTTTGCTTAAGCGGGAGGGATCGTTCTCCAGCGAAGGGTAGGCTGCCAAAAGCGATTTCATTCCGGCGGTGTTCGTTGCCAGTGATTCCAGAAATCTGGCGAAACCCTGTCCGGCTTCCGGGAGTTGCTCCAGGGCCTGAACCATCGCCAGGGCTTGTGTGCGATAGATCGCGAGCGAAGTGGCATCCATTAATTCCGGCTTGGCTTTCAGAAAATCCTCGATGCGGGGCGGATGTTCGCTGCGCAGGATCGTGGCAAAGACAGCGTCCGGGGCGCCGTTTTCTTTAACACGCATCGCCTCGGCGAGACCTTCTGGCAGCCATGCGGGCGGAACACCGACGGCTTTGCCGGCCCGGATCCTCTGGTTGCGACAGATCGCCTGAAGCGCGAGAGCCCGGAAAATCTCGATTTCAAATGTCTGGGAGGAAATAACCGAAGCCTCCCAGAGATCAACCTGCACTTTTTGCGATCCGCCGTCTCCTTCATAAATCCGGGTCAGGGCGGGAAGACCGCCCCTTGGCCGGGCGGTTCCGATGAGATCCTGAATGATGACGGGCGGGGAGACCTCCTCGTCCCGGGGAAACCGGCGGCTCCATTCCAATCCGGCTTCCTCCGCCCTGCGGGCAAGAGCCATGCGGCGCGAGGGATCGGTCGCATACACGACAAACCTGCCCGACGCGCTTTCCGTCTTTATGGGCCGGGGGGAATCCTTTGCCGGAAGAGCCGGGAGGCCCGCCAGCAGGAACACCAGAACCCTGCCGATCAGGGGCTGGCTTTGTTGCCGGATCCCAGCCATTGCAGGGTGATGTCAGTCGGTGTGATCACGATAGTCTGTGCTTTTTGAACCAGATCAAACGCCGGGCTCAGTCTGTTGAGTATGGGCTGGAATAGTGTCTGGATCAACCCCGTGAAGAAAGAAGGGAGCGGGAGCCTGCCAATTGAGGTGCCCTTCAGACGCGCCCGCAGCGTGCCCCCTGATTCCTCCGGGACGGTCAGCAACGAAAAATAGATTGCGTGGCCGAAAATATTCCTTTCGTCGAAGAAATGGATCTCCCCCATATCCAAAGTCACGAAGGCCCGCGCATCCGGAGCTTGGCGGGCGACCGAGGCAATATACTCGTTGAGTACCGGAAGAGGGATCGTCCAGGTTCTCACGGTTCGCGATTGGGCACACATTTGAAGGTGGGCGAGAGTTTTTGCCGCAGACCGGCTGTTGGCGGCGATGTCGGGGGGAATGCCGTCCGGCGGGCGAACGACCTCGACGAGGCAGGCCAGCAGGAAGCCCAGGAAGGCCAGCTTGAAAAGCCCGCCGAAGAACGAGCGGTTCTTGACCGGGATCCGAGCCGGAAAGTCGCGGCGCACGGGCGGGCGATAGTTCGTGGTGGGAATCGGAGGTGCTGCCAAACCCGCCGTGAGAAACTCGGGCTCCGTGGAGGCACCTTCCCTGTTCCCCATCTGTTCGGGCAGGCGGTTGCCGCAGTCCTTGCAATAAACCCGGTTGCCGTCGTTGCTTACGCCGCAGTGTTCGCAGATCCTGTCGCTCATTCCGCTTTCTTGGGAGGCGGGGATTTTGGGGCGGGCTTTGTCTTTTCCGCTGCCGGCTTGGCTTCGGCCTTCGGTGTTTCCGGAGCGGAGTCTTTTTTTGCCGCCTGTTTATAGCCTTCGCTGCGGTAATCCGTGATGTAGAACCCGCTCCCTTTGAAGAGAAGACCGGCCCCGGTGCCGAGCTGGCGGCGGACTTTTCCTTTGCCCCATTTTTTCATGCGGCAGGCCTTTTCCGGGCAGGTCTTGAACGGCGCATCCTTCATGGATTGGAAAATTTCAAATGGCTTCCGGCATTTTTCGCACTCGTATTCGTAGGTCGGCATACAGTTCTTTCAAGAATGACACGTCCCATGGAGATGCGCAACCTTTCGCCCAAATCCTTGACGGTTTGATCGGGCAAAACTATCAACGGCGGATGGTCGCCCTCATTCCTTCACCTTTTCCACGCTCAACCCGGTTCAAAAAATCCCTCCCTCTTTGCAGAATGATGCTGGCCGGTCTCCTCTCTCTCGCCGCCGGGCTTTCGATCCTCCCGTCCGCCCGATCCGCGCAACCGACCGGGCTTGGGCTGCATGTGACGAAGGACGGGGTTCTGGAGAAGGGCGGGAAGCCGTTCCAGGCGATCGGGGTGAACTTTGTGGCGGCCTTTCTTTGGCTTTTGCAAAACCCGGAAGATCCCTCGGTGGAACAGGCGTTTCGCGTCCTTTCCGAACACAAAATCCCGTTCTGCCGGTTCGTGGGTTCCGGGTGGACGGCCGGAGACATGAAACTCTACGTGACCGACCGGGAGGAATATTTCCGCCGGTTGGGGCTGACTGTTGCCCTTGCGGAAAAGTATGATGTCGGTCTCATTTTCAGCATGTTCTGGCCGGGTTGGGTGAAGGATTTGACCGGCGAGACGGAGTTGACGGCCTGGAGCGACCCGGCAAGCAAGACCCACCAGATGATGGCCGATTACGTCCGCGAGTGCGTCACGCGCTTCGGCAATTCTCCGGCGGTTTGGGGCTGGGAATGGGGGAACGAACTCAACCTCGCGTGCGACCTGCCGAATGCCGCCGAGTTTGGACACAAACCGAAGGACAAATTCACGCACAAGACAATGCGACAGGTCCACGTTGCCTTCGCAAATGAGGTGCGAAAATATGATGCATGGAGGATCGTTCTCTCCGGCAACACGACTCCCCGGCCATCGGCTTGGAATCAGATCCACAATGGAAGCTGGACGCCCGACACCCTCTCGCAACGCGCAAGCGTCCTCAGAGAAGACAACCCGGATGCCCTCAGTGTCGTGAACGCCCACGCTTACGGCAAAGATTTTTCATCCGCGCAGTTGGGAGTGGCTGTGAATGTGGCGCGCACCTTGAAAAGGCCGCTGTTTGTGGAAGAGTTTGGCGTGCCGGGGCCGCGCACCGTGGCGCAAGTGCGGGAGTTTCACGACCAAATCGCCTTCATCGAAAAAAACAAGATCGCCCTGGCCTCTCTCTGGGAATTCGATGTCCGCCGGATCCCCAGACCGGAGTGGCTGGTTTCTCCGGACAACGACCGTTTCTACATGCTGCTTGCGATCGAGGAATCCAATCGCAAACCCCGATAGCCGCAGCCTCGCTACTGAGGGACAACGACGACGTTAAAAATAAAGACTTTTCGGTCGGATACGGGCAGAGTGCCCCAGGACTCAAGCGGAAGAGTGGTCGCCTTCGCCCGTAAGTCGGCGAGGTTTTGGGCGGTCTTCGGCACTTCCGTCAATGAGGGAGCGAGAAAATGCCCGGCCTCGTCCACGGGCAGATGCAGCTTCCCTCCCGCATCAACAGTTGCGATCAGTGTGGGACGACCCGTAGGAACACTCGCGTAAAGAAGGTCGGGCCCGTCGCGCAGCACGACATCCTGCAAGACCGTGAACGAGCCCGTCGGCACCGGCACGGGCTGCAGTCGGCGATCTTCCACAATCAGGTTCTTTTTGAAGACCAGCTTCAGCTCAGTCGCCCCGGCCAATAAAGGCGTACTCACGACATGGTCGCCCGAGGCCTGCAGGGCCATCGCTTTTCCATCTGCCGAGAAGGCTTCAACTGCCGCAGCCCAATCAGGCACCCGCACCAGCAATCGGGTGGCAGCTTTGGCGGACGTTGGCTGCACGGACACCTTGCACACAAGAGGCTCGGCGGGCTTGTTCTCGGCAACTTTGCACGTCAGCCGCCAGTCGCTGCCAGAAGCCTTCACGACCGCGCTGAAATCGAGCGGAAAGTTCAGCCGAACGCCTTCGGCATCTCCCGTCGCCAAATAGGACTTCAGATAAACGTAGCCGAGCGCCCCGTGGAAAACGCAGCACCAGGTGGCCTCTTGGTGGGGCTTGAGCAGGGCGTCGAGGCCGGCCGCATCACATTCCAATTTCCGATGCCCGAATCCGCCAGAAGGAAACTGGTTCGCCAAATACTCATTGTGGATGAGGCGATCGGCCGCATCCAGATAGCGCGCTTTTCCGGTGTCGGCCCACAGGCGCAAGTTCAATCGCAGCCAGTCGGCCTCCGCGCAGCCCTCATCGCGGTCGCTTTTTGGAGTGAACTTTTCGCCGACTCCGCCGTTCGGCCAGACATAGCCTTCCTTGCACATTTCCTCCCACCGTTTTTCCACAGGAGCGAGATACTCGGTCTTCCCGGTGATCTCATACAGCAGAAGGCGTCCGTATTGAACGCACAGATTCCCGTGGGTATGTGTCAGCGGCAGCTTGTCCCAAGGGATGAACCGGGCCGCCATGCGTTCCGCCACCTGTAGATAGCGCTTGTCCTGAGTCACGAGATACAGCCGGGCCAGCGACTCGATCACCGGATAGTAACACACGTCGAAACCGCTGAAGTAATTCTTAGCAGTGCGGAAATCTTTTTCGCGTGCGGGATCGCAAAGGACGTCCGCCGTGTTGACGTAAAAATCCCCCAGTTTCCGCGCGGCTGACAGCATCTTCGGATCTTTGAACACTTCATAGGCCGTGACCAATCCGACCAGCATGCGCGCGTTGCCCCACAAAACGGGCGTGCCTTCCTTCATGACGGTACTTGCATCCTGCCAGTTGACATCCACCCCAAAATGACCGTCCGGTTTCTGGTAATCGGACACCGTCTTGAGCATCTCAGGCAATGTCTCCGGCCCCATTTTTCCAACAGGCGAAGTCAGGCTGGCCACTTCCAAAAACCGGCCGGAGACATCTCCGCTGAAGTTGGTGAACTGGCGTTTTTGCTCGAAAGAAATATCGGCGCGCAGCCAGCCCAAAGTGAATGGCGGCTTGCCCAGGCGCATGACCGCACGCTCTGCGGCCTCCCCCAAAGGACCTTCCATGGCCGCATGGTGAAAGTCTGATGGAGCCTGCCGAAGCCATCCGGGTTCGGCTGCGTGAAGTGTCGGCGAGAGCGCCAGCATCAGGCCAGCAAGGGGGAATGCATTTCGTTTGTTCATGGATCAGGTTTCGGGGGGATTACGGTTTTGATGAGTGTTGAGCGCTGAGAATGATGACCGGCCCGAGAAGCCCGGAGGGGAGAAGCGGATGCTCACCTTTGTAGATACTTTGGATGTTTGTCTTCGTGAAGCGTTTTTCGGGCGGAAGTTTTCCATCCCCGATCAGCCGATTCGGCCAGAGGTTAATAATATCAATCTCCAGCTTATTATCTTTTGCTTTCACCGCATCCGTGATGTTGATCCGCCAGGGTGAACACCAGACGACGCCGAGGCTCTTGCCGTTGAGCCGAACCTCGGCCACGTTCTTCACCACACCCAAATCCAAGTACAGCTCGCCTTTAGGCATCTTACCGGCAGCGTCCAGATCGAACGTCTTTCGATATGTCGCGGTGCCAGAGTAGTATTTGATCCCCTTCTCTGCCCGCTGCGTCCAATCTTGGAGCGTTTCAAAAGTGACTGGCTGATCCGGACCTCCCCATTTCGGATCAAACTGCACCGTCCACGACCCGTCTAACGTCTGCACGGGCATTAAGACTGGCGCGTTGCGATCCGCTTTCCCGTCGCCAGTCACCGGCTTCTGGAAGACCACGAACATCGAGCCGTACGGCGGCAGCTCCAACGGCAATGTGGTCTGGCCATCTGCCTGCTTGAAGGCCTTGGCTGCACTCCGTTCGCCCGTCACCGCATCCCACAATTCCGGCTGCTTGCCGCTCACGCGGAACGTGCAGTCGGCATTCAACGTCGTATTCCGGCGGTTGATGACGAAATAGATCTCGGTGTCGCCATCCCGTCGGTGAATGAAATCCATCATCGCATCGGGCGCGTCGGTCTTGAACGCAAAGTCCGGCGGCAATGGTTTGAAGCTAATGCTGTTTTCGGACGTGGAGCGGCCGTCCCGGCTGCCATCCTGCCTGGGAATAGCAGGCGGGACGCCTGCTTCACTTTGCACTAACGTTGCTCCATTCAAGTCCGGCGGCACGCCATTCTTTTCGAGCACCTCGCGGATGGTGACGCCAGAGAGCACTCGCCCTTTACCGCATTCCTGCTTCACCCAAAGCTTGTCCGCGATTTCCTTGAGCCGTTCCTCGCTTTGCGGGTAGCCGGTCAGCCCTGGTATGCGCAGCGGTTTCTGGCCGATGACTGTCGCCCCGGCCTTCACGAGCTCGTCGATTTTTTCCAACACAGCCAGCGGCATCACCGGCCGCTCGGGCAGCACCAACACCCGGTAGCTCATCCCATCCGGCAGCACGATGCGCCCGTCTTTCACCGACAGCCGGGTGAGCACGATTTCCGAGTTGCAGACATCGTAGTCGTAGCCGAATCCGCGCGAGGGATCGATGTTCTTCGGCGGGACAAAGTTGGGAGCTTCATCGCCGTTGTAGTAGAGCACGTCGGCGACAAAGACGCCTTGGCGCAGCAGCTGCTGGCAGCGGGCGAGATAGCGCAGGAAGGGGCCGCTTTGGTTCCACCAGGTCACGTTGTGGTTGAACTGCGTGCCGGCCCCAAAAACATTCCCGGGCTTGCCGTTTTCCGGCCCTGAAGTGGCCGAGCCATGGATGGTCATCGCATTGATGCCCTCGCAAAACGTGATATTCGCATAGAGCAGCAAATCGCCCGGCGCCACGCCCCAAAGCGAACGTGGGCCAAGACTGGTGAACGACTCGGAAGCCACCAGCGGCTTGCCGTAGAGATGCCCGGCGCTGGCCGTTTGCTTGACGTTGACGTTTTGCGCCGCCTCGTCCCAGCCTGGGGTATTGATTAAATGATGATTTAGTGGAGCCCATTGGTTTTCCTTCCAGAATTCATTTTCCCAAAACTCCCCGACCGGCTGATCCATGCGCCCCTGGTTCATCAGGCCGTCATTGGTCAGCAGGCGCGGATGATGCTGCCCGCCAGCCTCGGCACGCACCTTCATGCCATCGGCGTGGGCGAGCTTCGCCCAGTGTTCGTAATGCCAGTCCGCCACGCAGTCGGCAATCGTCCGCCGCACGTCGGTCAGAAAGCGATCAGTGGTTTCAACGTCCCCGACGATCTCGCCCGCCATGGCCGAAAAATACGGGGTCGGATCGTAGCCGCGCCGCGCGCGAAATTCCTCCGCCATCTTCGGCGTCCAGGAATAGATACCGCCGATCTCAACATTGTCCTCGTGGAAATACTGGAAGGTTTTTCCAACGAGCGGCCCGGCGTCAGCGATCAGGAGCTTCAACGCCTGCTCATAACTCCGCTCCGTGGCAGCTTTACTGAGATAATCAGGCAAAAGGCCACCGCCTGCCCCGATACCCGTGGTTGTCTGCCCGATGCGAACCACCTTCCAACTTCCCGGCGGCACATCCCAGTTGAGCGTCCCGTCTGGCGCGCATTTATCAGTCAGGTCAAGCATCGCCTCTAACTTCAAAGGGCGAACAGTGGGAAACGCTTGCAAATCCTTGCGCACAAAAGCCACCTGGTCGGCTTGCCGAGTATCCGTTACCCCCAGCGGATTGGTGAGCGCGCGCTTGGCGGCCATTGCCGCGACTCGCTCCACCTCCTCTTTTGTTCCAAGAGCGAGGTCATGGATTATGACATTGTTGGGGACGAGCACCCGGAACCAGCGGGCGGTGGTGGGCGGAACCGCTGTGTAGATAAGAGTCCACCTCGGCCCGACCAAGGTGGCAATGGGCTTGAAAGTTGTGCCGTCATCCGAGGCTTCGATGGTCATTGTCCCCACCGCATCAATCCAGGCCCAGTCAATAGTATGCGGCGCACCGAAATCCAGCAGCAGCCACTGTTGGCCTTTCGCGCCGGAACTCCAGACAGTGTTGTAATTACCATCCAAGAGATTGGCCAATCGCGCCGGGTTGGCGCTCGCGGTGAGCACCGGGCCGCGGCTGGCATCGCTTTCGGCAATCGGAAAGGCTTGTACGGCCACATCCTCGTAAAGCTTCCCTTTTCCGGTCGGCTCCGTGAGTTTTCCAGAAAACTTCTGTGGCCCCTTGAGGATCGTCTCTGAGCTGACCACCATTCGACTGGCATTCTCCGGCGTGATCCACGGGCCGCCCGACGGCCAGCCCTTACAGACGTTCGCGCCCATTTTTAGCCCCAGCCGGTCCGCCTCGCGCACCGTATGCCGGAACAGTTCCCGCCACGGGTCGCTCAGGAATGGCATCCCCGGCATCCCGCCAAGATAGAACAGCAAAACGCCGCCCACCCCTTTGGCTTTCAATTCCTCCTCGTGCTGGGTGATGTCCGCCGGGGTGATCTTGCCATACCACCACATGAACACCCACGGCTTCGCCGAATCCGGCGGGGCGTCAAAGTTCTTCTCCAACTCGTTTGCTGTCTGCTTGGGGTCGGCCGCGTTTGCAGCCGTCGGCGCGTTTATTGATGCCAACATTAAGAAGGCAAGTGTGATGCTGATTATTCTCATGGGGTAATTGTCATTTTGTTTGAAAGTGGTAGCTTCCGGCTTCGACGGAGAGAACCACGCGGTCGCCTTCGCTGCGCAGGTATTTGACGCCGACAGCCCGGGCGATGGGTTTGCCAGCTTCGGTCACTGCGGACACGTTCTTGGCCGGAATATAAACCGTGCCGGTGGTATGAGGCGGGATTGTGACATCCATGGTCAGTTGACCAGCTTCCCGTTTCCAGTGGCTGACGATGCGCCCGTGAAGGCTGTCGTAGCTGGCCTTCACCCACGTCAGATCGCCGACGATAGCAGGATTGATGATGATTTTTTTAAACCCGGGATCGGCCGGATCGCACTGGATTCCGGCCAAGTCGTGGTAGAACCATTCATTGATCTGGCCGAGCATGAAATGGTTCTGCGAGGATTCGCGTCTGGCATTCCAGGCCTCGGTCAGGCTGGTCGCGCCCTGCTTGAGCTGGTAGCCGTAACCGGGCTTGTCCGACTGGTTGTTCATTTCGAAGATCACGTCCGAACGACCGCCGTCGGCCAACGCCCTCAATAAATACCGGTATCCCACATCGCCTGCCGTGAGCCCTTTAGCGCGGACATCCTTGACGAGGGCATCGAGGACTCCTTGGCGGTTGGCAGGCTCGGCGAGGTTCATCACCAGCGGGATTGCGTTCGCGCACTGCGAACCGCTCGCGTATTGGCCGTCGTGGAAGAATTTCTGGTTGAACGCCTGCCGGATTTCACCGGCAAGAGCGTCGTAATGCTTTGCGTCGTCAGCCTTGCCAAGCAGAGCTGCAGTGCGCGCCAAGATCCAGGCATCGTAATAGTAAAACGCGGTTGCCGTGAGCGCCTTCGGCGTGAGCTGTGCTGTGCCGGGAGGTCTAGGCCCGATGTCATACCAATCGCCGAGACCATAATCCACAATATGATCTTTCGCCTTGCTGCCAAGGTAGGCGACGTAACGTTTCATCCCGTCGTAATGCCGGCGAAGGAGGTCGATGTCTCCGGTAAATTCATGCTGCTGCCATGGCACCAGGAGGAACGCGCTCCCCCATTCCGGCGAGTCGCGGAAGCCACCGCCGAACTTCACATACTCCGGCGCGATGTCTGGGATCAGCCCGTCGTCCACCTGAGAGTCGGCCATGTCGTTCATGCCCTTGGCAAACAGCTTGTCGAGGTCGAACTCATAGCGGAGCGACGGGCCGTTGAGGTGATACTGCTCCAGCCAGCCCAGCTTCTCCCGATGCGGACAATCGGTGAGCACGCTCATCATGTTCGAGCGCTGCGCCCAGCGCACAAGCGTGTGGATCCGGTTGAAGATCTCGTTGGAACAGGAAAACTCGCCGACCGGTTTTGCGGACGAATGCACCACGACGCCATCAAGAGAGACAACCTCGGCATCGGTCGTCTCGACCTGCAAATACCGGCAGCCCTGATAAAAGAATTTCGGGAAATACGTTTCAGTGCCGCCTCCCGCCAGCGTGTATTGCCAGTATGCCTCGCCTTTTCCACATGAAAGGCGATCCACCAAACCATCCGCGCCCACGAGCTCTGCAGGGATGATGCGCACGACCGCGCCGGCCGGACCTTTGACCGTGAGGCGCGGCATCAAGGCGGCATTCTGGCCGAGATCATAAATGGCAACGCCCGGCTTGAGCTGCTTCACGCTCACCGGCTTCAACACGTCAAACGTACGGATCGGCGGCGCGGAAAACTCCGGCCCCTTCAACTGCCCGCCAGGGCCTTTCTGCACAACGGCTGGCTGCCATTCGGCTGCGCCAGGCCGCGCGTCATAATCCTCCCCGCCATAAACGCACGAAAAGGTGATCGGGCCGGGCCGCGTCTGCCAGAGATCATCAGTGCCGACGATCTCCGTGGCACCGTCGGCATACTCAAGCCGAAACTGAGCGATCGCCTGCAGCGGCCCGAATGAGCCTGTGAACTTTGTGTAGCGCCCACCGGTCACGCGATACATCCCGCCGGCCAGCAACAGAGTGACTTCGTTCTTGCCGGGATGCAGCTCGGTCGTGATGTCGTGAGTGTCGAAGAGGCAGGTCTTGTTATACTTTGTCCAGCCCGGCGAGAGAAGATCCTCACCGACCTTCCTGCCGTTGAGCGACAGCTCGTACTGGCCAAGTCCGCAAACGTTGACCACCGCCCGACGCAGCCCCGGCTTCACGACAATCTCCTGGCGCAAAGAAACGGTTGGCCAATCGGCAGGCGCACCGATCCATTTCGCCCCCCATTCAACAGGGGCGGGCGCGTTGGCAGCTTGCAATACTGGAAGAAAAGTTAGTAACAGTGAGGTAATAATAGCCGATTTATTCATCATTGTTGTGCGGGGGAGAGGTGATAGGTCATTCCTGCGGTGGTGGGAAAAGACAAGGTAGTTTCCGTTGTCGCAACTGGCACATGGGTGTTGCTGCCCTGTTCCGTGACCGTGAGTCGTTGATTTCCCCACGGACTGAGCAGCTTGACCGTTCCGCCAACGTTGGAATGAATCCGCACGTCGGTGATGGTGCCGCCAGCTTGGTCTGCGGAAACGGCAAATCCCGCTTGTGCCAGCAGATCCGTAAAGTGGGCATCCAGACTCACTGGCCACGAAGGAAAAATGCGGATCACATCGCCGACGCTTTGGAGAAGGAGCTCCGTAACGAAACGGGCAACGGCCACCTGTTCCGTCATATAATAGCCGTGCGCGTTCCAGAAAAAGAACCCGTTCGGCTGTTCTTTCGAAAATGGACTGTTCTTGGAAAAACACTTTTTGGCATTGGCAATGGCCTCGTCTCCGAGGCCAAGCCGGGCGCGGGCGATGTTGATGGTAACATTTGAGTTCGCATGTGTGGTTGATTTCTCGACGCGGTTGATCGTGCGTTTGCCGAGATCCTTAAGATCCTCGCTGGAAAACCAGTTGATGACGCCCGCCGGAAAAATCCCCTGAACCAGTGTACCATGACGATCCGGCCCTCCATCTCCCAGCTTAGCTCCGGACCATTGTTCGATGACTGTGCCATGGCCAGGCTCGTCGGTAGTGCCGTAAGAGGGAAGTTGATCGATGGCGCGGCTGAGGCGGTCGGCAAAGGCCTTGTCGCCTTTGAGCGTCGCGGCTTCGCGGGCAATTTTCAGCCCGGCCGTGATGAAGGAAATATCGTAGCAAACATTGTACTCGTTGAAGCCTCCAAGCTCTGGGAAATAGCTCGGGCCGATCCGTCGTTTCCCATCAACCAGCGCGCACTTGTCCAAAAAGGAACAATAGAAAAGGCTCAGCTCCCTGATGAGAGGATAGATGCGCTCCAGATGTTTCGCCGTCGGGGAATATTTGTAATAGTCCCAGAGGGCAACGATCGAGTGTCCGTTCATGCCGAGAGTGTAGCCCCAGGGCAAATAAGTGATCTGGTGTTTGTATTTGGTCGTGCACTTCGCCGGGTCAGGCTCAAAAGGAAATAAGTCGCTTTGAAAAAATGCGCCCTCTGTTCCTACGAAGCTCGCCGAGCCAAACCACCTGGCTCGCGGAAGATTCCGGTTCAGCACATCAATAAATGGTTCCAGCAATTCGGGATGCCCGATCGGCCCGGCCGCGAGATAGGTTTGTTGGATATTATAGTTTAGCTTGAGCGAATTGTGCCAGCCAGCCAGCTTGGCAAAGCAACCCGCCAGTCCGACGGCATTCCCATCGCTGCGGGAGAAAGCCCGAAAGAAATAGACCATCCGATACCACCAGTTTTGCAACTCCACATCACCGAGCTTGATTCCGCTTTTTGACCAGAATTCCTCCCAGGCCTCGTCATGCTTGGCGATCGCCTGCGAAGGGTCGCCGAGCGCTGCGGTAACTTTCGCAGCGGCGTCATCAAGCGGCTGCGCGGATTCGCGGGATGTCACCACCGCCACTGCCTGAGTCGACCCTTTTTTACCGGCCACCACGTAGATATCCATGCCCGAGGCGTCGGCATCACCCGGGATGTTCTGGTGGAGGTATTGGTAACCATTGCGGGTTCCGAGATCAGATTTACTGACCCATGTATCAAGGTTGTTTTCTTTAAGGAAATCCAGGATCCCGGCAAAGGAAAGCGCACGCTCCGAGTTGATCAGGAGGACATTGCTCTGGGCGAGGACGCGCACCGTGGCCGTCTCGCTACCGCATTTCACTGTCGCCACGGCTTTGCCGAGATCGAGAGTGGCAGAGGTGACTTCGTTTCCAGCTTCCCCCTGAAGAACTACTTCCGCACAGGGAAGCGCGGTGGGATAGGGTTTCTTCCAACTGGGGGCCGCTCCGTGCCCTGTGACTTTCCCGGTGGCGGGGTCAATGACTGGCAGGGCGGGGTCGTCTTGAGTATCGGCCCGCATGTCCCAACAATCATTTTTGCCAAGGCGCAGCCGGATGTCCTTACCTAAGGAATAAACGATGGCGTTGAACTCCCCGTTGCCGAGAACGAGACCGCATTTGGAAATGTCTGAAATATTATCCTCCTTCACGGACGCTGAAGCCAGGGCATCGGGATACGGAGGAAGAGTGCCGGCCGAAACAGATGAGAAAGATGACGCCAGGAAAAGAATGATGACCACCAGCTGAGGAGCGCAACTCCGAAAAGTGCAAGCGGTGGCCTCAATGTTTCCCCTGTGGCGGAGGCATCGAGATGGCGCAGGTCTCTTCGCCGGACTTCCGGCGAAGGCATGCCGCAGACCTCCACGACAGTGCGCAGCCGTATTTGTGCTTTTCGGAGATGCGCCACCAGCGAAAGAAGAGGAGTGACGAGGTTCGTCGACAAGAAACAATTTTTTGCAATCATGGTTTTGAGTTTTTCCCTGAAGAGATTCCGATCTGTTTGAGCCACGTCAGAAGCGGTTTCGGCCACTGGGTATCCGGGCCCTTCGCCATGTTATAATGAAACGCCCCGTGCCCCCCCTTTTCTACAATGAAAAGCTCATGAGGAACTCCCTGAGTGGAAAGCTTCTCGTCAATAGCTTGGGAAAACGGGAATGTCGCCACGGTGTCGTCCCGCGCAATCGCGATCCATGTGGGCGGCGCGTTGCGGCCGATGGGAAAGTCCTCAATCGTCTTTTTGTTCGGCCACGGACACATGAGCACGCAGAAATCGGGACGGCTGGTGAGCCGCTCGACCGGATCGGTGGCCTGCTTGTCGCCTTCATCAAAATGGCTGATCAGGTTCAAGCAGAGGTTTGATCCCGCCGAGTATCCTTGCACGCCCACCCGGCGCGGATCGAGGTGCCATTCGGCAGCACGGCTTCGAACCAGCTTGACCGCCCGTTTGCCATCGGCCAGCGCATCTGCGACGACATCGTTTTTCCCATAGTTGGTGCGATACTTCAGGCCAAACACGGTGATGCCATTTTCATTGAGCATCTTCACAACTTTCTCCACATGGGTGCGCATTGCCAAATGCCCGTAGCCGCCGCCGGCGCAGATGATGAGGGAAACCCCGTTGGCTTTTTCCTTCGGCGGCAGATACACGATCAACTGGGGAATGGAGATATTTTGGTAGCGTTCATTGATAAATGTTTCCGCCCGCCCGCCCGCTACCAGTTTCGGCGGCTCCCCCGGCCACAGCGGCACCACCTCCGACGGCTCGGGCTGCATATCGTCCGGCGGACGATTGGTCCGGTTTGGGGAAGCGACCGCTGTCGGCTGGCCCTGAACAGAGCTGGCTGCCGCAGGCGCGTCTGCGCCATGCAGGATCGGCAGCGCGAGGGCTGCGAGGAGAATCAAGGGGATACGTTGTTGGGGTGTCATAGTCGCTTTTTTCGGTGAAGAGATTCCGATGTGACCGAACCGGAGAGCTAACAGCAGGGATGGTCTAGGGAATGGGCGGGGAGTCTGCGGCCCAGCGGCTGGGCTGCGGGCCCAACTCGAGCTCCAGCGAGCCGCCGGAAATCAGGCACGCGTGCGGAAACCAAAACTGATCGAGCGGTTGGCCGTTGAGTTTTGCGGACTGGATGCAGATGTTTTTTGCCGAGTTGTTCTGAGTTTTGATGACGAACTGTTTGCCGGGAAAATATTTGGGATTCAGATGAATCGTCACGCGGTCGAAGACCGGCGACGTGACTTGATAAGTCGGGGTTGTGGATACGCCGCCTTGGACATCGAAGAGGCCGATCGCCAACAGCACGCCGAGCGCGCCCATCTGCCCTTGATCCTCGTCGCCGTTGTAGCCGCCGTGCGGCGTGATGTCGCCGAAGGCCATCTCCTTGACTTTGCGCGCCCACTTTTGGCTCAGCCAAGGTGCGCCGGCCAGGTTGAACAGATGCGCCATCTCCAAGGAAGGCTGGTTGCTGTAGTCCACCCATACGCCGCCGTGCTCGCCATGTGGCACGACGAAGCTGTCCGGCTCCGCGAGCTCAAATTGCCGGTTGAGGGCCTCGACATAGCTTTCCTTTCCGCCAAACAGCCGGATCAGGCCTGGCATATCCTGCGGGACGGCATGGGTGTAAATCGCGGAATTGGCCTCGCAAAACCCCTTGCCATTGAAAGAGCCCTTCTTGCCCACCGGCGCGAAATCCGCCAGCCAGGAGCCATCGAGGTTGCGTGGCCGCATAAACTTCACCGAGGCGTCCCAGAGATTCGCGTAGTTGAACGAACGCCGCGTCAGCCAGTCGGCGTCGCTGGTTTTTCCCAGCGCTGTTGCCAATTGCGCGAGACACCAGTCTTGATAGGCATATTCGAGGGTCATGGCCGCGCCGTCCTTGTGCATGCCTTTGCCGGGGATGCCTTCGGGCACATAGCCGCGCTCGATGTAATAGGTCATGCCGCCTCCGGTGGCATTGAGTCCGAACTCATAGCCCGCGTGATCGCGGATGCCACCGGGCAGGGCGTTTTTCCGCAGCCCCTCATACGCCTTTTCCACATCGTAGCCGCGGATGCCTTTGTTGTAGGCCGCCGCAAAAAAGGGCGCGGCGGGATCTCCGATCATCACGAAAGTATAATTGCCGCCGGACGGCCCGCGCGGAATCATGCCGCCGTCGCGATACATGTCCACCATCGTATTGCAGAAGCCGTCCATGACCTCCGGATACGCGAACGACCACAAAAGATTCAACGTCCACTGGCTGCCCCAGAGCGCGTCAAAGTTGTAATGCGGAAAAAGCGGTTTCCCCTCCGCGTCCAGGCGCACGTGACGCGTGACCGGCTGCGGCCCGGTCATATCGCAATAGCTTCCGTCCACGTCGCTCACAATCCGGCGGCCGAGCAGCGCGTGCCAGAGGTCGGTGTAGAACTTCACCCGCTGCGCCTCGGTGCCGCCTTCGACCCCGATGCGCCCGAGCTGGTCGTTCCAATCCACACGCGACGCCTTCACAGTGGCGTCGAAGTCCCAGCCGGGCAGTTCCGCCTCCAGATTTTTCCGCGCGTTTTCCTCGCTCGTGTAGGAAATACCGACCTTCAGCAACATCTGCTCGCCGGCTTTGGTTTCGAACCGCGCATAGCCGCCGACGTTTTTTCCAGAAACTTCTTTGGCGTTTTCAATCGGGCTGCCGTTTTCCCACGCGCCGAAAGTGACTGGACGGCTGAATTGCGCCACGAAGAAAATCGCGAACGGTTTCGGGCGGCGCTGTGTCGGTGCCATCACCGAGCAGCCGGCAACTTCCATCGGGCTGACCTGCCGGATCGCGCTGGAAGCGATCTTGTCCATGAGCTTTGCGCCGGTATCAAAAGCGAGAAACGATTTTTCGTTCGCCGGAAAGGTGTAGCGATGAAACCCGACGCGCGTCGTCGAGGTGAGCTCGGCCGTGATGCCATAGCGCTGCAAAATGACTTTGTGGTAGCCGGGACGGACGACTTCGTCGGCGTGGGAAAACGGTGAGGATGCGGCGGCCAGGCCCTTGTGCGATTGCAACTCGCCGGTCTGCGGCATCACCGGCACGCCGTAAAGCTGCCAGCCGTGGACGTGGCTGAAGCATTGGATGTTCGACTCGTCGTAAAGATAGCCGTTCATCCAGTCTCCGCCGACCTTGGTGTCTGGGCTCAAATTCACCATGCCGAACGGTCGGCACGCCGAGGAAAAGAAAAACCAGCGCGATTTGCACGTGTCAATCAGCGGGTTGACAGAGTCGGCGGGAGACCTTTCCGCAAGGCACGCCGATGGGGCCAGCAGGGCTGTGATCAACGCGAGCGAGGAGGGAAGAAGTTTCATTCAGTTATTGGGTTTCGGAGCACCGACAGCGGGGGAGCCCGCGGCGTCCAAAGTTTGCAGGGCCGCTTCGCAAAGTTGAGCCATCGCCCCGTGAGTCGAACCGCCATCGGTCGGGTTCTTCGTTTGGTTTTGCGAGCGGTAGATGGTCGCGACGCCCGGCAACTTTGGCACGTCGGTCTGGTAACGCCGCCATGCCTCACGCCAGGCCAGCAATTCCTGCCGAGCCTTTGTGGCGGTTGCCGCCTCGCGTGTTTCCTCCCACTGATAAAAGAGGAACATGCCTTTGATGTAGTGATCCAAAACCTGCGTGAGGTTCTCCAGGTAAATCAGGCTGCTCAGCGACTCCTGATATTCCTGTTCGCCGCGCTCTGCAACGATGGTGCCGCGCGAGTCTTCAAACAGGCCACGCATCCGCCCCGCGAGCGCGAGCGCCTCGTCTTTTTCCGCAAAGACTTCCGGCAAATCCGCCTTGGAGCCGTCGTAGAGATTCTTCAGGATTTCTCCGCGAATGATGTCGTCGCGCAGGAGGTTGAGGCTGGGTTTCCAGCCTTGATGGCGGCGGGCAAACGCCCCGATATACATGGACTTGCGAACACATTCGCCGGAGAGCATGAGCATGTCGGCCACTTTGGCGGCAGATTTCGGGCCGAAACATTTCGCGGCCCAGGCCTCTGCCAACGCGCGCGGCGAGGCCTGCGGATTCAACGCCAGCTGGCTGGCGGCTTCGATATTGAGCCGAACCCAGCGATCGGATTTCAAAACCGGCCCCCCCCAGCCGCCGCCAAAATCCCAGATCCAAACGCCTTTGACGCCGAGGGAGGCGGCCTTGGCCATGTCTTCGGCAAACTGCGGCCCCATGTAATTGGGAAACGCGCCTTTGCCCTCGTATTCGCGGGCGCATTGAAACTCGACGATCTGATCCACGCCGCCGCGGCCGATCATCGGATTGAAATCGTTGTATCTCCAGAAATCGGTCTGCGTGTGCTTGATGGCAAAGATCAATCCCTTCCGATCCGGCAGGCCCGCGAGCACGCGGTCGTAAACTTTTGGGTTGGCGTGGAAGCCGTCGTTGCCCAAATCCCAGGTGCGCCAGATCAGCTTGCGACCGAATTCGTCCACGACAATTTTCCGGGTTTCCTCGATCAGCCGCGCCATTTTGCGAAAATAGGCGTCGTCATATTTTCCGCCGGTGACGACCGTGCGGCCGACATACCCCTTTTCGGGATGCGAATAATTTTCACCGGTGCGGATGATCACGGCGGCCACACGCGGATAGGCCTTGAGCACTTCGCGATATTTGGCGCGATAGACATTCCAGAATTCCTCACTGTCGAAATCAATCCGCGCGGCCAGATCTTTGCCCTGACCATTCAGCCGTTCCATGATCGGAATCGGCAACGAAACTTCATCGCTGCCCACGCAGACTTCGAGGCCCAGTGCCTGGGCGCGGGCATAAGCCTTTTGGAATTTTTCCCGCTCCCGTCCAATCCGCCGCCGCAGGTCGGATTCCGCTCCGATGGCATTCGGGAAGACGTCATCATAAGTGGCCAACTGCGTGGCGTCGCCGAGAATGGCAGCCGTGTATCCGTATTCGGAATAGCGTTCGATCATTTTCTCCCCGCCGCCGATGCGCATTTCGATCGGCCCGCCGACAACGGTCTGGTGGCCCATCAAGACCACGAGGAGAAGCACGGGCAAAACGCCCCAGCGAGGAAATGCCATACGGGCTCCAATCCGGCGAATCATATAAAATACCCGCCGGCCAGCGCGGTGAACTCTTTCACTTGGGCGTTGGCCCGGACGTCGTCGCGTCCGAGTTCGCGGGCAGGGATGGATTTCATGTGAGGCGGGGCTGGGGATTTTCCGGTTGCCACGCGGGCAAAACGGCGGCGGGCGGGTGAGGGGAACAGGCGCGCATTTTTCCACCGGCCATATTCCGCCGCAAGACATTTCCCACAATGGCTTGTTATCGCCGCACCAGCAGACGGGTGAATCCCTGCCCGCTCGAAGTGATCGTCGTGGGGCAATGCCCTGGACGCAACTCCCGCATGACGCCCAAGCTTGTCACATCGGTGAAGGAATATCCCTGTGTTTCAAAAAATAGACGCTGGCTTCGAGAAATTTGGCATGGCCGATCATGGAAAAGGTCAGCGTGGAGCCAACTGTCCGAGAACCTTTGACGGCGGGTCGGTTGAAATCAAATTCGCTTGTGGTTTTTTTGAAATATCGCAACTTGTTGATGTTCAACAAGTGGCTGCCCCGCATGGACTCGAACCATGAATAATGCCTCCAAAGGGCACTGTGTTACCATTACACCACAGGGCAGTATAACTAACTTATTGTAATCAACTTACAGTGTCATGCAAGATGACTGCCGCAAATCTTGCGTATTTGCTGCATTGTCCATGTAGTTTCTGGGTCGTTGATGGGTGCCACCTTGACACGCTTGGAGCCTGCTGGCAAGACGTACTTTTATCTCGGAATTGAGCGGGGGATTGGGAGCGTTTTCTTCCGCCCGGCCCGGTTCTTCAAACGTGTGCTGCCACAAGAGGCTCGACGTGACGCTTACCAAGCAGTGACCAATCATTCATTGCCAGAACGATCCAAGAGGTCTTAGAATCATCCTGTTGGTGGAAAGCGATTTCCGGCCACGTGCGGGAGTTCACGCTCAGACAATGAAAAAAGGCAAATCCATCGCCGGGAGAAGAAGCCCAGTCGGCCCGCCGCAGGTGGGCGAGAATACGACGATCTCGCTCCGGCAGAAGGCCGAGGCGCACTTCCGGGAACGAGAGGATCTGTCACAGGAAAAAATCTCCGCACTCTCACACGAGGAAATGGGAACCATTCTCCACGAGTTGCGCGTGCATCAGATCCAACTGGAGATGCAGAACGAGGGACTGCGCGCGGCGCAAGCGGATCTGGACGCATTGCAGATGCATTATTTCGACCTCTTCGATCTGGCTCCGGTCGGCTATGTCACCGTCAGTGAGCCGGGGCTGATCCTCGAGGCCAACCTCACCGCCACCACCCTGCTCGGCGCCGAGCGATCCGCACTGGTCGGTCAGCCGCTCAGCCGCTTCATCCTCAAAGAGGATAATGACATCTTCTACCTGCTGAAAAACAAAGTCCTTGAGACCGGATGGCCGACGTGCGACCTGCGGATGCTGAAGCGCGACGGCTCGACATTTTGGGCGCATTTGAAAAAAGTCTCCGCGCGGGACAAACTCACGGAACCCGACTGCCGGTTCGTGTTCAGCGACATCACATGGCGCAAACAGGCGGAAGAGAAGTCGCGGGAGCAGGAAGCCCACCTCGAAGCGATTCTCGAAGCCGCTGCCGACGGCATTCTTGCCGTGGACATCAAAGGAAAGGTGATACGAGCCAGCCGGCGATTCTCTGAGATCTGGCGAATCCCGGAGTCACTCATGAAGAGCGGTGATGACAAGGCTCTGCTGGACTTTGCCCTGACTCAACTGAGCAATCCCGATGCCTTTCTTAAGAAGGTGCAGGCGCTCTACGATTCGGATGCGAAGAGCTTTGATACCTTCACCTTCAAGGACGGACGGGTCATTGAGCGTTATTCTTTTTCGATGATCATGGGGGGGAATCCGCATTGGTCGTGTGTGGTCTTTCCGCGACGTCACCGAGCGCACGCGGGCTCAGGAAGAGCTCTTCCGGAAGAACGCCGAGATCACGAACTTCACCAACGCGATCTCGCACGATCTCAAAAGCCCGCTGGTGACGATCAGGACGTTCCTCGGTTACCTGGATGAAGATCTCAAAACCCGGAAAGTCGAGGCGGCTGCCAAGGATCTGGGGGTGATCCACGGCGCGGCGGATAAAATGGCGCGCCTGCTGGACGAAATTCTGGAATTCGCCCATATCGGGCACCGGAAGGAGGCGCCCGTAAAGGTGTCGCTGCAGGAGGTTGTGGGGGAAGCGCTGGATCTTGTGGCCGGCCAAATTGCGGAGCGTGGTGTTCAAGTTGAAGCCTCCGGAGAGAGGGTGTGGCTTCACGGGAATCGTTCCCGCTTGGTGCGGATCTTTCAGAACTTGGTGGACAATGCCGTGAAATTCATGGGCGACCAGTCGGCTCCCCGGATCGAGATCGGGGCGGAGCCGGAAGGCGGCGAGATCGTCCTGTTCGTCCGCGACAACGGCAAGGGGATCGATCCGCGTCACCAACAGAAGCTCTTCGGCCTGTTTGAAAAACTCGATCCGCACACGTCCGGTTTGGGAATCGGGCTGGCAACGGTGAGGCGTATCGTCGAGACGCACGGCGGAAAAATCCGTGCGCAATCCGACGGTCTCGGCAAGGGAACCACATTCCGTTTCACCCTCGCAAAAACCGAACGGCATCCGGCCTCGTGAACCCATTTCTTGGCGGATTAAAATCATTCGGGTTCGCGCAATCACGGCAGGTTGCCCGGCGGCGCGGGAGCCATATCCGGCTTGTCAAAGGCCCGGCTCCCAATCATGGCGCGGTCAACGTGCGGACGCTGGCAGGCATCCTCTCGCAAGCGGATGTCACGAGTGAGCCCCCAAAAGAGGCTCCCGAAAATTGCGGTCGGCGTCGTCCGGAATGCAAATGCGGGGGGAGAGCCGACGAGGAGATTCGAACTCCTGACCTATCGATTACGAATCGATTGCACTACCACTGTGCTACGTCGGCATGAACCGCTGGTTCCCCAGAAAAAGACGCGGAAAGATTGGGGCAGCTCACCTAAAAGGTCAAGCCAGTATGTCCTCCCCTGATTCGCGCGCAACGCCAACGGGGAAAGGGTGAATCCTTGATTCGCACGACTCGCGCGAGTTTGATCCATTGCGCTTCCGCGCACCGGCCTCTTCGGGCTTCCTCCGGAGTCTGTCTCCGCGCGCCCGGCACTCCGGTTCGCCCTGCGGGTGCCTGCCGGGGATCCAGCCATGTCAGGGCTCGCGCGGCAGCCGACGCGCATTTCTTCTCAATTGGGAGATGGCCAAACGGACACTTTGCTCGCCCGCCTGAATTTCCGAACGGAGTTGATCGGATGAAATCGACGTTGCGCCGAACGATTCGGCGGTGAGGCGCTCGAGGTGGTCGTCGGTGGCGACGGTGACATCGCAGGCGGGGGCGTATTTGGCCGCGAGGCGCTCGATGATCGCGTCGGCGGTCTGGCCGGATTTGGAATAGAAGACCTTGATTCTGCGGGGATCGCTGGCGTTTGACGGGGCGGCTCCTTTGCCGTCAAAAACAACCGCCACCATGTAATCGGAGTTGTCCTGAAGCGCGGTGAGGCGCCGCACGAGTTCCTCGCGGGCGGCTGCCGGATGGGCCGCGTGCCGGGCGGCCAGATCGGGCCAGCGGAAGATCATGCTGTGGCCATCGACGATGAGAATCTTTTGTTTCACGAAAGGGATTATTTCGGACGGAGGTCAACGGTGTTCCGGGAAGAGCGCGAGGATGCCGGATTCCGTGGCCGGGCAGACCCCGCGCTCGGTGACAAATCCTGTCACAAGCCGGGCCGGCGTGATGTCGAACCCGAAGTTTGCGGCGCGGCTTGCTTCGGGACCGACGAGCACTTCCCTGTGGGTGCCATCGCACCAGCCGTCGGCATATTTCACTTCCTCCGATCCGCGTTCCTCGATCGGGATCTCCGCAAGGCCGTCGCGCATGTTCCAGTCGAAGGACGACGACGGCAGCGCCACATAAAACGGAACCCCATTGTCCGCCGCCGCAAGCGCTTTCAAATACGTCCCGATCTTGTTCGCCACGTCGCCCGTGCGCGTGGTGCGATCCGTGCCGACGATGACCAGATCCACCAGGCCCTTTTGCATGAGGTGGCCGCCGGTATTGTCGGCGATAATCGTGTGGGGAACCCCGTGGCCGCCCAGTTCCCAGGCCGTGAGCTTCGACCCCTGCCCGCGCGGGCGGGTCTCGTCCACCCAGACATGCACCGGGATGCCCCGGTCGTGCGCGGTGTAGATCGGCCCGGTCGCCGAGCCGTAGTCAACGAAGGCGAGCCAGCCCGCATTGCAGTGCGTGAGGATATTGACCGTCGCCCCGCCCTTCTTATTTCTGGCCTCCTCAATCAGAGCGACCCCGTGTGCGCCGAGCCGGCGGCAGTAGTCCGCATCCTCGTCGGCGATGGCGAGCGCGGTTTTCCACGCCATCTCGATCTTTTCGGCGGCACCCGTCCCCCGTGCGATCACGGCGAGCTGCAGGTCAACCGCCCGGGCGAGATTCACGGCCGTCGGCCGCGTCGCCTTGAGCCGTGCCGCGCTGGCAGCGAGGGAGGTGTCGAAATCCGCGGCCCGCGCCGCTTCGCCCGCCGCCAAAGCCATCCCATAGCCCGCCGTTGCACCGATCAAGCCGGCTCCGCGCACATGCATCTCCGCAATCGCGACGGCGGCTGCATCGGTTGTTGTGAGATCCTCCTCGACAAACCGGTGCGGAAGAAACCTCTGGTCAATAATCCGGACGACGCCTTCTTCAGGTGTCCAGATCGTGCGGAAATGACGGCCATTCACATTCATAGAGTCGCATCCTATGACGCAACCGCCCTTCAAATCCAACCGTCATTTTTTTGGCACGCCTGGCAGCGCGAAATAGTCGGGCACCCCGGCGGTGTGTCATCTGCCAAAAATCCCGCGCCCCCGCCATCTGGCGGCACGCTATTTTGATTCCCAAGTTTCCTTGGTTTTCAGCGTGGGCGGGTCGACGAATTCCATGACCTGCTGGCCGTTGACAAACAGGCGCATCCAAAGCCCGCCGAGCGCGTCCTTTACCTGCTGATTCCCACCGGTTTTCCTCCAGACATAGCCGGGCTGCAATTGGACGCCAAAACGCGTGAGAGGCTCGGTGACAAACGTGTATTTCTCGAAATTTTTAAAGAGCGGCAGCTTCTGTTCGCCCTGATTGCGCACCATGTCGGTTTTAACGGCCCCGCCGACATGTGCGGGCTGCATAAAGACAATGTATTTGATCTCAAGATTCTGAATGTCCTTGAAGGACTTGTTTTCGATTGTGACCTTGTAGGCCCAATCCTCCTTTGTCATTTTTTTGGCGCCGCTTTGACGCCGCTCGACATCGAGTTTTTTTGCTTCCTTGATGATGTCAAAACCGTATCCGGCTTCCGCACGCAGGGAACCCGTGCCGAGGGGGAGAGCGGCAACCAACAACAAAAAGACCCGAACAATAATTTTCATGGCCCGACTTTTTATCATTCGAGCGGGTAGCGAGTCAAGACCGGTGGGCTCCCAAACCTGCGCGTCAGCGCAATGAATGGAGGGATACTCGCTCCGGCATTTGCTCTGCCACAGCAAGGGGCACCGAGGGCGATGCCCCTCCCTTTATCTCTCGTCGCTATGATCGTGGTCCCTGCCAAACATGCGACTGCCCCCATTCACAAAGCACTATCGCGCTCTTTTTTTTTCGAGCAGCCCTCCCCGCGTTTGAGCAGTGACATCTCCCCCGAAGGAGATTTAGTTGGCAGCGGGTTCGACGACGTTCACCCGGCGACCGTTGCGGTCAAATTTCACATTGCCGTCAACGAGTGCCCAGATCGTGTAGTCGCGTCCGAGACCGACATTGCCGCCGGGTTGAAATTTCGTTCCGCGCTGCCGGATGATGATGTTTCCTGCGACCACGGATTCTCCGCCAAATTTTTTGACGCCCAGCCGTTTGCTTTGGCTGTCGCGACCGTTTTTGACACTTCCTTGTCCTTTTTTATGGGCCATGACGTTACTTGGTGGTGATGGATTTGATTTTTAGTTTGGTGAGTTTGCGGCGGTGACCGACCGTGCGGTGGTAGCCCTTCCGGCGGCGGAATTTGAAAGCGATAACCTTTTCGTCCTTGAATTGATCGACGACTTCGGCGGTCACCCTGGCCCCGGCGACGAGGGGCCCGCCTATCGTGACGCCCGCGCCGTCGGCCACCAGCAAAACATCCGAAAATTCGGTGTCCGTGCCGGCCGCTACGTCGAGTTTTTCCACTTCGATTTCATCGCCTTCTGCGACGCGGTATTGTTTGCCGCCTGTTTGAATCACTGCGTATGCCATAAATTTTTCCTTTGTATGAGGGGCGGGCAGAGTGGGGGAAATCTTTTCTCCGTGCAAGATGAAAATTCCATCTTGCCAAGATTTTTTCCTCCGCTAGCTTCTCTGCCTCAGTCTTTGCTCGGGTGGTGAAATGGCAGACACGTACGTTTGAGGGGCGTATGCCGTAAGGCATGGGGGTTCAAGTCCCCCCCCGAGCACTTCTTTGATAATCAGCTACTTACAAAGAAGAATTTACAAAACGGGAACGCCAATGGGAACACGTCCGCCACTGTTCGCCCATCGTCGCCAATCGCCAGAATTGCCTTTGTGCGTCTTCCCGGAAGGCATCTGTTCCTCAGGAATCTCGACAAAAAATATCTCGCACCCCTCATTGAAATAATTTTTCCGACCCCCGAACCGATCCCGATTCGACACCCCCACCACATTTTTTTTCACCCCCCCCTCCATCTGCCAGTTGACAAATTGAACGCATGAAGTTAAATATGTTGATAGTTGCTGCGGAGGCCGGAACCTGTCTTTTGCTCCGCAGTAGGACCCGGATGCAACAGGCCTTGGCTGACGGTTTCCAAACCCGCTGGGAGTCAAGGCTTCCAGCGGGTTTTCTTTGCTATTCATGCCGCCGCCTCTCACATCTTGTGATGCTTTTCCACTTCTACAATCAAAGCCCCTTGGATTTCCCCGCCTCGATTGTCGCGAGGAACCCCGCCGCCCAGCTCCCGCGCCCGGCCTTGGGGGATTGTGCGGCCCAGCCGCGCAACCTCTCCAATATCGTCGCCGTGATTTCCTCGATCTCCGCGACCGCACAGGCCGGATCAGCCTCGCGGTTTTCCTTCACCCGCATCCAATCGGGATGCACTCCCGGCTTGAACCGGAACCCATCAAGGTCTTTCGGCTCGACCTCCGCCCGTTCAAAAATGCGTGCCAGTGCCTCCGCCGCAATCTTTCCATCCATCGGGAAGCCGGATGCAAAGGCCCGGCGATCCGGCACCCCGGAACGCTTCGCGGACTTGCGCCCCGGCATTGTCTCTGCCCGTTTTGATTTCATTTCCATGAGGGTTTGCGTTGCCCACAGTTCCGCGCATTGAAGCCGGTCATGTAATCCCCAAGGATCAGAGCATAATCCGGGAACCGCTTCAATTCCGGCCATGTTTCCAAAAGAGATTGAACCCTCTCCGACTCCGCGCTTCCGGCCTTGAACATGGCCGGGTAAATCTCCCGCGCCTGCCGGTCAGCCTCCGCGAAATCTTGGAGAAACTGCGCCCGGAGCGGGGCATGGAGAGAAAGCATTTCCTCAGCTTGGCACAGCATACGGCGGGATTCCTCAGGCTCGATCGTTACGGCCTCGCCCGCCTTGCCCTTGACCGTTCCGCCCTTGGGATACTCAACGCACCAGCGTTTGACCGCCTCCGCGACCCGCACCCGCTCCGCCAGTTCCGCAGGGTCAAAGACATCCGCCAGCGGATCCGCCGCAGTCGGGCCGCTATTTCCTCCGACGCTCCGATTTTTCAAGGATGCGCTCGACCGCTTGCAGGTAAAGCCCGCGAGGCTCCCGCCGCCCTTGTTCCCACGATTGCAGGGTTTGCTTGCTGAATCCCCACGCGCGGGCAGCTTGACTTTGGGAAAGCCCGGCTTGCTCGCGCTTCGCTTTGATGCGATCCGCGATCCCCGCCCGCTCTTTTGGTTGCTCCGACATAGTTCTTTCGATAGATTTTTTGTTGTCATTGACATTGTGATTTAAGGTTGCGTGTCTGTGATAGCCGGGCGGGTTCTCATCAACCTTCCCGGCACTTTTCGCGGGAATCTATATTACACGTCACACAGTCACGCAAGCACAAAATCACAATGCTTGAATTTCCGATGCACTGCATTCAATCTGATTGCTCGCCCTGAAGGTCAGAAAATCCGGCAGTCTGCCGCAAGCCTGATTCATCAGGCTTCGCGATGGGGGGCACAGTCGGTCCTCCCAGGGCGAACTTGATTTCCCGATTTCAAATCGGAAAATCAAATGGGGCAGGGTTTCCCCGTTTGAAACGGATCAACCGCCCCCCTCAAAAAGAAATAGAGAGGCCGGGAGTCATAATGCTCACCAGTTAGACGCCTCTCTGTGACCAAGTAACCCCTCAAGTATTGCACTTGTCAACCATGAAGCCCCTATTGCAATAATTTCTCCGACCCGGAACCGATCCTGATTCGACACCCCCCCCCGTTTTTTCCGACCCCCCCCCGGCCCGGCTTCCCTTGCATCATTC
>Ga0118677_10002765_pt1 | contig 34544 bp, 34 predicted proteins | sample AliMusrvi5mmetaG_FD_86154 | JGI IMG/M metagenome (GOLD analysis project Ga0118677, IMG submission 86154)
TTTAGGTTTATTATTATGCCAGGAATTTGCTAAGAAAAATGGTTCTGAAATATTCGTTAAAAGCATAGAAGGCAAAGGAAGCACATTTCGTTTTCGGGTCAAGAAAGTGGCTATTTAAAATTCCATGTCGGCGCTCGTTTCTCAACGAGTGACACCCATGTTGGCGCTCGTTTCCCAACGCGTGACATTGGATAGTTTCTTCAAAAAAAATGTTCCACCCCTCAAAAAAGTGGAACATTTTTTTATGTTGGCTTTTTGCGCAATATTTTTCTCTCCGATTTTAATTTAGTATTTCATTTTAATATCCAAATCACAAAAAAAATCATTAATTTTGTATCATCTTAAATTTGATGAACCATGATAGACTATAAGAATATTATAACAATTGAACCCGGTAAAAGAGGCGGAAAACCTTGCATACGCGGAATGAGAATAACTGTAAATGATATCCTAAACTGGCTGGCATCGGGCATGTCAATAAGTGAAATTCTTGAAGATTATGAAGAGTTGGAAATAAATGATATTTATGCGGCACTTAATTATGCTGCCGATAGAGAAAATAAAATTTATCAGGTTGCTGTATGAAATTATTATTTGACCAAAATATATCCTTTAAAATTTTAAAGGTTTTGCCTTCCCAATATCAAGATTCAAGTCATGTAAAACAAGAAGGATTAATCAATGCTCACGATAAACAAATTTGGGAATTCGCAAAATTACACGATTATACAATAGTTACTCAGGATTCCGACTTTAATGATTTAAACGTATTGTATGGATTTCCTCCAAAAATAATATGGGTTAGAACTGGAAATTTAAAAACATTGGCTCTATTGAATGTTCTGGTAAATTATTATGATGATTTGATCAAATTTATTAATGATGATGATTACGGTTGTTATGAGATTTTAAGAATAGAAAAAAATGATCATTCAACTGCCTGAATATAATTCTTGATTGCGCTTATCCCTCGTCGGCATTCAAATCCTTGATCGCGCTCGTCACCGCGTTAGGGCGCATCTCCGACGCGTTTGCAATACAAAAAAAATGTTCCTCCCATCAACAAGCTGGAACATTTTTCATTTCCCACAAAAATTAAAACCCCACCACTCCAAACTCTTTTTCTTATTTTTGCAAATTCATATTTTATAAACCTCAATTCAAAAACATGAAACTATTAGAAGGCAAAACAGCTTTGATAACCGGGGCTTCAAGAGGCATCGGAAGAACCATCGCTTTGAAATACGCTGAGCAGGGCGCCAACATTGCATTTTCAGATCTTATTTATGATGACAAAATGATACTGCTTGAAGTGGAATTAAAATCAATGGGTGTTAAAGCCAGGGGTTATGCCTCGGATGCAAGCTCTTTTGAATCGTCGGAAAAACTCGTTGCCGATGTGCTGGCGGAGTTCCAATCTATAGATATTCTGGTGAACAACGCAGGTATCACCAGGGACAACCTGCTGCTGAGAATGACCCCGCAGGACTGGGACCTTGTGATGAACGTAAATCTGAAGTCGGTGTTTAACCTCACCAAATGCGTGCAGAAAACCATGCTCAAACAAAGGAACGGAACCATCATCAATATGAGTTCAGTTGTAGGTATTGAAGGCAATGCAGGACAATCGAACTATTCAGCATCAAAAGCTGGCATCATTGGATTTACAAAGTCCATCGCACAGGAGCTGGGGTCACGCAATGTACGCTGCAATGCCATCGCCCCGGGCTTCATAGAAACTGAAATGACGGCAAAACTCCCCGAAGATATAAAGGCAAAATGGATTGACGATATTCCTTTGAAACGTATCGGCACCACCGAAGATGTTGCGAATGTTGCAGTGTTCCTTGCATCACATCTTTCAAGCTATGTAAACGGACAGGTGATCAATGTTTGCGGCGGCATGCAGACATAAGTGTGTCATTAGTCATTGGTCAATAGTCAATAATTATTACAGGATCATCAAATGAATTGAAGGGCCATTGACAAATGACTAATGACAATTGACTATTGACTATTGACAATTGACGTTATCTTGTTTTAAAATGAGCCCAAAATCAAAGGAAAATAAAAGGCAAAAAGCCCAATTACAGCCAAAGAAGCAGGTTCAAAAGGTTGTTTCAATTAGCAGCAACAAATGGATCTGGGTTGCTTTGGCAGTGGTGATCATTACAACTTTCATCATTTATTTCAGAGCCATAAAATTCAACATTCTTTACAGTTGGGATGATTCATTGTACATACGCGAAAACAGCCACATCAAAGACCTGAAGTGGGAAAACATCAAACTGTTTTTTACAAACTTTTACGTTGCCCACTACCAACCAATAACGATATTGTCGTATGCAATTGAAAATAAACTTGGAGGTGGAAAAGCTTTTCTTTTCCATTTCGACAACATTCTCCTGCATCTCTTCAACACTTGCCTGGTATATGTTCTGATCAGAAGAATTTCGCCAAAAAGTGCAGCAGTTGCATTGATCACAGCCGCTTTTTTTGCTGTTCACCCTTTGCATGTTGAATCCGTTGTCTGGATTGCCGAAAGGAAAGATGTTCTTTATTCTTTCTTTTTCCTGCTGGCATTGATCATGTACAGCAGTTATCTCAAAACTGAGAAAATAAAACACCTGATCTTTGCGGGCATCTTCTATGTATTATCCTGCCTGAGCAAATCGGCGGCTGTTATTCTTCCGCTTGTGATGCTGTTGATGGATTATTATGCCGGCAGGAAAATAAGCGTTAAAATGTTCCTCGAAAAAGTTCCGTTCTTTTTGATCTCACTGGTGTTTGGAATAGTTGCCATGCTTGCCACCAAAAAAGCATTGATCCCGGCACCCGACATGTCTATTGTTGAACATTTGTCAATAGTTTCGTTTTCGTTTTTCAGTTATTTATTCAAAGCTTTTATACCGGTCTGCCTCTCCCCTATTTATCCATATCCTGAGGACATAGGCAGCGGTCTGCCTATCATGTATTACCTATCATTCTTGTTTGTATTGGCGATTCTTGTCTTCGTTTGGTATTCGCGTAAATGGGGCAGGGATATTATTTTCGGGTTCGTATTTTTCATCATTACGATTATGCTGGTACTTCAATTTATTCCGACGGGTTTGGCAATTATGGCCGACCGTTATTCCTACATCCCTTATATCGGCATCTTTTTTATCATCGGAAAAGTTTATGAACGCTTAGCCTTAATGGTAAATGTTAAGCTCAATTATCAAAGATATCTATTGATTTTCTTCCTCTTTGGTTTTATTTCATACTCTGCACTGGCTTATGAGCGTGTCGGGATATGGGAAAATGAAGACACACTTTTTTCAGATGTGATAAGTCAATACCCGCATTGCAAACTTGCACTAGGAGGAAGAGCTATGTACTTTATGAATTATCATTCAAACTATGCACATGACAAAATTACCAAAGAAGAAGGCTATAAAAAAGCAATTGCAGATTTTGAAAATTCTTTAAAATACACCACTGACATCAAGGAGAAGGCGTTGGTTTATTATGATATTGGTGTTGCAAAAAATTCACTCGGCGACACTGCCGCTGCAAAGCTGGAATATGACAAATCACTTGAAGTAGATCCTTCCTACCGCGATTCCTATTTGAACAGGGGCATCTGCTACATGAATTATTATGCCAAGATAGTTTATGCAAGGGATAATGAAAAACAAATGGCAGCAATAAACAATTCAATAAAAGACTTTGATAAGGCCATAATCCTCGACAACAATTTCCTGGATGCCTACGTCAACAGGGGCAATGCGAAGATCATGCTCAAAAACGATACAGGTGCGATCAAAGATTTTGATAAAGCAATTGCATTAAATCAAAAAGATAAAAACGCTCTGGTCTATATCAACAGAGGCATTGCAAAAAATGACCTTAAAGAATACGAGTCAGCAATAAAAGATTTCGATCTTGCTATCGCGATCAATGCAAATTATCCTGATGCGTACACCAACAGAGGTTGCGCGAAGTTTTATTTAAAGGATTATCAGGGTGCACTCAAAGATTACAACAAAGTGATTGAGCTGACACCGCAGGATGCAAATGCTGTTAAAAACAGGGATGTGGTGAATGCAATATTGGGGATTGCAAAAAAATAAATTACTGAAATTGATCAGACAAAAAACCAATAAACGGAAATAGTTGAAAAAATGAGCTCGAAAAATAAAAACAAACAAAAGCAGAAAGCCCCGCTTCCTTCAAAAAAGCCTTCTGCAAATGTTGCAAAAAAAAGAGATATAAATTGGATTTGGGTTGCCTTTGCAATGATTGTCGTTGCTACATTCATCATTTATTTCAGAGCTATCAATTTTCATATTCTTTATGGTTGGGATGACCAGCTTTATATCCGCAATGATACCCACATAAAAGCTTTGAGCTGGGAAAACATCAAATTTATTTTCACCAACATTTATGCTTCAAACTATCACCCGCTGACGCTTCTTTTTTATGCACTGGATTACAAAATGGGAAGTGGCGAAACTTCAATTTTTCTGCATCTCAACAATGTGATCATACATCTGATCAACACTTACCTTGTTTTTGTAATTATCAAAAGAATATCACCCAAAAATCAGTTTGTAGCTTTGATAACGGCTGCCTTATTTGCAGTCCATCCCATGCATGTAGAGTCTGTGGCGTGGGTTTCAGAAAGGAAGGATGTGTTGTATGCATTTTTCTTTTTGCTTTCGCTCATTAAATACAGCGATTATCTGAAATCAGAAAAGATAAAACATTTGGTTTTTGCTGCCATCTTCTTTTTATTGTCATGCCTGAGCAAGTCTGCGGCGGTAGTGCTCCCGCTGGCTATGCTGCTATTTGATTATTATACCAACAGGAAATACAGCTGGAAAATGCTGATTGAAAAGATTCCATTCTTCACCATCGCGCTGATATTCGGTGTGGGTGCAATTTATTCTCAAAAGACCACCGGTGCTATACAAAACATGGCTCCCACCCTGACTTTCATTGAACATATTTCAGTAATATCATGGGCGTTTTTAGGATACCTGTACAGAGCATTTATTCCAATTAACCAATCCGCCATCTATCCTTATCCAATGGAAATAGGCAGCACATTGCCCATCATGTATTACATCTCAATTTTGATTGTAGCGTTGTTGTTGGCTTTTGTATGGTATTCACGCAAATGGGGAAAAGAAATCGTTTTCGGATTCTTGTTTTTCATTGCAACCATCATCCTTGTTCTTCAATTCATTCCTGTGGGAGCTGCAATCATGGCTGACCGCTACACTTACATTCCATACATTGGTATCTTTTTTATTGTAGCCAAGATCTTTGAACGTTTATCTTCATTGGAAAGTTCAAAGATCAATTACAAACAATATTCACTGGTTGTGCTTGCTCTTGGCTTTTTAGCCTTTGCTGTCATTGCGTTTGAGCGGGTTAAAGTATGGGAAACGGAAGAAACGCTTTTTACGGATGTTATTGCAAAATATCCCAAATGCAGCATTGCTCATCTCAACAGGGGTAATTATTATAAGGACTATTTTGCAAAAGTAGTTTATGCCAATGATACTACTAAAAAGAATGCCTACCTGAGAAAGTCAATCATAGATTTTGAAAATTCCCTGAAATGCATTTTAATGAAAGCTGAAAGGGCCAAAGGTTACTGCAATCTTGGTGACACAAAAATGCAATTGGGTGATTGGACTGGTGCAAAAAGCGAATTCGATGATGGAATTTATACCGATTCGGTTGTTGCAGGCACAGAAGCATATTTTCTTAGAGCTTTTGCCAATCAGCAATTAAAAAATTATCTTGCTGCTTTTTCAGATTATAACAAAGCCATCATCTCAAACCCAAATAACACAGGGGACAAAAACACCCAATCCTACACGAATTGTGGTGTTATCAACAATATTCTTAACGACTATAGCAGTGCAATTAAAAATTTCGACAAGGCGCTTCTTCTGAATCCAAATTATGGCGATGCTTATTCATACAGGGCCTTTTCCAAATTTCAGTTAGGTAATTTCAAAGATGCCATTGTGGATTACGACAAAGCGATAGCATTAACTGCAAATGAAAAGAACGCCGAAAATTACACAAACAAAGGCATTGCTGAAAACAATTTGAAAGATTACACCACAGCAGTTACAGATTTCGACAAGGCTTTAGCAATTGATGTAAATTACGCCAACGCTTATACCAACAGGGGCTGTTCAAAATTTTATTTGAAGGACTATCAGGGCGCTCTCGATGATTACAAAAAGGTCAATCAACTCAACCCAGGTGATGTCAATGCAATAAAAAATATTGAGATAACTAGTAAGCTTTTGGGTAATAAACCCCCAAGTCCACTTTATGTTACTTATTAAAACAAATCAGACCAAACTCTAAAAATGGCGAAACAAAAAGTCCAGAATAAAAAGCCTCTAAAGAACAAACCACAGCAAAAGCCACCTGTGAAAAAAGCTGAGAAGAGCGGCAATCAGCAATGGTTGTGGATTGCATTGGCGATTGTCTTCATTGCGACGATTGTCATTTATTTTAAAGCAACCGGCTATGGGTATGCATGGGATGACGACCCGTATATTATTCACAACACATGGATAAAGGCGTTGCATTGGGAGAATATCAAGCAGTTTTTCACAGGTTTCTTTATTGGAAATTATCAGCCGGTAACAATTCTGACTTATGCTATCGAACAGCACATTGCCAAAGATTCGTGGTTTCTGTTGCATCTTACCAACATCATTGTTCACCTGCTGAATGTGTATCTGGTTTTTGTTTTAATCAGGAAAATCTCACCAAAAAATGTTGCAGTAGCATTGATTACGGCCGCTTTTTTTGCTATTCACCCCATGCATGTAGAGTCTGTGGCATGGGTATCGGGCACCAAAGATGTCCTGTACACTTTCTTCTTCCTACTTTCATTGATCATGTATTTCAGCTATCGCAGTTCAGATGATCTCAAAAAATTAATCTATTCAGGAATCTTCTTCATCCTGTCCTGCATGAGCAAATCGGCAGCGGTTATACTTCCTCTGGTCATGCTGGCTCTCGATTATTACAGCAGCAGAAAGTTAAGCCTGAAAATGTTTCTTGAAAAAGTCCCTTTCTTTGCAATTTCTCTTGTTTTCGGGATCATCGCCATGATCTCACAAAAAGCTGTAATAGGAACCAATGCTCCTGATGTGTCATTCATTGACCGCATTTCCATAGTTTCTTTTTCATTCATCAGCTATTTGTTCAAGACAATTGTCCCTATTGATCAGTCGGCACTATATCCGTTTCCTGATGACACCGGAAGCGCACTTCCGCTGATCTATTATCTCTCGGTTTTGTTTGTTGTATTTATCCTGGTTGCTGTCTGGTTTTCGCGCAAATGGGGCAAGGATGTGATCTTCGGTTTTGCTTTCTTTGTTATCACCATCATTCTTGTTCTGCAGTTTGTCCCTGTCGGCTCTGCAACCATGGCTGACCGTTACACATATATTCCTTACATCGGTTTGTTTTTTATTATCGGGAAACTATTTGAATATCTGTCCGCTGAGACTAAATCCAATTTTAAAACACACAGAAACCTTATGGCTGTTATGATGATTGCAGGTTTTTTCGCATTTTCAACAGTCAGTTTTGCACGGGTAAAAGTTTGGCAAAATGACGACACTCTTTTTTCGGATGTGATCAATCAATATCCTGATTGCGGTCTTGCTTACTTTAACCGCGGCGCCTTCAACCTTAATTACATGGCTCAAAAACTTTATGCCAACGACAATGAAAAAAAGCTGATGTATGTTAAACGCTCGCTGAAAGACTTTGACGAGACCCTTGACATTGATTCTAATTATGTGGATGCTTATATAAATAGAGGCAGCGCCCGCATTATGACCAAAGATTTTGCAGGAGCAATTAAAGATTTCAGTAAAACCATTGAGTTAAATAAAAAAGAAGAGAACGCAGTGGCCTATATAAACAGAGGCATCGCAAGGAATGAACTCAAAGATTATAAAAACGCGATCAGTGATTTTGATATGGCAATTTCAATCAAAGCAGACTACGCTGATGCATACACCAACAGGGGTTGCTCGAAATTTTATCTGAATGATTTTAAAGGGGCGCTGGATGATTACAACAAAGTAATTGAATTAACGCCACAGGACCCAAATGCTATCAGAAACAGGGATGTTGTCAAGAGAATATTGGGAATTACGAAATAAGAAAAAAGTTTAAAATAAATTCAACAAAAACATTATTTCATCGAAGTACCAAAAAAGGTACGAACATACGAACTACGAACCTGATAGCGCTTCGTAATTCGTAAATTCGTAAACAATTCGTACTTCGATGAAATAATTTTGAAAGTTTTATTAAGAAAGAAAAAACATTAAGCCAACCAATCAAATAATGAGTCAAAAAGCCAACGCAAAAAAAACACCAAAACCCCAACTGAAAAAACCTGTTCCAAAAGTCAGAAAGAAAACTGAGATCAATTGGGTGTGGATTGCTCTGGGAGTCGTGCTACTCACAACCTTCATCATTTATTTCAGGGCTATCAGATTCGACATGCTTTTCTATTGGGATGACAATGGATATATCACCGACAACAAGAACATCACCGTTCTGAACCTTGCAAGCATTAAGTTGTTTTTTTCAGGTTTCTGCCTTGGCAACTATCATCCGCTGACAATGCTGTCGTGGGCCATTGATTACAAACTTGGTTCAGGTGGCGCATGGATTTTCCATTTCAATAATATCCTGCTGCATTTATTCAACACCTATTTGGTTTTTTTATTGATCCGCAAAATATCGCCCGACAATATCGTCGTTGCTCTCATCACCGCAGCCCTGTTTGCTGTCCATCCCATGCACGTCGAATCTGTAGCATGGCTTTCAGAACGCAAGGATGTATTGTATTCTTTTTTCTTTCTGCTTTCGCTGATCAAATATATGAGTTACCTGAAAACAGAACAAACGAAGCAATTGATCTACTCCGGCATTTTCTTTCTCCTGTCATGTCTCAGCAAATCTGCTGCTGTGGTGCTGCCACTGGTAATTCTGCTTTTGGATTATTATTATGGCAGGAAGATCAGCCTGAAAATGTTCATTGAAAAAGTTCTGTTCTTTGCAATTTCACTCATCTTTGGTATCGTGGCAGTCTTTTCACAGAAAAGCACCGGCGTTATGCAGGATTGGGCGCCATCCATGAACTTTGTTGAACACTTCTCGGTGGTAGCATTTTCTTTTATCACTTATCTTTTTCGCGTCTTCATCCCCATCAGCCAATCGGCAATCTACCCCTACCCTGCTGAAATTGGCAGTACACTTCCTATCATGTACTATCTTTCTTTTCCTATCATTGTTTTACTGCTGTTGTTTGTGTGGTATTCGCGCAAATGGGGAAAGGACGTGGTTTTCGGTTTCCTCTTTTTTATTGTTACCATCATCCTTGTTTTGCAATTGATCCCTGTGGGAGCTGCAACAATGGCCGACCGCTACACCTACATGCCTTACGTTGGAATATTTTTCATCATTGCAAAAATCTATGAAGGCATCGCAGCAAAAACAAGCGAAAAGATGAATTATCAAAAAATAGCACTGGCAGTGGTTGTCTTTGGCTTTTTCACCTTTGCAACCATCACCTTTGGTCGTGTGGGAGTCTGGAAAAACGATGGTACTCTTTTTTCGGATGTTATTGAAAAATATCCATTTTGCAGCATGGCTTACCTGAACAGGGGCAATTTCTATAAAAATTATTATGCGAAAAAAATCTATGCCGATGATGATGCCAAAAGCAAATCCTATTACAGCATGGCCATCAAAGATTTTGAAAGTTCACTCAAATGCGAGTTGATCGCCAAAAATAACTGGAGGGCTTATTTCAATCTTGGTCTCACCAAAGGCGATCTGGGCGACACTGCTGGCGCTGTAAAAGAATATGACAAAACACTGGAGCTTGCTCCTGACAATAAGTATGCATTGCTTTACCGTGGCGTTTACCTGCTGGATTATTATGCAAAACGGGTTTACGCCGGCGACAGCACAATGAAAAACAAATATGCCCGGCTTTCAATTAAAGATTTTGAAAATTCTTTAAAACTTTCATCAGCCGTTACCGACAAGGTTCAACTTTACAGCAATATTGGTATAGCCCGCATTGAATTGAATGATTATGCAGGTGCAATCAACGCTTATGATAGCCTGCTTCTCGTGGATTCGGAAAACATTGAAGCCTACAGAAAAAGAAGCGATGCAAAATATCAGTTAAAAAACTACCAGGGAGCGCTCGACGATTGCAACAAAATAATTGCCATCAACCCCACCGATGCTAGAGCAATCAAAAACAGGGATTATGTAAAGGGGGTAATTGAGAATTTGAAAATGAAATAAATTCCATGTCTCAAAACTATGATAGCGCGCGTTTCAAACACGTGCTTCAATAAAAATGATTTGAAAATATTTCTCATGCACTCGTCGGGAAACAGAGCGATAACTTAATGACGAGTTCGATCAGAGGATTCTACGAGGACTATAGTTCTTTTATGTCTTTGGACTTACATGTACAATTTTCAGGCTTGCTGACTATTTTTTTAAAACTTAAAAACGAATTATAGGGAGCATCATACACAAACATATTTACCAGAGAGGATGGAACTGATCCTCCGGGATCAGTATATATTTGATAAACTATTTGAACCAGGCCGCCTTTTAAGGGAGTAAAGGTTGCGGTTATTTTGGAGGATTCAACTCTTACGATTCCTTCTTTTTCGGGAAGATAATTTTTATCGCTTGTGATCTTAACGGTGATCACTTTCGTTGACGTATCCTGGGTTTGTACAACGTGTGAAATGATATCCCTGTCGCTCACAGGCCATGGCGCTGTAAAAACACAATAGGTGTAATAATTATACGTGCTGATTTTTTTCAACAATTTTGCCTGTGTGCAATTATACGACCAGGAGGTTTGTCCGGGCACATCATTAAATACCTTTGAAATTCCTGCAAGGGTTGATTTTATAGTCAGATCAACTTTAATTTCTTTGTAATCCGAACCGGCCACATCCCGCGTGTAAACTTTAATATCATTGCTGTCTTTTTGCAAAACCCAATCGCTGGCAGTAATTAAAACTGGAAATGCAATAATGATCCATAACGCCCGGGTGCCATGAATAGGACGTTGTAAACGGAATAAAGATTTTTTTAGCGCTGTAGAAATCTTATAAAAACTATGATGTTTGCTAACCTGGTTTTGCCACATGATTGTATTGATAAAATATCTGCATGCAAAGTTAGCATAAAGTCTATAATAAAATCATCAAAAACATTATTTCACAGAATGCGAACAAAAACACGAATCCGGAAACTTCGCGCACATTTCAGGTTAAAGATGGAAAACCGGGAATAAATTCCCGGAGTGACTATCCTCCCGAATGTCCTACACTTGGTTTGACGGCAATGCGAATTCATAAAATTTTCGGATTTGTTTAAAAAATTTTTCAAACGCATTCGCTGGGAGAAAGAGTTCGAACTTTTTGATGAAGTGATCAGGGATAAAATCAAGGATTGTTTTAAAAAATCTTTGCATAATTTCACTTTTAGTGAATATTTTTTTACTCTTTTTTTATTTTTCTTCACTTTTTATTATTTTATTTTTACATCTTTTTATTTTTTATTTATTTCAAGTTACTTTATTTTTACTTATTGTAAATTTTTATTAATCTCCTTTTATGATTTTTTAATTAAAAGTGATATTATTTAAACCTTGAATGTCTATTTCTTTACTTATTGTTTAATTTACATCGAAAAAAATGAACTTATCCCTGAGATAGTTTCTGGCGGATTAAGAATTTTGTAATAATTTTTTTGAATTAGGCATATAGTCAATACAAAAACAGTACCTTTGTGCGTTTTAAAAAATGAACTATGGAACTAAGATTTGAGAGCCTTACAATTTTTGAATTTCAAGAGAAATTTCCTGACGATGACGCATGCATGGAACACTTGACAAAATTAAAGTGGTCACTGGGATTTGTATGTTCCCAATGCGGACATACAAAGTACTGCAAAGGTAAACGGGAGTATGATGTGCAGTGCACAAGATGTAATTATATTGAGTCACCAACAAGCGGAACTCTTTTTCACAAAATGAAGTTTTCGATTCTTAAAGCGTTTTACATTATTTACTATATAAGCACAAACAAGAAGGGGGTATCCAGCACAGAACTTAGTCGAAAGTTAGGGCTTCGTCAAAAAACTTGTTGGTTATTCAAACAGAAAGTTATGAGGGCAATGAAGAGTAGTGGTAATTATAAAATTACGGAGGTAGCTGAAGTTGATGAATCAGTTATTGGAGGTCAAGAAGAAGGGGTAGTCGGTCGCCAGAATAACAAAAAAAAATTGGTCGTCTTTGCAATTGAAAAGAAATGTAAAGGTGTGAGCCGTGTTTATGGTAAAGTTATTGGACATAGCAGTGCAAAGGAATTGGGAGCCTTTATGAAATCAACTATATCGCTTGATGCTAAAATAAAGACAGATGAATGGACTGGGTACACTCCGCTAAAGAAAGACTTTGCGAATCTTAACCAAGTTCCTTCCGGAAAGAAAGGTAAAAGTTTTCCAGATTTACATAGGGTCATAATGGGATTTAAAGGCTGGCTTAGAGGAATGCATCATCGGGTTAAATATTTGCAAGCATACATAGACGAGTACACCTACCGTTATAATCGACATAAGATGAAAGGAAATATTTTCGATAACCTCTTGGAAAGGATGATGAAGGCAGAACCATGCCCCTATAAATTAATTATTATCTAAATGCCTAATTCAATAATTTTTTTGAATAAATAATAGTAAATTGAAAAATAATGGGGGAAAACACGAAAATCCATGAATAAAATTCAGAATTTTAAAATAAAATCGCAAGTATAGCCCGGAAATCTTTTCAATATCTTATATTTTCGCGAAAAGCGAATTGCTTTACTTTAAGTAAGTGAGAAAGAAAGATTGTGAGCAACAATTTTTGAGCGGTAATTTTTACCCCAATCTTAATTTTACCTGGTATGACCCCTCCATATCCTGGCTAACATTTTTGATAAAAACCTGGTTAAAACCTTTGGGAAGTTTCACACTTTTATCGGGCAGCACCTGAATAATGGAATTATCGCCAACGGCAGGCTGTTTTGACCCTTTGCTGATTTCGAGCACAGTTTCGCCAATATTTTTGAATTTGGTACCACCCGCAACTTTTGACAATGCAAACCCCTCGCCTTTGCCAACGACGCCCTTACTGTTCGTGTAACGAATATTTTTGTGAGCAGTAAATGCATTGATTTTTTTCACCAAATCCAGGTCAATCGGCACACCGGTTTTTACACCAAGTTTCACAAATCCGTGAGCATTATCCACGTTCTTCATGATTTGATGGCAAACCTGGGCTTTAGTCGCCAGCAATGGTTGCCTGATCTCAGCCTCATTTTTCGCCAACATTTCATTGATATCCTTCAACAATTTCACATCATTATTAAATCCATCCAAATCATAACCATTTGGCAATATTGATTGGTTTGAATTAACAGCTGTGTTAACCATTTGCATCAACCCTTCGCGTTTAGGCCCCATTTTCCGCCTGTGAGCTTTTTTAGGAAATTCAATATTTTTAGCAAAAGAAATTTTAGCGGAAGCGGCATCAATGTTATTCATAAAATCGGCTTTATCCTGCGCAGGCATAACATAATTGAGGTTATTTGAACTCATAAACTTTGGGATTTAAAAAATTTTTAATTAGAAAAATTCAGAAAACAAATGTTCACCAAAATTAAAAAAAAATTGAAACTTGAATTAAGAAAATCGGATTTTTGCAATTGCAAAAACAAAGGGAAATGAACAGGAACAAGGGAGAAAGCTACCAAAATAGCGCCTCCTCATAATGGAATGAACAAGAAACTTACATGGAAGGGCTGATCAATTTTCCGCCAATGATCCTGAGCATTTTTTTGATAGCAGCATCCCAAACCATTTTTGAATCCTGAAAATCTTCAGCCAACGCAAAGTCAGTTACAACAAGTGTGTTTTCGCTGTACACGGAGTCGGAATCAATCCTGAATTCGAAATAAGTATCAAAACTTTCATCAATCCATTTGAAGCGGATAAATTCATTTTCTTTTTTCGAATCAACAATAGCTTTTAGTTCGGTATCTTCCCAAAAAAAATGTAAAACACCATCAACGTTTTCAACTTTTTCGGCAAACCATTCTGCCAATCCCAGTTCAGTGCTGAGATAGTGATAGAGTAACTTTGGGGAGGCTATGAATATATATTCCAGAACATATTTTTGAGGTTCTTCTGTTTTCATCTAAGTATAAGGTAAAATTTAATAATTTCGCAAAAATTCTTTTTAAAAGAGTGTGCAAGATAAGAATATTTTTTGAATAATACAAATTAATTTTCAAATGGCTCTAATTCATTCCTTTGAATCAAGCGGCAACAAGCTATTCAGGTACCGCGGACAGATACCCGTAGCGTTGTTTGCAATGGCAATTCCTGTGATCTATTTTACTGATTACACTTACATCAGCAAAGATTTTGCGCTGGCGCTGATCATTGCTTCGGTGCTGATCACATTGCATGGATTTATCATCCGCGCCTATGCCATCGGGACCACTCCCAAAGGTACATCGGGCAGAAACAGGACTGAGCAGGTTGCCGAATCGCTCAATGTTTCGGGCATTTATTCCATCGTCAGGCATCCGCTCTACCTTGGCAACTACCTGATGTGGGCAGGCATTCTGGTATTCACTTTCAACATTTATTTTATCATCATCGCCTCCCTCCTCTTCTGGCTTTATTACGAGCGCATCATGTTTGCCGAAGAACGTTTTCTTGAAAAAAAGTTTGGTAATGAATATCTCGACTGGTCAAAGAAAGTGCCGGCTTTTCTGCCTGCATTCGGCAAGTTCAAAAAAGCCACAGTGCCTTTTTCCTTCAAGACCATCCTTCGCCGCGAGTATTCAGGTGTTGTGGCAACAGCGCTCAGCTTCGCATTTATTGACCTGCTCAGGATATACTTTATTACCGGCAGGTTTGAATGGAACAGGCTTTCGGTTTATGTTCTTGGCGCAACCATTATCATTGCATTAATTCTTCGCACACTTAAACACAACGATCTTCTGAACGAGGAAGGGAGATCTTAATCCTGACAAATTTTGAAATTAGGTAAATTTAAAATCTACATTTTTGCGTTTTTCTCCATGCTATTCTGGGGATGCTCTTTTGTTTGGGTAAAGATCGTATACGCGCATCATTACAAACCCATCATGACAATTTTTCTGAGACTTGTAATTTCTTCCATCATACTTTATGTTGCCATAAAAATTATGAAGAGAGAGCAAAAGATTGAAAAGAAAGACTACGGAAAATTCCTGCTGTTGGCGCTGTTTCAGCCTTTCTTTTATTTTCTGGGAGAAAGTTTCGGACTGACGTATATTTCTTCAACCATTGCGGCAGTGATCATTTCCTTTATTCCCGTGTTGACTCCAATATTTGCATGGATGTTTATCAGAGAAAAAATAACTATTCTGAACCTGATTGGCATCATCGTGTCTTTCGGTGGCATACTACTGATCTTTTTCCATAAGGACTTAACGTTCGATGCATCTCCGCTTGGAGTATTCCTTGAATTCTGTGCTGTGGCATCAGCCATTGCTTATTCAATAGTTGTAAAAAAACTGGTGTTTAAATATTCAAGTCTGACTATCATTAAAACACAAAACATTCTAGGCGCTATTTATTTCCTGCCTTTGTTTTTAATTTTCGATTTCAAAGATTTTATTTCAATAACGCCAGATAGCAGTCTGATCTATGCCATGCTGATGCTATCGGTGTTTGCATCATCGGGCGCTTACCTTCTATACATACCCGTTATAAAAGAGTTGGGAATAAACAGAGCAAACATTTTCACCAACCTGATACCGGTAATGACGGCAGTACTATCATATTTTATACTAACCGAAACTTTCGATCTCGCCAAGATAGTAGGGATGATTATTGTTATTCTCGGAATTTCAATTTCTCAAATTTACAAGCAGTTCAACAAAATGTTTTATTAAAATCAAGCAGCATGAAAATAATAGTTTTAGGAGCAGGCCTCGTTGGAGGGCCAATGACAACAGATCTTGCAAAAGACAAGAACTTCGAAGTTACCGTTGCCGATATCAACCAGGAATCACTGGACAGGCTTACAAACCCTGCAATACGCAAGATACGTAAAGATCTTTCCGTTCGTGAAAATGTTACAGACCTTGTGAAGGATCAGGATATGGTGGTGAATGCAGTGCCGGGGTTCATGGGTTTCCGGACATTGAAAACCATCATTGAAGCCGGTAAAAATGCCGTGGATATTGCTTTCTTTCCTGAAGATCCTTTCCTTCTTGATGATCTTGCAAAAGAAAAGGGAGTAATAGCCGTTATGGATTTTGGTGTTGCCCCGGGAATGAGCAATGTGCTTATTGGCTATGCCGATCATCTGCTTGATGAAACTCTGAATGCAACCATTTACGTTGGTGGTCTGCCGAAAGTGCGTGAGTGGCCTTATGAATACAAAGCGGTATTCTCTCCTGTTGATGTAATTGAAGAATACACGCGGCCTGCAAGGTATGTTGAGAACGGGCATCTTGTGATACGCGAAGCATTGTCCGATCCGGAATTCCATTTGTTTCCGGGAATAGGCACTCTGCAATCATTCAACAGTGATGGCCTCCGTTCGCTGGTTGACACTATCAAATGCCCGAACATGAAAGAGAAAACCCTGCGTTATCCGGGGCATATTGACATCATGGCAATACTGCGCGAGACAGGATTCTTCAGCAAAGAGGAAATTGAAATCAATGGAACAAAGATCGCTCCACTTGATTTCACAGCAAAATTGCTATTCCCAAAATGGAAACTCAAAAAGGGTGAAGAAGATATTACAGTGATGCGTGTCACCATTGAAGGCAAAAAAGACAACAAACTATTGCGCTACAATTATGATCTTTTTGATCAGTTTGACACCGTTACAGAAACTCATTCAATGGCACGGACAACTGGTTACACAGCCACAGTGGGAGCAAGAATGATCGCAGAAGAATTGTACAACAGGAAAGGAATTTCAGTTCCTGAGTTTATTGGCAAAAAACCGGAGTGTGTGCAATATCTTTTAAAAGGACTTGCTGAAAGAGGAGTTATCTATAAAGAAACCATCACAACCCTGGAATAGATCAGAGGTCTGTTTTCATTTTGTTTAAGACCATAAAATTTTCAACGTGACAATGTCATTGATCAATGTTGAAAGTTAAAGAGAATCCTCTATTGGAACAACCAAGAGAATAAACTGAAATTGCTGATATCATTAAAAAAAACATTACGGTTCAACCGCAATGAACTTTCCGGCTCCTTTGGAGATATCGGAACTGATCTGCCATTGATAGTGGGGATGGTTGTGGCATGTAAACTAGACCCTGCAAGCAGTTTTTTGATGTTTGGCATATTGCAGATCATGACAGGAATTGCTTACGGAATCCCTATGCCCGTGCAACCATTGAAAGCAATGGCTGTGTTGATGATCTCTCAAAAGTTGTCAGGAAACATGCTTTATGGTGCTGGCCTGTCCATTGGCATAATCATGCTCATACTGACAGTGACAAATGTTTTGCAATTTATTGTGAAATATGTTCCCAAAAGTGTGGTCAGAGGGATACAATTCGGGCTTGGTTTGAGCCTCGCAAGCCTTGCATTGAAAGACTACATTCCTTCATCAGGTGCTGTTGGATATTTGCTGGCAGGCATTGGATTTATTCTGACAATAATATTAATTGGAAACAAAAAATTCCCACCTGCAATATTCGTTGTCCTGATCGGAATTATATACGCAGGTTTTTTCTCAGTTGACTTTCTGAAACTCTTTGAAAATTTCGGTATAAGATTGCCAAAGTTCCACATTCCTCAACAGGCGGATATGATTGATGGATTTCTTTTGTTGGTCATTCCTCAGATAGCACTGTCAATTTCCAATTCCATCATCGCCACAAAACGCACTGTGCAGGATCTTTTTCCTGAAAGGTCAATAAGTATAAATAAAATCGGGTGGACTTATTCAATCATGAACCTGATCAACCCTTTTTTCAGTGGTATACCAACATGTCATGGAGCCGGAGGAATTGCAGGGCATTATAGTTTCGGAGGACGCACAGGAGGTTCAGTTGTTATTTACGGATCACTTTTTGTTATTATCGGGTTGTTTTTTTCAAGCGGGTTCAGTGAGTTTGTAAAGTTTTTTCCTTTGCCCATACTTGGCATTATCCTGCTTTTTGAAGCGCTGGCATTGATGTCGTTCATAAAAGATATTACACAATCAAAAAAATGCCTATTCGTTTCTTTGGTTGTTGCCCTGATTTCCTTTTGTATTCCTTACGGGTATGCAATTGGTCTGGTAGCCGGAATATTGCTCGATTACCTGATAAAGAAGGATAAGATCATGAATCACTTTTAAAAAAGGTCAGTCATTCAGATGCAGATAATCCTCGAACAGTATCTGCAGATAAGCTTTTCCCTGTGACAACAATTTATCATCATCAGCGGCTGACTGTTTATTCTTGCGAAATACAACCTGTCCCATGTCCTGATCATAAACCAGCGTTTGTTCAGCAGTGACAATTCCAAAACCATTGTCGAAAGTATAATAGCCAAATTCCGGAGAAAATTTATTGAAGAGATTTTTGCTTCTTTGAAACTGTTTATATGGGATCCCGAGTTGCGAAAGAATCATTGCAGGCAGGTCAATCTGCGAACCATATTTAGAAATTACAGTCCCTCTGTATTCCGGCTTGATAACATTACCATAAAACACGAGAGGGATATGATGCCGTTCAGCCTCATTGGCGCCTCTTTCCATTGGAAAACTGTGGGCATGATCCGACACAAGTACAAACAAAGTGTTGTTGTACCACGATTTTAATTTGACTTTATTGAAATATTCCGAAAGGCAATGATCAGTATAGTGAGCAGTATTTTTATAATTATCTGAAGCTTTATTTTCCTTGAATACCTTTTTGACATCGGCATCAAAAGGCTCGTGATTTGTGGCTGTCATGATCAGATCAAAGAATGGCTGCTTATCCTTTTCCGCTTCTTTCAAATGGCATGCAAACAGTTCTTCATCATAAGCCCCCCAGTCGGTTGATCTTTTCCAGTTATAATTGTCCTTGTCGAGGATGTGTGTGAATCCTGAAACTTTCGCAAAAGCGTCCATGTTGGCAAATTCAAGATTACCGGAATAGTAATAATTTTCTGAATAGCCACTGTCACCAAGAATACGTCCAAGATTTGGAAGATGTTCAAATTTATTGATATTCCTCATGATTGAAGTCTGCGGCTGTGCAGGGAAAGAACTCAACACCGAAATAATTCCCTGTTCTGTGCGAAAACCGTTTGCATAAAAATTATTGAACAGCAATCCTTTTTTTGACAGGCTATCAAGTGCAGGCATGATCTCTTCAGTGCCTCCAAGCGAAAGCAGGTTCTCAGCGCTCACACTTTCCATCAAAATCAACACAATGTTTGGCCGCGAAGTTGTCAGGATCATTTCCGTGGAGTCACTTTTCGCAGCGTTCATTTTTCGAACAATATCCTGAGCTGTATCTGTAGAGTAATAAGCGTATGGATTTTTCTTTGATTCAGGGTTCACAATAATTTCCATAAAATTCCAAAACCCATTCAATGCTGAATTATTCAGTACGGCATGGGTGGAAAAATACACATTTCTTTTACTCATTGCATATTTCTGAAATCCACCACGCATGGACGATACCAGTAAAAGCAATAAGACGAAAGTAAAAATTGAAATATGGATTGTTTTGATCTTGCCAAAAAATCCGGGTCTGAATACTCTCTTATAAACAAAGATTGAAAGAATCCCTTCAGCAATAAATATTCCTGTAAAAAGCCAGTAAGGAACAGCCGCTGCAGCCATAAAGGCTTCTTTGGGATAAACGACATACGACATCGCTTTCCTGTTGATCTTAGTTCCCCAAATTGAATACAGACCGGTATCACAAATCGCGATGAGCAAGCATGCAAGTATCAGAAAAATATTGATCACATGGATGGATTTGATAATACCTCCGTTCCTTGTAATGAATAAGGAAATGATCAGCAATACCAATGGCAGTACCATCAGGTAAGCGCTAGCAGACAAGTCCATTCTTAGCCCATAAAAATATGAAAGCATGATCTGACCGAAGCCAATATTTTTCAATTCTGAACTATTATAGATCAGAAATACTGTGTGCTGTAGTGCAAACAAAACCAGCCAGAATAATAAAAGTTTAAGAACGAGAATGATTATTTTTTTCAATTTGAGTAATGTTTAATTAGGTACTTTATTCCCTGTTAATATTTTATTCTGTTGAAGCTTGCTATATATAAAAATACCAAAAGCGATCAACATCAGATTTGCCAATCCAAGCATTCCATTGGCCGTAAACCAGTTTGAACAAACCTTGCCTATAACCTCACGAATATTTATTCCATAAAGAACCAGGCAAACAACACCTGTCAGTTTGATAAAGATATTCTCCCTGTGTCTGAAAAAGCCTGTTACAATAAATGCAATCAATGGAACTGATAAAAGGAAGTGCTCAGAATCGGTGACCGTAATATTGGGGACGATTGCGAGCATGACAATAAATTCGAAAATGAAATTATTTTTCTTCAAGTCGGGCAGCGATCCTGCTTGATTTTCCTTCTTTAAGTGCAGTATGATCATGCAGAGAAATGCAATTGCTACAACAAACAAAACAATAAATCCAAACAACTTGTCATGATCAACAGCATTGGGAAATATGTATTGAACAAACGAACGATAGATCCATGAGTAAATAGTATCCTGCCCGCTTATCAGCGAATTATTGTGAAGCAGCATCGTTGCCATCCATGATCTTTGTAGAAAAATATTGTTTGAAATACCGGTAAACAGAGCAGGGAGCAATGTTCCTGCAGCAAGTCCCGCAAATATTGTGGCAGATGTTCTGAATTTCTTACGGATTAAAAGCAATGGTATAAAAACGAGAAAGTGCGGTTTGATGAGAATCCCCAACGTTATCAGTAATCCGGCATTTATTTCTTTTCCCGAAAGAAGTGCCCGCAGTGCCATTAAGAAAATGAAAAGTAAAATGATATTGATATTGCCAAGATGCAATTCAGTGTATACATTGGGAAGCAATGGCAGGAAAGTCAGGAAGAGCATTAAATTGTAACTTCGCCTCTCATCATTTTCGAAAAAATATTTATTGCTAAGTCTGACTGAGATAATAATGCCGGTAATGATGCAAAGTGACAAAAGTAGAAAATGAATGATCTTGGCAACAATAAAAGGAAGAATAGCAAAAGGCGTAAAAACGATCAATGCAAAAGGAGAGTATTTGTAAAGGCCGGACGAAAGGCCATAAGGTATTCCATAGACCTGTCCTCCATTGATAAATGAATTGGCTGCAGAATAATAAACTTCATAATCGTGCAACCAAAACCGATTGTTGATGTTTTGAATAATGAAAAAGGCAATAAAGAAAACAGAGACAACAAGTATGAACCATCCATATTTACTGAATATTCCCTGATTTTTATCCCCCTGTTGTAATTTCATTTTTATTGAACGAACTGCAAATTTATCAGAAAAAAGGAAGCCTGCAATACATACGGAATTTAAAAAAAGTTAAACAGCATAAAACCGTTGCTTTATTTCAAATGATTTTTCTATGTATTTTTGACATTCATCAAAAGAATACATTTTGGCAAAGGCATGAAATAAAATCCCACAAATACAAAATACAAAATCCAAATCAACAATGAAAACCCAAAACATTTTCCAAACAGAAAAAAGCTTTTCTGTCAGCGAACCAGAGATCGTTGAAAAATTGCACGAAGCAATGAGCGCCAACATCAATGATCTGACAATAGAACGTATTATTTCAGCCGGACAGGTCAGCCCTGAAAATTTCTGGTATGATCAGCAAACAAACGAATGGGTGGTCCTCTTGCAGGGCAATGCTCTTATTGAATTTGATAATGCCGGAATCACAGAACTTGAAGCAGGCAATTATTTATTTATACCGGCTCATCGCAGACATCGTATAATTTTCACATCCTCTGCCCCACCCTGTGTATGGTTGGCTGTGCATTACAAATAGTTCATGCAGGGGTTTTATTGCAACCGAAGAAAAACCGCAATATTTTTCTGACATGCTATGTTGTCAACCAAAGTCTGTATGAAAAACATCAGAAAGTTATTACGTTTCACGAATTTTAATACATTTCGTCTAAAATTACCAATCTTCTATTGATACAACAAAAAATTCACAAAAAATGTTGTGTTGGCCCTGATAATTCTATAATTTTGTAAAACTATTTTTCAGTATTAATCAGACCCCAAATTTATGAGAACAATTAAGTTTGTTACACTTATTATTATTTTCTCGTTTCTTTTTAATCATTTTGCTGTTGCTGGTGATACCATTTCATTGAAGGATGCTTTGAAAAAAGGGCTTGTTCAATTGGTCATTCATGGAACCAAGCCATCATCCAAAGCAATGCTAAGCCACAATTATTATGGAGAATGTCTTGAAGTGGAATTAAAAAACCTCACCGACAGCACGCTCAACCTGAAACTTGAAACTGGCCAAACACTCGCCTGCGACGAGGATCCTGTACAGAATCTGATCATCACAAAGCAACTGAATTTCACACTCAAGGGAAATAAATCTTTAAAACATAAGGCCTACGCCATGTGCATTCAGGAGCACAAGTCTTCACCAAGTGAGCATACTACATACCATTTTGGAGATATGTCAAAAGGAAATCTGAATAAATTTTCCAAGGTCATTGAAAAATATAATTACCAGGACTATGCCGGACAGCAAGCCATGTGGGCATTTACAGACAATAATGATACCACTGCAGTTGTCTCGGATGATCAGAAAGAGACAAGACTTCTCAGGCGGTATATTGCAAAGCTAAAATTCGGGTCTGCCATTGATGTTGTTGATCCCACAGGTTTCATGGGCGAGCCAAAAATTGAAAGAACTGAATTTACAATCACCGGCAAGATGATCTGGGCAATGGAAAAAGGCGGGAGAGCATCACTCGAAATTTATGATGAAGACAGTAAGTTAATCACTACCCTTTTTACAAAACGGCATTTTCGCCAGGGAGAACAAACCCAAAATTTCACTTATACCAGCGAAAAACTCAAAAAAGGAAAAACCTACACTGCCAAACTTAAAGTTAAAGGAGCTACAAAAGAATCAGTGATCTGTACGGCGGAGTAGGCATTGGTCAATAGTTATTAATCGTCATTGATAGTAAATAGGCTGCCAATCTGACGGGGCGACTTCCTCCAGTCACTCATTAAACATTTTCATTTAGTATCGTGTGTAAATCCCATATTCATATTACTTATTGCAAATTAATAAGATAATAAGGTTGGGTTCTCTGGCACATTGTAATGTTACTGAGGTAATAAGGTCTTTATTTCCATCCCTCAGTTGGCGCGCGTTTCCCAACGCGTGCCCTCAATTAATCAACCCCAATTTCATCAATAACCTTTCTGAAAAAACCTTATTTCCTCTGGTTCTTCAATTCCGCAGGATACTTTCTATCCAACGGGGCAAACCTTAGTAGAAAGGATAACCCCCACCACCAAAACCTTTATTACTTTTCGGAGTAAACTCAATTTTTAATCAAAAATCTTACAAATCCCTCCATCTTCACAAGCTTAATGCCAACCCCCTTCAAAATATCTAATATCGCTTTATTTGTTAAAATCCCTGCAATTGATTGTTGAATAATTCAATGCATTTGTTAATTTCATTGAAAGAGACATTATCCTCACGGAGATAGATATTACCGTAAGGGAAATAGACATTTCCGTAAGGGAAATAGATATTACCGTAAGGGAAATAGATATTTCCGTAAGGGAAATAGATATTACCGTAAGGGAAATAGATATTACCGTAAGGGAAATAGACATTTCCGTAAGGGAAATAGACATTACCGTAAGGGAAATAGACATTTCCGTAAGGGAAATAGATATTACCGTAAGGGAAATAGACATTTCCGTAAGGGAAATAGATATTACCGTAAGGGAAATAGACATTTCAGTAAGGAAATGGTTTCTTTCCTTTGGCAACCTGATTATTCAACAGGAGAAATGAAAAATGTAATTTGTATGTGGGCTATTACGTTATTGAAGGAAATGATCCCGACAACTTTTCTTGTCTGTGAACTCCTTTATACAATTTAATAGATCCATTGCTTTATTATTTTTGCAAAGATCTATTTGCAAAACGCATTGTCCATGCGTTCTGGTACAATTGCGGATATTGAAATTCACCAATCACCAATTGATTTAATCCACAACTATTTCTCTCCTACCCTGAATTGTTTTAACCCATTTGGGTATTGCATCAAACAGGACAGTAAAAACACAGAAAATAATAACAAGGGTGAGTATAAGGTTAATTGCTCCCTGCACCTGTGCGCCTTCTGAAAATATTTGCGGCCAATAGATCACAACGATATTCTCGATCCCTGCAGTTAGTGTTGTAACACCCACAAAGATCATGGGAATGATGGTAACCCATGCATATTTTGCACGTCCCCTGTTAATGATATAACTTGTACCGATGGCAAGCGCAATCGTTGCCAGCAGTTGATTGGCGGCTCCGAACATCGGCCATATTGTGGAAACACTGCCTGAATAAATAAAGTAAGCCCATGCAAAAACGATAAGTCCGCTGGCAATAAGATTTCCCGGAAGCCAATTGGTCCGTGCAAAAGGTTTGTAAATTTTCCCCAAAGTTTCCTGCAATACAAAACGCCCTATTCTTGTACCTGCATCAATGGTTGTGAGAATAAATAATGCCTCAAACATAATGGCAAAATGATACCAGTATGACATAAGACTTTTCAGTCCGCCTATTGATGAAAATATCTGTGCCATTCCCACTGCAAGCGATACAGCGCCACCAGTTCTTCCAACGATTTTCTCACCCACTTCTTTTGACAGCTCCTGTATATTGGAATCATGAAATCCCATGGCATGAAGAGTTGGCATTACCGCATGCAACTTATCAGGTGCAACATTGATCAGAAAATAATCCATTGGAAAAAGACTTGCAGCAGCAATAAGAGCCAGAATACTGACAACCCCTTCGGCAAGCATGGAACCAACAGCAATGGGCTTGATATGCTTTTCACTCATGATCATTTTTGGCGTAGTGCCGGAACTTACAAGGGAATGAAATCCGGAAATAGCGCCGCAGGCAATGGTGATGAAAAGATAAGGAAACAGAGTACCCGGAATGATAGGTCCGCCTCCATGATCAAATGTTGTGAATGCAGGCATTTTCAGATCAGGAGCAACAATGATCACACCCACGGCAAGCAAGGCAACAACAGCTAATTTCATAATAGAGCTTAAATATCCACGGGGAGCCAACAATAACCAAACGGGTAAAACAGAAGCAAGCAAACCATAAACAGCAAGCAGTATAGTGAGAGATTTCTTGTCGAAACTAAACCATGTAGCAAAGGGCGAATCGGGAATATACCGGCCATAGATAACAGCAAGAGACAAAAGCACTACACCGAAGACTGTCGCTTCAACGGTTTTCCCTTTGCGGATACGGAATATCCAAACACCCATAATGAGGGAGATCGGAATGGTTGAAAAAATGGCAAAAGTTCCCCACGAACTTTCAGCAAGTGCATTTACAACCACAAGTCCAAGTCCTGCCATGGCAATAACCAGAATGATAATAATAGCAAGCGATGTTGTTCCACCACTCACATTGCTGATCTCTTTACGCGCTATTTCAGCCAGCGATTTCCCATCATGCCGGACGGAGGCAGTCAGAATTACCACATCATGAACAGAGCCAGCCAAAACAGCGCCAACGATCATCCATAGAAAACCCGGAAAATAACCGAACTGCACTGCAAGAACAGGTCCGACAAGAGGGCCGGCGCCGGCAATAGCAGCAAAATGTGATCCGAATAAAATCCATTTGTTTGTTGGTTGATAATTTTGTCCATCGTACAATCGGCCGGAAGGTGTTGCTCTGCCTTCATTAATTGTAAGAACTTTTGCAGTGATAAAACTAAAATAAAAACGGTAAGCAAGCGCAAATACTGCCAAAGCGCCAATCACCAAAGGCATTGCATTCATTAATCCTCCTTTGTCAACCTGAAATTTGAGACTGGCAAAGTTAAAATGAATTCATTTATTAAAAAAGAAAATAAAGAAAAAAATATTGGAAAAAAGAATAACGAATTGCGCTTTCATAATCCTGATCAGAAATCAGGGATAAACCTATTGGGGGTATTTGGTGGATATACTAAAGAACAGAAAGAGTCTGATGAATTTTTAAAACCTGCGGGATCACCGGTTCTTTGTTGTCATTAACGATCAGAAAGTCGGATTGACGGGCTTTCGCTTCATCAGTCATTTGATTTTTGATCCTCTTTGTGATGTCTTCCTCTGCAACATGATCACGTTTCAACACCCTTTGAATCCGGATGTTTTCAGGCGCTGTCACAACAATAATTTTATCAAACAATTTTGAAAAACCTGTTTCAAATAATATTGCAGACTCCATTACGACGTATGAAGATCGTCCCTGATCAGTGATCCATGCTTCAAAGTCCTTCAATACTGCGGGGTGTATGACATTGTTTAAATCAGATAGTTTTTCGCTGTTATTAAAAACAATCCGGGCAATTTTCTTCTTGTCAGGTTTGCCATAAGCATCAATAATTTCATTTCCGAAAAGTTTCTTCAATTCTGAAATGATCTCAGGTTTATCAAGAATATATTTTGCCCTGTCATCAGAGTGATAAACCGGAATATTTAGTGTTTCAAATATCTTTGACACCAATGATTTCCCGCTACCGATATTTCCGCTTAAACCAACTTTGAGCATCACTTCAGAAGAATGTATTCAATTTTTTCAGGTTCAATTTTTCTGATACTGACGTAAGCAGGAAATTTGGTGATTTCCACTTTCAGTTTTTTTGACTTTTCAGCCAAAGCTTTCGACAGGTCAGCAACAGCCGAGAACATGACAGGTTTAACATCCTTAAAATTCTTCAGCGAAACCACATAAGTCACGCGTGTTTTTTCAGGGAAAGTCCTTACGATATTATTGTTCGGATTGTTAATAATATTGATAGTAAGATCAACCGAAGCTTCAGTATATTTTTCAACCGGAACACTCACTTTCGCCTGAGACGGAGTGATAATGAGTTTTTCTTTTTTATATTTCTCCGCAAAATCGAGTGAAAGATACTGATTGGCGTCTATATTCGTCAGACTTCTGTAAACTGTTTCAACAAATTTCAGCGTATCAATAATATTTTTCGTGCCGCAAACTATGACGCTGTCCGGCTGACACCTGATGGAATCTGCCAATTCATACTGTTGGGCAAAACTCATGTTTAGCCTTAATTTTACAGGCACTTTTTTGGTGTACTTCTTCTCTAAAACAAAATGGAGAGTATCAGGTTCTATCGCTACAATATCGGAACTATAATGGATTTGGCTGCCTATAACCTGATAAAGCGCTGAAGTCACAATATAATATTCCCTGTTTGAATTTTTAATTTTTTTCAGGAAAGAACCAAGGCTGATATTGATGCTATAAGGTTTGCTGAAAAGCATATTCGACAACAACCTGAAACCTTTGGTTTTTAGTTGCAGGGTCAAAACAGAATCCGCATTATTGATGATCACTTTATCACCGGGAATATTGGTATAGACCACAGGAAACATCAGCGATTCAGTGTAATCTTTGGAAAGCTTGATGATGATCCAGAAAAGCGAAGAAAGGATGCAACAAATAAAAAAGATATAAAGCTTTTTGCGCAAACCAAAACGCCTGTTTACTTCTTTGGTATCTGTATTATCTGGCTGCTCCATTTCATTAATTTTACAAACGGAATAAATTTTCGCCTGCTAATCCGGGCACGGTACATAAAGGAAAAGGCAGCGCATTTACGAAAACACCTGATCCCTTTACACCAAAGACCCAATAACTGTTTTCTGATTGAAGTAATTTATAAGAAGACAACAAAAAACAGAAAGAAATTATTTTTCTCCAAGAGGTTGAAGCTCGGTGCTTGATGCAACAGCGCTTTTCTCAATCTTGAGTTTTCCTAATCCTTCTGTTTCTATGATAAAAGTTGTTTCCTGCACTTCGATGATCTTCCCATGAATACCGCCAATGGTTAATATCTTATCACCTTTTTTCAGAGCTTCTCTGAATTTCTTGGCTTCTTTGGTTTTTTTAACCTGTGGCCTTATCATGAAAAAATAAAATACAACGACTATCAGTATCAGTGGCAGAAAAGTCATCAAAGGATTGGATTGTCCTGCTGCACCAGCACCACCAGCGCCACCAGACATTAAAATTACGTTAAGTAAATTGTTCATATTGAAATTATTTGTGTGTTAGTTTTCTTATTTATCTTCATCCCCGCCTTCAAGTACTTTGACCTGTGCTTTTATTACGAGTACTTTTGTATTGGGTTGAGTATTGGCTGTAATGGTAACATTCTTGCTCACGAATCCTTTTTTCCCTTCTGAATTAAAAGAAACATTAATAACGCCACTGCCATTTGGCGGAATCGGAGTTTTAGGATAATCAGCAATGGTACAACCGCAGCTTCCGCGGGCATCTGAGATGACCAAATCAGATTTACCTACATTCTTAAATTTAAAACCATACGAAACTTTTTCACCCTCATCAATTCTTTTAAAATCATGAATCTCTTCATCAAACTTGAACTTCGGAAGATTTGTTGTGTCAGTGTCGCCATTCGCTGTATTTGGATTTTTTACAATATCCGTCGAAAGTGGTTTCCCTGAATTTTGATTCGAGCTGTTATTGCAGGAAGTTAACAGCATGCCTGCAAGGGCAACGATACCAAAGAAAAATAAAGTGCGTTTCATTCGTAATCGGTTTTAAAATTTGCGTGCAAAGATAGTAAAATTGAAATGATTTTATTGCATAAGTCCCCTGCCGGTTTTTTTTACGAGCCCTTGTGTACGGAAATCTACAAGAAGTTTGTCCAATATTCCATTTATAAACATGCTGCTTTTAGGTGTGCTGTACATTTTTGCGATCTCGATATATTCGTTCATTGTAACCTTCACAGGGATCGAAGGAAATTCAGTCAATTCGCAAATGGCCATCTTAAGTAAGATAATGTCCATCACTGCTATTCTCTCAACTTCCCAATTCCTGGTTTTTTCTGAAATTATTTTCTCGAATTTATCAGCAGACATCAGAGTTTTCCTGAAAAGATTGATCGTAAATTCCCTGTCTTCATCATCAAGTGAAAGCTCCATTTCAGAGAAAACATCACCGGTTTCCTCTTTTTTACAAGACCAGATAACTTTACTCAGAATAAAATTTACAGTGTCAATATCATCAACCCAGAAAATGCTTTTGCTTTCATAATATTGTAACAGCGGAGCGAAGTCCTCCAGCCCTTTTTTAATAAGGTTTACAATGATTTCTTTATCCTTTTCAAAATCATTGTTGTCAGCCGACATATATTTCTTGTAAACAGGGCGGCTCTTAAAACTCTTCAGCATCCTGCGAACAATTTCATTCTCGGCTACCCATGAAATACTTCTTTTTTTATAAAGCTCATTGAGTGTTTTATTCTCTGATATTGCAGTTAAAATGCAGTTATCAATAAATCTTGTCGGATAACTTTCTTCTTCAGGAAGGTGTTTCAGCTTAGCATCTTCATATTGACGACGTGCCGCTTCCTGGACTTCTGTTATAAAGGAAAGTTGATAAAGAAAGAGTTCATAATAACGATCAATACTAAGCAGTAATTCTTTTTCTCCGGCACTTATACCATCAAACCCTGCATGTGAGTGGCCATACAATATTTGCATGACTTTTATTCTAAGATGCCTTCTGCTTAACATATGTTATGAACGATTTATTTGCACCGGCAAAAGTAACTATTTTATTAAATGCCGAAGATTTTTTTATTGGTCAAATTGCAAAATGCATAAAAGACTACATGGAAATTAATCACAGGTGATTTTTTTTTCAAATATACGCCATATTCGCCTACCCAATAATGGCAAGCTTCTCATGACTCTAATTACAGGGGTGGACGATTCATTTTAATTTTTTTTTATTTTTATTCCCAAATAATTAAAACCCCAAAAAACATGAAAAAACTTGCAGCAACGTTTATCTTTTTATTTATAGCAATGGTATTACTTAATTCATGCGCTCCAACAAAACAGGATGCAATGAATTATAACGATAAAATTATCAAGGAACAAAAGAAAATTGTTCAGTGCGAAAAAGAGTTCATTAATGCTGTTAAGGAAAACCTTGTTAAAGGAGCAACACTCGAAAATATTCTTAAAGAACTTTCAACACAGGTGGATGAATCGAAAAAAATAATTGATGGACTGGAAAAATTCGATAAAAAAACTGATTTCAAAGATGCGGCGTTAAAATTTATTGCTGCATACAGAGATGCTGTTGATAACGAATATAAAGCTTGGTTGAAAAACCTCAAAATACCCGATGAACTCGTTACAGATGAAGTAATTTACCAGGAAGATGAACTGGTACACGCCATTAACAGAAAGTTAGATAAAGCAAACAATGAATTCCTTGATGCTCAAAAAGAATTTGCAGCAAAATATAAATTCAAATTAACTGAGAAATAAAACAGGAAAAGTTTAAAACTATTCTGCTATTATCTTAGCATGCAAAAATTCTCTGTTCATCTTTGCAATAGCAGTTACCTTTATTCCCTTCGGACATTCTGCCTCGCACGCGTAGGTGTTTGAACAACTGCCAAACCCTAATTCATCCATCTTGGCAACCATGCTCTTTACGCGATCTGCAGCTTCTATCTTGCCTTGAGGTAGTAATGCAAATTGATTAATTTTTGCTGACACAAATAACATCGCTGAAGAGTTTTTGCAGGCTGCTACACAGGCACCACATCCTATACAGGCTGCCATGTCAAATGCTTTGTCCGATTTGTGCTTGCATACAGGCATACTGTTAGCTTCAGGCGCTGAACCTGTATCTGCCGAAATAAAACCGCCGGCTGTTAATATCTTGTCAAATGCACTGCGATCAACAATTAAATCTTTTATTACTGGAAAAACTCGCGACCTGAAAGGTTCTATGGTTATTGTTTGTCCATCTTTAAAAAATCTCATGCGCAGCTCACAGGTTGTTGTTTTCTCTCCTGGCCCATGCGGTTGCCCATTGATAAACATACTGCAACAACCACAAATACCCTCTCTGCAGTCATGTTCAAATGATACAGGTTCGCCACCTTCCAGAATTAATTTTTGATTCAGAAAATCCATCATCTCTAAAAATGCCATTTCAGGTGATACATTCTCTAAATAATATTTTTCAAATCTGCCTTTTGTTTGGGCATTTTTCTGACGCCAGATTTTAAGTTTTATATTCATTGTGTTTATTTTTTTACAGTTTTAAATATTTTTTGCTTATATATTGATTCTTCTTGGTTAGATTATTCTTTTAATCATAATTTGAAAACTTATTAAAATCGAAGTATAACTAAGCAGTATTATAGTTTGGATCAGAATGTTCAACTTCAAGGCTTTCGAAGTCTTGAAAATCAAGGAGTTTACTAAAGTAAACGACTGTTTTCACGACGAGAGTAACGCAGAAGTTGGGCATTCTGGACAAACTTTATTTGTAGCTTCTTTCTTTAAGCTCCACATACTCAAATTTAAGCTCCTCTTTGTGCATTATAGGTTCACTGCCTTCTCCTGTATATTCCCATGCAGCAACATAAGTAAACAAATCATCCTGACGCCTTGCTTCTCCATTCTCTGTCTGACTCTCTTCTCTGAAATGAGCACCACACGATTCTTTCCTGTTCAACGCATCCAGACAAATTAGTTTTGATAATTCTATGAAATCTGCTACCCTGAGGCCTTTTTCAAGTTCCTGGTTCAATTCATGGGCTGTTCCTGCTATTTTTATATCTTTCCAGAATTCTTCTTTTAGCTCATCTAACAGTACTAGAGCCGTTTTAAGCCTTTCTTCATTGCGCACCATTCCTGAGTTATCCCACATTATTTTGCCTAATTTCTTGTGAAATATAGCAGGTGTTTGCTTCCCATTAACGGCTAATATACGTTCGATTTTATCTTTGACTCCTTTTTCAGATGCTTCAAACTCTGGTGTATTAACAGGAATTTTACCTGTCCTTATTTCGTCTGCCAGATAATCTGAAATTGTATAAGGTAATATAAAATAACCATCACCGGAGCACTGCATCAATGAACTTGCACCCAATCGATTGGCGCCATGATCAGAGAAATTAGCCTCCCCAATGGCATAAAGACCGTTAACCGTTGTCATTAGGTTATAATCAACCCATAAGCCTCCCATGGTGTAATGTCCTGCCGGATATATTCTCATAGGCGTTTCATAAGGATTCTCCCCTGATATTTTTCCATACATCTCAAAAAGATTCCCATATTTCCCCTCAATGGCTGCTTTGCCTTGCTTGCTTATGGCATCCTTGAAATCAAGATATACTGATAAGCCTGATGCGCCTACACCATAACCGGCATCACATCTTTCTTTTGCAGCTCTTGATGCAACGTCTCGTGGTACCAGGTTGCCAAAGGCAGGATAACGCCTTTCAAGATAATAATCTCTTTCTTCTTCCGGAATATCTTTTGGAATTCTCTTATCTCCCTGAGCTTTCGGCACCCACACCCTGCCATCATTCCTTAATGATTCGGACATCAGTGTCAGCTTCGATTGAAAATCATTTAATACCGGGATACTTGTTGGATGTATCTGAATAAAACTCGGATTGCCGAAGCATGCTCCCTTTTTATATGCTGCCCACGCGGCACTGGCATTTGAATTTACTGCCAGTGTAGATAAGTAGTATACTGTGCCATAACCTCCTGTTGCTAATACTACAGCATGTGCCGAATGTCTTTCAATTTCTCCTGTAACAAGGTTTCTTGTTATAATGCCGCGTGCCTTACCATCAATTACTACAACGTCTAGTAAATCTCGTCTAGGGTACATGGTAACTCTTCCTTTATTTACTTGTCTTAACATAGAAGAATAAGTCCCCAATATACATTGTTGTCCGGTTTGTCCACTCGAATAAAAAGTTCTCGAAACCTGAACACCTCCAAATGACCTGTTGTCTAGATATCCACTGTAATCTCTTGCAAAAGGAACGCCCAATGCTATATAATGATCAATTACATAATTACTTACTTCTGCAGCTCTGTAAACATTGGCTTCTCTGGCCCTGAAATCTCCTCCTTTAAGCATGTCATAAAACAGACGATATACACTGTCTCCATCATTCTTATAGTTCTTTGCTGCATTTATTCCCCCTTGGGCTGCTACTGAATGCGCCCTGCGTGGTGTGTCCTGATAACAAAACGACTTCACGTTGTAACCCATTTCTCCGAGAGTCGATGCTGCTGAGGCTCCGGCCAAACCAGTGCCAACAACAATAATATCTATTTTCTTCTTATTTGCTGGATTTACTAATTTTAATCCTGCTTTGTGTTTTGACCACTTTTCTGATAAAGGCCCTTCTGGTATTTTGGCATATAGTTTTGTCATAACTTATTGTGTTTTTTTATTGTAATTACTCTATTTTGTGAAAAAGAAATAAACCGGTATTATTATAAATCCTGCTGCTATTACAACGGCGTATACTGTCGCAAGAAATTTAATAAAGGGAGTATATTTAGGATGATTTATTCCTAAAGTCTGAAATGCTGATTGAAAAGCATGATTCAAATGAAATCCAAGGAATATAAAACATATAATGTAAATTATAGAAAAACCAGGATTTGCAAAAAGATGCTTTCCCATATTGAAAAAGTCATGCTCGTTTGATGCAAATTCTGGAACACTTACCCATCCTAATTTAACAAAGAAAAAGTTTGTAAAATGAAGTATCAGAAAAATAAATATTGCTAAACCTGTATATATCATATACTTCGAAAAAAATGATGTGTTGGCTTTTGATGATACCGCATATTTTATTGGCCGTACAAAATAATTGCGTATTTCTATGATGATACCAATTATCATATGAAGTAAAAACCCTCCGAATAAAACATACTCAAATATTTTAATTGCTGGATTAGTAGTCATAAATCCTACTGCTTTACCAAATGTTGCCCCGTTGTCGCTTAAAAGCATCAATAAATTAATAGAAAGATGTACAATAAGAAACGACATTAAAAATAAACCTGCTATTGCCATTACCACTTTACTGCTTATTGTCGACAGTTTAAAATCAATTTTTCCCATGATATTTATTATTTTAATTTATTTATTGTCTCTGATAGAGATATTTATTTATTCGGGTGCAAAAATATATCGAAGTTATTTAATAACAAATTATTTTCTTAATTTTTATAGATTTTAAATAATGTTTTATGAGTAAAATAA
>Ga0118677_10002766_pt1 | contig 34537 bp, 33 predicted proteins | sample AliMusrvi5mmetaG_FD_86154 | JGI IMG/M metagenome (GOLD analysis project Ga0118677, IMG submission 86154)
GGATGATGTCGGCACCCTGGTCAAGCGCATGGAACGGGCTACCCACCCCACCCGCAAGGCCGACGCCGCCAACCGCTGCGGACGCGGCATGATCAACTTCAAAAAGCTCTTCAGCCACGGAGTGATCGAATTCCGGGTGTTCGCCGGGACATTGAACCGCCACAAGCTGCTTCATCACCTCGCCACGGTGCTTGGCCTATGCCGCCGCGCCGCCGAAGTGGAATGCCTGGGCGCGTTCTCGAAGAACAAAACGCAGGCCAAGCGCACGGCCACCGCAACCCACGCCCTGCGCTTCCTCTGGGATTACCTCGGATGGACCGGCAGCAAACGCCCCGTCGCCCTGGGATTGGTCGGCCCGCTGCACGCGGAATTCAAAACCTACCGGCAGGTCGCCGACCGGATGTGCCGCCGGTTCGATTCACGGTTCCCCTGCGCCAACCTGTGAACCTCTCACCCCTAACCGAAAGCTAAAGCCATGTGTGTGATCCTTGTATGCCCCTCCACTGTCCGGCCCGACAGGGCCACCATTGCCGCCTGCCACCGCGCCAACCCCCATGGTGCCGGGGTGGCGTGGCGAGATGACGGCGTGGTCCGTTGGTCGAAGGGCCTCGACCCGGATGAGGTGGAGAAGCTGATAGCCGACCTCCCCGGCGAGATCGTGATCCATTTCCGCATCGCCAGCGTGGGTGAGGTGTCGCCGAAGCTCTGCCACCCCTTCCCCGTCACCGCCTGCGCCACCACGCGCTTTTCCGGCCACGCCCGCGCCGTGCTCTTCCACAACGGGACGTGGGGCGACTGGCGAGAAACCTTACGCAGGATGCCCCGTCACGCTCGCCCTGACGGCCTGCTATCCGACACCCGCGTCGCCGCTTCGCTAGTTGATCTCTGCGGCATGGACGTTCTGGACCGGCTCCCCGGACGGTGGGTGTTCTTCGATAGAGATTTCACCGAAATCTACGGCGACTGGCGCGAGTGGCACGGCATGAGGGTGAGCAACCTCTATTTCCTGCCACTGCTCTCTGATGGCCCGTCCAGCCCTTCACAACGCCTTCTAAAGCTCTCCGCCACCTGCGGCAACCCGGATACCCGGAAGCCCCGCAAGTGACCCCACAAACGAAACCATGAACCAACAAACCAATACCATGAAACGCACCTACAAACTGATAGCAAGCCGCGGCAACGAAATCGTGTTCGACGACCGCATCCAATCCGACACCCCGCGCAATGCCAGAAACGAACTGAAGAAGCTGCTTGGGCTGAAAAGCCTGAGCGGCATCGTCTATTCCATCACCGAAATCCCCGTGGACCTGATCCGCGAGATCGTTGACGCCAGGATCGCCGAACTCGCCGGCGGGGCACCCCTCCAAACGCCCGTGCCCGCCGACGTGGAAGCGCTGGTGATGGAGCGCCTCAAGCCAATCCTCAGCCGCTTGGCACGGTTGGAGAAAACGCCGGATGAACCGGCCACGGTCCCTCGCTTCGATCCTCTGGCCGCATTGCCGGAACCCGCCGCCGAGCCGGACTGGAATTTGGTCAAGCGCCACTTCCGCCGATATGGAGACCCATCCAAGACCGCCATCAAGTATGCCATATCTATCCGAGAACTCAAAGCCCGAGCCAAACGGGAAGGATGGGAGTCATGATAGAAATCCGCAAATACCGCCAAACCCGGTTCTGGGCAGTGTATGTGCATGGCGAACTTCTGGCAGTGGTGGTCTATCGGAAAGGAGCGGAGGCCATCGCGGGCATGCTCAGAAAGATGCGCTTCAGCAAGGAGGCTGACAATGCCGCGTAAATCGCCACCAGTCGCACCCACCTGCTTTGTCCCGTCCTGTCCTGCGGATTTTGCGGGGCAGGTGGGTAAGATCGCGCAAGGTCTGATGCTGAAAGCCGATCTTCTGTCCGCCCTCTGTCAGCGCTTTGGTCGCTTCACGCCCGCAAGATAGAAAACCAAAATCACCCAGGTCGGAAACATGGCGGTCACAGGAATGACCTCTGGAACCATGACAACGATGGTTTCCCAGCGCCATCCGAAGACGATTGTAATCAGAATGGCGGTCACGAAGTCAATCGGAAGCGTCATCATAGGGAAGGCCACATCCAGTGCGTCAGCGGTTAGCGCGATGGCGAGTCCGATGATCAGACGAATGCCTGAGGGTTTGGTGGATTGCAGGGCTGCCCGTTCTTCAGGGAAGTTGCGAGCCTTTGGCAGATTGACGCCGTTTCCGTCGCGGTCACGTTTGATCAGCGCACTCATTTGAATTATTTCTACCGGTTCTCGGAGGGGCCAAAGCGATCTGGTTGCCTTGGTACGTTGGATGGGCCGGGCTTGGATAGCTGACCGCTCAGGCTTCGAGCGAGGTACTCTGTGGCAGCGCGTATGCCATCAAGAGCGTCCTCATCGGAAGTGTAGATCTTCTGTTTGGGCGGAGGCTTCTCTTGGGGTGGCTTGGCCTCGAAGTGTTTCGAATACAGATAAAGACCCAGAACTACGCCCAACATCAGGCAGATGGAATGAGTGACGAAAGTTCGCATAAGGATGGATGGTTTTTCTCTTTTGGGGGGATTCGAGGGAATTGGTATTGGTGGAGGGATCGGAGAGGCTCGGAGAGGCTCGGGCACCGTGGCAAGGTTCTCCCGTGTGCGGTTCGTGAAGCCACCGTCCGCATCCACGGTAAAATAATCGTGATCTCCCTCCTTCAAGTTGGCCGTCGCACCGATGAGTGCGGATTTAAGTGAATCACAGAGTGGCTGTTTAGGCTGTTCAAGGAGAACGTCGGTGAGTGTTTGCCTGGAGGCTTCTGACTCGAGAAGCCGTCTCATGGCGGGCAGATGCCCACTATTCTTCCCGAGCTCAATAAGCTCATTGGCAACAGCACCGATTGTTTCCCAATCAAAATCCCGCTCATCTGATGCGCAAAAGAGCACGGTGAGTATGCGGCCAGGACGGCCATGTCGATCAAGGCCCGCTGGCAAAAGTCGATAAATCCACCAGTGATCTTTCAGCCGCAAGCCCCCCAAAACTGCTCTGAAGTGCTTGCTTCAGATGACATCGTTGGAAGGCGTCTTGCCTGGAGAATCACAGGGATCACATTTTCCCATATTGTCATGTCGGTCGCAGCGAGCCTGAAACCAAGGTCAAGCCAGCCGTGAGGGGGACCAGGCTCGTCGGAGTCATAGATTTTTGTTTGCATGGATGGATAGCCTATTCCTTGATATTGAGCAAAGCCCTGATGGTTGATGGATCACACGAATAGCCCTGGTCTTTGCTGTCATGATTGCCGTGTTCGTTATGTCCCTTATTGCCGTTGCAATCCGGGCATTGCCGTAAGCCGATCCAGATCCTGCCAGTGCCGACGCATTTACCACACTGCTTCCAGTGCCAGTATGGGCAATCCCATTTTGAATCCAGGAATGATTCCCGCCTAGCGGTCAGTTCATCGAGATTCTTTTTTGCCTGTTCTTTAAAAGGGTTTCCAGGGATATCAATTGCCATTTTCTTAACGGCAATTTTGGCATCAATCTCTTTCAGGTAATTGTATGCATGGGCGTGCAGTTCCCTGATTGAGATGTAGTTCCACGGGCCCGCATCGCCGGATCTATATGTCGCTTGTGCGCGGGCAACCATACAAACAGCAGTCGCCACAATGATGGTGAAATTCAGCAATTTAATATTCATGAATTTTTCTATTTAAATTAAAACACGCTGATCACAAAACAGTAAATGTAAAACACTACAATCACTCCGAGTGTGCCCCAGAAGATCCAAAACAAGCCCCGCTTGACCATTAAGAGACGCTTCTGGATGGAAAGTTCCCACTGCTTAACATCGTGAGTTTGAGTGATTGTCTTCACAAAGATGTCGAGACCCTGGGATTCAAACGGCATTTTTGGGCGATTCCTCAGAATTTTTTCTCATCCAGGTATGGCACCGTGCCCACGGCCGAAAACATTACCATACGAACATTCAAACGAGCGAGTTGCTGCCGGTATGCGGAGATGTTAAATTCCGGCATCATGTCAGAAATCAAGGCTATCAGCTGCTCTTTATCAGCCCAAGATGAATCGGGGAGACGATGCTTCATCATGTCGCCCTTCGACACGCCAATCACGACTTGGCGGACAGCGGCTGCATTTCTCAAAACGTTTTCCACAATCCAGGCATTTTGGGCTCGCTTGATGGGCTCATCATCTTGATGGCCAACCAAGTCCATCAGCACAAACACAACATCTGCCGCTCGGATTTTGTTGAGAATCCCCAGGTCGTTAGCCTTGCCCTTAAGTTCACGTTCGATGTCCTCGCCCGGGGGGTCCACAAGATCAAAAAATGCACGGCGGTCGCCGAACTCCCACTCCCACTTGAGCTCGATAAGCGCTCCTCGTTCTGTCCTGCTAGGCCACCACGGTTCTTTGCCAAAGGCTTTGCCAATTATGGCAAAGTATTCTTTGGTGTCCCAATCTGCAGTTTTGGAGACTGCCCCACATTCAGGATGAGCGTTGATGTAGCAGTCCAGCATGTAGGCAAACACGGTCTTGCCCGCAGCCACCGGACCGACCATGAAAATTTTTAGATCAGACATATTGTTTGTGTTCGGTAGTGATGGCATGGAGTTCAATATAACGCGAGCACGAGAACTGGAACCGCTCCAGAGAATCGCGCCTCCAGGGAATGGAGGTTTTATAGACCAGCAGAAAGTGCCTTCCCAGGTCTGTCCAGGATTTGAACAGTTCACGCTGCACCTGGAGAAGCCGCCCTTCCGCCGAGGACTGGGTTTCGATGATGGCGCGAAGCTGCGGCACATTCACGCCACGTCTGGCGTTCACGAAGTCAAAGTCAGCGCCTGGAAAAAGATTTCCAAAGGTGGCCTTCCAATCTTTCTGAGCCTCATCACTGTCCTCCCATTTGGTGACGATGATGTTGGAGCAGATGTTGCGCAGCGAACAATAAAAGGACCTCTCTTCAGGGCTGATCTTCCAACTCACCCCCGCTGCGACACAGAGATAAGCTCTACCAGCGCTTTGCAGCCACCAGTCTGGTGACGACGGGTTCGTGACCTGGCCTGTTGTCAGGTCAGTGATGGCTGCGCCGATTCCAGGCGTGTCCACAAGAATGAGATTGTTCTTGAGCAGATCCATCGGGCCTTTGACACAAACGGCAGCGATCCTGCTTGTTGCTTCAGTGGATTGATCAATCACATGACGTGACACCTCGGCCGCTAATTCAGACGACTCGGGGAATTGCTGATTCAGGGGCGGCGTCCCCGCATCGTGATGATGCACCTCCAGCGACCAAGTTGGGGAAAACGAATACTCAACAGGAACCGTAGTCGCCGGGCCGTTCTTTTTGGGCGCTACCGCTGCCCCTAGCAGCGCTTCGATCAACGTAGACTTGCCCACATTGGTGAGGCCCACCAGGCAGAGGGTAAAAGGTGTCTGCCGTGCGAACTTTTCCCGCTGATAAATGGGAACCAGCCTGGAGAGGCGAAACTTCTCCAGATACTCTATCTGTGGTTTCTCCAGGGAGTTCTGGTACGCGGCGAGAGTCGTGGTTTCCTGCAACAGAAAAAGGAACGCTTCGATGGGTGATGGCAAACTCATAGGTATGCTATCCATGATTCCTTAGCATAGTGTCCACGATTGGACGGCTGCCTTGGGTATTAATTTTGTCACTATCATTTGTCCCGTTCTGGAGGAGCCTTGCCCGCTGTGCGGTTAGTAGTCGGTAGTTATCTTCCAAGAGGCGGATCGTTCCTTCGTCGGGTTTGCTCTCCAAGACACGGTCCAAACTGCATTCAAGCCTTGCAAGCTCGGCATCAATTATCCTTTGGTAATCGTCAAGCAGCTTCACATCTCCATTACGATAGACCATCAGTTGCTCCAGAGCCTGCCTGTTGGTCTCATCAATCAACTGTCTTACAGACACGGAAAGGTCATTCTTGGTCTTGTCCTGATGGGATCGCCATGTTTCGACGAAACGGTAGGCGCTCACTCCAAATGCAATGATAGAAAGCGGAGTGGCAACGACTGCTAGCGTGGTGCCTACCGTCGCGCCTACAACGTGAACAGCAGCGTTCGCAGCGCCAGTTCCCGCCGCCGCGGCCCAAGTCAGCGGGTTATACCATACGGCGGTTGCCACAGTCGGAGCCGCGCTCAAAACCATGCCGCCAATCCACCCTGGCAAATTCGCCACCACGGTTCCAGTCACCAACGACGGCAATGACGCAATGCCGGCTTCCAGAGACGCCTTCGCTCGTGACAATGCAGGAGCAGAGCAGTGAAGCTGTGGGGAAAACTGAACGGTCGTTTTGTAAACCTGGTCGTGGAGACTTCGCTGCGCTTTGGTAATTTTATCTTCGCATTCCTTGATGTGGCTGATCAAGAGTTCGCCGAAACTGGCAGCAACATCAGCGTGAATGGTTGATGCCAGGCTGCTGAGTCTTAGAGCCGAAGTGGTTTCGATCTTGTGTGCATATTCAGAATGCAACTGCTGCCGGATGGCTGCAAGATTGTCGGTAAGGCTGGAAAACGCCGCCGCCCATTCTCTGCGGAATTCCGTCTCCCGCCCCAGCCGTCCCCTCTCGAGTTCTTTTCGTGCTTTTTTAATGGCGTCAATCTCGTTCCGAATGTCGTCATGGTTGGCTTTTGCATCGTGCAACTCCTCGACCAGACGAAGGTCACATTCTTCAAGCGCAGACCAGATACGCTCGTGGAGCTTCTGAGTGACGATGGTAAGCCTTTCATCACGAATACTCGTATGAATGTCCATGGCAAGCTCTTCGGTTCCTGGGTCCTGCTGGGTCTCGTGAAATCGCTTGGCAGAGATCGTATAGAACTTCGCAGCTCCATATGGTCTGCCGCCACTGCGGCATTCCAGCGCGGCCAAAGCGGCACGGTTGTGATTAATGCCTTGGGCCAAAGCATCCACATCCAAATCTCCTGAGTCCACGCGGTCCACCATATTGATGGCGAAAAAGATCTTTTTGATGTCCTTCGCACGTGCGGATCTCAGCAAATTCAGTTCGCTTTCGGTCAGAGGCTCCTCTGTCGTTACCATGAAGACCACCGCGTCCGCGTTGGGCAAAAACCCGAGAAGGATTTCGTTGTGCATTTCCTCAAGGGCGTTTCCCGCTCCCGGCGTGTCCACCAGGAACACTCCCGGTTCCAGCCCTTCAAAGGGTGCTATGTACTCGATGGAGCGGACATGTTTGATATTTCCCTTGTTGTGATCCTCGGTGGCGTAGAGGCGAATCTCACTCTCAGAAATTACCTGGTACCCGCCACCTTTGAAACACACCCGGCATTCCGCAGCCGGGCCATGTCCGAAAATGCTGATGACGCTTGTCGCCGGTTTCTTCCCGATGGGAGCGCAATGATCCGTCCGACGACCGAGGAGGCCGTTCACCAAAGTTGATTTGCCGCGCTTGGTCGCACCGATTACGCCAATGACGAATCTCTCTCCCTGGATGGATTGAACGGTTTGCTCCAAGGAATCGGCCAAGTCCTGGCGGCCCGCCTGACGTAGGATGTGGACGGCTTCACCAGCATCACGAATGGCAGTTTTTAATTCGGAGTGATCACGGAATTTCATGTTGTTATTCAAGTTAAGGCGCTGGGGATTTGCACGGCTATAGCCGAGGTATTTGCTTTTGGGTATGGGGGTTTTGAGAAAGCAACAGGCCGGACCGGAAGGTGGTAGAAATGTTAGAATTTAATATCGAAATGTTATTGAGCAAGTGAACGACCTATCCAATCGGAACTACTTCCCCATGCAAGCCTAAAAGTGCGATCCCTGGAAGTGGTCATCCGCGAAAATTTCTATTTGGTGCGTCACCGTTCCGCTATTTGCCTGCTAGAAACAGGTGCACCGGACGGCACCTGCCGGCATGGACACGGCGGATATCCGATAGAGGTTAGTTAGAATGATTACAAAACAGTCTTTCGGCATGCTCCTAACCCATTGACCCTGAGGAGGAAATCTATTTACGAGAGCGCTCCAGTCCTCGGGTCCTCCCACCCCCATCCAAATCATGTGAAAGGTGTTTTTTCAGGTTTACACTTTTTTTGCGTACGAACTTGCCACGAAAGGTGTCGGGGTTGCGGGGATTGAATTTCGCAAGTTATTGAAAACAGGCGTGTTATGATGGAGCTACGGCTCCCCGTGCAGCGCCAATCTAGCAGTTTGCAAGTGTAAAGCAGTGTAAAGCAAACCCCCGAAAAGTGTAAATTCGAGGTGGTTTTGTGCCCGCAAATCCACATTTTCCGTTGTTTCTGCTAGTTCGGTTAGACAACGGTTCCAAGTTGCCGGTCTTTGCCATGGTCGGGGGTGGATTGAGGGAAGATAATCCGTGGACTCCAACCGAGTTCCTTCCTACTCGCTCTAGGGAAGCAAGCGTTTCCGACACGTCGGCTGGGTGGGCGTTTTGGTGCTCCACGACAGGCGTGAATGGCGCATGGACCTACCGCATTCCCTCACCACATGCCCCGCGCCACATGTCAAACGCCCGACACCAGGGCAACCAGGCGCTCGATTCGGGCCGTAGTGAGTTCATTTGGCCCGAGGCGCACCACCCGCCAGCCCGCCAGCGCCGCCTCCAGGTATTTCTCCAGGTCGGCGGCGAAGCCCGCCCCGCGGTTGTGGCGACCGTGGACGTAGATGCCGCCCTCGATCTCGATCAGGGTCCGGCTCGGCAGGTGGGCGAAGTCGGCCCGCCATTTCCTAACCGGGTGGAACCAGAATTCTTTTTCAAACGCCGGACCACCCAGCGCCCGCCACAGCAACTCAAAGCGGCTTTCCAGCCTGCTGGGCGGTTTGGTATCCCGGAACAACCTGTGGGTGCGTGTTTTCATCACAGGGGCAGTTGGGCTTGGGCGGGATCATCCACCGTGGTTTCGATCTCGTCGGTGATGGTGGTGGTCACCCGGCACGTCACCTTGATTTTGGTGCGCGAGTGGGAGCGGTCGAACGCCACTCGGAACCCGAGGCGGAACTTGCCGTTGTCATCGGCGCTGTCCTCGGCCTCCTTGAAATGGGCGTCCATCAATTCCTTCACCGCGTCGGTGGCGGCCTGGCATTCAGCGGATTGTTGTGTCATGGGGATGGGGTGTTAGAGCTGGTTGTAGATGTTCACGACCGGTTCGAGGTCGCGCTTGAGAGCCTGCCGCTGCTCGTAGCTGGCACCGGCGAGGAATCGTTTTTCCTGCATGTGCCGCCACCAGAGCGCGAGCCGGTTCACGAATGGGATGTGGTTTTCAATCCCCTTGTCGGCTGGGTCCGGCTCCAGGTCTGCCTGGGTGGCGACGCGCCCGAGGCACAGCGATTTGCGCAGGCGGCGGGTGGTCATGCGATGGCCGGCGTCATCCTCGGCTTCGCAGGTGGCGATCCAGCTTTGGATTTCGTTGTCAGGAAGTTTCGCCAGCAGCCGGTGGTGTTCCCACGACAGGCGTTCGCTGCGCAACGAATACGGGACGCTGCGGCTGACGTAGGCATAGTTCTGGAGGGTTGATAGGTCGAGGCCGGTGGACTTGAGGGCGAGTTGATAGGACGGGTGATCCACCTTCTTGTCAGGAAAGCCCTCGGTGCCGAACAAGCCCTGGCCATAGACGAGCCAATCGCCGACGATGAAGGCGATGGAGGTCGCCAACTCGCCGATGCTAACGGCAAGCTCCTGCCATTCCTCGACGCTGAGTTTGCCTTTGATGAGCATACCGATGCGGCTGACGGTGACTTTCGGGTTGGGTAGCTTAAGGGGTGCCTTCATTGGATTGGGTGGATTGGTTTCTGGCGTCGCGATACGACTTGCGGGCTGTCAACGAACGCATGGCGCGTGACGGTCGCAGACCCAGCAGTTCGGTCAGTTCGACGCAGCGTTTTGAGACCGCTGCGCGAGTGATGCCGTGGCGTTTGGCAATCTCGGTTTCGGAGCACCCGGTGTAGGAGAGTCCGCTGACCAAGGCGATGCACTCCGTGGTGAGCCGGGAATTGTCGTGGATGAGGATCTCGCCCAGCACCCGCCGCACGGCATCCCAGACAAACTCGATCTCGCAGGTGTCCGCCGCAGGTTCCGGGTCCGGTTCCGGCATGACGGCGGGGTCGTCGCCGTCGCGCATCAGCGGGCTATCGGCGGCGTCCCCGTTGGCGGATCCGTTGCCGTGTCGCGCCAGATCAGGTTCCGCCAGTCCCTGGGCCTCCACCTTGCGCCGCTCCTCCGCCGGCAATGAATCGACCCAGGCCCGGTATTCGCGTGCGTATTCCGCGTCCTTGGCTGACTGGCGCCGGGTGTAGTCGTCGCCGCTCACAGGGCACCTCCTTTCGTGCCGCACCAGAGCCGGGTCTCGCGGTTGAACCTGATGACTTTTTTGTAGGCGGCGTAATGGAAGACACGGATGGCAAGATCCATGGGTATGCCGAACCGATCACGGAGGTATGCGATCACCTCGCTGTTGGCGTAATCGAATGGTTCGTCTCGATCCGGCCAGTGCGACAGTGGGGGCATGTCCGCCAGCAAGGGCCAATACCTGTTAGGTGGATTGATCCGATTCTCTGGTTTCGCTGCTGCAGTTTTCTGTCCTTCCCCATGCTGCCCACTGCAATTGCAATCTCTCTCCCTCCGGGAGAGAGATATTGCAGTTGTTGCAGTAGCTGCAGCTTCGGTTTTTGCAGTGCTGCAATATCTGTTTTTGCAGTAACTCATAAGTCTTTGTTTTTTAAACGTTTCCACCAAGTCCATGCGGTGCGTGGGCTGCATTTAGTTTTTGCAGCGACCTCATCCACGTTCGCCATCGTTAGAGAGCCTCCATGGGCATCAATGACAGCCTTGAATGCCTCTGCATCGAAGCCTGACTTGCGTCCCGTTTTGTACCTGCCAGCCCGTTTTTCAGGCTCGGGTTCCGGTGACTCGCACTGTTCCCAACAGATGCCGCCGTGCTGTGAATGGCGCATGAAGATCGTGTCTGTTGGCGTGCCCTCGGCGTCGATCAACCCGGCGCGGGTCCGGCGTTTCGTCATGCTGAACTGGAACGTGGGCGGGTCACCGTCTGGTGTCTTGAGGCGCACCAGCACGGCGGTCTCACGCGCCCAGTTGGTCAGGGCCGAACTGCCAAGGCCGCTGTAGGCGAGGTCGCTGGCGGTCCAATGGCTCGCCGCCTTCGGGTCCTTGGACGGCTTGCCGGTGTGGTGCAGCAGGCACCAGACGACACCCGTGCGCAGGCTCACCGCGTTGAGGAGCTTGCAGCAGAATTCGCTAATGACCCTCTGCTCTGAAATCTCATCGCCGATGTAGTTGAGCAGCGGATCGGCCCACACGAGGTCAGGCTTGTGGCGGTCCACTAGCGCAGAGGCGGCGGCCACGAAATCGGCACCGGTGCGGGTGGTGTCCCGATAGATGAAGATGCGCTCATCCAGGATGGTCTCCTGTTCCGGCGTGATGCCCATCCCCTGGCGGACGCCCTGATACATTTCGGCCAGGTCACCGATGTCATTTTCCGCCTGGATGAGCACCGAGCGCAGCGGTGCCACCGGGGTGATGTTGAAAGCCGGCAATCCCAGCGCCCACAGGATCATGAGCTGCATGCACAGCGACGACTTGCCGATGCCCGACTGGCCGACGACGACCAGCGAACCGCCACGACACAGCCAGCGTTTGCCCAGCAGATTGTTAGGGTCATGGCTTGTGTCATAAGCGGCCAACCGGGAGATGGGCATCAACGAATCCTCATCCGGTGCCGCCTGGGTGGTTTCCCATGCCGCCCACGACTCCGCACCAAACCGCAACGCCAGTAGTCGCTGGTGGCGGACCTCGCCATCCACCGTGCGCCTGCCGTCAGGACAACGGGATAGCCGCGACGGGTTGCGGTTCTGTTTGTCGAGGTTGAGACCCGCGAACCAGTCCCAGATGATGGCGACGCGCCGCTTGTATTCCTTTTCATCCGGGGCATCCACCCGCACCCATGCGTGCAGACTCTTGTTGCCGGAATCTATCAGCGCGGACACGGGCATGCCGCTGGCCATCACCGCATGGTATTGCTCTTCCTTGGGAATCGACTTCCCCTCCTGGTCGCGGTCGAATTCCACGAGCACATGGCGGAAGATGGCCACTTCCTCGTTCGTGGCGCCGTCCTTGACCATCGGGTTGATGCGCACGAACAACCCGAGCTTGGTGCCGAAGACGCGGTCGATGCCGCCCTTCTTCATGACCTTCGCCTTCCACTCGGCCGCCGTGAACGTGACGCCACGACGCGGGACTGCCTCGCCCTCGTCGGATTCAGCCACCGGAGCGATGGAGACAAATTCGTCCGGCTGGAAACACGCATCGATCATCCTGACGAATCCGTCATCCATCGGTGTTGGCACGGCCATCGTGGACCGAGCCTGCGGGGCGGGGACAGGCGCGGGACGTCGCGGATGGCCGGTAGAGGCGGGACTCGCCGCTACCGCGCCCACCGGCTCCCTGGATGCTCCGGCGTAGGCGGAGCGGATCGCATGGCGTGCTTCCGCCTCATTGAGGCCGTCTGCCATGGCGCGTGACAGCAACTGCTCTTCCGCGTCATCGAGCGGAATGCCGGCGTCCCTGAACTGGCAGGTCGCGTCAAAGAGTTCGGCATTGCGCGTGCCCTCTGGCGCACCCCGCTGGAGATACCCGTCATGCTCTTCACCACCGCCAACGACGAGGAACCGGCCTCCTGCCAACCCGAACTCGAACCCGTCTACCTCCTCGCCTGGTGCCAATCCCGCAAGGCTCCGCGAACGTTCCGCCTGGACCGCATGCGCACGGATTTGGTTTCTTCTTCCATCCGCTGTCGCGGGCCAACTCGGCGATGAAGTAGTGGCCAGCCGCTTCTGCCCGGCTCGTACCCGATCAATCGCCTGGAAATCGAAAATTAGCCTGTTAGCGGCGGTCAATTCCTGTGATTCATCTGCGGCGGATGATGGCGCAGACGTGATTGTGAACCGGAAAGGTCCCTTTTCTTGATCTGCCGTAGAACAATTCCGAGCCTACCCCCATATTTGTCCCACGCCTGCCGCCACACTTACCCGGATTTCACACCGTCGCTCTACCATCCATCATGTTCGAACAAGCATTCAAAAACATCGACGACGTTCTCTGGAAGGACGCCGGCTGCACCAGCGAACTGGATTACACCGAGCAGAGTTCCTGGCTCCTGTTCCTGAAATACCTCGATTCCCTGGAACACGACAAGGCGACCGAGGCCGAGCTTGAGGGTAAAAAATACTCGTTCATCCTCGATCCCGCCTACCGCTGGGCGAAATGGGCCGCGCCCAAGACCCGGAGTGGCGAGATCGACCACAACAAGGCTCAGACCGGCGACGACCTCCGCGATTTCGTCAACCTGAAGCTCTTCCCCTACCTGCACGGCTTCAAACAGCGGGCCAGCGGGCCTAACACCATCGAATACAAGATTGGTGAAATCTTTGGTGAGATTCGCAACAAGATCCAGAGCGGCTACAACCTGCGCGAGATCATCGACCATGTGGACGAGTTGCAATTCGGCTCGCAGAAGGCGAAACATGAACTGTCCCACCTCTACGAAGCCAAGATCAAGAACATGGGCAACGCCGGACGCAATGGTGGTGAATACTACACCCCGCGCCCGCTCATCCGCGCCATCGTCAAAGTGGTGCAACCGCAGATCGGCCAAACCATCTACGACGGAGCAGCCGGATCGGCTGGATTCCTGTGCGAGGCGTTCGATTACCTGAAGCGGGAGAACCCGAAGCGCACCACCTCACAGGACCGCACGCTCCAGACCCGCACGTTCTACGGCAAGGAGAAGAAGTCGCTGGCCTACGTCATCGGCATCATGAACATGATCCTGCATGGCATCGAGGCACCTAACATCCTTCATACCAACACGCTCGCCGACAATCTCGCCGACATCCAGGAAAAGGACCGTTACGACGTGGTGCTGGCCAATCCGCCCTTCGGCGGCAAGGAGCGCAAGGAAGTCCAACAGAATTTCCCGATCCGCAGCGGCGAGACCGCCTTCCTCTTTCTCCAGCACTTCATCAAGATCCTCAAAGCCGGGGGCCGCGGCGGCATCGTCATCAAGAACACGTTCCTCTCCAACACCGACAATGCCTCGGTGAGTTTGAGAAAACTCCTGTTGGAAAGTTGCAACCTCCACACCGTGCTCGACTGCCCCGGCGGCACGTTCCTCGGTGCCGGCGTGAAAACCGTGGTGCTATTCTTCGACAAAGGCGCACCCACCCGCAAAGTCTGGTTCTATCAGCTTGATCCCGGTCGCAACATGGGCAAAACCAACCCTCTCAACGACGCCGATCTCGCCGAGTTCATCAAGTTGCAGGCTTCGAGAGCCTCAGCCACCGAAGGACCGGTAACCAAGAAAAGTTGGAATGTGGACGTCCGGTCCCTGAGCGCAGCCGAAGGGTTTGACCTCTCGGTGAAAAACCCCGACGGTGGCGAGGAAATCACCCACCGCAGCCCGGCGGCGATCATGAAGGAAATCGCCGCGCTGGACGCCGAGAGCGCGAAGGTGCTGGCGGGAATCCGGGCGCTCCTGTAGTCAGAATGACCGTTGCCACCATGAAAATCATCCCAGCCATCTTCGAGGAACGCGAGATCCGCCGCGCCTACGATGAAACGACCGAGACCTGGTTCTTCTCCGTGATCGATATCATCCAGGTTTTGACCCAACAGCCGGACTATCAGGCGTCCAGAAAGTATTGGAAAGTCCTGAAAGGCCGCCTGGCCAAAGAGGGAAGTGAACTGGTAACAAGCTGTTACCAGTTGAAAATGGCGGTAAGTGACGGAAAACTACGCCTCACCGATTGCGCCACCGCCGAGACCCAAAGCCGAATTGGTCAGTCAGTGACTAACCAATTGGCAACCACAGGAAAATCCCAATCAGTGATTGGGAAATTGAAGGCTCCCGGAAAAGGCCAATCGGTGATTGGCCAATCTCAGCTTGCGGAATCCGCCTCTGTTCCAATTTTCCAATCAGTGACTGGAAAATCCCAGACGACATCTGGGCAATTAGCGGCACCGATTACCCAGGCATTAATCGGGCAATTCAACATTTCGCAGTCGCAAGTCGATAAATCCCCTCCGCCCCGCCCGTTCTGCTTGAGTTGGACCCACTACGTCTTTCTCCTCAGCCCCAAAGGGGCGTTTCATGTTAGCCCAGGGCAACGCCCTGGGTGGACGTCCACCCACCAACCCAAAGCCCTGAAAGGGCGATCCAAGCCATGCCGCAATCACTGGCCCGCCTCCACATTCACCTGGTTTTCAGCACGAAGAACCGCGAACCCATCATCACCGATACCGTCCGCGGCGCATTGCACGCCTACATGGCCACCGTCCTGCAAAATCTCGGATGTACTGCGGTTCTTATCAATTCCGTGGAAGATCACGCCCACCTGCTTTTCGACCTGGCCCGAACGGTTTCTATCAGCCAGGTCGTCGAAGATGTTAAAAAGTCATCCTCCAAATGGATCAAGACGCAAGGCCCGCAATTCACCGCATTTGCATGGCAGTCGGGATACGGTGCATTTGCCGTTTCAGAATCCAATGTTGAAACCGTCCGCCAATACATCGCCAACCAACGCGAACACCACCACAAGAAAACCTTTCAAGAGGAATATCGGTCATTCCTCCAACGCCACAATGTTGTGTTCGATGAACGATACGTGTGGGATTGATCACCAGGGCGTTGCCCTTCGCTACCTTAGCGCCGGGGCTTTGCTCCAGGGCGTTGCCCTTCGCTATCTTAAAACCGGGGCTTCGCCCCTCTGGAGCGCCAACGGCGCGGCCCATGCCAGCCCAGGGCAACGCCCTGGGGTTGGTTCCGATCAAACATCCAAAGCCCTGAAAGGGCGATCGAAACCGTGCCGGTCTGCACGCACGGATAGACCGGGCTTTCAGCCCTCAATATCCTTGCAATTCGTGACCACCCAGGGCGTTGCCCTGGGCTATCTTAGGACCGGGGCGTTGCCCCTCAAGAAGGGGGGGCTGCTATGAAGAAGGGCTGGCAGACAAAATCGTTCGAGGACTGCATCGAGTCGGTGAAATATACCCGCAAGATTCAGAGGAAGGATTTTCTCGACGAAGGCCAGTTTCCCATCGTTTCCCAAGAGGCCGAGTTCACCAATGGCTACTGGGACGACGAGGCCGATGTCTTTAAGGTCTCAAGTCCCGTCGTCATCTTCGGCGATCACACTCAAGTTCTGAAGTATGTGGACTTCGACTTCGTGCTTGGCGCAGATGGAGTGAAGATTTTGCCGCCTCGCAATTTCCTCCGTCCCAAGTTCTTCTTCTATCAGCTACAAGCAGCCAACTTCACTTCACTCGGCTACGCGCGGCACTACCGCCTTCTCAAGGATTTGGAGATAAATTACCCCCCCTCCCCGAGCAGCAGCGCATCGTCGGCATCCTCGATGCCGCGTTTGCGGGCCTCGCCACCGCCAAAGCCAACGCCCAAAAGAACCTCCACAACGCCCGCGCCCTCTTCGACAGCCACCTCCAAGCCGTCTTCTCCCAGCGCGGCAAGGGGTGGGTGGAGGCGACCTTGGGTGCGACCTGTAAAATGTATCAGCCGAAAACCATCGGAACGAAAGACCTCGTACCAGACGGACCCTACCCTGTTTTCGGCGCGAATGGAGTCATCGGACGCTACGACAAGTTCAACCATGAGGAGCCACAGCTTTTGGTTACTTGCCGGGGGGCGACATGCGGGTCTGTAAATATTTCTGAACCGAAATCGTGGGTTACGGGTAATGCGATGGTCGTGCGACCAAAAGACCACTCGCTTGATCTCCACTTCCTTGAGTTCGTGTTCCGCGGAGGCATCGACATCTCCGCCGCAATCACCGGAGCCGCCCAGCCACAGATTACGCGGACAAATCTTTCTCCGTTGTTGATATGCTTCCCAAAATCTGTGGCAGAGCAGGTGAAATTTGCGGAACAGTTTGAATGCCTCACCGATGAAACCCAACGCCTCGCCACCATCTATCAACAGAAGCTCGCGGCGCTGGATGCGTTGAAGAAATCGCTGCTGCACCAGGCGTTCGGCGGTGAACTTTAGCAACTTGGCAACCCGTGAATCTATCCGCATAATCCCACACGAGCATGGCAACCACCGTTTCACAAATTGATGTCTGGCGGGCGGCGCGTTCCGAACACCAGAATCTGGAGTTCAAGGAAGCGAAGACGCAGTTCGACAATCGCAAGCTCTACAAATACTGTGTGGCGCTGGCGAACGAAGGCGGCGGGCATCTGCTGCTGGGCATCGAGGATCAACCGCCGCGCAAGGTGGTGGGCACGGCGGCTTTCAATGACCCGGTGGACATGGCGGCGACCATGGATCGCAACGACCGCATTCGAGCCTGCTATCAACATTGCTGCCTGCGCTACGTGATGAATGAAAAGATGACCAATCAAAGCCTGCGCGAGCGGTTCAATTTGCCGGAAGACAAGGTGGCATCGGTTTCCCAGATTATTGCGGCCACGGTGGACGCTGGCAAAATCAAGCTGGCCGATCCCACACAAACTTCAACCCGCTACCGGAGCTACGTGCCTTTCTGGGCCTGATTTCTCTTAAAAGCAAACCCTGAAAATCATCGAAACCTTCCGAAAGCCATTCATTTTCAACGAGTTTCTTCTTTAAAAGCTAAACCGGATGAACGAAGCCGAAACCAGAGCCGAGCACATTGATCCCGCGTTGAAGGCGGCGGGCTGGGGCGTGGTGGAAGGCAGCCGCATCCTGCGGGAATATAAGATCACGCTGGGCCGCATCGAAGGGAAGGGCAGGCGCGGCACCCCGGAGATCGCCGACTACGTGTTGGTCTATCGGAATCTCAAACTGGGGGTGGTGGAGGCGAAGGCATGGGACAAGGCCTTGACGGCGGGCGTGGGGCAGGCGAAATGCTACGCGGGAAAGCTGGAGGTCCGCTTCACCTATGCCACTAACGGCCAGGGAATCTACGCCATCGACATGGAGACGGGCGAGGAAGGTGAAATCTCCGCCTATCCCACGCCGGATGAACTGTGGAACCGCCAGTTTGCCAAGGCTAACAAATGGCGGGACTTGTTTGCCGACGTGCCATTCGAGGACCGGGGCGGCTATTTCCAAGGACGCTACTATCAGGACATCTCCATTCAGCGGGTGCTGGAAGCCATCGCCGCCGAACGTGACCGCATCCTGCTCACGCTCGCCACCGGCACCGGCAAGACTTTCGTCGCATTCCAGGTCGCATGGAAGCTCTTCCACAGCCGCTGGAACCTTAGCGGTGAACCGACACGCCGCCCGCGCATCCTTTTTCTGGCAGACCGCAATATCCTCGCCGACCAAGCCTATAATGCGTTCTCCGCCTTCCCGGAAGATGCCATGGTGCGGATCGAGCCGGAGGACATCCGGAAAAAGGGCAAGGTGCCGAAAAACGGCAGCATCTTCTTCACGATCTTCCAGACGTTCATGAGCGGGCCGCCCAAGAATGGCGAACCGTCACCCTATTTCGGTGAGTATCCGGCGGACTTCTTCGACTTCATCGTCATCGACGAGTGCCATCGTGGCGGCGCGAACGACGAAAGCAACTGGCGCGGCATCCTCGATTATTTTTCACCCGCCGTCCAGCTCGGACTCACCGCCACGCCCAAGCGCAAGGACAACGTGAACACCTATGCCTACTTTGGCGATCCGGTTTATATCTACTCGCTCAAAAACGGGATCAATGATGGCTTCCTAACACCGTTCAAGGTGAAGCAGATCCAGACGACGCTGGATTACTACGTCTTCACGCCGGACGATACGGTGGTGGAGGGCGTGATCGAAACCGGCAAGGTTTATGAGGAACCGGATTTCAACAAGATCATCGAGATCAAGGAGCGGGAAAAGAAGCGCGTGGAGATTTTCATGGGGATGATCGACCAGCGGGAAAAAACGCTGGTGTTCTGCGCCACCCAGGATCACGCGCTGGCCGTGCGCGACATCATCAACCAGATGAAGACCAGCACGGACCCGAACTATTGCCAGCGGGTCACGGCCAACGACGGCGCACTCGGCGAACAGCACTTGCGGGATTTTCAGGACAACGAAAAATCCATCCCGACAATTCTAACAACATCGCAGAAGCTCTCGACAGGGGTGGATGCCCGCAATATCCGCAACATCGTGCTGATGCGGCCCATCAATTCGATCATCGAATTCAAACAGATCATCGGGCGCGGCACCCGGCTCTACGACGGCAAGGACTACTTCACGATTTACGACTTCGTGAAAGCGCACCTCCATTTCAGCGACCCGGAATGGGATGGCGAACCACTCGAACCGGAGCCATGCAAGAAATGCGGTTGCGATCCCTGCGTGTGCGAAGTGGAGCCGCCGAAGCCATGCGCCAAGTGCGGCAAGCGGCCCTGTGAATGCCCGAAGGAGAAATGTCCGGTGTGCGGCAAACAGCCCTGCGAGTGCCAGCGCCGGAAGAAAGTGAAAGTGAAACTGGCCGACGGCAAGGAACGCTCCATCCAGCACATGACGATGACCACCTTCTGGCACCCCGACGGCACGCCGATGTCGGCGCAGCAATTCATGGAGATGCTTTTCGGCAAGCTGCCGGACTTTTTCAAGGATGAGGAGGAACTCCGCACTCTCTGGAGCGCCCCCGACACGCGGGCCAAACTCCTGGAGGGACTGGCCGAATGCGGCTTCGGCCCCGACCAAATGGCAGAAATGCAGTCGATCATCGACGCCGAGAAGAGCGACCTGTTCGATGTGCTGGCGTATGTCGCGTATGCCCTGCCACCGCTCACCCGCGGGGAACGGGCCGCCAAGGCGAAGGTGGTAATCACCAGCCAGTTCAACCCCAGGCAGCAAGCCTTCCTCGATTTCGTGCTTTCCCACTACGTCAATGTCGGCGTGGAAGAGTTAGATGCGGCCAAGCTCAATCCATTGCTGCGCCTGAAATACCACGATTCCCTGCCCGATGCCGTGGCCGACCTGGGTGAGCCCAAACAGATCCAAGCGGTTTTCATCGGCTTCCAGAAGTTTCTCTACGTCTCAGCGGCATGAGTGGAGGGCGCGTTCTATTTGGTTAGCCAACCCCTCGAAATTCATGGGCATGGCGTGTATGGCGCGGTGGACACGGGGATTCCATGTTCCGCCAAGAGGCGTTCAATTTTCGCAACTGAACTTTTGTATGGTTTCGACTGACCCTTTTCGGCCTGAGTCCAGCACTCCAGGCTCACGCCGGCTTTGCGTGCGGCGGCAGGTTCAGAGGTTGTCCACTTGCCGCTCGTGACCGAATCCATTCTGTGAGATTCATCGTTACATGCGAACCTTGTGCTGCGCGTGGCCGTCAACTCAAGGAGAAAACCAATGGGTCACTCAATGGGCGAATCGTCACTCGGCGATGCCGATCCGGTAGAACCGCTGCGGGATGTCGGCGGGAAGGGTGATGGTATGGTAGCCGGGTGTATCGTAACTGGCAGGATTGCCATTGATGTCCCACCATGAAACAACCGGCTGATAGCGAAGCAGTGGTGTGGGTTCCGTGACCCAGTGAATCAAGTCCGGACTCGATTGAAGGGTGCCGGAGGCGGGCGATGGCAAATACGGGATTTGCAGTAAACGGTTTGCCGGCGCTCTCACCCTGCTGACTGACCATGCGAACTTCAATGAGGGCGGACAGGATGTGCGGTCGAGAGGGTTTGTGCCGAAGGTGTATTCCATGAAATTGCTCGCGCCATCGCCATCGGCATCCGCATCGGGTCCGGCCAGCGGCTGAGGCAAATTCTTCGCCCGCGCCCAAGCGGCGTAACGATTAGATGGCGAAATCAGCCGGACGTCATCGACCCAGCCCTGCAAGTCGCTGATCGAAGAATCGGTGATCGTCTCCCACCAAGACAGGCGATACCGGGTCATCAGGCGGAATATCACCTCATGCGGCCCTTCAGGGACACGCACCGAACCATCCTGCCACGAGCCAGTGGCATTTGCGTCGATTCGCAATTCTTCATTACCACCGACCTCAACCGCGAGAAAATGTCCGATAGGCACCGGATTCGTCCCGCCGCCTCCGATCACAATCACCGAGTTGACGCTGGAACTGGCGCGAACCGCCGGTTGCGGTGTGACGGGGTATCCGGTGAAACACCGGCCACGGAACTCCAGCACCACAGGTCCCGTCACCATGGCACGCAACAGGCGCGATCCTGAAACCGCGCGAACCGACTCGGTCCAGGAGCCATCCCTCTCCCGATATGCCACCGGTTGCCACGGCAGATGTTCCGGGGTGTCACTGATGCTTGTTAGAACCAGACCCGGATCAAGCGCGGCGGCCTGCGCCAGGCTGCGGGCGGAGCTCCTGCTGATTTGCAGGCCGTCTAACCACGCCTCGCCGGGTGTGGAATCACCAGCTTGCGCGTCGGCGGCATGGGTCCATTCGATCACATGGGTTCCCGAGTTGATGGCGAATTCAATCCTGCTCCAGGCAGCGCCCGGTTCCGGCACTGGAAGGATGCCGCCATCAAGGGACATGCGTAGCGTTCCCGGCCCCGTCCTTTTCCACCAGCAACTCAGCCGGGACGGGCCGGTTAGGGTGAGGGTGACGGGGTGGCTTTCGCCCGGTTGACTCAATATCGACCATGCGCAATCGTTGCCGGTCTTGGCCAACCGGTCGGAGATTCCGAACCATCCGTTAGGTGCCAGTGGTCGTGGCGATTCAATGGCGTTTTCGAGGGTCTTCGCAGATCTGGCATCAAACGCGAGGGAATCGAGCAAAGGCGGGTCAGCGGGCGTGTCCCCTTCGTCTCCCGGCGCATAGGTCCAACGCGAAAATCCGCCCGGATGAAGTATGCTGATGTGATCGTGCCAACCCGCCTGATCGCTCCAGAGTTCTTGCCGATACCATTCCTCGTTTTCCACCGTCCACCCATAGCATGGCGCATCAGGACGCCCCCAACGGACGGTTAGTTTTCCGGTTTTGTTAAGGTCGAAAAAGCACAGCGACGTCTGTGGTCCCGGTTGCCATGCATCGTCAGGTCCCGCGTTCACCAGGCAACCGCCCTGATCGCCGGATTCCAATGCGAACAACGCGGGCGCGTCGAGTGCCTGGGCCAACGGCGTGATGCCACGAACCACACACACGGCACCGATCCGCCAAACCGCATCGAAAGCGACCGGTGATTCCATTGGGGGCGATACTTCTCCGGGCACCGGGGTTTCGCAGGTCCATCGCACGAGATGAACGCCCTTGGGCAAGGTCAGTCGCATGCGCTGCCACGAGTGGCTATTGAACGTAACCGTTTTCACGCCGTCGATCTCCAAGCTGTATAGCGGACGATCCGCCCACCAGTTCACGTCGAGGGCCGAGTCCCAGCTCAGTTCACACGGGCCGGTGACCACGGTCGCAAGCCAGCAGGTTTTCCCCACAGGGGCGCGCAGCAGCACCGCTGGTCCGCCACTCCGACCGATAGTGGTAAACCCTTCGGCCTGGTTCTGGTTGCCAGTCCACCAGAGATTCCGGTTCAAACCGCTGGCCTTGGCCAAAGTCGTCATTGTCAGGGGAATCCAACTTACCGCATCCACCGCACAGGCAATCCACTCCAAGCCGCTGTCCATCGGATGACGAAACGTGAGGCGGATGCGATGTGCGCCATTGCCGGTAATCCATTGCGCCGGCCAGCTTGTTCCGCCGATAGCCACCGGCTTGCCGTCAATGGTGAGCGACCAATAATGCCAAAGGTACTCCGGAAGGTGCATGCCGGCCGCGTCCCTCAACCAGAAATCAAACAGACCCGGGCCGTTCACGGTGGCTTCCAGCCATGATTCCTCGCCGGGCTTGAGTGCCACATAGGCCGCGGTGCCGTTGACCGCCCCCTCGTTGTCGCGTCCGATGAACGGGATGCCGGGGGAAGTTTTCCAAGTAACCATGGGCGGTGCATCCAGTGCCGCCGAGAGCGGGTAAACAGGCCACACCTCCCAAGTGACATCTCTAACACCGAGCCATTCGTTAGGCACCGCCATCCCTTCCGACGCGCTCACAATCCACTCCAAGGTTACCGGCGACCCCACGGGAATCATGAACTCGATGACTTCGTCATCAGACTGCCATTGGAGGACATTGCGTTGTTTGCCATTTACCCGGAACTCACCCCGCGCCCGGATCAACCCGAGATCCTTCCAGCGGAAAGAAATCCTGCCCGGACCCGTGACCACCGTGCTGAGGCGGGAGCTTTCGCCATTCACCAGTGGCGGGGAGACAGCCACCGCGCCGCCTTGGGAGTTCTCGACCAGTCCTTGCCACGGGTGCGTCGGATCGTTGATCCAATTCAAGGCCGGTACGCCAAGCGCCTGACCGAGGGAGATCACCTCAGACGGGGTGAATTGGATTCCGTCCAGCGCGGTGAGAGCCACATCTTCCGTCCGCCCAGCAACCGACCACTCGTACAACCAATCGCCGGGTGGCAACCAGACTGTTTCCTGTTGCCAGCCAGCAGCGACGGATGGCCATCGAACCCGCAGGTCACCGCCAGTGTTTGGAACCCTGAAACGCCAGGTCGCCGGGTCGTGGCCTGAAATCGGTTTCCCGGCATACCACCAGAAACGCACCTCGCCCGGACCAGTGAAATGGGTTCTAATCTGATATTCGGAATACCATTCTGACGACCCCGGATCCACCGCCGGTGCTTGCAGGGCCGCACCGCCATCGCGGCTGAAATCGGTTGACGCCGTCCAATCGACAGGCAATGAAACCGCCGACGGATAGTCCAACGCCGCCATCGCCCGACCACCGGCAGGCAACGGTTTGACCACGATTTTGCCCAGGAAAGCCACAAATTCCGTGGAATAATATGAGGCCTTGGGCGGACGTGCCCGCCATCGCACGGTATGAGATCCCGCCGGGACTTCGATCCGCACCTTGCGCGAGATGGCATATCCGTCCGTCATATCAACTTCCTTGGCGTCGATGAGGACAACGAAATTCAACTCATCGCTCTCTGATTTCCAACAGAAATTTAATTCCGCCGGACCTTGGACCGGCATTTCAAGCCACGAATCACCTTCATCGAGCAACGTTGCGATCCGTCCGCCGTATCCGGACAGTTCGGGATACGGCGCGATGGTCCACAGGTCCGCACCTCCGGCGGAGATCGATCCCTCGGCCAAGCCGAGAGCAGCCGCCAGAGTGGTTGGCGGCATAATGAATTCCACCCGGTCGATCCTCGTGGTCGGGCTGCCTGACAGGCTCAATTCGGCTTCGCCCTCCGGCAATGTCCAACACAAGTCAACCACGGTGGATCACCACCGCGAGCCATCGACCCTATCTGGCCTGGCACCTGGAGGAAGTTTTTCAGTTTGGTCCCAAACGCAAGCATGCTTTTACCGTATGCGCCAATCCTTGAAGCTTGGCCCGGAGACTACATCTCCTCCGTCGCCGCGAGGCGTTCGAACTCGGCGAGCATTTCCGCATGGCGGTTCGCCAGAAATCGCTTGATCCTGGAATTTTCAAGAAGCTTGCGAACGTATGCCCGAAGAACCGTCAGGTTGAGCATTTTGTCGCCATAGCTCACCTCGCTGGCTTTGGCGTCGCGTTCGAGATTCGCCATTTCAAATTCCATCCGCGCCAGTTCCTCGCGTGATATTCGTTTGTTCACCTTGACTGCCTCGGGCTCGACGAGCATGTCCTTGGGTGTTCCTAGCAGAAGCGCCTCGGCATAACCTTTGGTGTAATTGTTCGCACTGATCATCAATTCAGCGATTTCGACCTGGCGCATCGCAAGCACCTTGCGCATGACTTTGAGGGTTCCCGGGCAGATTTGCTTGTCCTTGAGTAACTCCACGGCTTCCGGGCTGATTCCCTTGAGCATGTTGAGCCACTCCCTGATGTCACTCACGCTTTTGTGGAGGGCGGATGCAATCCGGTCCATCGAAACCCCATGATTCACGGCTCTGGCAATCATGCTGTGTTCCTGGATCGGTGGAAGACGACTGATGCGGGCATTGTAGGTGAAACTCTCGTCTTCGAGGGAAATGAGACACTCGACTTCTGGAATACCCAGCTTCCGCAAGGCATGAAGCCGGTAGTGTCCGTCCATCAACAGGTAAAATCCCTCATTCCCTTTCTGTGGATATACCATCAGGGGTTCAACCACGCCGATCTCCCGGATGGACGAGACAATGATCCGATAGCGGTGCATGTTGTCGGGGTCTTTGATGATGCGTATGGGAAGGATTTTGTCGAGCGGCAGGATGATGCGCCTTTTCTCAAATCCGATGATTGGATTGCTCATGCCACGCTCCTTTCCAGTCCGATTTTTTCCGCTAGAAAGGACGGCATGCTGTCCAGTCTCTCAGCTCGCAGCAGATTGGTAAAATCCTCATCATTGGCAAGTTGGCGGAATGCAGTCGTAATGAACATGAGGTGGGCGTCGCAGATCTTGGCTTTGCGGATCAGCGTCTTCTGCCGCTGACTTTCCTTCTTGAATGCCTTCACCAGTCCGTCCGATGTGGACCACTCCTTCTTCGGTTGAATTTCCACGGAATGCAGGCCTTTGCCAATCGAGTTGCGTTGCGTGAGCAACCGACGCACGACTCTGATGGCCGCTTGGTTGAGTTTCCCCTCCTCGTAGGCCCGCAGCAACTCGCGTTGGGCCTCGGGGCTTTTGGTCCTGGAAATGTCGATGGCCACACCTAACGGAATGGTCCCTTTGATGGCCGCGGACAGGAGTCGTTCCTCGCCGGCATTGCGTAGCGATAACAGGCCACTAACCATCGGGTCGAGCAGATCGAGCTTTCTGCCGATGGCCGCATTGCTGTAGCCCGCCTGTTTGAGCCTGTCGATCTCGACAATGAGGTCGCCGGGTGCGGGATACCTGCGCGCGATGTTTTCGACCAAGCTCATGATCAGGCGTTCCTCCTTCGATGCCTCGACCACCACTGCCGGGATTTCCAGAAAACCCAGAGCTTGAAACGCCTCAATCCGCCCCTGACCACAGACGAGATCATAGTGGGGTTGCCCATCGGGCGATTTTCCCGATCTCGGGCTGACCTGAATGGGTTTCTTGAGCCCGAGGTGGCCGATGCTTTCGACGATTTTCTCAAACTTCCTGCGATCCCGACAACGCGGGTTGACGATCCGTATGCGATCCAACGGGATGAATATGACTTCGTTTTCCATGGTATTGTTGTTTTGTTATCAATCGCTTCCGACGCGCGTCCGTTGGGCGAGGTGGAAGAAGTGGCTGAGATCATCGAACCGATAGCCGTCGAGGCAGGTGCCATTCGCTTCGGCAAGGCGGAGTTTTCCGGCGGCGACATCAATGGATGGCAGCAGATAATAATCGCGGATGCCGTTGTTGGCCGAGGCGAGTCTGGCCGCAATGGTGATGTCGGGCCGCCCCGCTTGATCCATCATGATAACCCAGCGTGACGCGCCCGCTCCGGTGTTCCAGTGGCGGCAGAGTGAGACGGACACGCGAATCTCGCCATTGACGTGTAACACGTTGCGACTGTCCCCCATTTCCACGCCCGCCCCCACGCCGCGCAAACTGTCAGCCACCGATCCCATGAGTTCGGGATGGGTGTTGCGGATCCAACGGTTGATTTCGATGAACCCAAGGTCGGCTGGCGGGGTGTAGCCGATCAACGCATACGCCGCGACGAGGCTGCCAAAGCGATGCTGAAATGCCGCGCTGGACGGCATGTCGTCCGCCTGGTCGATCATGGTCCCCGTGATTTTGCCATGACACTCAAGGATACATTTGAGTGCCGCGAGCATTTCGGCATTCGTGAAACGCCGGCTCCGGGCCAGGATAATCCCCTGAGCGGCTTGAAATACATCCGCATCCACCACGCCTTGCCAGGCACCGTCCGCACGAACCCACTGCTCGGGCGGATTCCGAACGTGGCGTTCCTTCAGTTTGAAGGATGTGCGGCCATAGACATTGTTGCCGATATATTTCTCATTGGTGAGCACCTGATGGACGCTCGCCCGTGTCCACTGCCGGCCCAGGTCGGTGGATACTCCGCGTGCGTTGAGCATGGCGGCAATTTCCGCCTCCGTCCGACCGTCGGTCACGAATGACTGATAGATCCAGCGGATGTCGGCCTGTTCGTCATCGGGACCTGGGATGAGCACGACCCGGTCGGTTTGGATGCTCTTTTGCTCACCATGCGCCAATATTCCCTTCGCTTGTCCGGCCTGATCCACCAACATGCGGCGCAAGCCGTAACCCGCCGCACCGCCCTGCTTGTAGCCGAGCCCAATCAGGCGACAGGCTCCCCGATACACTTTGGCGGAGAGTTCGCGGCTGTATTCACCGGCCATTGCCCGTTTGACGCCGGTGACTATGGTCGAGACGGGACTCCCGTCGTTTTCAAACTGTTCCGCGCAATAGTGGACGAGGATATTGGCGCGGCGGCATACATGCTGGTAGTACGCGCTTTCGTCCGCATCCTGGAACCGCCCCCACCGGCTCACGTCATAGACCAGAATGCACGAGAATCCGGGAGATCCGGCTTTCACGTCGGCGATCATGCGGGAAAACTGCTCCCTCCCATGGATGCTCAGGCCGCTTTTCCCCTCGTCCGAATAGACTTTGACGATTTCAATATTGCGGCGAAGGGCATACTCACAGATTGCGTCCATTTGGTTGTTGGTCGAATACTGCTGGTGTTCGGTGGACATGCGGACATAGACCGCAGCTTTGGCCGACGGCAATTCATTCTCTGTGGCAGGACTTGGCGTCATCATGAGTCTAGCAGGTTGTCTTGGGATGGGTCGGGCAGGTGCCCTCAAATCGCGAGCGCCACGTTCACCGGACACGCCACGATTGTGAGTCCTTGTCGCCCGGGGATGCACCCGCATCTGAAATCGTGGATTATATAAGTGGTGCGCGGGTTGCAGAACCGTTTTCATGGCCGGGTGCCCATCATGGCGGATCCCGGCCACGCGCCAATTGATTCCCTGTGTGTTTTTGAAATTTGTCGGCCGGACGGTGGCAGTCGTAAATACCGAACACTGTCATGCCCAATTCGCCAGCTAACCGGGCGGTGAACCTGCGAGCCCCGTCGAAATTCCGGCAGACCACGAGCCACAGGTCCGTTGATTCAAGTGGCAACTCCCCGATATTGTATGCCGTCTCCAAGGCGGCCTTTGTTTCCGGGATCCGTTCCTCAAGCCTCTTCTGATAGCGAGCCAGGTGTTCCGCCCACACGATCACATCCGCACTATCCCGCGCGTCGGAGAAATACTTGTCCACCGTGTCGGTGGCAACCAGACGATAGGGCTGGGCAAAGTCAGGAAGCATGCTTGTCGTCAGATGGCACGCGCGACACAGGAACCGGCGAATCCAGATCAGCAGCAACCTGATCCGGCCCGGGGCCGAAACCGACCTGCTGTAAAAGCCGTGAGCGCGCATGCACCCCGGTTCATCACAAATCGGGCATGCATCGGGGCGGCCCACCTTGCGGTGCGCGACATCTCGCGCGTATTCCTCTGGTCCGCCTTGGAATGCGAAGATCACCTGCATGGTACGCCGGATTAGGGTTTGCCTTCCTTGCTCTCAGTCGATGACCGGGGCAATATGCCATGCCCGCGGCGAATGCGCGATATGAAATCTCCCAATATCGAAATCTGATAGAACTGTGCCGGTGATCTCATCCTCTCACGCACGCCAAGCGCTCTGCCGGAAAATGGTGAAATCCAGGGGAATGGAGAGTCATGCTAGATGGTATTCGCAGACGCTTTTGACATTGGCACCGGCAAATCCAGCCCCTACTGTCACGCCATGGCCCTGCACCAACTGTCACCAGAAGGTCTCATCCCCGTTGCTCCGGTGAATTTCTCCGATGTTGGCGTTAGGGAGAGGGCGGATCTCCAGCGAATGCTCCGCGACCGGATCGAGATCATCGCTCCCGACGTCCTGGTCATCGCGGAGGAGTTTTCCGACTGGCAGGACAGCAAGCGCCGGATTGACCTGCTGGGGTTGGACCGCAGCGGAGCTATTGTCGTGATAGAGATCAAGCGGACTTCTGATGGCGGCCACATCGAATTGCAGGCACTCCGATACGCCGCCATGGTTTCGGCTCTAACCTTTGACCAACTGGTCCGAATCTACGGGGATTTTCTGGTCACTCAGGGACGAGCCGATGACGCGAGGCAGGGTATTTTGAGCCACCTCGGCGTGGAATCTTCCGAAGACGCGGAGATGCTCGACCGGGTTCGGATTGTCCTTGTGTCGGCCGATTTCAGCCGGGAAGTCACCACGACAGTCCTGTGGCTCAATGACCAAGGGCTCGACATTACCTGCGTTCGCCTCGCCGCGTATGATCTCAGGGGGACGACATTGGTGGATGTGCAGCAAGTCATACCGCTGCCTGAAGCTCAGGACTACACGGTGCGACTCAAAGAGAAGCAGCGCGAAATCCGTGGCGTTCGGATCCAGAACCGCGAATTTGCCAATTTCAAGGTGATTTGCGGCGATGAGGTACATCCCCAGCTCAATAAGAGGCGGGCAATGTTGGCGATCGTGACCTACCTCAGCGGACTTGGCGTTTCACCCGAAACCATGCAAAAAACGCTCGCCGAAAAACGCCTGCGATTTTTCCAGCTGCCGGGAATCATCGAGACCGAGGAAAAATTCATCGAAGCGGCATTGGATGCATCGAAAACCGCCGGAGCCGCACAATTTGTCGTCGGCCCATGGTTCACGGCGGAGGATGAATTGATCCAATTCGGTGGCAATACCTACTCATTCAGCAAGATGTGGGGCAGCCAAACGGAGCAGAAGCTGAAGGATCTCATTGACGTTCACGGCGACGGCAAGGTCAGTTGGGAGCGACTTTGACGTGTATTCCCGAAGCCAATCACGGTGCCGGAAGATTTGGGAATGAAGCGCCTTAGGGGTTTTCACGCCACGCTCATTCGCTCCAGTGCCGCCAGCACGTCAGCCACCCGGAACCGCACCGCCTTGCCGATTTTGAAGTATGGGATCATGCCGTTCATACGCCACGCGTAGAGTTGGCGGCGGCAGATTTTCAGGTGGCGGGCGAGTTCCTGTTCCGTGATCAGATCGAGGTCGGCGCGTGGTTGGGATTGTTGCTTGTCCATGCCGATAGTTGCCATGTCAACCATGTTATATATTAGCAAGTGGCGACAAATGGCGACAAATCATCTTCCTGTTAGTGCACAAACTTGCTTATATCTATTCTGAGACGAATGGCAAATATAAGTAATAAAATGCAACTGTGAGCAACTAGCAGAAAGTTATGTGTATAAAAAGACACACTCTTAATCAATTGGTCCTTGGTTCGAGTCCAAGCCGGGGTACCCCCTTTCAGAACAAACAACTTAGGGAGCCGAAAGGCTCCCTTTTTTGTGGGGTGAAAAAAGCTCTTCCGGCAGTTTTCAGGCAGTTTGAGTTCGGACCCCCGATGGTCTCACCGCCGGTGACTGGCAATTTCTGAACGGCAGTCCTATCCGTGCATGTGGATCGTTATCGCAGGTGAAGCCTGGAGATTTTGCCTGGGAAGGTCCTGAATCCCCGCTGGAGCGGATCAAATCTTCTCAGTGGAGAGTTTGTTCAAAAGGCCGCACGTCACCGCCGCGTTGCATTCCCTCCGCGCCCGGCTGTGCGCGATGGACGCGAACGCCTGTTTTAGGTAGTCTCCGGGCATGAAGTTGAATTGGCGCATGAATCTCATCCTGCGAATGCTCGCGTCGGGTGACACGCTGGGCGAGGCGGCCAATGCGGCGGGCGTCCACCGGCGGGCGGGCATACGTTTGCGCCCAGTTCTTTCAGGCGAGAAATCTCGTCAGGATCGCGGTGGCGGATGATGGCATTGGTATTCGTGGAAGCTTCATCAACACGACGCGGGAAGCGGACGCCGGCACGGCGGATGCCGCGATTCGCCTCGCCTTGCAGCCGCAGGTTTCGAGCGCCCTGCTCCGGCCCAACCCAAATCCCTACGGCGGCCATGTGCGCCGTTCTGGGTGCCTCGCTCTTTTATCACCATCACTATGACAAAGTGATGTTCGTGCCGCTCATGCTCCCGCTCCTCGTCTCGTGCCTGCGAACAGGCTGACCCGCGCTTTACGCCGCCTCGGCTCTGCTGGCCTTGACAGTTTACGCTCCCCCAAGCCTTCTGGTGAATTTTTCCGCCCAGTTCCCCGCAACCGACTGGATCGTTTTTCTGGTGCCGGGCGCTGCGGCTGTTGTCCTGTGGGATTCGGCTTCTGACATGCATTCTCAAAGAAAATCAATGTTCCCTTGACGAGTGAGCATCCCTCAACATCCTTGAGCGACTTAACCATATTCGGGGACACCTGAAGCTTGTTCCGGCGGACTCAAGGATGAGATCTCCTTCACTGGTCAATTGTGAGCTGGTGCAAATGACCACCCAGGCCTTCGCATCGCGAATCAAACCCCGATTGATGCCCAGCCACACCAAGGATGCACCGAAAATCCAATATCATGAAAAAATCACCGCCCATGTTTAGCCAAAAACTCAAAATATGATTTACTCCAAGGTGGTGAGCGAAGCAAGCGGAGAGAGGCTTTCCCTCATCCCATGATTTCATGAAGAAGCCCGTGAAAAAAAGAACCCGGAATGACGATTTTGCGGGATTGCTCCCGCCCGTCCGCCGCGCTAGCATCCCGCCATGACTCGCACCGAACCGGTTGGACTGATCCGCTGCCAATGGGGCGAAGCCCCGATCTGGTGGCAGGGAGCGCTCTATTTCGTCGATACCGCGGGCCACCTCGTCCATCGCTATGATCCGGCGGACGACAGCGAGCGCTCGTGGGATGTCGGCCAGCGGGTCGGCACCGTGGTTCCGCGCGAGAGCGGCGGATTGGTCATCGCCGGCGATCACGGGTTCCAGTTTCTCGACGAGGAATCCGGCGAACTCACGCCCATCGCCGATCCGGAAGCCGACATTCCAGACAACCGCTTCAACGACGGCAAGTGCTCGCCCGACGGACGGTTCTTCGCCGGCTCCATCAGCCTGACCAAAAAAAATGGCACCGCCAAACTCTGGCGGCTGGATCCCGACCTCAGCGTGCATGAGGCGTTTGGTCCGGTCACCACGTCCAACGGCATCGTCTGGTCCGCCGATGGCAAAAACGTCTATTACATCGACACCCCGCGCCGCGAAGTGCTCGCCTTCGATTATGCCGACGGCCACCTGAGCAACCTCCGCACGGCGGTGGTCACCGGGCACATCGACGCCTCGCCGGACGGTATGACCATCGATGCCGACGGCAACCTGTGGATCGTCTTCTGCCATGGCGGCTGCGTCTCATGTTTCGATCCGCACAACGGCAACGAACTCCACCGCATCGCCCTGCCGTGTTTGGAAACCACCGCCTGCGCCTTTGGCGGTCCCGATTTGACGGACTTGTTTGTCACCACCGGCGTCCACAAAACCGCCAAGGAAAAACACGCCGGCCGCCTGTTTGTCATCCGCGGACTCAAGACCAGAGGCGTGCCAGCCGATGCGTTCGAGGGGTGAGGGCCGGTTCCTATGAACCTGAGGCGCTCACGAGATCAAGCGGGAGGCCGGCTTGAAACCCACGGGTGGTACCCTTCGTCTCCACCAGTCCCAACCCGACCCGGCCCGGACGCCACAGCTTCGGATTTCGGGTTGAATTATCTTTTCTAGCGGGTCCGGGGCGGTTACGCTGCCGTCCTAACACACCCCACACCGTCATGATCGAACCGTCCATTCGCCTGATGCCGCGTCCGCATGAAGTGGCACGCATGACCACCGAGGAACTGCGGGCCGCCTTTTTGGTGCCGCAGATCTATCAGACAGGCAGCCTCTGCGGCTGCTTTACCGATCTTGACCGCCTGGTAGTGGCCGGGGCAATGCCCGGAGCCACTCCGATAGAACTGGGCAACCACCCGGAAACCGGTCGTGGGTATTTCCTCGAACGTCGTGAATTGGGTGCTATCAACACCGGCGGCCCCGGCGAGGCGCAGGTGGACGGACGGACCTATCCGGTGCCGCCGCTCGGCTGCATCTATGTCGGAATGGGTGCGCGCGCCGTGGTTTTTTCCAGCGCCGACCCGCAAAACCCGGCCAAATTTTTCATCCTGAGTTGTCCGGCACATGCGGCGTATCCCACGGTGGTGGCGACGATGGCGGATGCCACGGAAATCGCGCTGGGCACGCAGGCTGCCGCCAACCAGCGGGTCATCCGCCAATACATTCACGAAAAGGGCATCCCGAGTTGCCAATTGGTGATGGGATTCACCGAACTGGTGGAAGGCAGCGTCTGGAACACTTTTCCGCCCCACTCTCACAACCGCCGCTCCGAAATCTATTTCTACTTCGACCTCGACGAGCGCGTGCTGGCCCATTTCATGGGTGAACCCACCGCCACCCGCCACCTGTTCATCCACAACGAGCAGAGTGTGCTTTCGCCGCCATGGTCGATCCATGCCGGCTGCGGCCAGGGAAATTACAAATTCATCTGGGGCATGGCCGGGGAAAACCAAGCCTTCACCGACATGGATGCCGTGAATCCCGCGGATCTGCGCTGAGGGACTCTTCCATTACTCCATTACTCCATTACTCCTCTCTTCCGCCAGTCCAATCCTAACAACCATACACACACCATCATGGGAAAATTCGACAACCAAGTAGCCGTGGTCACCGGGGCGAGCCGGGGCATCGGCCAGGCAATTCTGTTAGCCTTCGCCCGCGAGGGCGCACACGCCGTGAGCGTGGACATCGGCGATCACGGTGACACCGCCGCCAAAGTCACCGCATTGGGCGGTCGATTCACTGGCATCCAGGCGGATTTCGGCAAACTTACCCAAGCCGGCGCTGCCGACATCGTCGCGCAAATCGTCAGCACCGCCGGTCGCGTGGATGTGTTGGTCAACAATGCCGGTATCATCAAACGCGCTCCCGCAGTGGATTTCTCCGAGGACGATTGGAACACCGTCATCCAAATCAATCTGACCGCGCCGTTTTTCCTGTGCCAGGCCTTCGCCAAGTGGTGGCTCACCGGCGGCCGCGAAGCCTCGCCTGCCGACACCCGCCTCAAGATCGTCAACATCGCCTCGATGCTGTCGTTCCAGGGCGGCATCCTGGTGCCATCCTACACCGCCAGCAAAAGCGGCATCGCCGGCATCACCCGCGCCCTGGCCTGCGAGTGGGCCAAGGAACGCATCAACGTGAACGCCGTGGCGCCCGGCTACATCGCCACCGAAAACACCCGTCCGATCCGCGAGGATGAAAAACGCAACCAAACCATCCTCGACCGTATCCCCGAAGGCCGTTGGGGAACCCCCGATGACATCGCCGGCAGTTGCCTCTTCCTCGCCTCTAAGGACGCCGCTTACCTGAACGGGACCGTCATGAACGTGGACGGCGGCTGGCTCAGCAGGTAACCAGGAGTCAGTAATCCCAAAGAGGAAATGGACGGCCCGCAACCCACCGCTAATTTTGATAGAGCAGACTGACAGCATGGGTTTCCTGCCGATGACGCGGGCGGAGATGGACGCCCGCGGGTGGCGGGAATTGGATGTGCTGATCATCACCGGGGGTGCCTATGTG
>Ga0118677_10002768_pt1 | contig 34521 bp, 26 predicted proteins | sample AliMusrvi5mmetaG_FD_86154 | JGI IMG/M metagenome (GOLD analysis project Ga0118677, IMG submission 86154)
CGTTCAAGGCGGAGGGGGCAGAAATGGGACCATGGGGACGGGGCGGAGGAGACAGGCGGGACGCCTGCCCCACTATGACAGCTCTACGTCGCGGTAGTTCGATTTGCCTGCGGCCACTGAGGTACTGGCCGGTAAGGGACTGCTTCGACTTCAGAAGCTGCGAGTAAGTCCCCTGGAAGACGACCTCGCCGCCCGTCGCACCGTGGCCGGGGCCGAGGTCCACGATTTGCTCCGCCGCACGGATCACGCTTGCCTCGTGTTCGACGACGACGACCGTGTTGCCGGCGTGGCGCAGTTGCTGAAGCAGGCGGACCAGGCGTTCGGTGTCGCGCGGGTGCAGGCCGACGCTCGGCTCGTCCAGAACGAAAAGCGTATTGACCAACCGGGTGCCCAGGCAGGTAGTGAGATTCACGCGCTCAGTCTCGCCGCCGGAGAGCGTGCGCGTCGGACGGTCCAACGTGAGATAGCCCAGGCCGACCTCGTTGAGATAGCCCAATCGTGAATGCACCTCGTTCAAGACCAGGCCGAGCGGATCATTCGGTCGCACCCGCTGCCGCTGGGCGAGGGCATCGATGAAAGGCAAAGCGTCGCGAATTGGGAGTTGGTAAAAATCGGCCAACGTGAGTGACCCGTCGCCGCCTCTTTCAGCCAGCGCAGCTCCACTTCGCACTTCGACCTTCGGACTTCGACCTTCATTCGGCCTTCGGCCTTCGGACTTCGGACTTCCCCCGTCGCACCGGTAAAGCAGGGTTTCCGGTTGAAAGCGCCTTCCACCGCAATCCGGGCAAGGCGTGTAAGCCCGGTAACGCGAGAGGAGGACGCGCACATGCATTTTGTAAGCCTTCGATTCGAGCCAGCGGAAGTAACCCCTAACGCCATACCATGCTTGCGGCCATTCGTGCGCCTTGTCCTTGCCGTACCCCGGCTCGCCTTCGATGACCAGGTCCTGCCACTTCTTCGGCAACTGGTTGAATGGCACGTCAGTGGGCACGCCAAACTGCCGGCACGTGCGCAGTAAGTCATCCTGGCATTCCGCGCCGAGCCCGGTCTGCCAGGGCCGAACCACGCCCTGCGCCAGCGTTCTGGAGCGGTCGGGCAGGACGAGGTCGTAGTCAATGCTGATAGTGCGGCCGAAGCCACGGCAGGCCGGGCAGGCGCCGACGGGATGGTTGAAGCTGAACAATGCGGGCGTCGGTTCGCTGTATTCGATGTCGCATTGCGCGCAGTGCCGCCGATTGGAGAAAAGCTGCCGGCGTGGGGTCTCGGGCCTGGCATCGTCGCGGTCGGGAGAGAGTTCATGGATTGCGAGCTTGCCTTTGCCGAAGTGGTAGGCCTGTTCGCAGGCTTCAACGAAACGAGCGCGGCTGGCATCGGCGAGGCCCAGCCGATCCTGAATCACGGTGAGGGATGGGGGGCGTGATGCGTGATGCGTGATGCGTGATGGGACATCCTCAAGACGAAGCACTTGTCCATCGAATAGAAGGCGTTGGTAGCCCTGCTTGGCAACCAGCGCGAGAGACTCGTCCAACGAGAGCTTCTCCGATAAGGGCAAATCGAAGGTAACCAGCACTTCGGACTTCGGACTTCGGACTTCGGACTTCCCCGAAGGTTTCTCCCTGCCGGGCCCAAGCGCTTGCCAAATCTGCTGCGCCGAATCCTTGCGCACTGGCCGGCCGCATTGGCGACAATGCAATTGCGCCACGTGCGGCCAGAGCATCTTCATGTAATCGCAGATCTCAGTCATCGTGCCAACCGTCGAGCGAGTCGTCCGGACGGCGTTACGTTGCTCGATGGCAATGGCGGGCGGAATGTTCTCAATACTGTCCACCTGGGGCTTGTCCATGCGGTCGAAAAACTGCCGCGCGTAAGGCGAGAAGGTCTCGATATATCGCCGCTGGCCCTCGGCAAAGAGCGTATCGAACGCCAAAGAACTCTTACCCGATCCACTCAAGCCCGTGACGGCCACAAACCGGTTGAGCGGCAGGTCCAGATCGAAATTCTTTAGGTTGTTATGGCGGACACCCCGGAGGCGGATGACCGACTGCGCCGACGATTTCTGCATTGCGGGATGAAGGTAGGTTTGCCCAGGCGGGGTTGCAAGGTGCAGTCTGCAGATTGTAACGCGCCGAGGCGCCCGAGGGGCCTTTTGGCAGAAATGCAAGCTTGGCAGGTCCGTCATTCTCAAGTATTCTACCATTGCTATGGGTTTCACGAACCAACGGCTGCTCGTAAAGGGGAGCCACCGCGCGCGGCGCAAAGAGGCAGTCAATTTTCTCATCGACTCCGGCGCGGTTTACAGCCTGGTTCCAAGCCCCACGCTCAAGAAGCTCGGCATCCGGCCCCATCGCCGGATCGACTTTGCTCTGGCGGATGGGACGACTATCACGCGCCAGGTGGGCGATGCGTATTTCGAGTTTCAGGGCGAAGGCGGCGCCGCCCCTGTCATTTTTGGGGAGAAGGGCGACGAGCCCTTGCTCGGCGCGACGACCTTGGAGAGCATCGGGCTGGTGCTGGACCCGTTTAAGCGCCGTTTCATCCCGATGCGAATGTTGCTGGCTTGAGGCCTCGGACGCAATCCCCATGAGCGACGCACCCCTAAGCGTGCTGGCGGTCATCGGTAGCTTGCAGCAAGCTTCGGTCACCCGGGTAGTGGCACGTCACGTTGCCCAGCGATTGCAAGCCACAGGCTGTGCCGTTGATGTGCTCGATCTTGAGAAGGAGCCACTCGCGCTCTATAATCCGGACATCACGCACGACTTGCCTGGCTACGCGGAATTGCAGGGACGGGTGCATGGCGCTGACGTGATCGTTCTAGCCTCGCCCGACTACCACGGAGGCATCAGCGGGACGATGAAGAACTTTCTCGACCACTTCTGGCATGAGTTCTCAGGCAAGCTTTTCGCGACGATTGTCGCCTCACACGAAAAGGGGCTCACGGTCACGGACCAACTGCGCACCGTGGCCCGTCAATGCTATGCCTGGGCGCTGCCGTACGGCGTGTCCTTCACCGAGGATATTGATGTGAAGGATGGGCAGATCGTCAGCTACGCTCTCCAGCAGCGACTGGAGATGCTGGTTCGCGACGTGCGCGTCTATGGCGAACTGCTCGCCCGGCAGCGGCGCGCCGACTTGGCGGGCACGGACGAGGGCTTCCTGGCACGTCACAGGAAGTGATGCGTGATGCGTGAAACGTGATCGCCTCGCCGGCCGTTGGTCGCGACTGTCGGCAAAAGTATGCTGGTGCGCCTTCACGGGTCACTTTAGCTTGCCAGTCGTCTCGATTGCGCGTTAGCTATCCCGCATCACGTTTCACGTTTCATGTGTTACACAGCACGAATTAAGCATCATCATCTATGGCGAGCGAAGGCCGATCCACCACTGACTCCGGCGCCGGTTTCCAACCCTACATCCCAAATTCGGCGACCCTGCGTGAATGCACGCCCCGTGCGATCATCCTCGGCACGCTGCTGGGGATGGTTTTCGGCGCGTCATCGCTATACCTCGTCCTGAAGGTCGGCCTCACGGTTAGCGCGTCCATCCCGGTGGCGGTGATATCCCTGACGCTGTTCCGGTTGTGGTCGAAGGCCGGCGGACGGGACGCCACCATCCTTGAGAACAATATCGTTCAGACCGCGGGGTCGGCGGGCGAATCGATCGCGTTCGGCCTCGGAGTCACCATGCCGGCGATCATGATTCTCGGGTTCGATCTTGAACTGGGCCGGGTGATGCTGGTCGCCCTGTTAGGAGCCTTGTTGGGCATCCTCATGATGATCCCGCTGCGGCGTGCGCTGATCGTGAAGGAGCACGGCCGGCTCAAGTATCCCGAGGGCACGGCCTGTGCCGAAGTGCTCAAAGCCGGGGCGAATGCCGAGTCTCGCGCCCTGGCCTCGGTGGTCGCGCTCGGCGACGGTGCGAGGCGCGCGCGGCCCGAACGCGCACTCGATGCTTCGACCATTTTCACCGGCTTTGGCCTCGGCCTGGTCTATAAGATCCTCATGTCCGCCTTTCGGCTTTGGAAAGATGTGCCCGAGAAGGTGCTGGGAGCCCCGCTCACAGCAGGCTCGATTTCGGCGGAGATTTCTCCCGAACTACTCGGGGTCGGTTATATTATTGGCCCGCGCATTGCCTCCATCATGATGGCTGGCGGAGTCATGTCCTACCTGTTGCTTATCCCACTCATCAAGTTCTTCGGCGCCGGCATGAAGACGATCGTGGCACCCGGCAAGAAGCTCATCAGCGAGATGTCTCCGGACAACATCCGCGGCGACTACGTATTGTATATTGGCGCGGGAGCAGTGGCGGCTGGCGGCATCATCAGCCTGGGGCGTTCGCTGCCCAGCATCGTCCATGGTATCCGGTCGGGCCTGGCGGATTTCCGGCTGGCGGCCACCGGGCGCGCCGCCCTGGCGCGCACCGAGAAGGATTTGTCGATGAAACTGGTGGGCGGCGGCATCGTGGCGCTGATGCTGGCCATCCTGTCCGCCCGCACCCTGCACATGAATGTCTTGGGCGCTGTCTTGATCGTGGTTTTCGGCTTCCTGTTTGTCACCGTCTCCTCGCGCCTGACAGGCGAGATCGGCTCTTCCTCCAACCCCATTTCCGGCATGACGGTAGCCACCCTGCTGCTGACCTGCCTCATCTTCCTGGTTGTCGGCTGGGTCGGCGGCACGTATTACGTCACAGCGCTTTCGGTGGGAGGAATCGTGTGCATCGCGGCGTCGAACGCGGGCGCCACTTCCCAGAGCCTCAAGACGGGCTACTTGCTGGGCGCCACGCCCAGTTACCAACAGATATCCATTCTGGCCGGTGCCGCCGCCAGCGCGCTGGTCCTGGGACCTGTCTTGCTGGAATTGGATGCCACCGCCCGAACCTATGTGCCCGCCGCCAAGGTAGCACCGGACCTGCGTGTGCCCGCCGACAAACTCTCCAGCCTGAAGACTGAGTTCTATCCCACCGGCAGCGGTTTCAAAGCGAAGTTCCAAGGGCTGCTCGGGTTGAAGTCTCGCACCGAATCGGCTGCATCCAAGAAGTACTTTGTATGGTTCCAGCCCGATGCCCAGACTGGCGACAGCCGGAAATTCCTGTTGGATGAGACCGGCAGAGCGGCGTGGTTGGTGGACCCGGGTATCAATGGCGAATACAAGACCCGGCCCGATGGCACTGAAGTGCGAAAGTTCAGCGCCCCTAAAGCGACGCTGATGAGCTACATCGTCCGAGGCATCCTCGATCGGAGGCTGCCGTGGGCGCTCGTGCTCTTCGGGGTGATGCTCGCCATTGTGCTGGAATTGAGCGGCATCCCCTCGCTGGCGTTTGCAGTCGGCGTGTATTTGCCCATCTCGGCCTCCGCCCCGGTCTTCGTGGGAGGATTGGTGCGCTGGCTGGTGGACAGACGGTTGCGCCACGCGCTGCGGGAACACCAATTAACCGAAGAGGAATTGGCCGCCGAAGGGGACAAAAGCCCGGGGGTGCTGCTGGCCAGCGGCTACATTGCTGGCGGCGCCATTGCGGGCATTCTGATTGCCTTCCTGGAAGGCGGATTCGGTGACCTGAGCACAGGGCTGGTGAAATGGGCCGAAGCGCACAACCCGTTCTACGCCGGCCCCAATGCGGATTGGCTGGCTTTGATCCCCTTCCTCGCGCTGGCCATCTTCCTTTACGTGACCGGCCGTAAGATGCCGCTGACGCAAGATCCGATTCAGGCGAGCGAGCGTTCCCGGGAGGCCTGACTCCCGGGACGGATTGGGCTCGCTCGTCCACCCGCGTTTTGCAGATCCCGCCCGGCGGCACGGCGCTGCCGCCTGTAACCAGCCACCTGCAAGCCAGGTGATAGCCAAGAGATAGCGTGTTGATACGGTATCTTAGCGCTAAGATACCGTATCAACACGCTATCCCCTCCCAATCAACGCGCTTACAACTGGCTTGTGGGTCCATTGCTCGTCGCTCCGGAACCCGTGGAGAATCTGTCAAAACCGCCGCCTGCCAGCAGCACCGCTCGCGGACGCTAATTGACGCCCGTCTGAGCGGACGTTACGTTTCCACTAATGACTGAGTTAGCTACAGTTACTCCGCCCGGCGTGGACCGTTTCCCGGTGCGCAAGCCGATGCCGCGAGTGCAATTCGACGCGTTATCGCGTGAAATCCTCGTGCTCAAGAAACAGCTTAACGCGGTCATTCTCGCCCATAATTACCAGGTGCCTGAGATTCAGGACATCGCCGATTATGTGGGCGACTCGCTTGGCCTATCCCAGCAAGCCGCCCAGACCAAGGCTGACGTGATCGTCTTCAGCGGCGTCCATTTCATGGCCGAGACGGCCAAGATACTCAGCCCGAACAAGATCGTCGTGTTGCCGGACAAGGAAGCCGGGTGCTCCCTGGAGGAAAGCTGCCCCGCGGACAAGTTGGCGGCATTCCAGAAGACAAACCCCAACTTCTACACCATCACTTACATCAATTGCAGCGCGGCCGTTAAAGCGCTCAGCGACGTCATCTGCACCAGCGGCAACGCCGTCAAGATCGTCAACGCCTCTCCCAAGAACAAGGACCTGTTATTCGTGCCGGACGAGAACCTCGGTGAGTGGGTAAAGGAGCAGACCGGCCGGCCGATGACGCTGTGGCGGGGCAATTGTTACGCCCACGTCGAGTTCCGCCGGGAAAGCCTGCTGCGCGTGAAGGAAGCTCACCCGCAAGCGAAGGTTGTCGTCCATCCTGAAAGCCTGCACGAGGTACGTGAACTGGCCGATGCGGTGTGCTCAACCGAGAAGATGATCACCTACTGCCAGTCCAGCCCGGCAAAGCAATTCGTCGTGGTGACGGAGTCCGGGATCATCCACCGGCTCCAGAAGGAGTGCCCGGGCAAGGAATTCGTCTGCGCGCCCACCTTCGATGTCATGCGCGCCCCAACGGACCCGTGCCGCTGCAGCGAGTGTAAATACATGAAGATGAATACGCTGGAAAAGGTGCGTGACTGTATGAAGAACCTTTCGCCGCGCATCGAGTTGCCCGACGAAGTCATCCGCCGCGCGCGGTTGCCCATTCAGCGCATGCTGGAAATCTCCGCCCGGTAAGCCGGAGCAGCACTCGACAAGAGACCATCACCGCCTGGCTCGCCCATCTCCTCGGCCCATTCAGTAAGGAACTTTGTCATCCTTCCGCTCCCACTCGGCGAAAGCCGCCAAGGCTTCCTCGCGCAGGAGTTGGCTCATCCTGAGCTTGCGCCGACGGATGGGTAGCGCCACTTCGCGGTAGATGAAATCGTCGTCGAAGCCGATTTTCGCAGCGTCCCCGCGCGTGTTGGCGTAATATACCTGTCCGAGGCGCGCCCAGTAGATCGCGGACAGACACATCGGGCACGGCTCACAACTGGTGTAGAGTTCGCAGTCCTCGAGCTGAAACGTTTTCAGCCGCTTGCAAGCCGCGCGAATGGCTACAATCTCGGCGTGGGCCGTCGGGTCGTTGGCTGAAGTGACTTGATTGCAGCCGCGTCCGATTACCTTGCCGTCCCGCACAACCACCGCGCCAAACGGCCCGCCCTTGCCCCGCCGCATCGCTCGAATCGAGAGGCGAATTGCCTCCCGCATGAGATTCTTGTTCATCCAAAAAGGTCAGCGACATTCATGGAAACCGGGACCTGCTTGCCGCCTTCGAAAAACCTCTTTGCCTGACCCTGGCTCCATTTGCGCAGGCGATAGAGCACCGCAAAAGCGTAATCGGGCGCGGCCCCGCCCTGCCCTCCTACCACCTCACCGCCTCGACGCACGTTATCCATCATCCAAGGTGGCAGCAGCAAATGGTAAGGGTTGCGCTTCACCTCCTCCACGTGGAAAGTTGTCGCCGCAATCATGTCAGAGAGGTCCTCGGCACTCATCTCCACCATGAGGTTGGGGTCGGTCATCGCGCCCCAGAATTCGGTCTCGACGATATAGCACGCGAAACTCGTGGGCATTTGTTTCAAGGCGTCCATCACGAGGTAATGCGTACCGATGTGCGTGCCATTCCAGTCGCGGTCGTGCGGGCACAACACCACCTTGGGCTGATGCTTCTCGATGATGTCCTTGATGACTTTGACGCAGTCGGCCCAGTGCTTAGGATCTTGCTCACGGGTTTTGGGACTGATCTTTTCGAGGCCGTTCGGCGCTGTAGGCAGCAGAGTAAAACCCAAGTAATCGCAAGCGTTCTGCAACTCGCGCAAGCGCGGCTGCTGGCGCTCTTTATTGCTGCCAAGAGTGACGGCGACGTTGATGAGGTTCATCCGCGCCTGGCGCATCAGGCGCACGGCCATGCCACCGACGATGCACTCATCGTCCGGGTGCGGCGCAAAGAACAGCGCTTTGGGCGCGTCGGGCGCAATCTCGACCCGCGGTGGGGGACCGAAGGTTCCGAGCGGAAATGAGCGGCCTTGCTTCAGCAGGCGCGCATAGTCAGATACGAGTTGATGGTAAGGGGTCATAAGGAGTTGCTCCGCGGTCAACCTATTCGCGTACCCGGATTCGGTGGGGCTCAACTAGAAGTAATTTGCCCCTGTAAAACAACTGGTCCGGGTGATCGGCCAGATAGCGAAGAAGTCCTGCCATGAGGTACGGAATGGTCTCAGGATTCATCTCATTGGGCACACATTGATCGCTGAATAAGCGAAGACTCATGTGGCTACAGTTGTGAACTCAGCAAGGTCGCGAGCGTAATCCAGGCAAGCTGCCACATCCTCCTGCGTCAGACCGGCAAACTCTTTGAGGATGGCATCGACGCCTCGGCCGCAAGCAAGACACCCTAGAATCAACGCAGCGGGAATGCGTGTACCCTTGATGCACGGCTTACCGCGCAAAATCTGAGGATCGCTCGTAATGCGTTCGCGCCAGTTCACGTCAATATCCTAACCACGCCTTCGCTGCCTTTCAATGCTCCAGTGGTTAGCCCAACTTGGGCAGGCTGGCGGCCGCAACTGCCTGACCATGGCGTTTCTCCTTCTCGTCGGGAATGTGGAAGGCAATCTTGCCGGTCAGCTCGGGGAACTCCAGCTTTAGAACCTCCTTCGCCCCGGCGATAATCAGGTCGCCGCCCGGCCCAGACGTCACCCGGCCGAGGATCAATACGTTTTCTAAATCGTAGAAATCGGTAAAATGCGCAATGGCGTAGCCAAGGTAGGCGCCGATGGTCTCATAGACCTTGCGGGCGCGGTAATCGCCCTTGTCCATGAGCTTCTGCACCTGTTTCAGCTTCTCCGGCAGCGGCAGCTTCGGATCCACCTCGATGCCCGCGGGGGCAAGCAGCCGTCCAACGCATTGCTGCGAGAAATACTGAACGCCGCACCCATAGTCACCGGACCATTCGTCGGTGGGCGCCTGGGGATTGTAGTCCACGGGCACAAACGCCAACTCGTTAATCCAGGAAGTGATGTTGCCCTCGGCATTCACGTAGCCCCCCGCCGTACTCGTGCCGAGGGAAATACCGAGGATTCGATTCTTGCCCAGCGACATCGAGCCCGCCAAAGCGGTGACCTCGCCATCGTTCACGACCTCCAAAGGAATGTTATTCCAGGCCTTCCGGATTTCGAGGAACAAATCCCGCACGCGCTTGTTGAACACGTCGGGAGGCACCCCGCGGAAGAGCGAGGCGACCTTGACGCGGTTGTTCACATAAACCCCCGCGGCGCTGCCGCCAATGGCATCCACCCGAGGCAAATGGGCCGCTGCCTTCTTCAGCGATTCCATGATGCCGTCGTAATGATACTGGGGATCAGGCTGAAAGTAGGGATCCCACACCGTTTCATCGCTAAAAACCACCTTGCCGTCTATGACCGCCGCAACCTTTCGGTCGCTCCCCCCGAGGTCGAAGCCGATGCGGCAGCCATCAAGGTGCCGGCCCAATGAAGCGGCGCTGCGCCGCTCCGGCGGCAAGTCCTTCGTATGCACCACCTCGATCGCGCGGTCGAACATCCGCTCACCCACGAGATTCGAGTCAAACTTGCCGGCAGGGGTCTCGCGATAATGCGCGGCCAGCTTCGCCGCCAAGGCCGCTGGACCATCAAAGTGAAAGCGGAAGCCGCCCCGCGACCAGAGCAAGAACTTCGCGATACGTTCCAGGTACGTGAAATTGCCTGCCGCCTGCGGATGGCCGTCCGGTAACACCTGCGTTGTGAAGTGCGAGATGTTGCCATCAGTTTGCTCCAGCCCCAGCCGGACCGGCACGGAGCCCGGCGTGACCCGCGCCTGCTCCCGAAAGGCGCGGTTGGCCAACACCGCCGGCCGAAATCCAGGGTCCAAAACCGGCGTAATTCGCGGCGAAATCAAAGGAAGTCCGTCATTAGTATTCATTTCTCGGCGAGTGTTCTAAATCAAGGTTGAGCCAAAGACAAGCCGGATTAGCCATTCCACTCCACGCAAAATGCGCTAGGATATTGCCACTATTTAACCTCGCGCGACGCGGCTCAGGACCTTCACCTCACGCGCGCCGCAAAAGCCCGCAACCTTGCGAATTAGCCAGGATTCCAGGAATTCGACCCCTCGCAGAAAACGGGGTGTCCGCCCCCACAGCGAATACGGGAGTATCAAGCGGTATCCCCTCTCGCAATTTCGCCTCTACCACCTCGCAAGCAATTCAATAGATACTTGTATGGTCCTTGTATGGTCCTTCTATAGTCGTCCTATGGTCATAATAATATAATGCTTAGCAGTGGTAGGGGCTTACGTTGAGCATTTGCGTATCTCTGTCCTGCTTGGGCGACTCAGAAAGGTGAAGACCCAGCAGCCGATGGGCTGGGTGTAGTGCGCGGGTCTTTCAGGCCGACGCATTATACATGCATAAGTAACTATTTAACAGCCACTTAATCCGTATTCACGCCACAAACTTGCTGTAGCCATTCGGGCAACCCGCATAGGAGCGCGGCCTTTAGGCCGCAGAAATGCGGGAAAGCGCCGGCTTTCTCCAGAGCGCCACCACATTCGGACATTTCTGCGGCCTAAAGGCCGCGCTCCTATGCGGGTTGCCCGAATGCTTAAAACTTGCTTGGGCCTAGAGCCGCTTGTCGAACGAATGCAGGGCTATTGGGAGTCGTGTTCTCGCCGGTCGGCTCCGAAGAGAAGCCGGAGGCTATTCATCACCACAATCACGGTGCTGCCTTCGTGACCGACGACGCCGACCGTCAGAGGAATTCGACCGAGGATAGCAAAGGTGACCAGCACCACCACAGTTCCCAAGGAAATAACCAGGTTCTGGCGAATAACGCGCCGAGCCCTCTGGCTGAGGCGGAAGGCGGCCAGGAAATTCTCCAGGCGATCATGCATGAGCACGACGTCCGCTTGTTCGAGAGCGGCGTCCGATCCGCGAGCGCCCATAGCGACGCCGATGTGGGCTGCGGCCAGGCTCGGGGCGTCGTTGACGCCATCCCCTACCATCGCCACACACTTCCCCTGCTCGGTCAGCAAGCGAATAGCCGCAAGTTTCTCCTCCGGCTTCAACTCGGCCCGCACATCCTGGATTCCTAATTCCCTCCGCAGATGCTCGGCGGTGGCCTTGCGGTCGCCGGTCAGAACGACGGCGCGCAAGCCTTCGCGGTGCAGTTCATCCACGAGGCCACGGGCTTGCGGGCGAATGTCGTCCCGCAGGACGAGCCGGCCCAGGAGGCTACCCTCGGTCAGCCAGATTTCCGAGAAGCCGGGCTCAGTCGGGGGCACCTGCCCAATAATGGCAGCGTGTGGGCCCTGAGCCAGCCACTCGCGGCGGCCCAAAAGGCAACTGTCTCCATTGCGCTGGGCGCGAAGACCCTGGCCAGTGATGGATTCGAAGTGGGCCAGTTCCAGCGGCTGCAGGCCCTCTTGCTTGCCATGTCGCGTGATGGCGCGCGCCAGCGGGTGCGTCGAAAGGCGTTCAAGAGAAAACGCGAGCTGCGCCACTTCCGTCTCTCGCCCAGGGGGAAAGCTCTCGACGGTCTCGACGCGCAGTTCGCCCGTCGTGAGCGTGCCAGTCTTGTCGAGCGCAACCGTGTCAACGCCAGCCAGTTTCTCGACGGCAGCGCCGCCGCGGAACAGGATGCCGTGGCGGGCGCCCCAGGCAATCGCCGCCAGCACGGCGGATGGGATCGACAACACCAACGCGCACGGCGAGGCCACCACCAGCAGTGTCATGGCGTGGTAAAACGCGCTGTGCCCGAGGCGCTCTGCCGCAAACGGAGCCTGCCCAAACCCCAGCCACCAGACGAAGAACATGATGAGCGATAACCCCAGCACGCTGTAGATATAGTACGAGCCGAACCGGTCAGTGAATTGCTGGGCCGGTGCTTTCCGCTGCTGGGCTTCCTTGATCAAGTGAATGATCTTCTGCAAAGAACTCTCGGTCACCGGACGCAAGACGAGCACCTCAACCGCTCCCCAAAGGTTGATGGTGCCGGCGAGGACGTTATCGCCAATGCCTTTGGCCACGGGTGTGACTTCGCCTGTGAGATTGGACTCGTCGCTAGCGGTCTGGCCTTTCACGAGTTCGGCGTCCACCGCGAATTGGGCGCCCGGCTTGACCAGCAGGCGCATGCCTCGGCGCAACTTCTCCACCTGCACCTCGTGTTCCCGGCCTCCCTCATCGAGCACCGTGGCGACCTTGGGCGCCTCCCTGAACAGCGAACGAATCTCCCGCTGGGTGCGGCCAAGCGCAAAGCCCTCCAGTGCGCCGGAAAGAGAAAAGAGGAACAGAAGGGTCGTACCTTCCTCCCAGGCGCCGATGCTGGCGCTGCCAAACGCGACGGCGAGCATGAGAAAGTGCACGTCGATGGCCCGCTCGCGCAGTCGTTCCCAAACGTCCTGAGCGGTGAACCAGCCGCCCGCGATATAGGCCAAGACATACCCGATCACCGACACCGGATGGGTCCGGAAGAAATAAGCGCCTAAGCCGAGCACCCCACACAGCATAGCGGCCACCAGTTCCGCTTTCCACTCGTTGGCATCGTCCGCGCGCTCCAGAAACTCGACGTTGCGCTGGACGACTTTGGGCCACGGGATGTCGCGCCAGCGCCAGAACTTCGGCGCGGTCGGACACGTTACGCGGGCGATGGTCGTAATCTCAGCTTCCCGGCTGATGGTGATCTTGCGGCGCTCGAACTCCGATAGCGGCTGGCCGCACCTCCGGCAGCTCGTTTCCCCAGCTAGCAACGTACAAGGCTGCTCGGCGTCGCTTACTTCCGCCTGCTGGACCGTCGCGCTGATCCGTTCGGTCAGCTTGGGAACGTCGGTCTGGCCGAGGGTGGCGACCGAGATGGTGTGGTGCGCCTGATCCACAGTCACGGCCTCGAGCGTGGGGTCATCGGCCAGCGCCTGTGCGACGGACCGCGCCAGGCACCTGCCCGAATCCGGGTTGCGCAAAGCGTCAGCCTTGGGGGATGCGCTCATAAGTCAGTTCCACTTCTCTAACACTGCCATGATCGCCGCGCAATGCCAACCTTGATACTTGACGGCTCGCCGGCCCCGGAGCGCAGCCTTCAGGCTGCAGGAATGTCCCACATGGCAGGACTTTCCGCCTATTCGCATCGGCCCTCGGCCCGGGCATTGCTGCGCCTGAAGGCTGCGCTCTCATCCCGGCAACGGTTTTCAGAACGTTCTTGCAGAACGTTCCTTGCATTTTAACCGCTCATACAGTATCAGCCTTGCCGGCTAGCACATTTACTATGACGAAGCAACCCAGAGGGACCTGTAAAACGAGCAACAAAGCGGTCATTGCGTGGGTGGACGAGATGGTCAAACACTGCAAGCCAGACCGCGTCTATTGGTGCGACGGCTCGAAAGCGGAGCGTAAGGCACTGACGGCCGAGGCGGTGGAAATGGGCGTTCTGATCAAGCTCAACCAAAAGAAACGCCCCGGCTGCTACTACCATCGCTCGAACCCCAACGATGTCGCCCGCGTCGAGCAGTCCACGTATATCTGCACTGAGAGCCAGGAAGAGGCAGGCCCGACCAACAACTGGATGGCCCCGAAGGAGATGTACCAGAAGCTTCGCGCCTATACCGAAGGCTCGATGCGCGGGCGGACGATGTACGTCATTCCCTACCTGATGGGCCCGTCTGGCTCTCCGCTGGCCAAGGTCGGCATCGAGCTGACAGACTCGATTTATGTAGTGCTGAGCATGGGGACCATGACACGCATGGGCGAAATCGCGATGGAAGAACTCGGAACGGACGACGACTTCAATCGCGGGCTGCACTGCATGTTGGACGTGAACCCGGAGCGGCGATACATCGCGCATTTCCCCAAGGACAATACGATTATTTCGGTCGGCTCGAATTACGGCGGCAACGTCCTGCTGGGCAAGAAGTGCCTTGCTCTGCGGATCGGCTCATACCTCGGGCGCCAGCAAGGCTGGTTCGCGGAACACATGTTGGTCCTGGGTGTGGAGTCGCCTGCGGGGGAAAAGACTTACGTCGCCGCCGCCTTCCCCAGCGCCTGCGGCAAGACGAATTTCGCCATGATGAAGCCGCCGGCCCATCTGAAGGGGTGGAAGATTTGGACGATTGGTGATGACATCGCCTGGATGAAGCCGGGACCGGATGGACGCCTCTACGCTATCAATCCTGAGGCAGGGTATTTCGGCGTGGTGCCGGGCACCAACTCTACTTCAAACCCTGCGGCAGTGGAGATGATCTCACGGGACACCATCTTCACGAATGTCGCGCTCACGCCCGATCTCGATGTCTGGTGGGAAGGCAAAGACGGCCCGCCGCCCAAAGAGTGTCTTGACTGGAAAGGCAACAAATGGACGCCGGACTCGACGGAAAAAGCGGCGCATCCCAACAGCCGCTTCACCGCCCCGATGACCAATAACCCGCTGCTGGCCCCGGAGGTCAACGACCCCGCCGGCGTGCCAGTCCGGGCCATTATCTTCGGGGGCCGGCGGAGCAACACGACGCCCCTGATCTACCAGGCCTTCAATTGGGTACACGGGGTTTATCTCGGCGCGACCATGGGCTCGGAGATGACGGCCGCGGCGGTGGGCGGAGCCGGCCAGGTAAGGCGCGACCCAATGGCCATGCTGCCCTTCTGCGGCTACCACATGGGTGACTATTTCCGGCACTGGATCAACATGCACAAGACCATCAAGCACCCGCCGCGGATCTTTCATGTTAACTGGTTCCGCAAGAACGGGCAGGGGGAATTCCTCTGGCCCGGCTTCGGCGAGAACATGCGCGTGTTAAAATGGATCGTGGATCGCTGTCACGCCCGCACGGACGCGGAGGAGACCGCCCTGGGATGGGTGCCCGGTCCTGGCAGCCTCGACCTGACCGGCCTGAGCAACTTCTCGCCCGAGCGGCTGGAGCAGGCTCAGGCCATTCACGAAGAGGAGTGGCGCCGCGAGATCATCATGCAGGACGAACTGTTCATGAAACTGCACGCCCGCCTGCCCAAGGAATTGATCTTCCAGCGCGAACTCCTCCTGGCGCGGCTGTAGCCACGCAAAAAAGAAATCCCTGCCCGCCATAAGCGAGCAGGGATCATAGAAAAGCAGGCGGGGAGACTAATTAACGGTATCCGAAGCCTTCGGGCTCAGCAGCACGGTTTGTTTCTGCTTGCAGCAACCACCGCAACACTTGGCGGCGGGGGCAGTTCCCTCTGCGACTTGGGTCGAGGTCTTCGTCTTGACTTGGGTCGAGGTCTTCATCTTGCCGCCACAGCAAGTGGGTTGGTCTTGATCTTTTGTCTGGCTGGTCTTGGCATCGCCGGCTTGCACCGCTACTGCGAAGGCCACCACGAATACGGAAAGTATGATTCTCTTCATGTGGTATTTAATATCGCTCTGTCGTTCTTAATTCAAGTATAACTTTTCAGAGTATCAGACCGTACCGCCCGCCCCGCGTTCAATCCGTAACCGTGGGAGCCGCCTTAGCTCCATTGGCCTGCGGCTTGTAATTCTCATTTTGTCAGGTGGTAGGGCGCGTCACTCCGTGCGCGCCGGTCCTGGGCGTCTGTTCTCGAACGGCGCGCACGGAGTGACGCGCCCTACCATGTACGACCCAGCCCCATAACGAGCCGGCTGGCCTGCGGCTCGCGCTACTGGCTGCCGGCCTTTTGTTGCTTCATCATCTTCTGGATCATCTCGCGCTGTTCGGGCGTCATATTCTTCATGGCGTCGTCCATTTGTTTTTGGGCATCGCCCACCTTTTTCTTAGTCTGGTCAGCCTGCGGGTTGGACATGCCGCCCATCATGTCCATCATGCCGCCAGCCGACTTGGTGTAGTCGGCGGGAATCTCGAACGTTGAAGCAGGCAGCGACTTCTTGACGGCCTTCACAACTTCCAGGGTGGATTTGCTGCCGTCCGAGGCAGTAGTGACGGCTTTGATCGGCATGCCGTCGGCTTCCGCAGATTTTAGCGCCTTGAGCATGGCCTTCTCGCGGTCTCCTTTGCCCGGGCGGGCCTGCAACTTGCTGTACGTAGCATAATCCAGGAGCTCTTTCGCGGTCCACATCTCCATGCTCGTGAGGTCCCCATTGGCGGCGTTCTTTTCTTTGACCAGCACGTGCTGGGTTTGATAGCCGAGGATAGTCTCCTGGCCGAGTTTCTCGACCGTGTATTCTGGGGTCTTCTGCATCTGGCTGGCCATTCCCCTCATTTTGGCCAGGTCGATCTCTGTGTAGGTCTTGTCGGCGTCATTGATGCGATAGATCATGTCCGGTGTGTCATTCTTCTGAAGCACCACCATGTTGATAGGCATCTGACCCATCTTCATATTCATCTCAGAGCGGGTTCCGGCTTTTCCCACCGCGACATTCATCGTGCCGCTAGCGCCGCCCTCGCCGCCCTTGGCAGCCATGGTCACCTTCATCTCCAAAACGCCTTCGAACTGGGCAAACGCCGGTCCGGCCGCCAGCAGCAGTGCAAACAGGGTCGGACTGATTCTCTTACACATAGATTTTCCTCAATAGTATTTAATGTTCTACGAAACGTGCGCGCCAACGCGCTACTAGCGAGTATTACCTTTCATGGGAGTCGGTGTCCAGATGAAATCCATGTAGGAAGCGGTGGAAGAGGGGGGCAGAAACCACGGCCAGGGTGGTGAGCAGGGCCAGCCCGCTGAATAGCGCGTAGCACCCGGCAAACAACTTTCCGCCAGTAGTCTGAATTGCCGCGACCGGTCCCATCCCCGCCAGGATCATGGCCGCGTTCAAGAAGGCGTCGAGCCATGATAGCTTCTCGAAAAAATGATACCCAGCCATGCCGATGCTCAATGACACCAGCACCATCACCAACGCCAGGGTCAGGCTCCGGGCCACGCGCACGTAAAATGCGCGCCGGGGCAGCAGCGGTTTCTTGCGGGACTCAAACATATCCGCCACCAAAATAGCGCTGCTGCTCTGGGCGTCAAAGCGAACTACCCTGCAAGCGAACTCAGCTGAGCAAGCTCTTTGCCTTCGCCAGCGCCTCGTCCAGTTTGCCGACATCCTTGCCGCCGCCACGGGCGTTGTCGGGGCGTCCCCCGCCCTTCCCGCCAACTATGGGCGCGATAGCCTGAATGATCTTGCCTGCCTGAATCTGCTTGGTGTGCTCCGGCGTAACCGTGGCCACAAGAGCCACCGCATTGTTCGCTGTGCCGCCGAGCACGACTACGCCCTTGAACAAGCCCCTGAGCGCGTCGGCGATGGATTGCAGGAGATCGCCGTCAGCCGCGCCAAGGTTCTCCACGATAAGCGGCGTCGAGCCGACCATTTGAGCTTTGGCCGCCAAGCTGCGCGCGATCTCAGCGGCTTGCTTCTGCTGCATGCCCTTGAGTTGCTTCTCCAAATCCTTCTGCTGGGCGAGCAGCGACTCGATCTTCTTCTCTAGCTCGCCGACGGGCGAATTGACCTTGCCTGCTACGGCCTTGATAAGTCGCAATTCCTCGTTCGCCCGCTTGTAAGCCTCCATGCCGCATACAGCCTCAATTCGCCGGATGCCAGCGGCAATGGCTGATTCGCCAACAATGCGGAACAACCCAATTTCGCCCGTGGCCCGCGTGTGCGTGCCGCCACAAAGCTCCATCGAGTAGCCGTCGAACGCTGCGGGTTTGCCGCCAATCTGCACCACTCGCACCACATCGCCGTACTTCTCGCCGAAGAACTGCATCACTTCCTTGCGGTTCTTGATGTCGCCGTACTTGGCTTCGGTCCAGATGACAGGCTTATTCTCAAGGATGCGCTCATTGACAAGGCGCTCGACATCGCCCACCTGCTGCGGCGAGAGCGGCGCGCTGCTGAAGTCGAACGTCAACTTCTCTGGCCCCACGTAAGAGCCCTTCTGCGTAGCGTCCGTGCTAACGACCTCGTGCAGCGCCCAATGCAGCAAGTGCGTTACGGTGTGGTGGCGCTGAATGGCCTCGCGGCGAGTCCGATTCACTGAAAGCTGGACCTGTGTCCCGGCGGCAGGCGCATCTTTCTCCGCGAGGAAGTGCAGCCAGGCGTCGCCGGCCTTCTGAGTGTTCGCTATAGTCCATAGCTCGCCACCACCACTCATCTCACCAGTGTCACCTACCTGGCCGCCCATTTCGGCATAGAGCGGCGAAAGGTCGAGGATGACGGCAGTCTTGTCCTTCACGCCTAAGACTTCGAGGACTCTGGCAGGCGACTCCAACTTGTCGTAGCCGACGAATTGGGTAGGCACGGTGGTCTCGACCTGGGAGAGTTCGATGACCTGCTTCTTCTGCGCGGCACGGGCACGAGCCTTCTGCTCCTCCATGAGTGTGTTGAAGCCGGCGACATCCACAGTCATACCACGCTCGCGAGCCATCAACTCAGTGAGATCGAGCGGAAAGCCCTGTTCGTCATAAAGCCGGAAAGCGAACGTACCGGAGATATGGGGAGCACGCCCGCCCCGGGCGTTGTTTCCCGCGCCCTCGCGGGAAACCGGTTGCGCGTCCTCGACGTCATGAGTCCATAACCAAGGATAATCCTCAGTCAACGGCACGACCCCGCTTTCCCACGGGTTGCGGCAGATGTAATGAAACTTCTCCTCTAGATCAGCGTCGCCGCGGATTAAGCGGTCGAAGGACTCCTCTTCCCAAACATGCACGCCGGTGACATTCGCGCTCTTGTTGACACGATGCGCCGTAGTGGACTTGATTCCCTGAAGGATTTCGCGTAGTGACCAAAAGACGGGCTTGCCATCCTTGTCCTGCTCCTTAATTTGCGGCTCGCATAGCAGGTGAACGTGGTCCGGCATCACGCACGCGGCGAAGAGTTGATATTGATGGTGATGGTGAGGATGAAGGATACTGGCCAAAACCAGATCACGTTCCGCCGAGGTGAGTTGCCGGTGTTCGCGGGTGGAAAAGGAAACCATGTATTTACCCCACGGGCGTTCGAAATGCGGAAGACGGCGCTTGGAGTACGTGACTCCCGAGGTGCCGACCGCGGGGGCGCGGTCGGCAGCGCCCGGGGCGGGCGCGGTCCCCAGCAACCGGACAACCTCTCGCTCGAATAGCTCTATTCCCTTATCCAACGTCTTATTAAATGCCTCCTCTTCCCGCTGGATTACCTGCTCGATGTGGTCCCGCTTGACGCAGATCTCGGGGAAGACCTGTCCCATAGTATCTGATAGGACCGCAACCAGTTTGTAGAAGAACGGTTCGTGGAAGCCAAGTGTGCGACCATAACGGACGGCGCGGCGGAGGATGCGTCGCAGCACATAGTTGCGGTCAGTATTGCCAGGCTGGATGCCGTCGGCGATGGCAAAGCTGAGGGTTCGTATATGGTCGCCGATGACGCGGAAAGCGATGTCTATCTTCTCCTGCTCTGTCGACGCAGCAGTGCCAGCCGCAGGCAGCGTGGACCCGTATTTCTTGCCGCTCAGCTTCTCGATCTGATCAAACAGCGGGCGGAAGATGTCGGTCTCGTAATTCGAGATGACACGGTTGAAGTCGGTGAAGTTCCTCGTGTTCTGAAGGATGCCAGTAACGCGCTCGAAGCCCATCCCGGTATCCACGTGCTTGGCAGGGAGTGGCGAGAAAGTGCCGTCCGGGTTGGCATTGAACTGGATGAACACCAGGTTCCAGATCTCGATACACTCAGCCGTGGCCTGGTTGACCAGTCGGCCCTTGGTATCGCCCTGGGGCGTGAGGTCCACGTGCAGCTCACTGCACGGACCACAGGGGCCGGTGTCGCCCATCATCCAGAAGTTGTCTTTCTTGCCGCCGTTAACGATGTGAACCTTCGGGTCAAGGCCGGCGGCGCGGAACTTCTCAGCCCAGACGTCGTAGGCATCCTGGTCGAACTCACTGGGGTCGCCTTTGCTCTTGTCCGGCGAATAGACTGTCGCGTAGAGCCGGTTCTTGGGGAACTTCCAGACTTCGGTGACGAGTTCCCACGCCCACTCGATGGCCTCCTTCTTGAAGTAGTCGCCGAAAGACCAGTTCCCCAGCATCTCGAAGAACGTGTGGTGATAGGTGTCCAGGCCGACGTCTTCGAGGTCGTTGTGCTTGCCGCCGGCACGGATGCACTTCTGCGTGTCCGTCGCCCGCGTGTCGCTGCCGGGGATGGCAGCCGCCCACTTGGAAACGTCGGGCGCGCGCTGGGCCAGGAAGATCGGCACGAACTGGTTCATGCCGGCGTTCGTGAAAAGCAGGTTCGGCGAATCGGGCATCAGGCTTGAAGAGGGCACGATCGTGTGCCCCTTCGACCGGAAGAAGTCCTGAAAGGATTGGCGTATTTGCGCACTAGTCATTTGTTTGTTCCTTAAGAGTACCGTTAAGTCAGGCCCGAGGCGGCAGAGTAGGCGGACGTTGGCCGGCCTTCACATACGCTCGGTAGCGGCTCTGCAAAGCGTGCAGGAAATCCGCGCGACCCATCGGCGAAAGGCGTTCGAGGATTGGTGTCAGCAGTCGTTCGACCTCCGCCGCGGCGGAATCGAATTGCGCTGGGCTCGCGTTGTCCCGCGCCTGCAGCGCAGCGAGCAGCCTCTCGAGCTCTGGGTTCACTTAAAGGCCGCTTGCAGGATGCGGTCTTGTTCCGCCAGGGGCATGTCGCCATGCCAGAGAGACAACTTGTCCTCCAAGTGACGGACACGGGCATTAACACGCCCGGCCAGCGTCTTGTCCGGGAATTCAGGCTGCCGTGTGGCCTGCTGCACCAAGCGACCCCAAGAGAGAAGCTCTGTCACCGAGCGGTGATGCCGTTGCACCGCCTGGCCCGAGTTATCACTTGTCAGATGTTGTGCCTCCCAAGCGCCTAGCGCGGCACAGACTTCATCCCAGTCCTCCACTGCGGCTTGAAAGTTGCGCAACATCCGCGCCTCGAAGTTGCCAAGGTGGCTGACTTCGATCGGCAATGGCTCTTGGAGGTTGTTGTTCACACAGGAAAACTACCATCCCGCCACAGGTGCATCAAGATGTCTTTGGCCGGAGTCTCTTGCAGCGGTGGTCTTGACAAAGGAAGTCCTGAAAGAGGAAGTCCGGCTGGCGCAGATCCGACACAAGAGCCCGACCCCACAGCAGATTCCCGGTATTGCGAGCGTGGCTGCTCCACCCACTGCGGGCCTGGTGCGTCCCGGAACGCTCAGCTACTTCTTAGCCGCTCCCATCTTCGCGCATTCGGCGGCGAGACGGGCCTGAAGTTCTTCCGGGGTGAGATCCTCTTTGTGTGTCATGAGCGTCCACTTGTGCCCAAACGGATCCTGAACCGTGCCGGCGCGGTCACCATAGAACTGGTCGGCAATCGGCTTCAAAACCGTCGCGCCCGCATCCAGCGCCTGCTTATACGCGGCGTCAGCGTCTTTGACGTAAAGGCTGAAGCAGACCGGCGTGCCGTTGAGCGATTGCGGCGAAGTGTTGCCAAACTCGGGGAATTCGTCTGCGAGCATTACTATCGAGTCACCAATCACAATTTCCGCGTGCCCGATTTTATTGCCGTCCGGCGTGGGCATGCGGAAGCGCTCGGTCGCGCCAAAAGCCCGCTTGTAGAAATCGATCGCTTGCGCCGCTCCTCTGACAGAAAGGTACGCCGTCAAAGTGTGGAAGCCATCCGGAATAGGTTTCACCGATGTGTGCATATAATTGATTTAAGCGCTCAGCTTGCTACTCACCATTGCACACGAGCGGAAAGCCCGCAACCCGCCCAGCCCCCAGGACGCCCAAAACGACGCAGCCTGCTAACCTCGACCCTGCGCCTTACGCTTTGAGCCCCTTCAAATCCGGCGCGAACTTCTCCTTCTTGCGCATCATTTCGTCCCACGTGACCATGCCCTTCTTGTAGGCTGCGGTTCGGCCCAGGATGGTGGTCAGGTTGCTCCGCACGCTGGCCGCGACTGTTGGGTTGCTGCACTCGCCTTTGATGATATTGTCACGGAACGTCGCGATATTGGTCACTACTCCGTCAGTGAAGAGGTTGCCCACGCTGCCGTCCATATGAAACTCTTCCGCCTTGACGGTGACGTTGCCGAAGTAATGGGTGTCGGCAGTCCCTTTGAATCCATAGACCCGGCACATGATGTCGTCATAGCCGTACCCCATCTGGTGAGAATTAAAACTCACCACGATGTCATTCGGGTAATAGAAGATGACGGCAAAGTGGTCCCAGCAGTCGCCCAAGAATTCGCGCTTGCGGCCTCCTGTGCCGTAGGCCCGGACCGGCTCGGCGTTGAGCATCCAGGCGGTGACATCCAGCGCATGAATGTTCTGTTCGGTGATAATGTCGCCGGAAAGGAGACGGTCCACCCCCCAGGCCCGCAGCCGGATCTCCGGGTTCTTGGGGTCTTGGCGCAGGATCTTGTCCATACTCCCCCAGGTCGCATCACATTGGTAATTGGATTCCGCAGATACGATCTTGCCGATCCCGCCCCCATGCACCGCCTCCACGGCCGCCTGGTACAACTTGCTGGCCCGCGTCTGAAAATCCACCAGGAAGCAGAGCTTCTTGGCCGTGGCCTTCTTCCCGCTCTCCGCGTAGGTAAGACAACCGGGCACATCCACCGCGATCGGCTTGGCCGAATAAACGTGTTTACCCGCGTCAATGGCCGCTGCCGCTTGCTCGGGGTGAAAGTAAGGCGGGGTCTCGATCACCACCGCATCCAGCTTCTGCTCCAACAACTTGCGGTAGCCCGAAAGGCCCGTGTAGCGGTTCGCGGCGGGCACCTTGAACTTCTCCCCCGCCTCATCTGCGTGGTCTTGAAAGTAATCGGCGACGGCCACAAGGTTATAGCCTCCGTTCCTCATGAACAGGTCCGCGATCCACTTCCCACGCCCACCACAGCCAATTAGTCCAATATCAATCTTCGAATTAGCCTCCGCGCCTCCCACAAGTCCCGGTTTCAATATGGTAAATGCCACCACCGAAGCCCCGGTCCCGGCGATGAAACGCCGGCGTGTGATGGGTGCCGTGTTAGTCTTTCCGTGTTTATTCTCAGGTGCAGTCATATCATGTCTTCAAGCTCAACCGCGGTTATCAAATTTGCACCGCAGCGAACCAAGTCCGCAGGCCCCTGTCAAACCATGATGCAAATAAGAGGGTCGAACGAAGACACCGGCGCGAATTGCACGCGCACCTTCAGGTCGTCGGCCTGTCGGCGCAGCCGGTATGTTTTGGCAGGTCGAGGACGGGCATAGTCTGTGCGCCATAATGTGATCACTCGCCGTCCGTCATCATTGACGGCGTTTCTTAGCGACCAGGACCCCGGGGATTCATTAGTCTTCATAGGACGTTGCGTTCGTTGTTAGACGGACATGTCGAGGCATGAGGTAATGACGCCAGCCGCACCCGCCGCCCTGGCGAGGAGTTTGGGGAAGATGCCTGGGCGCCCGGAAATCCGGGATGTCTTCCTGGCAAGAGGCAGGAGCCAGAGAAGAGATCGGTGCGGCCGGCGTCAAATCGAGTTGCATCACTGCCATAACAGACCAAACACCGGTTGCTGGGACCTTTCCGGGCAATTACAATTATGAAAGGCTGGCGAAGAATCCGCTTGAGGAACGTTCTGCCAGGAACGAGTGTTTGCCATCCGTGCGGGCGTTGCCCTTAAGGCTGGGCAGACTCGCAGGACCTGAAAGGAAACAACAATATTATGAAGAAATCACTTAACAGGATACTCACCCTCGTCTGCGCGGGCGCCCTGTGGGCGCCGACACTCTCGATGGCCAGCGCGCCTTCGACGGTCAATGCTGACGAAGCTCTCAAGCTGCTGCTGGCGGGCAACGAGCGCTTCGTCGCCGGCACCCTCAACTCGGTCACGCGGGACGAAGTGGCGCAGCGCCGGACCGAGCTCGTCCAAGGACAGAAGCCGTTCGCCATCGTTCTCTGTTGTTCGGATTCTCGCGTCGGCCCGGAAATCGTCTTTGACCAGGAGCTGGGCAACATCTTCGTGGTCCGCACTGCGGGCGAAGTGCTGGATGCCGCCGGCATCGGCAGTATTGAATACGCGGTCGCCCATCTGGGTTCACCGCTGTTGATGGTACTGGGTCATGAGCATTGCGGCGCTGTTGCGGCGGCAGTGGCCGATGCCAAAGAGCCCGGTCATATCGCGAGCATCATCAAGGCCATTCGACCCGCCGTGGCCAAGACCAAGGACCGGCCAGGCGATCCGCTACAGAACGCCATCCAAGCCAACGTACACAATATCGCAGCCCGGCTCGAACGCACCGGGCCGGTCCTTTCGGAAGCAGTGAAAGCCGGCCGTCTTAAAGTCATGGGGGCGACCTTTTCCTTAAGCACCGGCAAAGTGGAAGCAGTGTCCGATGGACCGTAGCTGGGTGATCCAAAGCGTCATCACTTCCCACGTGAAGCCGAAAGGAATTGAGCCGAGAGGTGCGAAATGCGACTTTCTCGGATGTGACGAACGAGGCTGCCTATGCGCTGCGTGAGAATACCGGAACCTCCGGGGTCGTGCAGACTGCCCAAACAGCCGTCGCAACCCTGGCGACCCATGATATTCCTCATCTCATTGTCGGTGGGATCGCGGTCCAGGAGCACGGTTACCCGCGCGTCACGCTCGATGTCGATGTCGTCGTCCCCGACGTGTTGGAGGCTGTGGAATTCCTAACGGCTGACTTGAGCGGTCCGTTCGCCCGGGTCAAGGGTTGCGAAGACAGAGTCGAGGACCGGCGGAATGGTGTGGCAGTAGACCTCCTGCCCGCAGGCAAGGTATTGAAGCGCGGCTGCAAGGTGCCCTTTCCGCAACCGACCAAGGCGACGGAAGAGTTGCAGGTCGTTGGACTCGAGCAACTCCTCTCGCTCAAGCTGGACAGCTCGGCCCACTCACCGCTCCGCCGCTTGCGGGATAAAACGGATGTCGTCGAGCTTATCCTCCGTCGCAAGCTGCCGCGTGATCTGGCTGTGGCACCCGCCGTCCGCTCGCTTTATCTGGAGACGTGGGACGCACTGCAGGCCGAAAGGGCTTGACCTTGGGGCGAGGGAGCGGGAAATTCCCAACATGAAGACGTTGACGGCGGACAAATATAAGCGCTTGCGTATCCCCGACGCCAAACCACAACAGGTGTTTGCCTACGCCAACAACGGCGACGGCAGTATCACGCTCACAGTAATCGAAGCCGAGCGGAAAGAGGCCTTTCCACGGGGGAGCCTGCTCAAGTATCTGACTCCAGAGCGGGACAAAGAGCAGATCGGGATCCTGTCCGCATGTGTACCGGCACCGCTGAAAGCCGAGTGAGAGACCAATTCGACGGTCAAGTCCGCCGACCTGTTTGGACGGCGAGGTCGAGTCACGCTCAATCGGCGCAGGGCAATCCGTCAGAAGATACGGGACCTATTTCTTCTGATGGACACGGATTAGGACACTTATGAAACACCGAAAGAACTTCAGAGAACTCCTCCGGCCGCGCTCCGGGGACAGACTGCTGTTGGTGGTGTGGTTTTCGGCTGCCGCGATGGTGGCTTCATCAGCGGAAGCCATTTCCCCGGTGCCGGACAAGGTAACACCCATCGTCCAGGACCCGCAGGACTTCCAGGTTCCGGACCGGGAGCACCTGGACGGATGGGTCGGCATGCGTATCGAGGCCAACGAAGCGAACCGCCTCGTGAAGCTCGACCCGGCTCGGCTGCTGGAAGGTTATCGCAAACGCCCTGGGCGGCAATCCTGGGACGGCGAACACGTCGGCAAGTGGCTGCACGCCGCCACGCTCGCTTGGGTTTACACCGGCGACCCGGCCCTGCGTGAGAAACTGGATTACGTGGCCTCGGAATTGACCAAGTGCCAACTCGACGACGGCTACCTGGGCACCTATGTCGAAAAGAACCGCTGGACCGAATGGGACGTATGGGCGCACAAATATAACCTGATCGGCCTGATCACCTATATGCGCTTCACCGGCAACCTGGAGCCTTTGCCCGCTTGCCGCCGCATGGGGGATTTGTTGTGCAGGACCTTCGGAGACGAGTCCGGTAAGCGCGACATTATCAAAGCGGGCGAACACGTGGGCCTGGCACCCACCAGCGTCTTGGAGCCCATGGTGCTGCTCTACCGCCTGACGGGTGAGCCGCGTTATCTCGAGTTCTGCAAATACATCCTCCGAGCCTGGGAGCAGCCGAACGGGCCAAAGGTCGTCTCCACTTTGCTCACGGCCAAACGCGTGGACAAGGTCGGCAACGGCAAGGCGTACGAGATGCTCTCCTGCCTCAACGGCGCGTTGGAGTATTATAGGACGACGGGCGAGGCTAAAATCCTGGAAGCATGCCTCAACGCCTGGGCGGACATAGTCCGCAACCGCCTCTATATCACCGGAGCGGCCAGCTACGGCGAGCTGTTCCATGATGATTTCGACTTGCCCAACGTGGCCAATGTCGGCGAGACCTGCGTCACTGTCACTTGGCTGCAATTCAATGCGCAGTTGCTGCGGCTGACCGGCGAGGCACGTTTTGCCGAGCAGCTTGAACACGTCGTCCTCAATCAGTTGTTCGGCGCTCAGCGCTGTGACGGCTCGGCCTGGGGTTACTATGTGCAGATGGAAGGCAAGAAGCCCTACAGCAGCACCCTCGACGGTCATTGCTGTCTTTCCAGCGGCCCCCGCGGGGTCGCCCTCATCCCCACGTTCGCTGTCACTACCGATGCCGACGGCGTCGTCGTGAATCTCTACGACGCCGGGTCCGCCAAGCTCAAGCTGCGAGACGGCACACCCGTCACGCTGATCACTACAACGCACTATCCCGGGGACGGGCGCATCGGGCTGGCGGTCGATCCCGCTGACTCGAAGACGTTTGCCGTGAAGGTGCGAGTCCCGGCTTGGTGCACGAGCGCCTCAATACGCGTCAATGGCAAACCCATAGCGGCAGAGGCCGGGCCTGACGGCTACGTCGCCGTCAAGCAGACATGGAAGCAAGGCGATCAACTGGAGCTGCTGTTCAAACTGGAACCGAACGTAGTTGTCGGAGATCACAAGAACCAAGGTAAAGTCGCCGTCCTTTACGGGCCGCTGGTTCTGGCGGCGGATGAAGCATTACTGGGAACAGCGACTCAAAACCTCAGCGCCGTCTCCGCGGCAGGAGTCAGTGTAGCCGCGCTGGGGGTTGAGCCCGAATCGGCTCCGGAGGCGGTCAAGTTCTGGCCGAGCGCCGAGGTGTTCCGCATCAATGCTGTCGCGCGCAAACGCACTGGAGGTCTCCAAGCAGGGGCGCCGCTGCAAATCCGTTTGATCCCATTTGCGGACGCAGGCGAAACCGGGTCCGCTTACAAAGTCTGGCTCCCGCTAGGGCTGGCCGCTTCCAGCGGTAACGTCTTGCTCGACGGTCAGGAGACTCGTTCCCGGACGGGCAACACAGACGGCTCAATTATTGATGAGGACCTCCACAGCTTCGTGGTGACGTTCGACAACCAACCGCGCGCCGAGGATTGGTTTGCAGTAGCGCTGGACCAACCGGAGACGGTCAGTCGTGTCGTATTTGCCCATGGACAGACATTCCATGACGGCGGCTGGTTTGACGCCAGGGGTGGCAAGCCGCGCATCCAGATCAAAGATTCCAAGGATGCCACCTGGGAGACCGTGGGTGAACTTAAGGACTACCCCGCCACTACCGCCACCAGCCCTGCTGGTATCAAGGACGGTGAACAATTTACCTGCCAGTTCTCGCAGCCAGTAAAAGTCTTCGCCATCCGGGTCATTGGCAAGCCCGCGTGCGGCGATAATGCCCGGCAGGCCTTCGCGTCCTGCGGCGAGCTCCAAGCCTTCAACGGCCAGCACTAATCCGCGCCACGTCACGATCCACCAATTCAAACCTCCGATCCAATCACATGAATAAGATACTAGTTAAGCTGCTACCTGCCGTTCTCCTTGTATGTCGTGCCACCCTCCAGCCTTCCCTGGCTGCCGACGCCGCGAAAGACGGACAGTGGGAGTCACTGTTCAATGGCAAGGATCTGAGCGGTTGGGTAGCCGTGCACGACGTTACTTTTGTTGTCACCAACAGCAACCTCCGCCTGGTGACCGGCATGGGCTGGCTGCGCACGGAAAAGCAATACACGGATTTCGTGCTCGAAGCGGAATGGCGCGCCCTGGGGCCGGACTATGACAGCGGCCTTTTCGTTCGCGCTGGACTGGAGGGCAAGCCTTGGCCTAAGGACGGCTGGCAAGTAAACCTGGCCCGCGGCGCGCTCGGCGCCCTCGTCAAAGGCTACAAAACCGTGGTCCCAGCCGAGACACCGCCCATGCCGTTGAACAAATGGGTTAAGTTCCGGATGGAGGTCCGCGGGCAGACGATTACCCTGGATGTTGATGGGGAGCGGGCTTGGGAATACAAGGAATTGGACGCCGACCGCGGCTACATCGGCATCCAGGCCGAGAACAAGTCATTCGACTTCCGCAACATCCGCGTCCAGGAGTTGCCTAAGCCATAGCATAAGCCAATAGGGCATAGGCCCGCTCCATTTATCGAATCCCCATCCGAACAGGCCCGAGTAGAAGGCGATGGCCCGGTCTGGTTGATCCGCGTGAATCTCAAAATGCACAACACGGTAGTTCATAGTCTGTAAAGGAGGATGCTGGGTTGGTTTTGCCTGTAATTGTACCCCAATCCGTGCATCGGTTAAAGCAATGGGTGTCGGTATTTTATCAATTAACGCCCCTGCCCGAGGTCAGGTTAAGCTCGCGGCATGAAAACAAATGCGCAGGCGCGTGAGGTTATCAGAGGAGACTCGAGAAGCGACGTAACTCTTGCCTCAAAGGTTCGATCCCTTTCTTCGATTAATCTTAAAGAGTCTGATGGGGGGACGAATACGCCCCTCGGAACAACAGCCTCCCGCATCACAGCCGGAACCGCTGTCCGCCTCGCCAGCATGGCCGCCGTGATGACCCTGATGAGCGGGTGTGTCGGCGTGCTTCCACTCCCGATCACCTCCGGCGAGCCCGAACACGGATGCAAGCTCGATCGTGCGCAGGTTGCCTTCATTCACCCCGGAAGGACCACCCGCGCGCAAGTGATTGAGCGGCTGGGTCCCGATTACACGGCGCTGCCACGCAACCGGGCCCTTGCTTACACGTGGGAACTGCCCGGTGGCGGCGGCGTCTGGTGGTACTTCATCCCCCTTGGCGAGGTTGCCGCCAGCGGCGGTGGCAGTTGGGAGGCCGGCTGGCGGGGATTCTTCGTGGCATTCGACAACCAGGACGTCGTCACCTCCGCCGTGTTCAAGAAGCTGTCCTGCCGTCGTCCATTGCACGAGCAAATGGATCGTTGGGTGGCCAAGCTGCCGCCAACCACACCGCCCGGCATGGCTGGCGCTACAGTGGACTCCCAGGTGCCCATGTTCGCCGGTTCGCCAGGTCTAAAGACCGACAGATGAGGCAGACCGGTAGGATTCTCCTAAGAAGCCTGCTGAGGCGTATCAGAAGAGGGGCTGGCACGGTCGTGCCTGTTGCCCTACCTTCAAGCTCCCATGTCCTTCATCTTAGCGTGGCTGCCACGGTCCAAAACGACCTGGCGAACTCCAACGTGTTCCTGGTGGACGGCGGATTCCACCACACTCGCACCGCAGTCCGGACAATTGCAGTTGCCCCGGCCTGCTGCCCTCTGGTTCCATGTCCCGTGCTTAAGACACGGTCGTTCCTCAGGTATTGGCTGCCCGTGCTGGTCTGGATGGCGGTCATTTTCGCTGCTTCCAGCGACCGGATGTCTTATGAGCACTCCTCGCGCATCGTCGGCCCGCTCGCGCATTGGCTATTCCCGCATCTGTCAGACGAGGCCTATCACGGCGTAGTCGTGCATGTCCGCAAATACGCACATCTAGCTGGATACGCGGTGCTGGCGATCCTGCTCTGGCGCGCATGGCGCAAACCGGCCCAGCCTGGCTGCGCCCCTTGGCGATGGTCAGACGCGGGATTCGTCCTGACCTTTGCTGCGCTTTACGCCGTGAGCGATGAAATCCACCAGACCGTTGTCCCTTCGCGCGTGGCATCTGTCCGGGACGTGCTCCTGGACACGACCGGTGCGGCACTGGCCTTGCTATTCCTGTGGGGGCTCACCCGGTTGCGAAAGCCTCGGTAGTAAGCCGGAATTCTGTCGCCGAGACTATCGGCGACATGCTAGCCTCGCGGCACTCGATGAAACGACCACTCGTGCCAGTGGCGTTGCTCTATGTCGGCGGAATCCTGATTGCGTGCGTCATCCCGGTTCCGCCGGTGTTCTTATTGATTGGCTCGCTCAGCCTGGCGGGGCTGACTCTGGCTTGGCCGCGGGCCCGGTTGATTGGATTGGGCACACTGCTCGTCCTGACAGGATGGACCAATCACACGCTCCGCACGGTCATTATTTCACCGAACGATCTGCGTCGCATCCTCAGCGAGCAGCCTGAGATCGTCACGGTCAGGGGTTTTCTTTGCGAGACGCCCACCCAGCGCGTCTATGAGCACAACCAGGAGGAGTCGTGGCGCACCATGGCCCGGGTTGACGTGACGGCCTTGCGTCGCAACCGACAACCCTGGCAATCGGCAGCGGGCCCGATGGCTGTCACGACTCTGGGCGTCCTTTCCAGGAGTGTCTTTGTTGGCCAGGAGGTCGAGATTACCGGCGTGGTTGCGCGCCCGAGAATCGCGACTGCCGAGGGCATGTTCGATTATCGGGCCTACCTCAAACAGCAGGGGATATCCTACCAGTTGCAGGCCGGCTCGGAGCAGGATTGGCGAGCCATCTCTTCCCTTTCGAGGCCCCCGTTGGCGGACCGATTTCGCGAATGGGCGCGCCAAGCGCTGGCGCTGGGTCTGCCGACCGAGGACGAGTCGCTGCGACTGGAATGGGCGCTCACCCTTGGTTGGAAAACGGCCCTCACCGAGGAAGTCGCCGAACCGTTCGTTCAAGCTGCCACCTATCACATCTTCGCCGTGGACGGGCTGCGCATGGCAATCATTTTCAGCATCTTCTTTTACCTGTTACGAGCGCTGGGTTTGTCTCGCGCCATGTGCGGACTGGTGCTCCTCCCGCTCATTTGGTTCTACACGGGGCTAACGGGTTGGCCGGCGTCCGCGATTCGTGCCACGGTCATGCTCAGCGTGGTCATCATCGGGTGGGTCTTGCGGCGCCCTAGTGATCTGATCAATTCGCTCTTTGCCGCAGGACTGATCATTCTGGTCTGGGAACCGCGGGAGCTCTTCCAGGCTGGCTTCCAACTCTCGTTCTTCGTCGTCTTGTGCATCATCCTAATCCTCCCCGCCTTGCGCGAGCTGGGCCGCCGCTTGACCGCGCCCGATCCCTTACTGCCCGAAGAATTGCGCCCGCGCTGGCGCAAGACCCTGCGAGTGCCCGCAACGTATTTGGGGGACCTTCTGCTCACTTCCTTTGCTGCGTGGATTGGCTCCCTGCCACTCGTGGCGTACTACTTTAACATCGTCACGCCCGTCAGTACGCCGGCCAATGTGCTCGCTGTGCCGCTGTGCGCGTTGGTCTTGATCAGTAACCTGGCCAGCCTGCTGCTAGCTGGCTGGTTCCCTGCCACCGCGGAGCTCTTTAATCAGGCTGGCTGGTTCCTGATGGAGTGCATCCGCGTCAGCAGCAATTGGTTTGCGCATTGGCCATGCGCGTATTTCTATGTGCCGCAACCGGCTCTGTTCACGACCGGTTTGTATTACGCGATTCTGCTGGGCGTCCTCACGGGTTGGCTATTCCAACCCAAGCTGCGCGCCTGGAAGGTCACCGCCCTCGTCATAGGAGTGTGGTTCTGGGGATGGCAATTCTGGCAGACGCGCTCCGTGACGCGCCTGACCGTCCTGCCTGTCAATGGTGGCATAGCGGTCCACTTCGACGCCCCAGGCAGGGCTGACGATCTTCTCATTGACTGCGGCGCGAGCAACTCCGTCCAATCCGTGACTAAACCATTCCTACGCGCCCAAGGCGTCAACCGACTGCCTGCTCTCGTCCTTACCCACGGCGACTTGCGCCATGTCGGCGGAGGGGAACTGGCCGCCGAACTCTTCTCTGTCGAGAAGCTCTGCGTCAGCCCCGTCCGCTTCCGCTCGCCCGTCTATCGGCGGATTCTGAAGGACTACAGCTCCAAGCCTGAGAAACTGCGGACCGTCAGCCGCAATGACCGGTTGGGCTTCTGGACAGTGCTGCATCCCGACCCAAGCGATCGCTTCCCTCAGGCGGATGACAACCCGCTCGTCCTGTCGGCCGTCATCGGCGGCCACCGGATTCTGCTGCTCTCCGATTTAGGGCGTGCCGGGCAGGATGCCTTGCTCCAAAGAACTCCCGACCTCCACGCCGACATCGTGGTCACGGGTCTGCCCGTGCAACCTGAAGCCCTTGGCGAAGCGCTGCTGGACGCCATCCAACCACGCCTCATCATCGTGGCCGATTCAGACTTCCCGTCCACCGAACGAGCCAGTCCGAAACTGCATGAGCGTCTCTCCCGACGGCGGATCCCCGTCATTTATACTCGGACCGCCGGAGCTGCCACCATCGAGTGGCGGAAGCGGGACTGGGAGGTTCGAACGATGAGCGGCGTCAGGATTTCCAGCCGCCAACCGCCACCTCTTCTACCTGAAGGGTTGCCGGAAGCGCCGAGCCAGACCGAGCCCGGCACCGAAGAAGAGTGAGCCGCCCACAGCCTCGGGCCAGCATCTTCAATTCGGCTTTGACCAACCGAAACATTAGGCATACTGGCCGCACAGAAGGAAACATATGACGAATCCAATGAAGCGAATGTGGCGGGACGGCGTGATCAGCGGGTTGGCGGCGCTGGCAGTGGTGTCGTGCTCGACTCCCGGCAAACAAGGCAGCACGCTCGAGCTGTTCAACGGGAAGAACCTTGAAGGCTGGCAGTGTGTGTTGGCAGACCCGACAGTAACCCTGGGCCAAGTGTGGAGTGTGGCGGACGGTATCCTCACCTGCCAAGGCAAGCCGGTCGGATTCCTGTACCACGGCCCGGCGGTGACGGATTTCCGTATGGCAGTGGAATACCGCTGGCCTCCAGGCAGCGAGCCGGGCAACAGCGGCATCTTCTCCCGCATCGGCGAGCCCATGAAAGCTCTGCCCGGTACGATCGAGACCCAGCTAAAGCATGGGAGCGCCGGCGATGTGCTCGGGCTTCAAGGCAAGGCGATTGCCGGCGGACAACCCCGCTTCTTTGAAGTGAAGAAGCACGAGCTGGCCGGGGACATCGCAGGCGTGCATAAGCTGCTGGATGCCGAGAAGCCGCCCGGCGAATGGAACCGGGTGGACATCCTGGCACAAGGCGCCCATTACCAGGTCCGGATCAACGGCAAAGTCGTGAACGAGGTGGATGGGGTCGAGGTCGACGCCGGTCCGGTGGGAGTGCAATCGGAGGGCGGGATCATTCAGTTCCGCCGCATCGCCCTAACCCCCCTCTGAAACCCTATGAACTGGCTCACCAGCCCGGAGACCTGGATCGGCCTGCTCACCCTGACCGTGCTCGAGATCGTCCTGGGCATCGATAACATCGTATTCATTTCCATCCTGGCGGGTAAGCTGCCCCAGAACCAGCAGCATAAGGCCCGGCAGACCGGGCTTGCCCTTGCTCTCATCACGCGCATCATGCTGCTCTGCAGCCTGGCGTGGATGGTCCGGCTAACCGGCCCGATCTTCCACATTCCGACCTTTGGCTTGCTGCACGAGCCCCACCCGGTCTCCGGGCGAGATCTGATTCTCCTGTCCGGCGGACTGTTTCTGCTCTGGAAAAGCACCCGCGAAATCCATGATAAGCTGGAAGGTGAGGACGGCGCGGTATCCAGCCGGGTCACGCCGAAGTTCGTGAACGTTATTATTCAGATCCTGTTGCTGGACATTGTCTTCTCGCTCGACTCGGTAATCACGGCCGTCGGCATGGCGCGCCAGCTTGGCGTAATGATCGCCGCTGTGATTATCGCCCTTATCTTCATGCTGTTCTTCGCCCGCTTGATCAGCGACTTCATCCATAGGCATCCCACGCTCAAGATGCTGGCCCTGAGCTTCCTGCTGTTAATTGGGTGCGCATTGATCGCCGAAGGTTTCCACAAGGAAATCCCGAAGGGCTACATCTACTTCGCTATGGCGTTCTCGGTGGGGGTGGAGAGCCGTAACTACTCAGGTCAGAACGCGGGCGAAGGAATAGAGGCGCAAGATTTCTAGATTTTGTACGGGACTCCAGAAAGCCGTCATGGCAATCT
>Ga0118677_10002770_pt1 | contig 34507 bp, 35 predicted proteins | sample AliMusrvi5mmetaG_FD_86154 | JGI IMG/M metagenome (GOLD analysis project Ga0118677, IMG submission 86154)
TTAACAAGAATTTGTTAATAAACTTCCTCGAAATGAAGCTGTTCTGCAGGCAATTCGGAAGCGGTCCACCAATGGTCATATTGCACGGACTGTTTGGTATTTCTGACAATTGGGTGAGCATTGCCCGTATACTCGGCGAACAGTATACTGTTTACGTGCCCGACCTTCGCAATCACGGGCAATCACCGCATAGTACGGCCTTCGACTTTTCGGTTCTCGAAGAAGACATGCTTGAACTTACCGAAGAATACTCTCTTGAAAACATTGTCCTGATGGGACATTCGCTCGGCGGGAAGACTGCCATGTACTTCGCGCTCCATCATCCGCAGTCAATAAAAAAATTAATTATTGTGGATATCAGTTTGCGTAAGGCCGCTGTGAACAGCGAACACCAGTTGCTGATAGATGCCATGCTGGGTGTTGATTTCACTAAGGTTTCTTCGCGTTCGGATGTGAGCAGGCAGATTGAAGGAAAGGTTCACAACCTGCGCCTTCGTCAGTTTCTTCTTAAAAATGTTTACTGGCGTGATGATAAAACCCTTGACTGGAGGCTTAACCTGCGTGCGATAAATGAAAATCTCCTGAATATTTTTGAAGGAGTGGATGTGCAGGGAAGTTATAATGGGCCTGCCTTATTCATCAGGGGAGGGCATTCTGATTACCTGACAGACGAAGATGTTGCGGAACTGAAAAACAAATTCCCCGGGGCTTTGGTGAAGACCATTCCGGAAGCCGGACATTGGGTTCACGCAGACGCACCCGGGGAATTCCTGGAAGCTGTCAGGGTTTTCCTGGATCAATAGCGGGTTACTTCAATGCTTGAGACTGCAGTTTCAATTGTTATGTAGATCTTCTTCTTGCTGCTGCTGAAGTTTGAAGTCTGATACATCCGGTCTGCTTTTTTATCGAATCCTTTAAAGTTTCGGCTGATCAGGAAAGACTCTGAGTTGATCTGGCAGCCAACGCCTTCGGGAACTTCAACCTTGATGGATGATGCTCCTGCATTCAGTGAAACATGCGTTAGCGGGCTTTTGTCTCCCAGTTTCATTTTAATTGATGATGCGCCGGCGTCGACAGCGATAGTATCTATGATATAATTGGTAAGATCAAGGTTCATATCGGCGGCTCCTATGTCGAATTTCATCTTCCATGCGGGTCTGTCGTTCAGTTTTATGTCGACCTTATTACTATGGACTGAACTTCTCACATGATCTTTTTCGAGTGAAAGGTTGATGGTTTTAACGCCAAGTGTATCTTTCGAGGTGAGTGAATAATTTCCGATATCGCCTGTTTTTTTGAAGCTCAGGAAGTCGGAAGTGACACCTTCGATGGTGAATGAGCCGGCGGCAGCGTCGAGATCAAGCACGCCCCGCATTGTAATCGTATCGCGGGCTACGCTGAGGTCCTGCTCTGAATAATTTCCGCTGTTGTTGTCATTGTCGTCATCGCTCCAGTCGTAATGGTTCCTCCAGTTGTTATGAAAATTCCACCAGGGTGTATGTTCTGTGAGGCGGTTGAAAAAAGTCACTGTGAATGCGAGTACGATGATTACTGCGATTATCTTGTAGAGATCTTTAACCGGAAGCACGGCAATGCCCCAGAATATAAGGATCAGTGGCCAAAGGTTCCAGATGATCCTCCATCCGGAAACTACAAATCCGAGGTTGCTCAGCAGTATGAGGAGTCCGAGTGCAATCAGGATCACTGGCCAGAAAACATGTCTGAATTTCATATGAATATTTTTTAATCGTGAATATTATTTCCTTCCGGTCACAGCATTGATGAGGAGTCCGGCCCCTATGACCACGATAATAACAGGCCAGAGGTCTCCGAAGTCAACGTTCGGAACAAGCTGGTTTACGAGAAAAAGTATGCCAAGGGTGATCAGGACAAGTCCGCCAACAAGGCTTCCTTTCTGTTTTTCGGGAATTTTGCTGAAGGGATCAACAGGAGAGGATTTTGTTTGTGCATCAGTCCTGAAAGGATCCTGGGTTTTGAAAGGGTCGGCCTGTGATGCCTGCCCCTGATCAGGGGGAGGGCCAGCCTGTGAAGCACCTGCCGGTGAGGAGCTGAACTGCCCGAAGGAAACAGGTTTTTCGGGGGTCACGATCCACAGAATGAAATAGATCAGCACGCCTCCGCCTCCTGCCAGTGAAAGAACCACGAAGGCAAGACGAAGGATAAGTGGATCAGTATCGAAGTATTCAGCGAGGCCTCCTGCAACGCCCGCGATCTTGCGGTCGGTGAGGCTGCGGTATAAACGTTTAGGTTCCATTTTGTTGAGGTTTAGATGAAAGCTTAGACGTTGGCACTAAATGAAGGTTACAAATCAGCCGGCAGGCTTCATTTTCTTCCTGTACATGCGGGAGGAGAGGAGTACGCTGAGTTCGAAAAGGCCGTAAAGAGGGATGAACACGATAAGCTGGCTGAAAACGTCAGGGCTGGGGGTAATGACCCCTGCGGCTATAAGTATGACGACCAATGTGTGTTTACGGTACTTTTTCAGCATGGCGGGAGTAAGAATGCTGAGTTTTGTAAGAAGCAGTATCAAAACGGGAAGTTCAAACACAAGTCCCATCAGCAGCGTTAGCAAGGTGATATTGCTGACATAGGAGGTCAGTGCGATCTGGTTCTTTACCGTGTCGCTGACGGTATACCCGCCGAGAAAGTTGATCATCAGCGGGGCAACTATAAAATATGAGAACAGAACCCCGGTCACGAAAAGGAAGAACACAACAAACACCGAACCCCTGGATGCACGTCTTTCTTTTTCGGTAAGGCCCGGCTTGATGAATCTCCACAGCTCCCACAATATATATGGTAAGGCCATGATCAGTCCGGCGACCAGCGAAATATTCATATGGGCCACGAACTGCCCCGCAAGATTGATGTTGATCAGCTCGAAATGCGAAGGGTCAATGCAAAGGCCCGGCATTGAAATTAATTTTCCAAGATGGCAGAGCGCCCGGTAAGTGATAAAATCCTTTGATTTAGGGGCGAGGAGAATGGTGTCGAAGAGAATATCCTTGAATGCAAACGCTACCAGGGAAAGCAGGAAAGCCACAAGTACCGAGCGCCAGATAGTGCCCCTGAGGACGTCAAGATGCTCCCAGAAGGTCATCTCGTCACCCTCTTTATTTTTTTTACTGAAACCTTTTAATCCAAACATATGCCGCAAAAGTAGTGAAATTTAAAAATTGTCGCGTAAATTTGAACTCATATTTCAACCAAGGTGTTTGTGAAGGCGAAACTACCACTGCTGTTTGTTTTACTCTGTTTAAACTGTACTTTCATCCACTGCCAGGATCACTCTCTGGATTTCTATATTCAGAAAGGTATCGCCAACAGCCCGGTTTTAAAGGACATTTCAAACCAGATCCAGGCAAACCAGTATGACAGCCTGGTAGCCAGGGCCGCATATCTTCCCCAAATAAGTTTTAATGCCCTGGTGATGTATGCCCCTGCGATCAACGGCTGGGGATACAGCGATGTGATCACCAACGGGCAGCAGCTGATAGGTACGGTGAACGTGAACCAGCAGATTTTCAATAAAAAAACCAGGGAGACAAATTACAGGAAGTTCGGCATACAGGGCATGAGCCTCGAAAATTCAAGGAAAATCAGCACGAGCGAGCTTAAGAAAGCCATCACGGCCCAATACCTGGCAGCTTATGCAGCTTTCATGGAAAAGAAATACCAGGCTGAGGACCTTGCCACCCTTTCTAACCAGGAGAAAATTCTTAGCCGGTATGTTGAACAAGGGATTTACCGGCAAACCGATTACCTGACTCTCAGGATAGCAACCATGAGTCTTGAGAGGAATATCAGGGACCTCGATGTGCAGTTCCGCAAGGAATATGCAAACCTGAACGTCATCTGCGGGGTGAGGGATACGGCTGTTGCTGCACTAAGCCTTCCTGCGGTGGATGAACATACGGGCCCGGATCTGTCAGCTTCACCGCTGTTTAAACGCTTCTATTACGACAGCCTGCAGATATTGAATGAACGCGAGCTGGTTGATCGTCATTACAAACCCAGTGTGAGCTGGTTTTCCGACGGTGGCATGGTGAACAACATGCCTGCTGAGATTTACAAGAACATGGGTGTCAGTATCGGGATGAGCCTGGGGCTGCCCCTCTATGACGGGAACCAGAGGAAATATCAATATGGAAGGATCAAATCGGAGGAGGACACCCGGAAAAATTACCAGGAATTTTTCAGGTTCCAATATGAAGCACAGTTGAGACAGCTCAAAGAAGAGCTCGGTAAAATAGAGGTTTCCGCCACGGAAACCAGGAAGCAGGTTGCCCTTATCACTGAGCTCATCTCACAGGATCAAGCCTTGCTGAACATAGGATCCTTATCCATCATCGACTATGTGATTGCCCTGAGAAGCATTACCGAAGCACGTCACAACAGCATACTGTACCAGATCAGGGCACAATACATCATGAACGAAATCAACTTCCTGAAACAATGAAGCAGCTGAAATCATTATTTGTTTTGCTGATGGGGCTGATGGCCTTGTTGATCACCCGATGCGGGAGCCCCGTGGAGGAGGGGGAGCAGGCAGTGCGTTCGGTAACACCGGTCACCATCTCCAGTCCCCGCACAGGGAAGATGGCTGAGTACACCGAACTCACGGCAACATCCTCTTTTCTGGTGAAAGCGGTGATCAAATCACCGGTAACCGGCTATATTGAGAAGTGCAATTTTACACCTGGCGACAGGGCAGGCAAGGGGCAGCTGCTGTTCCAGCTCAGGACCAAGGAAGCAATGGCTCTGCAGGGCGACAGCCTCGCCAAAAGCTCTTTCACAGGTCTTATAAAAGTCAAAGCATCCATTGACGGCGTTATCTCGGAGATTGGCCACCCTGCAGGGGATTATGTTCAGGAAGGGGATGCGCTTTGCACCATAGTACTCCCCGAAAGCATGGTATTCCTGCTTGACCTTCCTTTCGAACTTAAAAGTTTTGTACGTGAATCAAGTGACCTCATACTGGTTTTGCCGGGAAACCAGCAAGTCACGGCAAAGGTTAAAACAGTACTGCCTTCCATGTCGGGCGCTTCACAGACGCAGAGGGTCGTGCTTCAGCCACTCACGCAGGTCAACCTGCCCGAAAACCTGATAGCGAGGGTAAGGATTGTGAAATCCCTGAGGCCATCCGCAGTCATACTTCCAAAAGAATGCATACTGAGCGATGAGGTGATGAAAGAATTTTGGGTGATGAAGCTGGTCAATGACACACTTGCAGTGAAAGTGGCGGTGAAGGTGGGTATTATGAATGCCGATTCTGCGGAAGTCATTTCACCTGTATTTCAGAATACCGAACGTATCCTGAGCAGCGGGAATTACGGCGTTGGTGATACGGCGGTGGTAAGGATATTGAAGTAGCGAAGTAGCGAAATAGCGAAAAGCGATATTAATGTATAATCACTATTGGTGCATTGTAAACAAGATTTTTTAATCTCAACAGACCGGCTATGACGGATTATTACAGCAGGTATACCAAGCCGACGATCTTCGTTTTGATCGTGCTGTTGCTGCTTGGGGGGTATTCATATAAACATATGGAGACCCTGCTGTTTCCCGATGTGGTCTTTCCCAAGATCAGGATCATTGCCGATAACGGGGAGCAGCCGGTCGACAAGATGCTGATCACAGTGACCCGGCCTCTCGAAATCGCCATCAAGCGCGTCAACGGAATCGAAACGGTGAGAAGTTCGACAAACAGGGGCACCTGTACGATAGAAGCATGGTTTTCCTGGAAAACCGATATCGAAACGGCAAGGGGGCAGATCGAGATCAGGATCAACGAGATCAGGAATATCCTGCCTCCGGGTTTGAGCCTTGTCATTGAACCTATGAGCCAGAATATTTACCCTGTGATAGGATATACCCTCGAAAGCGAGAAGTACGGGCAGGTAGAGCTTAAAAACGTAGCTATGTTCTTTGCCAGGCCAAGGTTTTCGGAAGTTCCGGGCATCTCCAATGTGTTCGTGAGGGGGGGCAAGACCAAGGAGTTCGTCGTCAAGCCCGATCCCATGAAAATGCTGCAGCTCGGGCTCACTCCACAGAACCTGATCGACGTACTGAACAATACCAATTTCATAGAGTCCAATGGACTGCTTTCTGATTACCGAAGGCTTTATCTCACACTTACCGATTCAAGGATCAATACCCTGGATGAGCTGAAAAACCTGGTGGTCCGAAACGACGGGCACAGGGTGGTTCACCTGGGAGACCTGGCTGTGGTGGAATTCATGGAACAGCAGGAATTCATCAGGATCAATGCCAACGGGCATGAAGCCGTGGTGCTGGACATCGTGAAGCAGAAAGGCACCAACCTTGTCGAATTCACCGATAGAGTTCAGCTAAAAGCCAATGAAATAAGGAAGCATCTCCCGCCCGGGATGAAGTTGCAGACCTATTACAACCAGAGCATTTTCGTTACCGAATCCATCAACAGCGTGCTGCACGCCATATACGAAGGCCTTATCCTCGCCCTTATCGTAGTCATACTGTTTTTGCGTTCATTCAGGGCCAGCCTCAACGTGATCATCATCATTCCCGTGACCCTTGCGTTGACCCTGACGGTTCTTTACGCTTCAGGTATCACTCTCAACATCATGTCGCTGGGCGCCATTGCGGCATCAATCGGGCTCATCATCGATGATGCGATTGTGGTGATAGAGCAGATACACCGGGTGCACGAAGAAAACCCACATAAGGACATCCGTACGGTGGTAAGGGAGACCATCACTATGCTTTTTCCTGCCATGGTGGGCTCTTCGCTCAGCACTATCGTTATTTTCATCCCCTTTGTGATGATGAGCGGGGTGGCGGGCAGTTTCTTCAGGGAACTCACAGCAACCATGGAGATCACCCTGGTCTGCAGTTTTCTTACAACCTGGCTTGGACTGCCGGCCCTGCATCTCGCTCTGGGTTTCAAACACCGTAAGAAAGACCTGGCTGATGAAAAACCGAAAGAAAAACACCTGAACTGGCTGATCTGGTTTTTCGACAAGCCGGTCTTCGCCCTGGTATTCATAGTCCTGCTCGCAGGCAGCGCGGTTTTCTTCATCCCGAGGCTGCATTCAGGGTTCCTCCCCATCCTTGACGAAGGAACTATCGTCTTTGATTACCTGACCCCCCCGGGCACGGCGCTGTCGGCATCCGACGCCATTATGCGAAGGGTTGATACGGTTGTTCTTCATCATCCCGATGTGGCTACCTATATGAGGCGCACCGGCACGAATATGAGTTCAAGCATCAGCATGGCCGAAGGTGTAATACCGCCCAATGAAGGGGATTACCTTATACAGCTTAAACCCGGGCTTAGCCGCCCGACCGAGGATGTGATCTCGGAACTCAGGGCAAAGGTTGCGAAACAGGAACCATCTCTCAACATTGAATTCGGGCAGAGGATTGCCGACCTGCTTGGAGACCTTATTGGCCGGCCCGAACCCATTGAAGTGAAGATCTTCGGAAATGACAGGTCACAGCTCGAGACCCTTGCCATCAGAGCCCAGGGTATACTGGCGAAGATAAAGGGTGTGGCCGATGTGAAAAGTGGCATTGTCATAGAAGGCCCTGTTATAAGTATCATTCCCGACGAGGCGAAACTGGCACAGTTCCACCTGACTTCAGCCGAGCTGCAAAACCAGCTGCAGGCCTATAACGAAGGCGTGAAAGTGGGGGAGGTGCAGAGCGGGGAGCAGATGCTCAGGATACTGCTGAGGTTCACCGATTTTACTGAGAATTATCTTGAAAAGATACGCCGCCAGCCTGTCTTTTCTCCCGATGGCGCTTTCAGGCCCCTTGATTATTTTGCAAGGGTTGAGCTCTCAAAAGGCACTCCCGACGTGACCCGCGAGGACCTTAAGTCGAATATCGTCGTCACAGCCAGGCTCGAACGCCGTGATCTCGGATCAGCGGTCCGCCAGATCCAGTCGGCCCTTGAAAAAGAGTTGCTGATGCCTCCCGGATATTATATTGAATACGGTGGTACTTATGCCCAGCAACAGGAATCTTTCCGCATTCTTTTATTGATACTGATCTCAGCCATCATCCTGGTGTTTACTGTTCTTCTTTTCCTTTTCCGTGACCTGCGGATACCCGTTCTTGTCATCTTTATCTCAGTCCTTGGGACCGCCGGGTGCATATGGGCGCTTTATATCACAGGCATACAGCTTAATGTCGGAAGCTATACAGGTATTATCATGATAGTGGGGATCATTGCCGAGAACGCGATATTCACCGTGAACCAGTTCATGACCACTATGAAAACCAGCGGAGGGGATGTTGACCGTTCAATCAATTATGCCATATCCATGCGTATACGGCCCAAACTGATGACAGCCATTGGCGCTATACTGGCACTCACTCCTCTTGCGATGGGCAAAGGTGTTGGGGCCCAAATGCAACAACCCCTCGCGATCGCCGTGATCGGGGGATTCATCGCAGCAATGCCCCTGTTGCTTTTCGTGTTCCCTTCCCTGCTAAGGTGGATGTACATCAAGGGCACCAGGGAGGAATCTACTCCAGAATCCTGATCTCCCAGGTAACAGGCAGCGCTTTTTTCAGGGTTGCTGAAACACCGCAGTATTTATCCTGTGATAGTGTTACTGCCTTTTCGAGCTTTTCCATAGCAAGGTCTTTGCCCCTGAATTCGTAGGTTATATGGATGGATGTGAACTGCTTCGGATGTTCTTCAGTTACATCCCCGTCCACAACCATGTTGAAATACTCCACCTCAACCTTCATTTTCTTAAGGATAGAGATGACATCCATGCCTGTGCAACCTCCCAGGGACACGAGCAGCATGGATTTCGGCCTGGGGCCAAGATTGTGGCCGCCTACATGCTCATCGGCATCCAGCATGATCTCATGCCCGTTGGCCGTGGCTTTAAATGCCATGTCGGAGGTCCACTGAACGTTTGCTGATTGTTTTGACATCTTACTCCTTCTTTCCGGTATTGATATTGAACGGTGTATATAACGGGCAGAAACGGAATATGCTCGTAAGCACAAAAACTACAGCCAGCACAAGGAGAATAATGCCCAGGACACCGGTTACGATTTTGGTTGCAAACAATACAACAAAGAGGATTGCGATAAGGATACGTACAACGATATCCACAGTTCCCATGTTCTTTTTCATGATGTTTTGGTTTTAGATTAATAATAACAGGTACAAAAATAAAAATAAATAGTGATAGTTATGCGATTTATTGTAAAGATTTTATTTCTTTGCTTGAAATATAGAATAACAACAGATGATCGCTCTCGGGGTGCAATTTGCCACTGATGCACTTAAGACCCGGGCTTAGGGCAGGTTGGTGAGGAGGTCATGGAAAAGCTGATAAAAGCAATAGCAGCCCTTGAGCCCTTCATTTGCAGGCTGTTATCAGGAATACGGGGTATTCTTTCGTTTTCCCGTTTCCGATATCTTTTTTAATGACGAAGCAAGTTAAATGGTTGATATTTCTGAAGCCATGAGCTGAAAGTTCATGTGATAATTTGCCCGGGTCAAATCCTTTATGGCCTGTAAACGACTCTTCATGAAAACTCCCGTCTTCGGGATACAGGTCGGCAATGGCAAGAACGCCTCCGGGTTTCAGAAGCAAGCTGAATTTATAAAGTATCCTGTTGATATCTTCCACGTGGTGAAGCACCATCTGGGTAAAAACCAGGTCGAATTCATCCTCGTAAGTGCCTTTTTCAAGATCAAAATATACAGGTTCCAGATTGTGTATCTCTTTTTGTGAGATCTTTTCAGTTATAACATCGATCATGCCCCGGGAACTATCCATCAAGGTGATCCTCCCGAGGTGGTCTTTCAGCATGAGGCTTAATAAGCCTGTGCCTGCCCCGTATTCCAGGGCCGACATATCCTTGTCCATATGAATAGCCTTAAGCAACAGATCTGCAATGGCCCTGGAACGTTCAACGTGAACCGGGTTTATATCCCATTCCTTTGCTTTCTGGTCAAATTCGTTCATAATTGCTCAGATATTTAGACAAACCGTTATGGATAATATCCAAAGATAGTGAAAAACAAGGAATTTTATACCATCGCGGGACTAACAAAATAAACTATTGTTAAAACCATGTTCTTCAAATAAATATTCTTTCAGGAATTTATACTTATTTTGCATGCTGGCTTGTATAATATTCACTGACGACAGATGAGAGTGATCTTAGCAATAGGGACGGGAAGTTTTATAGGAGGGGTATGCCGTTACTTACTATCCCGGGGAATCCAGGCGAAATTTCTTTCAACTTTTCCATTCGGCACTCTTGGTGTCAACATCCTTGGTTGTTTTGCCATAGGAATTGTGATAGGGCTGAGCGACCGGGGCAATCTTTCACAGGAATGGAGGCTGTTCCTGGCAGCAGGCATTTGCGGAGGGTTCACCACATTTTCGGCATTCTCAGGCGAAACCTTCGGCCTTCTCCGCGACGGGCAGTTCTGGTATGCTCTGGCTTACATCACTGCCAGCATTGTGATAGGACTTATTGCAACATTCAGCGGTTTCTCGGTAATTAAATTATTCTGACCATGGAAAACAACCCCAATGCCAAACTGCTCCGGATCTTTATTGGTGAGAACGACAAACTCGGGCAGCAACCTTTGTACGAAGCTATCGTCTTTGAAGCCAGGAAACAGGGATTGTCAGGTGCGACCGTAAGCAGGGGGATCATGGGATTTGGTGCAAATTCAAGAATCCATACAGCCAAACTGTTTGAGATTTCATCAGATCTTCCGCTTGTGATAGAGATCGTTGATACTGAAGAAAAGATCAGGGAATTTACTGTTACGGTCGAACATTTATTTGAGCAGACCAAATCGGGAGGCCTTATAACCATTGAAAAAGCCGAGGTTATCCGTTATAAAGCCGGAAAATAAAAGGTGTTGTACATCCCCGGGCCGGGTCAGGTAATGATCATTAACCCCGACAAGTTAAACACTCTCATCAGTATTGGCGGTTTTTCCCTTTGAGAACGGGTATGCCTGTTGTCAACCGCCGCATTATTTTGGCTGAATCAGGAATGGATTCACGCCCAGCTTCTCTACAATATATTTTATTACCAGCTGGGCTTTCACGCTGTTCCCTGCTTCATCCAGGGGGGGCGAAACAACTGCAATGCCGAACTTACCGGGACAAACTGCCAGAAGCCCGCCACCGACACCGCTTTTTGCCGGGAGGCCTGAAGAGAAGAACCAGATACCCGAATCATCATACAATCCTGCGGTTGCCATGACCGGAAGCGTATACATGACAGTTTCGGGGGTAACCACTTTCTTTTTTGTAAGTGGATTAACACCTCCGTTAGCCAGGGTTGCTGCCATTACAGCGAGGTCTTTGGCATTCACGTTGATTGCACACTGCCTGGTGTAAATATCTGTTGTCTGAACAGGGTCGAAATACATTCTTCCATAGGCAAAGAGCAGATGTGCTATAGCCTGGTTGCGGAGGTTATCTCCTGCTTCGCTGATGTAAACGGGCATATTGAGGTAAAGAGGCCTGCCTGCAAACTCACTCTGAACGTTGAGAATGCTTTTCCACTTTGCAGCAGAATCGGCTCCTTTGATAAGGCTGGTGGCGGCAATGGCCCCCGGGTTCACCAGAGGGTTTATCTCCTTGCCTTTTTGAAGCTCAACAGCAATGATAGAGTTGAACCTCATCCCGGTTGCATCCACCCCGATTTTGTCCATTAAAGCCTTTGGGCCTATTTCCTCTATCACTTTTGCCATGGTGAAAACCTTGGATACGCTTTGAATGGAAACCATGGACTGGACGTCACCTTTTGTATAAACCTGCCCGTCGGTCATCACGATCGCAATACCGAAGATTTTCGGATCAACCTGTGCCAGCTCTTTAATGTAATCGGCATTCTTCCCCTCCTTAACATCCTTGAATTTTGTATAAGCCTCATCCAATGCAGCCTGGATCTTTTCCCTGCTGAGCCTATTGTCTGCCTGGGCTACCAATATACATGGACGAATGATTACAAACAAGGCAATGATCATGAAAGTGAGCATCCCTGTCCTTGTAATTGAATTTTTCATTGTTTGTTCCTCCTTAAAAAATGATTACTGAATCTTAAGATTTTTTGTAATTGCCAAAATATCTTTACTTTTTCTTGGCATAGAATATTTTGGAGAAAGAATACTTAAAGCTGAGGTTTATCTTGGTAGCCTGGGAAGTGTAGGCTGAGCTCTCACCAGCGGCTGCCATATAGTTTTGTCTGTATATCCATTGAAATTCCACGCCCACCATCACGTTTTGCCAGGGATAATAGAGGAGATTGGCTTCCACAAAATGCCCTAAATGATAGGCATCCGGTTTCTGGCCGTCTGAATTCGTAATCGTCGTATTTGACCAGCCGACAGAACTTGTAAACTTCTTGCTCCAGTTCAGGTCGACAAATGCCACAAGTCCCAGGTCAGGCAATGCAACCCCAACTATGGGTTTCGTTTTGTCACCGGGATTATTTTTGATACCAATATCCACCGGTGCATCGTTGAAGTAGTTTTCCACGCCTGCTCCGTAAATGCCCTGCAGATGAAGTACAACAACCTTTCCGATATTAATGCCGGAGCTCAGGCTTATGCCCCAGCCGATGGCACTCCCGCTAAGGTTCATGGTATCCAAATGGGCCTGGTCACCCTGGTCCTTCCAGCCAATGTACCGGGCAACACCGCCCAGCTGAATATAACCCCATTTCTTTCCCGTATAGCGGTAATGACCGGTAATGTCGGGAAATGGGTAATGTGATTTCACACCGGTCAGTTCTACACGGTCGGAATAAACCCCCTGGTCGCCACTGGCACCCGGCATCTCCAGAGCAAAAACAAGGAAATGGTGTTCCTTCATGATCGGCATGTATCTCACTTGCACATTCCTGAAAAACAGCATACCGCAAGGGCCCCAGTATTCGAGAGTGTTTGGGAAAACATCCAGATCCATAAAGGCACTCTCTGTTTGCCCTGCTCCGAAGTGACCCAACTGGCCATAAGCATGCCTGAGCCTTATCGTGGTCTGTCCTGCGTTTGCACCTACCCCGAACATGTCAAAATCAAATACCGTCTTGAATGCGCCCCATTTGGTTTGCATAGAGCTTTTTACACCAAACCTGGTCTGACGAACACTGAAATAAAAATTCCCATCGGTCCCGAATTCGTTTTTGTAGGAAGGCAGCTTGGAGGGCCGCATTACATCGTACCACTGCTGGTTGACCTGGTTGAAGTTGTATCCCATGTCGGTCTGGGCAAAGCCATAAACCTCAAACCATTTTGAACTGTCGGCCTCCTGCGCCCTGGTAGTTGATATCCAGCATAAAATCATTAAAATAAAAGTAAATTTCATCCTTTTCATGAATTTTTCCTTTCATTAATTTTTAATCTCTCCCGGTAAATTCCCCGCCCCTCTGGGGCGGAATCCGGGTCCAGGGCTCTGCCCTGGGGTTAATACCAATTTAATTGTTATTATTCAACATTAATGATCATGCAATATTACGCTTGATTTGAACCGATGTCAATAAGGATTGATAGCTATTTTTTTAGATTTACGGTCTAAATTTATAATAATTTCCTCCAGGAATGATTACAGATGAACAACCGGACTTCAATTATTTATGTGATTCTTGTCACATTTCTGATTTGCCATTTCCATAAATCGTAATTTTGGTAAATACTGTCCATGATGGATAACCTGGATTGATGAAACGGATAATCTCAGCTATTTTTCACCTTTATTATGATGGTTTCCGAAGCATGACCACAGGTAAAAAACTATGGTTGATCATAGCTTTGAAACTGGCCATCATGTTCCTTGTTCTGAAGCTGTTTTTCTTTCCTGATATTTTGAAAACAAACTACCACACCGATAAGGAACGCGGTGATCATGTAATACTGGAACTAACAAAAAAAAGATAAGGTATGAATTTTATTGATTTTTCGCTGGTCGACTGGTCCAGGGCGCAGTTCGCGCTGACTGCCATGTACCACTGGCTTTTTGTCCCTCTCACCCTGGGACTGTCGTTTATCATTGCATTTATGGAGACTATCTATGTTAAAACGGGGGATGAAGAATGGAAAAGGCTCACAAAATTCTGGATGTCGCTGTTCGGGATCAACTTTGCAATAGGGGTTGCCACTGGGCTCATCATGGAATTCCAGTTCGGCACAAACTGGTCGAACTATTCCTGGTTCGTAGGTGACATCTTCGGTGCACCACTTGCAATTGAAGGGATCATGGCATTTTTCCTGGAAACGACTTTTATCGCGGTAATGTTCTTCGGATGGAATAAGGTCAGCAAAAGGTTTCATCTTCTCTCAACCTGGCTTGTCGCCATCGGCAGCAACCTTTCTGCATTATGGATACTTGTGGCCAACGGCTGGATGCAGCTGCCTGTCGGGATGAAATTCAACCCCGACACCGCCAGGAATGAGATGGTTGATTTCTGGGCAGTACTGTTTTCCCCCATGGCCATCACGAAGTTCCTGCATACCGTTGCATCAGGCTATGTGCTGGCAGCCCTCTTCGTTACAGGCATCAGCGCATGGTTCCTGCTTAAAAACCGGGATGTGAAGCTTGCAAAAAGAAGCATAGTCGTTGCATCGGCTTTCGGACTTATTGCTTCATTGTTTATAATATACACCGGTGATGGCTCAGCCCGCACCGTGGCTCAGCACCAGCCCATGAAGTTCGCAGCCATGGAAAATCTTTATAAAGGTCAGCAGAATGCCCCACTGGCTGTTTTCGGGATTTTAAAACAGGATAAAACTGTGCCGGGTCATAAAAAGATGGATTTCCTCGCCGAGATTGAAATCCCGGATGTGCTGTCTTACATGGCATTTCTCGATCCCAATGCTTATGTCCCCGGCATCTATGACCTGGTTCACGGGAATCCTCAGCATGGTATCCCTTCATACACTGACAGAACAGAAAGCGGCAAGACGGCGATTGAAGCCCTGGCAGCTTATAAAAACGCGAAGACCGCCGGCAACGACAGCCTGGCGAAGGTTTCGCTAATCACATTTGAAAAACACTATCCTGATTTCGGATACGGTTATTATGCCGGTCGCGATGTTCATGAACTCATTCCCCCGGTGGCAACCAGCTTTTATTCCTTCAGGATCATGGTATTCCTCGGAATTCATTTTCTTGCACTCTTCCTGGTTTTGTTGGTACTGACTGTCAGGAACAGGATAGAGAATAAAACTGTGATACTGTACACCGCGCTCTGGACCATCCCGCTGGCATATATTGCCTCAATGCTTGGATGGATAGTTGCCGAGGTGGGCCGGCAGCCCTGGGTTATACAGGATATACTTCCCACGATAGCGGCTGTATCGCAGCTGAAGTCATCATCGGTACAGCTGACTTTCTGGCTGTTTGCTGTTCTCTTTACAGGCTTGCTGATAGCCGAAATCGGCATCATGACGAAGAGGATCAAAAAAGGAATTTAAAGTTTAACAAGTATAAAAAGACATAAGATGTTTGAATCATTATCATTATTGTCACTGCAGCAGTACTGGTGGATCATTATATCCTTACTGGGAGCCCTGCTGGTTTTCCTTATGTTCGTGCAGGGAGGACAAACGCTCATATATTCCCTCGGTAAGACTGAAGATGAACGGACCCTGCTGGTCAACCTGCTTGGTCGAAAATGGGAGCTGACCTTCACTACCCTGGTCACCTTTGGCGGTGCGTTTTTTGCATCATTCCCCCTGTTCTATTCAACCAGTTTCGGAGGAGCTTACTGGGTGTGGATGGCCATTCTCCTCGCCTTTGTCGTCCAGGCCGTGGCTTACGAATACCGAAGGAAACCGGGAAATTTCCTGGGCCAGAAGACTTTTGAAATATTCATGATCGTAAACGGATTGCTGGGTACGGTTCTCATAGGAACCGCCGTTGCAACTTTCTTTACAGGTTCGGCTTTTTCGGTGAACAAGATGAACTTATTGAATCTCAGCAGCGGGGTAATGCCGATAATCTCAGAATGGAAGGGCCCTGCGCACGGACTTGAAGCCGCCCTGAACCTGCAAAACCTGATTCTCGGGCTCACCGTATTTTTCCTTGCCCGGGTGCTGGCCCTGCTGTACTTTCTCAATCGTGTGGGCCATGCCGCAATTATGAACAGGGCCAGGCAGCAGCTCTTTCATAATTTCATTCCCTTCCTGGTGTTTTTCCTGGCCTTTGCTATATGGCTCATGCTGTCCCCGGGTTTCGCAGTGGATCCTGCAACGAAAAAAGTCTCCATTGAATCATTCAAATACCTGCATAACCTAATAGGACTGCCTGTAGTAGCAGTCATGTTCCTTCTAGGAGTGGTGTTTGTGCTTTTAGGCTGCCTTCGTGCCATAACCTGCTTTGAGAAATGCCATACCAAAGGGATATGGATCACGGGCTTGGGGACGATACTGTTAGTATGGGCCTTGTTCCTGCTTGCAGGTTTCAACAATACGGCCTACTATCCGTCGACCTATGACCTTCAAAGTTCCCTGACCATCGAGAACAGTTCATCAAGCCATTACACTCTTGCTGCCATGAGCTATGTTTCATTACTCGTGCCATTCGTTTTTGCATACATCTGGTATGTATGGCGCTCAATGGACAAAAAGAAGATCACGGTGGAAGAACTGCAGTCAGAAACCCACGTTTATTAACCGATTAACCACATCCGCATTTATGATAAAAGAAATCATACTGTTTTTCACCTGGCCGCTTGTAATCTGGGTATCCTACGTGTTTGTGCGCTGGGCTGTAAAGAAAGCAGAACAAAATTCCTGAAGAGTTCACTGACCCCGATCGGGCACCACATGTTTTTTCAGCAGGCCTGAGTAAAAACCCATCAGCTAACTGCCTCATAGTCGCGGGAGTTGCGCCGGAATTATTTTGTCTTTTTTTGCTGATTTCAGCTGTAAAGAGTATATTTACTTTCTCAAACATTTTATCAGAAGTTCATATTAACATACATTTTGCCTTTTTTACATATGGAAAGCACAATACGGGAAGCATTGGAAGTGATTGATCGTATCTCCGGGCTTCAGGATAAGGCGGAATATGCTTTGAATTTTCTGAAGTCATATGCCGAAAGCGAAGATAGCAGCAAGAGTTCTGAACCCTCGCAAACACTTCAGGAAAGTGAGGAGAGATTCTTGTCGATTATTGAGAATGCCTATGTCGGTTACTTTTTTATTGATAAAGATGGTATTATAAGGGGAGTAAATACGGCCTGGGTCAGGCTTTACAAATACGGATCGGCGGATGAGATCATTGGCCACCATTTTGCTGAAATTCAGAAAATCGATGATAGAGCGCTTGCCAACCAGTTTGTTGCAGGCATTATGCAGGCAGATCCCAGGTTCATGAACGGTGAATTCAGCAGGCTTTGCAAAGATGGTTCCATAGGGTATCATTCTTTCACTGCCCACCCGGTATCTCATGGCAATGCTGTTACAGGGATTGAAGGGTTTATTATTGACACCACCTTAAGAAGGAAGGCTGAAGAAGAACTAAAAACCGCCAATGAATCACTACTTGAAGGTGAGAGGAGGCTGATGAACCTGTACACCAATATGAGTGAAGGTGTGGGGCTTCACAAAATGGTTTTTAATGAACGAGGAGTTGCTGTGAATTACAGGATAGTAGGCATCAATCCGCAATTTGAAAAAATTCTCGGTTTGAGTGAAAGCGATGTGCAGGATAAGTTGGCAACAGATGTTTATGGAGTTTCTGAACCCCCGTTCTTTAAAGAGTATCTTGACGTTGTAAAAACCGGGAATCCATTTTCATTTGAAGTGTATTTTCCTCCCATGGACAAGCACTTCTCAATATCTATTTCACCCTGGGACAGGGATGGTTTTGCAACAATTTTTACTGACATCACGGAAAGGAAAATAGCCGAGGAAAAATTGCTCGAAAGCGAAGCCAAATTCAGATCACTGGCTGAGAATTCTCCTTATGCCATCCTGATTTACCAGGATGACCAATGGGTTTACTGTAATTCTGCTGCAGAAGAGATCAGCGGTTTTACTGCTGAAGAAATTTATAAGCAGCATTTCTGGGAAATCACCGATCCGGAATACAGGGAATATGTGAAGGATATCGGAAGAAGGCGGCAGAATGGAGAGCATGTTAAATCCTCCTCTGAATTCAGAATTGTGACAAAATCCGGGCAAAAAAAATGGGTGTTTCTTACCGGCAATACAACTAATTACGGTGGGAAACCTTCCGGCATAATTTCAATAGTGGACATCTCCGACAGGAAGAAGATGGAATTTGATCTGCAGGCTGCAATGGAGAACGCACAGGAATCTGATCGGCTGAAATCTGCATTCCTGGCTAATATGAGCCATGAGATCAGGACCCCGATGAATGCAATTCTTGGATTTTCGGATCTTATCGGTCAGCCGGATACAAACGAACAGGAACAGAAGAAGTATACAGGTATCATAAAGAATGCCGGGAAGAGATTGCTGCATATTATCGATGATATTATCGATCTTTCAAAGCTTGAAGCAGGGCAGATTGAGATCTCGACCGCCCCCTGCAATGTTTATGAGCTTGTCAATGCGACAGTTGAATCTTTCAGGAATATGGCTTTGCTTAAGCAAAAGCCCCAGCTCAGCCTGGTTGCCGATTTGAAAGAGATTCAGGCCGGCTGGGAAATTGAAACCGACCCTTTGCGGCTGCAGCAGGTGCTGGATAACCTTCTTACAAATGCCATCAAATATTCCAGCAAAGGATTAATTACAGTCGGGGTAAGGAAAAAGACTGAAAATTCACGAGAAGTTTTGGAATTCTTTGTAAAAGATACGGGCAAAGGCATACCACAGGAAAAGATTCCGATTATTTTTGAAAGATTCAGGCAGGTTGAAGAAAACGAATACCATGAAGGAGCAGGCCTTGGCCTGAGTATCTGCAAAGCATTTGTTGAAATGCTTGGAGGGAGCATACAGGTTAAATCCGAAGTTGGCAAAGGCAGCGAATTTACTTTCTGCATACCTTTTATCCAGGCAAAGACCAGCAGAGAGCTGGCTGCACATGGTAACCTGAACAATTCAATTAATCTCAGGGGGATGACTATCCTGGTTGCCGAAGATGAGGAGGATTCATTCATTTACCTTCAGCAATTACTTAAAGAAACAAAAGCAAGATTGTTCCGGGCGGAGAATGGAGATATCCTCATGGAATTGATTTCTGAAACGAAACCTGATCTCATCCTGCTCGATATCAATATGCCTGGGAAAACAGGTTATGAATGTCTGAGAGAGATACGTGAAATGAATTACCCGGTCAAAGTTATTGCCCAGACTGCTTATGCGATGGCCGATGAAAGGAAACGTTGTCTAGAATCGGGCTGCGATGGCTACCTGGCAAAACCATTCAATAAGAAAGCGCTGTTTGAATCTATTGCTGAAGCTCTGAAGTGAGATGGATATTGACAGAAGCTTCCGCAGGATGTAGTTAATAATGCAAAAGCATTTTTTTCAAGGTTACAAACATGGAAAAGAAGAATTCCCAACCAGACCTGTCGTCAGAAATACTTAAAGCAAGCGAAGAAAAATACCGGATGCTGGCTGAAAATATTTCGGATATAATCTGGACTTATAATATGGATGCCGGCCAGTTCACTTATATCAGTCCTTCAGTTTTTGAAATGAGCGGGTATATGCCCGAAGAGGTATTGCAGAAAGGATTTGCTGCATTTCTTACACCTGAATCAACCGAAATGCTGATGCTGGATATCCAGGGTGAATTGCAGCATTTTTTTGAAACCGGGAAAGCCAGGAAGTTTTATAGCAGGGAAGTCCAGATCATCACAAAACAGGGAAAGAAAGTCTGGTGTGAAATATTAACCCGGTTCAAGACAGGTGTAAACGGAGAAACTGTGGCAATCGGAGTTGCAAGAAATGTTGATAAGCGAAAATATGCCGAGGAGGCAGTGCTGCAGGAACGCCGCTTGCTTAGAACATTGATTGATAATTTGCCTGACACTATTTATATAAAAGACAAGGAGGGGAGAAAACTGATTGCAAACCCTGCAGATTTAAAAGTGCTGGGATACTCCTCCGAAGCAGAGGTGATCGGGAAAACGGACCTGGATCTGTTAAATCCTGAAATCGGAGCACGCGGGTATAATGACGATATGGCTATACTGCGGCAGCAGCAACCAGTTATAAACCATGAGGAAGATTTCATCGATTCAGACGGGAACCACCGCTGGTTATATACAACGAAGATGCCCTTGTTTGACGGATCCGGAAGTATTATGGGACTTGTCGGTATCGGGCGTGACATTACAGAAAGGAGAAAAACTGAGCAACAGCTTGCAAAACAAGCAAAAGAGTTAGGAGAGCTTAATGCGACAAAGGACAAATTCTTTTCCATTATAGCTCACGATTTGCGCAGCCCCTTCAATGTATTTCTCAACCTGACACAAATATTGGAAGAAGATTTTTCCTCGATGAGCCCGGAGGAAATGTTTAAGTTTATCCGGTCCATGGGAACCTCAGCTTCCAACCTTTTCCGCTTGCTCGAAAACCTCCTGGAATGGTCGCGAATGCAAAGAGGGATGATCAAAGTCGATCCAGTGTCGTTTTTATTGCTGCCAAACGTTAAGTCAAGCCTGGATCTGGCCAGGGAGTCAGCCAACAGAAAGGATATTGAATTCACCTATTGCATACCCGGGGATCTGTTCGTATATGCCGATGAAAAAATGCTCGACAGCACCCTGCGCAACCTGTCGTCCAATGCGGTGAAGTTCACACCCAAAGGAGGGAAAATTATTATCGAGGCAAAACCAATCTCCGGAACAGTAGTTGAGATTTCAGTTAAAGATACAGGGATTGGCATGAACAAAGCGATGATTGACGGCCTTTTCAAAATTGATGTTGATATAAACCGCAAAGGTACAGATGGTGAACCGAGCAGCGGGTTGGGTTTGATCCTGTGCAGGGAGTTTGTCGAAAAGAACAGGGGAGAACTCAGGGTTGAAAGTGAAAAGGGGAAAGGCACAACATTCTATTTCACGGTGCCGGTCCAGGCACGGTCATGATCTGGTGAAAGAGGATACCATCAGAATACCCGGATGATTCAAGGCTTCAGAGCCTTATCAATCTCTATTTTTAATCCTGTTTTGAATTTATCCGGATTACTCAGTCCGTAATCAAAGGCGAATTTGGTCAGGTCGTTTTTAACTTCCTTTCCATTGGTCCATTTTACCACGTAAAGAGCCTGGGAATTGATGTCAAAACGCGAAACTGTCTTTACCTGGGATTTGTCATCCGTATTGATCACTGCAAATCTGATCGTCCCGGCTTTTATCTCCTTGCTGTAAGTTCCGTACATGAGTTTTACCGTATTCTCTTCTATGGACTGGTCTATAGGACAACGTTCATCGGGATGGAAATAATACACTTCAATTTTGACTGCGGATGAGGACTGGGGTTTGTTCTGGGAGTGCACCCGCTGGGCGGTAAAGCCAAACAGCAGGGCTATTGTAATAAAGGCGAAAAGTCTCATACTTAAGGATTAGAATTTTGATCTCCTGTCGAGTTCCTTCAGCAGGTAGTCTTTTGTTTTTACTCCTACAAATCTATGAATTTCTTTGCCGTTCCTGAACAGTATCATTGTTGGAATGCTACGGACCTTGAAACCTGCCGCCGTTTTCTTCTGTTCGTCCACGTTAAGCTTGGCAATGCTGACACTCCCGTCAACTTCTTCGGCCAGCTCATTCAAAACAGGGATCATCATTTTACAGGGCATGCACCATTCGGCCCAGAAATCGACCAGCACAATACCTGATTTCACCTTGTTTGAAAAATTCTGGTCGGTGAGGGTTAAGACCTTTTCACTGGATTTCACATCCTTCAGGCTTTTCATGCGTTTCCTGGTGTTCAGGATAAGAATCCCGAACAAAACAACCAGCGCTCCGAGTACAATAAAAGTAATCCACATACATTTCTTTGTTTGATCAGGCAAAGATACAAACAAAAAACAAATTAGTGATAATTATGCGATTTAATTAATGACAATGATTTTCCTGAAATCAGTTTTTCCATTAGTGTATAATTCACAGATATACGTTCCCGCCATAACTTTCGATGTGTAAAACTCAGCCTTGTATTCCCCTGCCTGAAGAAAATTGTTAACCAGGCTCACGATGTGCTTCCCAAAGACGTCAATGATATCGATTTTAACATTTCCGGGGGTGTTGATATGATAGGGGATATTGGTCATAAAGGTTGAAGGGTTCGGATAGTTTGGCAGAAGTTGGTTATCGGATGGGATTATACTGCTGACCGGTTTTATCCCCAATGGGTTAAAGCCATGAGGGCCCGGGGCTGCCGGGGTATACCCATGGCAAACCGAACAGGTTTTAAGTGTGCCTGCAAATCCCTGGAGCGCAATATTCTGAACATTATCTTCAGGTCTTTCGGAAGGCAGGATGGAGTGAGGCGAGCTATGGCAGGTACTGCAATACAGGCCGCCATGTCCTTTTGATTGACGGAAGAGTTTACCTTGCTCTTCAGCATAATTCGGACCATGGCATGCAGTTGCACCGCAGGAGGGTTCCTGGAGCCATGGGTTTCTACCATTTGCAATGGTATTTCCAACATTTGCTACACTTCCATGGCAATCCTGGCATTTTGATACATTACCTCCAGCTACGCCTGCACTGTGCATGGTATCACGCCAGCACTGGGTATTCGGCCCCGGATGGCATTTGTAACAATCAGCAATGGTTCCTGTATTGATAAAAGCTCCGTGCTTCTGGTGAATTGCCTGGGAAAAAGGGGGTGTGCCGGCCGTTCCTGTTGTTCCAAGTGCATTATCGGCATGGCATTGAGCGCAAAGAATAGGTTTGTTGGCAATGTTGAATCCCGACACGGACTCATGAGCCTGAAGTATTGCCATTTCACTGGAATGGCAGCCTGAACCGACGCAACTGATCTCATGAGATATTGGAATAACACTTTGAGTGGATGCTATCTGGGATCCCCCGGATGCATAAGCTTTTATCAGGGTAAGCTGGTAAGGTGTAGATGTCGTTGGCGTGGCATCCTGAAAGGCCGTGATCGGAATCCCTGTAGCATAATGGTAATTGATCGTATCGGCGTTTTGCATATTCCCTGTAAGGCCATTTCCGGTAAGCCCGATATTGGGTGCCGGATTTACCCCGAAAAGATGCTGGACATAGGTCCAGAAATTGGTTTTGCCGGCCGAATACGTGTTGCCGGGGATTTCATACGTCACATAAATCCCGCTTGAATGAGGCATAACCGTGGGCAGGTTCGAAACATCACCTTTAAGTAGTACATGAGCCTTTTGATTATTATAGGGAGGCAGGATGCACATGTTCGAAAAGTCCAGGTTTGCGCAATGCATTCCAAGGTCGTTCCAGGCAATCACCAGGTATTGAGAAGTTTCGGGCCTGGAGGGTCTTTCAGGTTTAAAAGAGATCAGAAGAACCGGAACAGAGATCCCGAAAATAAGTAAAACGTATAATTTTTTCATTTTTTCTAAATTACAGGAAGATATTTATTTATCTAGATGTAAAGATAAGGACAATATTGTTGTTTTATTCACAATATTTTGATATATTTTACATATATTAATTGAATAAATAAATACTGGTGTAAAACAGAAACATATTATTTTAGCAAAGCAGATGAAAACACACTTTTGAGTTTAGTTGGAATGAAATTTGGCCGGTGTAATCCGTTTTTCCAGGGAATATGAAGTCAATGATCCTTTCAAAGTATGACCCTTCAATCGCAGAGCTTGGCAGGCAGCTGATCGCATTCCTGCTGTTACAACTCCCGGGATCCTCAATCTTATCAACGAGGGGCTTAAAGCATACCACAAAAGAAAATAAAGCGCATAAATATCACTAATTGAATTTTTATCCGTTACTTTGCAAATCATTATTTGGATGAGCATATAAAATAACGACCATGTCAGAATCATGCAATATTAAAAAAGAGCCTGTTCCTTTCAAAGCCAGGTTAAGAACCTGGGAATTCTGGAAACCCATCCTTTTTACTGCTTTAGGCGGATTAGGAGGCTTTTTGTATTACCGTTTTGTCGGCTGTGCCTCGGGTACCTGCGCAATCACAAGCAACCCTTACGCAAGCATTGCTTTCGGAGGCTTTCTCGGATTCTTTATTGTCAATCGCCCATGTGCCTGTTGAGACGAATAAATCAATATTGACAGTATGCCTGATTTTCGGTTGAAGGTTTTTCATTCTGTAGCTTCTCACCTGAGCTTTACAAAAGCAGCTGCAGAGTTGTTTATAACACAACCTGCCGTCACAAAGAACATCCAGGAGCTTGAAAAAGAGTTTGACATCCGATTATTTGAGCGGAAAGGGAGCAAGATCATCCTGACTCCTGCAGGTCAGATCCTGTTGAACTATACCCGGCAGATCGTTGGTGTTTACAAGCAGATAGAGTTTGATTTCAGTATCCTTAAGAAGAAATTTTCGGGCAGTCTGCAATTAGGTGCAAGTACAACCATAGGCCAATATGTATTGCCGCCTGTACTTGCCAGGTTTTATGAGAGGTTCCCGCAGATCAAACTGTCGTTGATCAATGATAATACAGAAAAGATTGAAGCGGCATTAATTGATAAGCGGATACAGCTGGGAATGGTTGAAGGCAGGACAAAGAACAAGGATCTTAAGTATATACCTTTTATAAAAGATGAGCTGGTTCCGGTTGTTCATACCAGCCAGCCATTAGCCAGGCGTAATGAAATAAAATTAGAGGAATTAAAGCAGATTCCTATAGTGTTCAGGGAAAGAGGATCCGGAAGCCTTGAGGTTATTGAGCACGAGCTTGCTTCTCATAAAATTCAGTTATCAGAACTGAAAGTAGCAGTGTACCTGGGCAGCACCGAAAGCATTAAGTCTTTTTTAGCCAATTCCAATTGCCTGGGTTTTATTTCTATTGCAGCAATGGCAAAAGAAATCGCGAATGGTGAGTTTAAGATCATCGATATTCCGCAACTCGACATACCTCGTACGTTTTATTTCGTCCATCTTCATGGAAAGTCTGACGGGTTGGCCGATACTTTCATGCATTTCGCCCTCCGTCATTATAACCAAAAGTAATTAAGCATAAATTTTTATGTCTGGGGCAACGCCCTGGATGTCCCGACATTTGCAGTCCTCAATAATTCAAAAAGGACCGGCAAATGAATCAGAAAGAAATAGTACGCAAACTTGTTTTTATACTCGCTGCAGTTGCATGCCTTACACCCTGGATTGAGCCTCCTGTAGCCTTGTTCCTGGGAATTATATTATCACAGGTAATCGGCCATCCGTACGAAAAATATAATAATAAGGCGACCAGTTTATTGTTGAAGATTTCAGTGGTTGGGCTGGGTTTTGGCATGAATGCATTCGAAGCTGCCAAAGCAGGGAAGCAAGGAATCTTGTTTACTGTTGCCTCGATAAGCCTGACTTTAATAATTGGCTTGATCGCCGGCAGGCTAATGGTTGTAGGCAAGAAAACATCAATCCTGATATCCACGGGCACAGCAATCTGCGGCGGCAGTGCAATCGCTGCTGTAGCCCCTGTGATCGGCGCAAAAGAAAACGAGATATCGGTTTCATTAGCTACCGTATTTATCCTGAATTCCGTTGCCCTTGTGCTTTTTCCCTTAATCGGGCTCTGGCTTCATTTAAGCCAATCCCAGTTCGGCTTATGGGCTGCAATCGCTATTCATGATACCAGTTCAGTGGTTGGTGCAGCGCATAAATTCGGCGCTCAGGCATTACAGATTGCCACGACAGTGAAACTTGAAAGAGCTCTTTGGATCATACCTGTTTCATTTATCATGGCCATGGCTTTTAAAAGCAGTAAAAACAAAGTGAAGCTTCCCTGGTTCATTCTGTTTTTTGTCCTGGCAATGATTGCAAATACCTTCCTGTCACAATTACTTCAGGCAGATCAGATCATTGTTTTCCTGGCCAAACGAGGCCTTACTCTGACATTGTTCCTGATTGGCGCAGGTCTTACCAGGGAAGCTTTGAAAACTGTGAGCTTCCGGCCTATGATACTCGGAGTGTTTCTTTGGGTGTTGATCTCGGTGAGTTCATTGTTCGTGATTATAAATATTATCGTGTAAATTATGCACTGATCCAATAAATCTGATAATTGTTTACTTTTATTTTTTTAAACTTTAAATATCTGAAATGGGTGCAACAACAGTTTTAACCCTTGTCGCAATTGGTTTGATGGCGGGGATCTTTGGAGGAATGTTTGGAGTTGGAGGTGCAATAGTAATGATCCCGGCAATGGTATATTTTTTGAGCGTAGATCAGCATACTGCCCAGGGCACAAGTTTAGCTGTTATGTTACCACCAATAGGACTCTTTGCTGCATATAATTATTACAAGGCAGGACAGGTAAATATTTGGTATGCTGTAATTATAGCAGTGACGTTTATGATAGGAGGGTATTTCGGCTCAATGATCGCATTAAAACTCCCGGAGAATCTCATGAAAAAGATTTTCGGTATTTTTCTTCTACTTACAGCCCTGCGTTTGATCTTCTCGAAACAGGCAGGGGTTGTTGATTGATTACAGGGATTTGATCTTCCTCTTGATATATTGCCATGGAAAAAGCATGGATACTTCTTCCTGGTAATCCCTGTAAATATCCCCGAATTCTGCGATTAGTTTTTGTTCTTCGAGCATGGTCCCCACAACAAGGTAAAGGCTTAGGATAATGTTTATGAGCAGTCGTGTGGTGTCCAGATTTCCGGCCCAGATTAATAGAAATGAACCGGAATAAAATGGATGCCTCACAATTCCCATAATGCCTCCCTTTACAATCGTGCCGCTGGTATTGATCAACCCGTGATTTACACCTTCCTGTATCTGGTTTATTCCAAGGAATGTCCTCATGTTGTAATGCCTTGAACCTGCATAAAAAATCCAAAGACTGCATAGCAGGAGTATATATCTGACAGGCAGAAGATACCCATGCCATGTGAAAAAGGGTTTTTCCATGATGGAGTAGGAATAGATTACTACAGGTACAAGGAAAAGAAGTGAGAAAAGGTTATAGAACAAGCGATAATAACGGTAGGATGTTCCTGTCTTCTTCTTCAGAAAATCAGTGAATACCGGCGTGATCATGAAGCTGTGCAGGAAGCAGAAGGTGGTCCAAAGAGCGATAAGAATCAGGAATTTCATCATCGTTCTGCGTAGTTACCGTTCATGATTCTAATCTCAGAAAGGCCCGACAACTGACTTGACGATCTCGAAGGATTCATCCGATGCACTGCGGATTGCATCTGTAATGGTTTGGGGCAGTCCAGCCGACATTCCAGTCATATTAAGCAGGGCTACATATGCATTACCGTCATCTTTCTCATAAACTGAAATCCGGCAAGGCATTAAAACCGAAACAATCCGCTCATCGTTTTTTTCGAGCATGCTACCTGAATATTCCGGTTTGCAAATTTCAACAACCTCAACGGGCAGAACTTCTTTACCTGATTTGGCAAGTGATTGCTGGAGATTGTGAGTGGCAGGATTCTGCCATCCTTTTTCTTTGGCGGCTTCTATAAGCTTTTCAACAGTAATAGGTACGTTAAAAGGGCTTACATGTTCGATGATCAATTGGTTTGTACTCATGGTGCTATTGTTTTTTAGATTAACTCAGTTCTTTTGCAATTGAAATGGCGGCAATCGTACCATCGGCTACTGCCGTTGTAATTTGCCTGTATTTTTTACTGATTACGTCGCCCACCGCATAAATATCGGGCATGCTCGTTTGCATATCTTCATTCGTCTTTATATATCCCCATTTATCCAGTTCCAGTTTATCCCTGAAAAGATCAATGTTGGGCTTCATGCCGATAAAAACGAATACGCCATCACTTTTAAGCTTCGTTCTAGTTCTCGTTTTTAAATCTTCAACCTCAGTGACCATCTTATCTCCCTCACGTAAGAAAGACCTGGGCTCATGTGAAAACAATACCTTGACTTTTTCATTTGCCAACAGTTTCTCCTGGGCTTGTTTATTGGCAGTCAGGGCATCAAACTGGTGAACCATGGTAATTTTACTGGCAAATCTGCTGATGAAATCCGATTCTTCAACTGCTGAGTTTCCGCCTCCTATCACAACAACTTCCTTGTCGCCATAATACTTTGCATCGCAGGTTGCACAATAGGAGATCCCTTTTCCCTTCATTTCTTTTTCCCCGGGGACTCCCATAAGGTTGGGAGATGTTCCGGTTGCAATGATGATCTTTTTAGCCCTGATAGTTTCGAATTCATCAATGACCACTTCTTTCTTCTCCAGGTCAACTTTAGTTACATCGACTGCAACTTTGTATATGGTCCCTGATTGTTTGGTCTGCTCCGACATGTAATGTGAGAGCATGTAACCAGGCTGGGGGTCAATGAATCCAGGGTAGTTTGACACTTCATGCGTGGTTGAAACCTGTCCACCTGGTAAAGCGATGTCTATCAATACGGTATTCACTTTCGATTGGCAAAGGTATAATCCTGCCGTAAGTCCTGCAGGGCCTGCTCCAAGAACCAGAACATCGAATTCAGAAACAGTCAGTTTAATCTCTTTTCTGATCTCCTTTACCCTTTCTGCGGATAACATGCTGTCAAGTTGAAGGATGATATCGCTTCGCTTAATGCCGCCGGAAAGTGTTACCGGCGATTGAACTCCGTTATCAAAAAACAAAAGGGTAGGGGAGGATCTTACTCCCAGACTCTCTGCCAATGGTTTATTTTGCTGACGGAACATTTTAAAAAATTTGATGTTCTGGCCATAAAGCGAGGCCAGTCCTTCAAACTTGGGGGCCAAAGCCTCGCAAGGAGGGCATTCGGTAGAATAAAAGTCAAGTACAACCTTACCACCTTTGAGTACTTCTGTTTCGAATTCAGATGATGTAATTTCTTTCATGTTGGTATTTAAAACTATTATTCGAATATTTTTATTAATCTTTCTCCATATAGGCCGAAAATCCCAGTTCCAGCAATTCCTTTACCGGCCTGCAATCGGTGGAACATACATCGCCGGTCCTGTTTTTGGCTACTGATCCGCATCCTCCTCCGCATGCCAGTTGCATGCTGCAATTGAAGCATTCGGCGATAGCAGTGACATCGCGGTTTTCCCATGAAGCAATCCTGTCTTCCTTACGTGTAACTTTAGGGTAGAAGGTGCCCAGAGATTCGTCAGCTTTCCCAACGGTAGCGGTACATGAGAAGATCTGACCGGTATAATCAAAAGCCCATTCCGTTTTACAGGCCGGGCATGCATCGAATAGCGGATCTGGGAGGCTGCTGTTTTCAAAAAGGAATTTTGATATGGAATAGGCTGGCTTATAAAATTCAAGAATATGCGGATGCTGCTTTACCTGTTGATATATGGTTTCGTAAAGCGAGATACGGCTGAACAGTTTTTCGGAAGTTGCCTGGCAATGATGTAACTCATAGTTACGGCCTAGTTGTGTTTTAAAAAGCACATTCTTTGTCCAGCCTTTATCTATTGCAAATTGTGCCATTTCAGGAAGGCCATCAATATTCTCCTTATCGATCACCATTCTCAGGTTAACTGACAACTGGTTTCCCAGGCAGGCGTCTATCCCTTTTACGATCTTCTCAAAGGTATCTCCTCCGCCTTTCAGGAAACGACGTGCATCATGAACATTACCAACGCCGTCGAGTGTAACCTGGATTTCCCTGATCCTTGCTGTTTTAAGGATATCGATATACCCGGTAAGTGAATATCCGTTTGTTACAAGGCATAGTTCAAGATTTGATTGATTGGCCTGCTTAAGCAGGTATGCGATGAGTTCTTTCTGTTTCGGAGAAATGAGCAATGGTTCACCGCCAAATACAGTAAGGTATTTTTTGCGTCCTGCAAATTCATGACTGATGTACCTGAAGAATGCATCAATTATCTCAGTTGTCAGCTCCTGCTTTGCCGGAGTATACTCATCCTGGTAACAATAGGTACAAGCGAAATTGCAACTATAGTTGGGCACAAAAAACAGCTGCACCTCATCCTCATCACGGCTGTCGATGAAATCGAGATACTTGCTTCGATACAGCTTCGTTTCCTCTTTCTCATCCACCAGGTAGCCCTTTTCTTTCAAGTCCCAGAGGAACTCCCTATCAATATCTTTCCCATCCAGATAGTCATGAATCATTTTACCTTCGGCAGGGTTTAAAATGTCGGCACCGCCGCTAAGCAGATTAACTATGAAAAAGTTGTCTGATCCGTTTAATTTGGAAAAAATATTGTGTTTTGAATAAACCATCTGCTCAGTACTTTTTAATCATGGCAACCCACAATGGTCTTGGATGTTTTTGCACAACACTGTGCAACTTTTTTTGAATTAGCTTTTTTAACCTGGGTTTTAACTTCAATCTTCTTTTTAACAAGATTTTTCATTGTTCTGTTTTTTGATTTGTTAATGATTATTTCTGTTTACTGTTATATGATGTCTTCTCAATTCCCGCAGGCACAGGCATCCTTTTTCCCTGCAATGGTAAAACTGGCAACTTCAGCATTTCCTTTTTTATAGGGAGCCGATTCTTCTAGAATTTCAACTGAAGCAAAGCCTGCTTTTCCAAGTTGCTCCATATATTCATCCCTGGTTACAGAACCAGCCCAGCATTCGGCAACCGCCACAGGATCATTTCTGTATTCCTCGGCTATCGGTTTAGTTGCATAAATGTCGCTGATCACAAACCTTCCTCCTTTTTTCAGGATACGGTGGATCTCATTCCATACAGCCTGTTTATCGCCGGCATGGTTTAGGGTGCAATTAGAGATAACCAGGTCAGCTACTTTATCCGGGAGATCCAGTTTTTCAAGTTCGCTTTGGACAAATCGTACGTTGGCCACGCCAAATTTTTCTGCATTCCGGCGGGCTTTTTCAAGCATCCCATCCGATATGTCAAGACCATAAACAAATCCTGTTTCTCCTACCGATTCTGCCATACGCAATACATCGGTCCCACGACCGCTACCAAGGTCAACACAGACCTCACCGGTTTTCGGTTCAGCATAGTTTATTGCTCCACCGCAGGAAAGGCAGCATTCCGATTCAGCGAGTTCACTGTACCTGTTGTTTATCTCTTTTACTTCCATTTTTGTTGATGTATTTATAAAGCTATAAAACCTTCAGTGTTTTATATCCTTCCAGGTTGTTTTAGATAGTAATTTTTAAGATGGTGCAAAGGTAGAAAACATTTTCATTAAATCGCTTAACTATCACTAATAATTTTGTTAATCAGTAAAAATTCTATTTACAAAAATAAAGAACATATGTTCATAATAAATAAATATTTCGTAATTTTGTGTTCACATAAATAGTTATGTCCCCTCGTCCAAAAAATAACCGTACCGTATTTGATCCTCCGAAATTCAAAGGGTATAAGCCATTCGGGTATTATGCCGGAGATAATGAACCGGTGTTTCTTCTCTTTGAGGAATATTCCGCATTGAAGTTAAGCGATTACGAGTTAATGACACAGTCACAGGCGGCCCAAACAATGAATATTTCGAGACCTACGTTTACCCGATTGTATGAAAGTGCCAGGCGAAAAATCGCATTGGCTCTCGCCGAGGCTCGTCCTATTGAAGTCGAAAAAGGCAGTGCTTATTATAGTAATGACTGGTATAATTGCCGTGCCTGCAATATTTTCTTTACGGCCCCTGAGATGGAATTGTCATCCGTAAGATGTCCTCTCTGCCAATCAAAAAATCTTGAAGAAATAACAACAAATTGAAATGAAAACAGCAATTGCATCTCAGAATTCAAGCTCTGAAACATTAATTGATAAACATTTTGGTAAATGTTCTCATTTCCATATTTATGATGATTCAAGCAGGCATACCGAGGTGATAGAAAATCCGGCTCAGGGTATTAAGGGATGTAAAGGCGATGTTATTGTAGATGAGCTGATTTCTAAAAATGTTAAAAGTGTGGTTGCAGGTGAGTTTAGTACAAAGGTTCAACAACTGCTAAACAAAAACCATATTCAAATGATTATTCACCCGGATACCCGAGTCCCGGTTTCAGAAATTATAGAATTATTAAACCATAAAAACAAATAAATGAAAATTGCTGTTCCCGTTCACAACGGATTTGTAAACGACCATTTTGGCCATTCAGATACCTATTCTGTTTTTTCTGTTTCACAGGAAAACAAGATCATTCATGCCGAAAATATTAAAGCAAACGAAGGTTGCGGATGCCGCTCCGGGATTGCTGAAGTTCTTGCTACTCATGGCGTTACTATCATGCTTGCGGGGAATATTGGTGCAGGGGCGATTCAACATCTGTATACCAATGGTATTGAAGTTGTACGTGGCTGTTCCGGCCTTGCCGAAGATGTAGTTACCGAATATTTACAGGGAAACATTACAGATAATAACCAAACCTGTCATCAGCATGAAGGATGCGACACTAAGCATTCCGATTAAAAAGATCAAGGTTTAACAGCTGTAAGTAAAAATATAGGGTATTCTTTTGTTTTATCTGCGGATAATACTTTACGCATCATAAAGCAAGGGGTGATTGTAGTCTTGGAAAAACCTTGCAGATGAAGTGTTTCAGCTAGTTTGTCAGGATCAAATCCGAAGTGAACACTTGTATCCCCATCATGAAACGAGCCATCTTCAAGGTATAGATCGGCTATTGCAAGTATTCCCCCAGTCTTTTGCTTTTAAATCAAATTCATTCATGATGTTAGGTTAGAAACGTATTTTCCATAAATTTACATACAATTCTCGGAAGAACTTATTTCAAATCGCAAATATGAAAGTAGTAATACTTGGCGCAGGAATTTCAGGCCATACGGCTGCCGCATTTCTCAAAAAAAAACTAGGCCGGCAGCATGAGGTGATTGTTGTTTCACCCAGCCAGTATTATCAATGGATACCTTCAAATATATGGGTTGGGGTAGGTAGAATGAGGGTAGATCAAGTCAGGTTTAAACTTCCAAAGGTTTACAATCTCTGGGGGATCATATTCAAACAGGCAAAAGCTATCTCATTACATCCCGAAGGGGATGATGAAATCAAATCAGGATTCGTTTCCATTGAGTACACATCCGAAGGAAATACCGGCCAAAAAGAGAAGGTTCCCTATGATTTCCTGGTTAATGCAACCGGGCCGAAATTGAACTTCGATGCAACACCCGGACTTGGCCCCGGAAAGAATTCACTTTCTGTTTGCTCCTGTGATCATGCAACACATACATGGGATGAATTGCAAAAAGCAATCGACCTGATGAAACAGGGAAAAAAACAACGATTCCTCATAGGAACCGGCCATCCAAAGGCTACCTGCCAGGGAGCCGCCTTTGAATATGCACTGAACCTGGCATTTGAGTTTAAACAAAGAAAACTAAGCCACCTTGCCGACATAACCTGGATATCCAACGAATACGAAGTCGGGGATTTCGGGATGGGGGGAGCTTTTATTAAAAGGGGAGGGTATATTACTTCTACTAAGGTTTTTGCCGAATCGGTATTAGCCGAAAATAATATCAACTGGATCAAGCGGGCCGGCATTACAAAGGTGGATCCTGGTGTAGCACATTATGAAACCCTGGATGGAAAGATCAGTTCGATTGAATTTGATTTTGCCATGCTGATCCCTGCGTTTGCAGGTCAGGGTATTAAAGTCTACGCAAAAACCGGTGAAGACATTACTCCCAGGCTTTTTGCTGCCAGCGGATTCATGCTGGTTGATGCTGATTATTCATCAAAACCGTTTGAAGATTGGAGTATCAGGGATTGGCCTGAACGTTATCAAAGTCCTGCATATCCTAATATTTATGCTACAGGCATCGCTTTTGCACCCCCTCATTCTATTTCAAAACCCATGAAAAGCCCCAATGGAACAGAGATATTCCCTTCTCCTCCACGCACGGGAATGCCTTCGGGAGTGATTGGGAAGATTGTTGCCGAAAACATCTCGGAGATCATTAAAAAAGGAGGAACCAATCACCGCCATCTTGCAAATATGGGCCGTATGGGCGCGGCATGCATTGTTTCCGCCGGGTTTAGTATGACTAAAGGTCTTGGAGCCACTATGACGGTTTCACCGGTCGTTCCCGATTGGGAAAAGTATCCCGACTGGGGTCGCGATATCAATGCAACAGTAGGGGAGATAGGTCTGGCCGGTCACTGGATAAAGTTATTCCTCCATTACATGTTCCTGCATAAGGCAAAAGGTTATCCTTTCTGGTGGTTGTTGCCTGAATGATCCCGGTTTACCATTTAAAATTTTGATAAAAATGAGCGAAAACAAGTTATCGAAGGCATATAAGGATGAGTTTTATCCGCCTATTCCTACAAGGGTAAGGAAGCTGCTTTTGATTATCAAGCACATATCTCTGAAAAGCCCGTAAACAGTGAATAGTTGTTCATCATTGTTACATGGTGTTACAGCATGTTTATAACTTTTACTGACAAGTTTGTCAGTTATATTG
>Ga0118677_10002771_pt1 | contig 34501 bp, 22 predicted proteins | sample AliMusrvi5mmetaG_FD_86154 | JGI IMG/M metagenome (GOLD analysis project Ga0118677, IMG submission 86154)
TCCCCTGCGGTCACGCGTTTGTAAGCCATCTCGTTCTCCTTGTGTTGCTGCACATGAAGAACGTAGCTTACCGCGTGACCTTTTCATATCACAGGTGTTGCAATAGCCGCTAGCGCGCGGGCAGGAGTTTGTTGCACCGTCAACAATCCATGTGTAGCTCACGGCATTTGACCACCCGGACCATTCATTGGCCTCACATGCATATGAAGCCTCAGAACCCAAACACGCATTTGTTGGGCCTGAAAGAATGATGGGCGGGATAGAGCCGCCGCCGCCCTCCGGCGGGTTCACAGCCAGAACTAACATGGCGGCAAGCAAAGTACATGCAATTACAGCCCAAATCGTTTTCAATGTCATAATATCTCCTGTTCGATCAAATCATTGCTATTCAAGGGGTCAGTCTTCCCCCATCATGAACCCGCTTTCGCCAGACCCCGGACAAGTTGTTTAATGTTGGCTTCAGCCGCCGTTTTCAATCGCTTGTCCAGTCCGGAGCGCTGACTCAACTCGCTCAGCCAGGCGACATTGAGGTGGTATGGACATTGGACTTTCATATAATCAACATGTTTTCCCGGAATTCCGGTTAATTGCTTTCAAAAAACGAAATAGCATTTGTCTATTGCCTCAATACGACCCCGATCTCGTCCCGGTTCCAGATCGTTTTAAGGCCATTCTCAACGCAGTTTCTCAGGAAACTCAGAGCTCTTGTCCAGTCGAATGGATTGCCGAAATGACCATTTTTGGCTGCTAGGGATAGGTTGCTTTTCATGGGTGTCCCTGTCAGCCACGCCGTAACGGGTTCATACCATCGGGCCCTGAAGTAATAGAGGCCCGTCTTCCATGAATATTCCCTGCCCTGCCAGCAATACCGGTTGCCGACAGCAAAAGCGGACACTGCGCTTCCGTTGGCCGCATAGACGGTAGTCCTGCCCCAGGCAACATACCGGTTAATTGCTTTTCACAAAACGAAATAGCATTTGTCTATTGTCTCAATACGGCACCCCGACCTCCGTTCAGTTTGTCTGTCCCCATTTTTCTTTCGCTCGCATCCGCGTCAAGATCGCCACGTTTGCGCCTGGGTGTTGTTAGACCGGTGGCACCCTATTCCCGGCATATTTCGGAGGAGACGCCAAGCTCTCCCATGTTCGCAGGGAACCCTTATACTTCTGCCCTGTTCATTCGATCCCGGCCAAGCCTCCACGCCAGGTCATTCGGCGTTTCGGTTCTGCCCCCGCTGCTCCGAGCACGAAGGCCTCGACATTCTGCCGTTTATCGGGATTCACTCGCACGGCTTTAGCATTCGCTGTCTACGCTTCGTGCCGTCCTCTCGGACGACGACGCAAGACTCGCTTCAGTGTGGCGACCACCCTTTCACCGTCGGGCTTTTCACCCGCTGGGTTCCACTAAACGTTTCAGTTGTGACCTGTTCTATGTCATTTCACTTCCTCCTCGTTTTCTGCGCTTTCATGGCGCGACGGAGCCGACGGCGCGGCGTGTGCGTAAGCAGACGCCGTGCGGGAGGCGGAGCGATAACCCAGAGTCAATAAATCGCCCAAAGGTCTCCGTATCGGAGGCAATCCAAAACCCGCCAACTGCGTGCTAAACCTTGTCAGCATTGATGATTATGAAGGTGAGCAGAGTGAGCAAGGGAATAATAGTTTACTTGTTCCCATTTCCTCTACGGAGCCACTTCCACACCACCAATCACGTCGCCACTGACTGTTGCAATTCGAACTCGTGCACAAAAATCCCCCTTGAGCACATCAGCAACAGGACTGCTTCCAAAGGTAACCAAATACTCCGAATTCCCACGTGTTAGTTCAACAGTCACTGGTGCGCCAGCCTCGGGTTCAGCCGCACCCACTATTGCTTGATCGGCGATTACTCGCGCCTGGGCAAAACTTATTTTGTTTGTATCAACCACAGTAAAAATGTTCGTCGCCAAAACAATCGCCCCAATCTTCGCCTCCATAACCACATTATTTGCCATGGTGCTCAGTATACTGCCTTTGACGGTTAACATACTGGACTGTTGAATATTCGTTGATGTACATCCACTAGGCAGGAAAACAGCCTCGCCTATCCCCTGAAAACATCGCATCTCCACAACTACGCCTTCCGAAATATTTGAAGGCGTAAGGGTGACAAAAACATTCATTGAGGCATTTGTCGCGACAGTCGCGAAGGCGTCAATGGCAACATTCGTCTGTGCATTAAGCGTATTCATTGATGTGAGCACCATACAGCAGGCAATTCCTAATAACATTTTTTTCATCGCATATTCTCCAATATTATTTTTTCATTACGGCAGGGGTCTCCGATTCGGCCCAACTTGATATCGTTGCGTTGCATCACTTTCGGGGTGTCCACCGCGAATTTGTCCCTGAGTACCAATGTAATCATAAACAACTCCCGCACGTTGACGATTATTATGAAATGTAACATCCGCGCCAGATGGCCCAACAGCACGCACCACATTTGTCCCCCGATAAGTACAAGGAGTATGGGTGTGGAAACAGGCCACCGTATAAACAGCACCTGCAGCATTGGGTGCTGGATCAACAGGAACATCGACCGGCGTAGTTCCCGGTGATGCGCTTGCTCCTTGAGTGGGGCCAACCCAAGAACCTGTAAAGGTTGTCGTGTTCTGATAAATATTACCGGTGGTATTAATTTGAATCCAGAACCCCCTTTCACGCCGTCGGTTCGGACTTAGATCACAATCGGTGAGCGTATTCGCCCACTCGGTATCCGTTGCTGTGCGCACAACCGGATCTCCTTCAATTTGCGAGTAACTCGGAAATTGATTCACAACGATAATATTCGTGGAATAATATTCCGTCCCACTGATCTTCGCCATTCCGCGAAGATAAAATACACCCGCAATATTCGCATGCCACGGAGCCATGGTCTTGCTGTTGGTCAAGGGATACCACGCGGTGCTATTGGTTCGCTTGATGTCTATACGGTATTCGTCGACCGTAATTCCGGTGGCAGGCACCGTTTTGACTTCAAGATTGGAATCGCGGTCATGCTTGAGCGTCAGCATATTTTTCGAAACATCCATGTCCACTTTAATTACGACCAAATTCGCGCTAGCTTCACAGGAAGCATTACTAAGCGCCTTGGCTGTAACGGTGTAAGCCAACCCCGTAGTTCCGTCACTTGTAACGGTCGTACATGTGCCAGTCGTCGGCAACCACGTCACCCCATTTGTCGGCAACACACTCCAGACTGTCCCACCGGGGGAATAACTATTTGTGAGACTGAACGTGGCGCTGCTCCCACTAACCGCCGCAATAATGTTCGTCTGTGGCGTCACATCAACCCTGAGCACCTGTAAACTCGCCGAATTGGTACAACCGGGATGTGTTGCCGAGGTTGCTGTAACGACATAATCTCCACCCGTCGTTCCATCGGGAGTTACAGTGGCGGTATTGCCGCTCATTGCCACGCTTACTCCAGCCGTAGGTACCACCGCCCAGTTTACCCCTCCCGTCGCGCAAAGCCCGTTTGCTGTAAAGGCAACGCCTCCTCCACAGACGGCACAAGCATTCGTTGCACTCGGTGTTACCGTAAAAGGTACAACGCTGACGGGCAGAATCGCTATTTGTCCATCGTAGTTCGTGATAGTATGACCGCTCCCATCTATAGCATGGGAGTTGTGCGTCACCGTCACATTTTTTGCACCCGTCGTATCCCACTTGATTTGAACGCTTGCGTTACTGCCCGCAATAGTTCCATCACCCGCATTCCATAAGTATTCCACGTGATTAGATGGCCAATTGCCCTCATTATTTGTGCACGTAAACGAGTATTGAACAGCATGGCACACCGAGGTATCACCTATAATACCGATAGTCTGAATTAAAACACCCTCCGGCGGGTTCACAGCCAAGACAGGCATGGGGGCGATAAAAGCAGCAACAACAGCCAAAATCGTTTTTAATGTCATGATTACGCCCTATTCCATCACAAAATGTTTGACGTTGGCTTCGGCCGCGTTTTTCAAACGCCTATCCAGTCCGGGCCGTTGGATCATCTCTCTCAGCCAGACAGCATCCTCGGCTTGCCCCACGCGCCCCAATGTGGCAATGGCGCTCATTCTTTCGAGCACGGGGCGACCTTCGTCCTTCGCGATGCCACGGGCGACATCGCGTGCCCCCGATACGTCAGTCAGGGCCAGGATCTGTATTGCTGTAATGCGGGCAGGATCGCCGGGCGCGTTCTGGTCAAGGATCTGGCGGGCCTGCGTAGCAATGGCGTTCGTATCATACAACCCGTTGGGACCACTCATCCGACTCATGGCAATGAGGGCCGTACCGGGCAAAACCGTTCCATGCGCAGAGAGGGCGGCATCAAGCACGGTACGGAGTGCCTGGTTTTCGGAATCGGCACGGCCTGGTGTCCGCCCGGCATAGGCGGGAACCACCTGCAGGGCATAGTCGCGCCAGGTCAGATCCTGGGTGCGATTGCTTACAATGTTAACCAGCATGCCCCCCATCCCCTCGGGAAGGCGCTCCTGACGTAAAAGCACGGCCAGTGTGTCGTTCTTGAGGCCCAAATCCCAGAGGTTCCCCGGCTTCGCGGTGGCGGGATCGGCTAGGAAGGCCATGAGGCAGGCGACATCGGCGGCGGGTAAACGGTTATTGAGGGATCGAATAGCGGCCAGGCGGTGCTGGTAATCCCGGTCGGAGGTGAGGCCGGCTATCAGTTGGCAGGAAGCAGAAGGCAGCGGGGCAGGAGGGACTGTAGGGAGTGGGCTGTGAGCAGTGGACAGTGAAGAAGAGGAAGAGAGGTGGGCGGAGGGCCAGGTGGTCGCCAAGGGGCGGCGAGCAGGAGAAACAGTGGGTAGGGGGGAAGGAGAAGTGGGCAGTGGACAGTTGGCAGAGGGCAGATAAATATGGAGGAATAACGCTGTGAGCGACAACGTTATGCCGATAAAAACAAATAATATGGTTTTGCGCCGCATGGAGATCAGAGATAAGGGCCAATAATAACGCCATCCTGTTTGACCACGATCCAATGGCAGGAGGTGGTCTTGCCAGCAGGCCTATGGACGAGGTAGGTCATGGAGCCAAGTTCACTGAAATCGCCGGAGGAAAGGCTGTATTCGAGTGAACCATTTCCAAAAATGGCTCCGCCAGTATTGATGGTCAGCAGGATTTCGATATCTGCCGGAATACGGGTCATGTAGAGCGTGTTCGCAATGGTGGTGGAGCCGTCGGCATTCACCTCAACCACCGGTACGTAACCCAATACAGTGGAATACAGATTGAAAATCACGGGTTGGACACTAGCCAGAATTGGCCCGCCTGCACCAAGCCTGGCTACCAATGCACCGGGTTCGTCTTCATCTATCGCAGTGATCCTGAATGCGCGATTGGTTCCCGACACCGAGCCGGGAATGAGTCGGAGGGATCCGAAATCCACCACTGCCTGGGACGGAAGGCCATTCCAATTCCAAGTCCGGGTCTGGTTGAGCCAGATGTCAGGGCCCTTGGGTTGAGTGGCGGAAACAACCGTAACCGTCATAAGGTTGGTGACTCCGTTGACAATAGCCCGCACAGCATTATTACCGGCCTTATTGAACTGGAAGACGGCGGCGGAATCGGACAGGGTTTGAAGGACGTTGGTCCCAATGGTCAGGTTCACAACCGAGCCGGTGGGCACCATTGAACCGAAAGCGGAAAGGCGCAAAGAATCGCCCTGGCGCAGGGTAAGCGCCTGACTGTCGCAAACATTGACACGGAGCCATTCCATGGACTGGGTGAGACTACAGCCGCCGTTCTGGAATGATATGGCCACAGTGGACGGCGCATCGGGATTGAGCGGCACATTGGCATACCAGCGTTGATCGGTTCCTGCCTGAACGGCATTGGTAGCCCCATCGGCGGTCACCGTCATCATGGAGCGATAAGCCCCAAGCCCTTCGATGCAGACAGGCGAGACCAGACTGGAGGCAGGCAGGACATCGGCGGAACAGACGGCATTCATCCGCGCATCCACCCAGTCGGGCCGATTGTTGGCATCGGCGTCGGGGCCGGCAATACGCATCACGGTGAGGCGTTTGACCTTGAGCGCCTTGCGGGGGAAGACGTTCCACCAGCGGATACGGAAGGAATGCTGACCGGCGGCCAGCCAGGGAGTATAGACGGCGGTCGTCTGGTACTGGCCGGGCACCACGGGAATGTCGTTACGCCCGACATACTCGCCATCAACGGAGAACGAGAGGTCGAGGGTGTAGTTATAAGCATTGAGGCATCCCTCGGCATATTCGACAACCACACGGTACTGGTCACCTGCGGGAAGGTTCAGCGTGTAATCAAGGGAACCTGACTGACTGGAGGCGGTAACAATGGCCTCATTCGTTGTCCAACTTCCAATACGGGCGGCCGTGTTCGAACCGTCAAGAGTCTGGACGGTCGTCAGGATATTGGGCGCCTGGGGATCGGTGAGACTGACGGTGGTCTCCTCGTCATCCGTCAAGCCATCGCCATCGGTATCAGTTGCGTTGATGGCCGGGGTGAAGAGGTTCCGGGCTTTAAGCGGCACCACGGCATCGCCGGGAACAGTATAGGGTTCCATCCGGGAACCGGGAATGGGCCGCTCGTAGGTTCCATCAGGGAGGCGCCAACCGACGGCGAAATGGCTGCTGGCGAAGCACTGCTTGTGGAGAGCCTCAATATAATAGCGCTGCCCGGCAACAAGTTGAACAGTGGCATTACCAGTCCAGGTTCCATAGGCAACCGTTCCCGCACTGAGAATCTGGTGGGCGGAAGACGGGCTCGCGTTGGTTCCGAGCCAGACGCTGCCGCTGTCATCAGCCATGACATAGAACGTGTAGGTGCCGGTTTGGGGCGCGGTGAGAATGGCGCGGTAACGGGCGCCATACTCGTCCGCCCAGTCACGCGGGCCTTCGAAGGCGCTCAGGTAGGCACGCTCGTCGGGCAGGTTTGGATATCGGGCATTGACCTGGAGCGCCTCGATGGAAGTCCCGTTGACTCCCTTCCAGCATTCCCAGAAAATGGAGGCGGGAGCCCCGACCGAGATGGGGGTAACCGGGGAGTCAATCTCACGGGACGCGGTATCGGTCACGACGGCGCGCAGATTGTGAGCGCCTTGTGGCGCATTGGTCCAGGTGAAGTTGAATGGCGCGTTGGTGAAACTGGCCAACAGAGTCTGATCGGCATAGAGGGAGACGCTTGACCATGCCTGAGTGCCGATAACGGACGCCTCAATGGTGATGGGGTCGCCGACGGAAAAGGCCGTGTGGGCGGCAGGAGCCGTCAGGGAGATTCGGGGCAGGACCACGATCTCAACGTTGGTCCCGGCCGAAATTTGCGCAGGCACCTCAGGATTGGGGATCACCAACCGGGCGGTACCGCCCACGGCTTCGAGAGTGATCGGGCTAGCAGGATTGGGCATGGACCAGTTTGGCTCATAGGTGAACCCGCCGGCCAACGTAACCACGCCCCGGCTGAACCACAATGGATTCACTGCGGAGAGGGCATAGTTGGGCATATTGGGGTCATCGGTTCGGCAACCACAAATGGTGGTAGCTTCGGTATAGGGGCCAAGTGCCACCCAGCGGCCATTGTCCGTACGGTTGCCCTGGGCAATAAATCGTTCGGCGGTTAGGGCCGCGCCACCTGACAGGAGCCGGTCGTCACGGGAAAGACCCTGGCAATTGACGAAAAGATTGCTGTGAGCGGTCAATGCGGCTGAGTCGCTCTTGAGCAGCAGGCACATCCCCACCTCACCGACTTGCGTGACGTTGGCTCCGCCATAATTGGCATTGAATTTGCCGCTTGGCCCAACATCAATGAAAAGGTTGCCATCGATCATACCGCCCACGCTATTCTGATATTCGAGCACGCACTGGGTGAACTGGTAGACTCCAGACAAGTCCATCCCTTGGAATTTGCTGCGCCGGACATTGACGGTACCCGTCCCGAAGGCGGAGAGAGCGGCCTTGCTGAATTCCCGGAAGTAAGAGTCCTCGATATCAAGATCGGCATTAAAGGTGACAACCCCCCACCCCGTCTGACCTCCAATAACCGGAGTGCGAACATAGGCCTGATAGCAGCGGGAAAGCAGGACACGCGCACCACGGTGTATGTTAAAACCGATATAGGGCAAGGGATTGCCAAGATAGGCCACACTGCCGCTAAGCGAAATATCACGGAGCACGACCTGCGGTGTGCCCGATCCGCTGTCGTCTGTCGCTCCAATTTCCACAAGCGCACCGCCTGAGGATACCCAGGGAGGCTGGATCACAGCCAGAGGCAACGCCCCGTTCACAGGGTCGGAGGCCGTCGCACCGGCCAACGTAACGGATTTGGCAATGGCCAGACGCTCAGGATAGACCCCAGAAGCAATGGTGATGACGGCGCCGGAACTTGCGACGTTGAGGGCCGACTGAATCGATGCGAAAGCATCCCAACCGATTGCCAGGGCCGGGCCGGCGCCATCGGGGTCACTGCCGGCAGGCGCATTGGTCCAGGCGCGATTGACAAAGAGCGTGACCCTTGCCGGAGCATTGGTGTTGTTGGGGTCGAGCGGATCAATGCCCTGGCTGACTTCCATGCCGTCTTTCAGAGCATCACCATCGGTGTCAGGATTATTGGGATTGGTGCCATGCTGGTATTCCGCCAGATTTGACAACCCGTCGCCATCGGCGTCCAGTGCCGCATCCGCCGCATTGGTCGGGTTAAGGCCATGGGCGATTTCCCAGCCATCCGGCATACCATCGCCATCCGTATCAGCGACAAGGGGATTGCTGCCATGCAGGTACTCCTGCAAGTTTGAGGCCCCGTCGCCGTCGGGGTCGCCACTGTCCGTCTGGTCGAGATTGCCAAACCACTGACGCTCCCAGTCATCCGGCAGGGAGTCATCGTCGGCAAAGAGACCGGCGGGTTCATCCAGGGAAACACTGAAGTTATCGACGTTTCCGCCTGCCCCGGCCACCTCGAACGCATGCAACGAGGTAATCGGGAAACCCAAACCAAGCCCATCCGCCACTTTGTGGTCGTTGAGGCACACGAGCCAGGTCTGTGCGGAAAAATCCATTCTCATGCTCACCCGGGCCCAACTGCCTTGGACGAGCGCCGGACAATTCGTCAACGTCACCCACCGGTTCGTGCCGCTGAGCCGACCATCGTAGACCACCAGCCGATTGCCCTGATCAAAATAGAAACCGGTAGCCATCACCGTGGTCCCGGTGGGCATGTCCGCCGGTAAAACCGTCACATGGAGATCAACCCACAGCTGATTGGTTGCCGCGCCGGAGAAGAACTGTCCTACCGTGATATCTGAATCGGAGGGGGACTTGAGTCCCAGCGCCTGGGCGCCCGCATACACCGCATTGGTCTGCACAAAGGCCGAGTTGGTTCCGGACACCTGCCAGCCGTTCTGGCCGTTGATATCACCCACGACAACCGTGTTGGTCTCGAAGTTCTCGTTAAACGGCAACGGGGCACAGATGCTGGTGTCGAAGGGGCTTTGTGCGTACAGGAATTCCAGGGCATCATTCAGCCCGTTCCCGTCCGTATCCGCAACGTTGGGATTGGTCCCCAAGTGATATTCCTGCAGGTTGGTCAGTCCATCGTGATCGGGATCATCCGCCGCCGACTGGTTCAGGTTGCCGAATGCCTCCATCTCCCACCTATCCGGCAAGCCGTCAAGGTCCTGATCAATACCATCGGGAATGCGCGTCGTGAGGGCAACATCGTCAAGAACCGCTTCCCCGGCATCCACACCGAAAGCCTTGAAAGACGATTGGGCCGAAGCAAAGCCCAGCCCCTGGGCCACCCGCACCGTATCGAGGAACAAATCCCAGGTCTGTAAACTGTAGTCCAATTTCACGCTCAGCCGTACCCAGGCGCCGGTTGACACCGGCGTGTGATTGGTAAGCGTTACCCAGCACTGACCTGCCGCCTGATGGCCATCGTAAACCACCAACCGCCCGGCGCCATTGAAACAGAAAATAGACGCTCCCGTCACAGGCCCATCAGGGAGTTCCGCCTGAACCGCCTGGGAATAGAAATCACCCCATACCACCGGGGTATTGGGAGCCGCAAAGTAACGGCGGATCTCACAGGGAGGTTGGTTACTGCTCCAGATGCCCAGTGCCTGGGCCCCGGCATGCTTCGTCTGCGATTGCACCAGCGCCGTTCCAAAGGGGGAGGCCAACCAGCCGTTCTGGCCCCGGAGTTCGCCCGTCACACATGTGTCACTCTCAAACCTTTCATAGAAGGGCAGCAAGGTATAGCCATCGGGCTGGAGCGGGTCGGTCCCATAAAAATACTTTTCGCGTACGTCCGGCAGGCCGTCGCCATCCGAATCAATATCGCTGCGTCCCACCAGATAGTAGCGGGCATGCACCGTATTGACCTTGCCACGGGTGGTCGTACCCTGGTCGGTCCACTCCAGGGTGGTGGCTCCAGCCACCACAATGCCGGTCTGTGCGAGGTCCCAGAGGGCATTATCGAAAGCACCCGTGGAGGCGATGTCTTTACAGAAAATATCCAGCGTCTCCCCCGTCTGCCCGGTCGTCCGGATATCCAGCGTCACGGCGTCCCCATTGGAGTTCACCGTCATTCCCATGATGCAGGGCGGATTCGTATCCAGAGCAAAAGAACCAGCATAGGGGCGGGTTTCGAGCCATTGAAACCCATTTGTAAGAACACGCCGGTACCAGTAACCATGACCCATCGTCAGTTCCAGGTCCGAGGCGTTCGTGGCCGCATCCACCCATTTCCCATCGTTCATTGTGCCAGACCCATCGAGCATCCAATGAGTTGCCGTCGCGACGGGCTCCGTGACCTGATCCCCATCCAACGTGGAGGAGCCATAGGCGCCGTCCGCCCACAGTTCGGTCGCATTGAGGGCGATTTTCGACGAGAAGGGATATCCCAGGAAATTGAAGCCGTGGACGATGCTGACGCTGGAGGTGGCGGCCAACACCACTTTCCCACAGAGAAACACCGTTTGTGTTTGCGATTGGCTGTTACGGATCCACATCCCGTCGCCGGCATACAGGGCCAACGAGGACGGCTCCCACGCCGAAAAGTCGGTGAACCACCCGCCATCCCGGTCCTGATTCCCGAACCCGTCAGCCTTGTAGGCGTTGGCATACATCTGAGCCGCCGGGATCCACAACCGGATTGTATCCGCCGCCGCCTGATTCGTGGCGCCGGTGAGTTGGCCTTTGAGAAGGGCGCTGACGGCCGGATCAAAAGGCCCGAAGGGCATCGAAACCGGCACCTCATTCGTCGGGGGCAGTTCCACCCGGACAAACCCTACAGGGTCCGAAATCGTGTTGTTCTGCGCCACGGCAGCAGCAGTCCATAGTGTCAGCGCCGACAATAGAGCGGCACCTCGTCGAAATCCATAAAAGTGTCTTGCCTGCATGGAGTCTCTCCCATTAACGAAGGGTCACCAGAACCGGAAAATCGGGCCTCGTGGCACGGCTGTGGAAAAACTTACCGCCCCGGGCGACCACGCCGTTCCGCCAGCATTGATTGCCTGGTGGCGATAGTAATAGAGCGAGTTTGCGTCCAGACCGCTCACGCCGGTCGAAATGGCACCAGATGTTTGTGTTCCCAAGGAGCGTGAGTGAGCCCAATCCGAGGCGTTCGTACCGCCGTCGGTGAGCCCCCAGTACACATAAACCTCCGCTGCGGATTCGCCACTTGAAAAGAGCCACCCGCTCAAGAGGGCGGTCGTGCTTGTCACATTCGTTGCAGGCCTCGTTACAATACTCGCCGCCGAACCTGATGCAACCATCCCATTGGCGGCAAACGTACTGTTCGATGCCATGTTCATCCATTCCGCCCAAACCCAGTTGGTCGACCGCGCCACAGTGGAAATGCGGACTTCATCCTGCTGGCACTTAAGCGTGAAACACAAAGCGCCCCCTCCACGCGACGAGTATTGGCGGGCGATATTGAATTCAAGTGCCCCGGAATAATTTGGAAGCACGGCGAGGCCGCTTCCACCACCTTGCGGGGATCCGTTGATGGTCAGGAATTCCTTGCTCCCATCGAAGGGCATCGACACGTAGTACCATTGGCCGGTCGTGTAGGTCGAATCGGCAAAGAGAACGGCATCCGTCCCGTTATATGTATCGGCGCAAAACTTCAATGTGGCATTGTCACGCAGGGAAATCCCTTTCGACGAGTTGGTCTCGTTGACCCCGAGCAGGCCCCGCCAGACGGGATTGGTCACCGTCATATTCACCCAGGCCGAGACGGTAAATGGCGCACCGGACGTCGGAAACCCTACCATGTTGGGCACGGCCAGGTAATGCCCGTCGTTAGTCCCGCCGTCGAACTTCACACCGCAGCCAATACGGCCAGCGGAACTGTTACTCGCCCCGCCCCCATTGGTTAAATAGTTTGCCGTTGACGCGGAGTTTTTAAGTCCCACTGTCGAACCGTTACCATTAAGATGATACACGGAAAGATAGCCGTTAGACCACGTCGCACCATTGGTGGTATAGGCCGGAATGTTCTGGCCGGCCTTGCCCCAACACGCCCAGATGGAGCCATAGCTGGCGAGTTTCGGCACCTGAACCCAAACATACGAGTTCCCGTTGGTGTCCCACTGGTCGATCTCATAATTCAGTTCGTTGGTCTGCGAGGCGTCTGCAAACCTCAGGTCGGCATTCGCCCCGGACAGGAAGTCCGAATAACTGAACCCGCTGATGTTGGTGCCGAGCGTCACCAGAACCGGGAAGTTCGTCAACGTCTCGCCCCGGTTGTATCCGGAAAACTGGACCTGCATTTTCTTCGACCACTGGCGGAGATCCACCGGAGTGGTGAAAGACTGTGAACTGGGCACCCACACCATGCCCGCCGAATTTGATGCCGCATACCGGAAGAAATATTGCTGACTTGTGTCGACCGACACGGTCACGGACTTGGTGCCCACGCTTTGAGGAGCGGCCAGGCTGGCGTCCATGGCCGCCCAGTTTGCCGCGTTTGTGCCGCCATCGGTGGTACCGTAGAATACAAACACCGCGGTATCCGCCAGACCCGTGGAACTGAGGACGCCATAGAGTGTGGCGGCGGAAGAGGTGACGTTGGACGCCCCGACATTGGAAACCGCAGTCCCCCCCATGAATTCCACTGACCCGTTTGAATAAAACACGCTATTCGACGCCATGGTCATCCATTCCGCCCAAACCCAGTTGGTTGAGCGGGCGACCGTTGATACGCGGACCTCGTCCTGCATGCATTTGACCGTGAAACAGGACACTCCTCCCCCACGCGTCGAGTATTCGCGGGCGAGATCCAACTCTACAGCCCCCGAGTAGTTTTGAGTCACACTGGTGCCGCTTCCACCACCCTGAGGAACACCATTGATATACAAATGCTCCTTTGTCCCATCAAAACGCATCGACACGTAGTACCACTGTCCGGTCGAATAGGGCGAATCGGCAAAGAGAAAATTATCAACCGAGTTATAAGTATTGGCACACAATGTCACAGTCGCATTATCCCGCAGCGAGATGCCTTTTGCCGAGTTCGTCTCGTTGACCCCGAGAAGGACCCGCCAGGCGGGATTGGTCACCGTCATGTTCACCCAGGCCGAAACCGTGTATGGATTACCAGCCGTTGGGAAACCCACATAGTTGGGAACGGTTAAATAGTGGGTGTCATTGGTTCCGCCATCGAACTTGGCGCCATAACCGATGCGGCCGCCGGACACACTTGTCGCGCCACCGCCGTTGACGAGGTTATTCGTGTTTCCCGCCGCGTTGCGAAGGTCGATGGCCGACCCGTTGCGATTCAGGTGATAGACGGAAAGATAATTGGCTGACCAGGCGGCCCCGTTGGTGGCATAGGCTGGCGTCGCCACACCGGCTTTCCCCCAAAACATCCTGATGCTCGTATTATTCGTCAGCCGGGGAATCTGTACCCAAACATAAGAGTTTCCAGTGGTATCCCACTGGTCGACCTCATAGTTGAGTTCATTGGTTTGTGTCGCATCAGTGAAACGAAGATCCGCATTGCTGCCGGACTGAAAATCAGAATAGTGAAATCCTGATATTCCGGAATTCAGGGTGACCAATACCGGGAAATTGGTTAACACCGCCGAACGGGTATATCCCGAAATAGTCAATGGCATCTTCAAGCTCCACTGACTCAAGTCCACTGCTGAAACGGTGAACCCCGCCATTGCCGTTATACCGAACACAACCGAAATCAACATTCGTTTCCTGCTCACAGGCCACTCCTCCTTTTTATATCCAGCCATCTCAATATCACCACATACTAACGGCCCTAAAATTAAATGGACTGCTTTGTATGGCCGCCGCTTGCGGCGCGCCTCTTACACGGCATGACGCAAGCGCCAGCCCTACAAAAGATATCCGAATTATTTCGAGAACATTAGTAATTTGTGGGTTCTTCATCCAGAAACGCCGTCAAACTATCACGTTTTTCCTCTCACATTAATCAGTATGATCCTGATTATGGATCAGGGTTTTGCTGATACCAAAGCAGAAGGTCACGACCGTCTGTTTCTGGTCCAGCACACTGGTCTGGAGACGCCTCAAGCCGCCCGGCGCCGTATCGCCGGGGAGACCCGCATTCGCCAGGCAGGCCGCCTCCATCCAGGGGCACCGCAGGGCCATCGCGGCGACAACAGGCGACACACAACCCTCAGGCCCGGCGCCCAGCGCTATAATGCGATCGCCGAAAAAAATAATGCGGTCGCCGGATTTAAGCGCCGGTTCGGGCACCGCATGCAGCGATTGAATGCCCACAAATAGCAGCACAAACAAAAGTCGGCATTGCTTGATGTTGATGGTTTTCATTTGATCGGCAGTAAATAAAAATTCCGGAGGATTAAGGCCATTATTGTTTAATTGCAGAATGCGGTGACCCCAATGTCGCTCGCGCCCTCTCCCCCCTCGGGGGGAGATCCCTTCTTCCTCCCTACGACTACAACCTTACCTCTACTCTTGCCTGCTCTTCCACTCTTCTGATTTGCTTTCATCGGTAACACTCCTGAAGGTCTTTCCAATTAACCTTCCTCCTAAAGTGTTACCCATTTAACTCATCCTTTTATTCTCATTATCCGGTCGTTAGCACAAGCGGGCAACCGTTGATTTCCTCCCATCTATTGGAGGCCCATGAATAATTTAATTCTGAATCGAGATTATCGACTGCCCGATGACGGGTAGTACCACATTGCCCCTTTTGGGGAATTTCCGCACACCGGCGCCAGTGTGATTCAGGTGATTGACCAGGAAGCCTGCATTGCCATGGCCGCCCGGTTTGCCACGGATGGTGGTGGGTGGGAAGCGAATGCCAGGTTCTACCGAATCCAGCGGGCCTATGGAATGTCGGCCCTGCAGGCCGGCACCCGTTTCGTCGGCATGACGGCCTCGTGGTATGCCTGGTTTAAATGGTGGAAATAACCAAATATTTGACACCCCCTGTCAAACATTTGCCGCATAGATACATGAGAATACCTAAAAAAAGGGGGCGAAAAATGTTTGATACTTGTTTGACAAAACAAAATAAATGCCCGAACTATCGCGGGGAATTTCAAATAGGGATACAAAAAGCGAAACACGCATTTCGCCCTTTGTTTATTGGTGCTTTAAGCATATAACATGCTTTCAAAATGGTGCGCCTGGCCGGGATTGAACCAGCAACCTTCAGCTTCGGAGGCTGACGCTCTATCCAATTGAGCTACAGGCGCAGGAAGAAGTGTGGAGTGTGGAGTACGGAGCGGGGAGGAGTCAAGTGAAGAAGTGGTAAGAAATACGGAGCGGGGAGTGCGGAGTACGGAGCGGGGAGGAGTCAAGTGAAGAAGTGGTAAGAAATACGGAGCGGGGAGTGCGGAATTATGATTTTCGATGGTTGGATTTTATGGTTCTGATTGAAGCAACGGTCATGGCTAGAATTTCTTCCGCTTCTTTTCTCAATTCCGATACATCGTTTGCCGGAAGCAGTCCACCGTCAACCATAAGATCCATCCAATATATGGATTCGTCAGATTCTTCCTCAACAATCCCCAACTTAGCCACACAATCTGCCGGAGATTTGCCACGCATTGCCGCCCGATAATTAGCGCCAACGCTTGTACCGCACCTCAGAAACTGATTCTGAATGACCCGCCCGGAAGCATTATGGGGAAGTTTATCAGCCAACTTCATTGTCGCTAACGCAAACGCCCTCGTCCTGTCAGCCAACATCCCTTTCCCCATCTCTTTCACTCCGTATTCCGCACTCCGAATTCCGTATTTCTTCTCACTCCGTATTCCGCACTCCGAATTCCGTATTTCTTCTCACTCCGTATTCCGCACTCCGAATTCCGTATTTCTTCTCACTCCGTACTTCTTCGTCATCCGTTTTTCTTCTCAAATTCCTTCATGAACGCCACCAGCGCGTCAACGCCGGCAACAGGGAAGGCATTGTAAATCGAGGCGCGAATGCCCCCAACCATCCGGTGTCCCTTCAAACCCTTCATCCCCGCCTTGGAGGCTTCCTTGATAAAGGTCTCCTCAAGGGCTTCCGTGGGCAAACGGAAGGTGATGTTCATATCCGAACGGAATTCCTTAACGGCTGTTCCCTTATAAAATGAACTGCTGTCGAGGGCGTTGTAGATCTTGGCGGCCTTGTCCACATTCTGCTTGTACAGGTTCTCCTGCCCCATCTTCAGAATCCAGCGCGTCACCAGCATCAGAACATAGATTCCGAACGTCGGCGGCGTGTTGTAGAGGGAGTTCTCGTCAATATGCGTCTTGTACTTGAGCATCGTGGGAACGTTGGCCGCAGCCCGTTCCGCAAGCGCTTTCCGCATCACCACCAGGGCTAACCCGGATGGACCAAGATTCTTCTGGGCACCGGCATAGATCAAACCAAACTGATTGATGTCAAAAGGCCGGGACAGAATGTCCGACGACATATCCGCCACAAGCGGCGCCTCGGTCTTGGGAAACACCTTCCACTGCGCGCCGGAAATCGTCTCATTGGAGGTAATATGAACATATGCCGCACCCTTAGTGAACTTGAGGTCTTCGTTTTTCGGCATACGGGTCGGGATGTCTTTCCCCGTATTGGCGATAACATTGACCGCTCCGACTAATTTCGCCTCTTTGACCGCCTTATCGGCCCAAGTGCCGGAATTGACATAGTCAGCCGACTGTCCTGCACCCAGCAGGTTCATGGGGACCATGGCAAACTGCATGCTCGCCCCACCCTGTAAAAACAACACCGAGTAATCGTCAGACAACTTCATCAATTTCTTGACGTTTTCAATCGCCTCCAGGTGAACGGCGTCGTATTCCTTGCCCCGGTGGCTATGCTCCATGATGGACATCCCGGAGCCCTTAAAATCAAGCAACTCCTTTTGAGCCTCTTCAAGGACTTCAACAGGCAGAACAGCGGGACCAGCTCCGAAATTGAATACACGCGCCATAGTAGTATCTCCTTCTTAATAAATTTGAACCGCCATTGTAATCAGTGCGCCAAAATCTTCAACAGCGAATTCCCGTCCTTCACAACCACAATGGCGTGCGGCCTGGGGTGCGACTGTCGAGTGCGCCAGAGGCTATCAGACTGTCGAGTTCGGCAAACAGACGATCCTTGTCGCGGCCGAGACGGGCCTCGAGCGGGATGGGGTTCGAGGTGTGGTTGGCGCGAAAAACCGTATTAGTGAGCTCCAGATTTTGCACTATCCGGCGCAACTCTTGGACCACCTGCAACTCGGTTAACGGCAGGAATCGACCGGCTACAACCTCATCATGAAGCCCGGTACCCGGGACCGGCACCACACGTAAAGCCGAAAGCAAACGCGGTTGCATTCGGTTGAGCGCCTGCGCAGTCGCAACCGCATGCGGTCCTGTCCGCTCCACGCCGCCCAGACCGAGCAAAACCATAACGGAAACTTTGAGCCCGCAATCCTGCGCCAGTTTACCAGCCTCAACCATCACTTCCGCCGTCTCCCCTTTGTTCACACGGCGCAGGGATTCCTCATCACCGCTTTCCAAACCCAGATAAAGTGTATGAAGCTTGAGGGCCCTGAGAGCACGGAGTTCCTCCCCGCTTTTGGCCATGATCCCACTGCCTGTGGCATACACGTTGACACGGGCCAACCGCGGAAAGTGAGCCGCCAACTCACGAAGAATCGCTTCAAGATCGCTGAAAGAACGCCGCATCACATCACCATCGGCAAGGAAGACGCGATTGACGTACGGTGCATCACGCGCTTCCATCTCGATCATCTTCCGGATTTCCGCCAGGGAGCGGCGCTGATAGCGAACCTGCTTATACATGCCGCAAAAGGTGCAACCGTTATATGGGCATCCCTGATCCACTTGAAGGATCAGGCTGTCGGCCTCTGCGGGCGGTCTAAATTGCGGGTGATTGAGCATATCAATAAAAAGGGAGTCCCAATTTAACTCAGGACTCCCTGCATCAACTTCTCCTTATCGACCAACTCAAGCCTTAGGCGCTGCCGGAACTGCCGGAACCGCGATGGAGCCCACGCAGGGTTCCATCCCAGCCAGCTTGGTCAGCATATCGTACTTGGCCAGCACCTTCTTATCGACAATGGCCATCAGATCCTTCGCATGTTCAGGATTCATCTGCTTCAACACACGGAAGCGATTCTCCTTCATCGCATGTTCGCTGAAGGTCATGGTCGGGGGCTTGCTGTCCAGAGAGAGCGGATTCTTTCCCTGCGCAGTGAGCTCGGGGTTAAACCGGTAGAGCGGGAAGTGCGCCGAATTCACGGCATCTTTCTGTCCCTGCATTCCGGACGTCATATCAATGCCATGTGCAATACAGTGGGAGTACGCGATGATGATCGCGGGACCATCATACTGCTCGGCTTCCATAAAGGCCTTGACGCACTGACCGGGATTGGCACCTAGGGCCACTTGCGCCACGTAGATGTTCCCATAAGTCATCGAGATCATGCCCAGATCCTTCTTCATGGTGGGCTTTCCGCCCGCCGCGAACTTGGCCACCGCACCCAACGGCGTGGATTTTGACGCCTGTCCCCCGGTGTTGGAATAAACCTCGGTATCGACGACCAGCACCTTGATGTTTTTGCCGGAAGCCAGAACGTGATCCAAGCCACCATACCCGATATCGTAGGCCCAACCATCGCCGCCAATCACCCATACAGACTTTTTGACCAGGTAATCAGCCAGTGATCCCAATTGTCCGCACAGATCACACTGACACGCCGCCAGTTGCTTCTTCAACACCACCACGCGGGCACGCTGGTCTTCGATGCCGGACTGACTGGACTGATCGGCGGCCTTGATCGCCACCAACAGATCCTTGTCAATCTTGGCATCGCCACAGGCGCCACCGATGATCTTGTCCACCATCTCGAGCGCATATTCGTTGAACTTGTCAACGGTCAAGCGCATCCCGAAGCCGAACTCGGCATTGTCTTCGAACAGCGAATTGGCCCAGCTCGGACCACGGCCATCCGCACGCTTGGTATAAGGCGTGGTGGGAAGATTTCCGCTATAGATTGAAGTACACCCCGTCGCATTGGCAACGTACAGCCGGTCACCCACCAGCTGGGTCAGCAACTTGATATAAGGCGTCTCGCCGCAACCTGCACAAGCCCCGGAGAACTCAAACAGGGGCTTCACAAACTGACTGCCCTTAATGGTGTCCTTCTTGTAGAGCTTGGGATCAGTCTCAGGCAATGCGAGGAAGAACTTGAAGTTCTCCGCCTCATTTTCACGCAACGGGAGCTGAGGCGCCATCATGATGGCCCGTTTGCCCGTCTCCTGCTTCGTCACCTTATCGCGTTCGCGACCGGGGCAATTCCACACGCAGGCGCCGCAGCCAGTGCAATCTTCGGGGGCCACCTGTACGGTGAACTTCAACCCGGCGAATTCCTTGCCCTTGGCTTCGCAGGACTTGAACGTCTTGGGCGCCTTTTCCAGATTCTTCGGGTCATAGGCTTTGACCCGGATCGCGGCATGCGGACACACCAGCGAGCACTGGGCGCACTGGATACAGAGATCCGAATTCCACTCGGGAATTTCCACCGCAATATTGCGCTTCTCATACTGGGTTGTTCCGGTTGGCCAGGTGCCATCCTCGGGCATCTGACTGACAGGCAGGCTGTCACCCTTCTGCATGATGAGGGTCGCGGTCACCGTCTTGACGAACTCCGGGGCATCCGCAGGCACGACCGCAGGCATTTTGACCTTGCCGGCCACCTTGGCGGGAACCTTGACCTCATGGGTCGCGGCCACAGCCGCATCAACCGCCTTGTAATTCGACTGGACGACCTCATCCCCTTTGCGTCCATAGCTCTTTTTGATCGCCTTCTTCAGACCCTCAATGGCTTCCGCCTGGGGCAGAACGTTGGAGATCGAGAAGAAACAGGTCTGCATGAGGGTATTGATGCGCGCACCCAGTCCCAGTTCCGCCGCCAGCTTGTTGGCATCAATGACGAAGAACTTGATCTTCTTATCGATGATCTGCTGGGCCAGTTCATCGGGCAGGTGATTCCAGACTTCAGTCGCGCTGTAGGGACTGGCGAGCAGGAACGTGGCGCCCTGCTTGGCATTGGATAACATGTCGTACTTTTCGACGAAGGAAAAGTTATGACAGGCCACAAAGTCCGCTTTCGTACACAGATAAGGGCTCCGGATGGGACCGGGCCCGAAACGCAGGTGCGAGACAGTGATCGTGCCGGCCTTTTTGGAATCGTACACGAAATACCCCTGGGCCGAATAATCCGTGTCATCCCCGATGATCTTGATCGAGTTCTTGTTCGCCCCGACGGTTCCATCCGAACCCAGTCCATAGAACATTGCCTCAAACCGGCCCTTGTGTTCCAGTTGAAAGGTCGGGTCATACGGCAGGCTGGTGTGGGTGACATCGTCGTTGATACCGACTGTGAAGTGGTTCTTCTTGGCCCCTTTGAGATTGTCAAAGACCGCTTTCACCATGGCCGGCGTGAATTCCTTGGAACCCAGACCGTAGCGACCGCCAAGCACGAGCGGATAGAACTTGCTCTGCATGAGCTTTTCGCTTTGTGCCTCACCAATCGCGGTTCGCACATCCTCATACATCGGCTCACCGATGGCGCCGGGCTCCTTCGTGCGGTCCAGCACCGCGATCGAGTGAGCGGTGACCGGCAGCGTCTTGACAAACGCCTTGATATCCCAGGGCCGATACAGACGGACCTTGAGCACGCCAACCTTCTCGCCCTTGGCAACCAGATCTTCGACGGTCTCATGGACCGTTTCGGCGCCTGAGCCCATAATCACAATGACGCGTTCGGCATCCGGAGCGCCCACGTAATCAAACAAATTATACTGGCGACCGGTCAGCTTGGCGAAGTCGTCCATGGCCTTCTGGACAATGCCCGGGCAGGCATCATAATACTTGTTAACCGTCTCGCGTCCCTGGAAATACACATCGGGATTCTGGGCGGTACCGCGAATCATCGGCCGATCCGGCGTCAGGGCGCGTTCCCGATGGGCAAAGACCATCTTATCGGTCACCATGGCATGCATCACCTCTTCGGAGAGCGCCTCAATTTTCTGAACCTCATGCGACGTGCGGAAGCCGTCAAAGAGATGGACAAAAGGCACCCGGGAGTTAAGGGTCGCCGCCTGGGCGATCAAGGCAAAATCCTGGGCTTCCTGAACACTGGCGGAGGCCAGCAGGGCAAACCCCGTCTGCCGCACAGCCATCACATCGGAGTGGTCCCCGAAAATGGACAATCCCTGACAGGCCAACGAACGGGCGCTGACGTGGAAGACCGTGCTGGTGAGCTCACCGGCGATCTTGTACATGTTCGGGATCATCAGGAGCAATCCCTGGGAGGCAGTAAAGGTGGTGGTCAAGGCACCGGAGGTCAAGGCCCCATGGACAGCGCCACTCGCGCCCCCTTCGGACTGTAATTCCGCAATTTGCGGAACCGTACCCCAGATATTTTTCCGGCCGGCGGCGCTATATTCGTCCGCCCACTCACCCATCGCAGAAGAGGGGGTAATCGGGTAAATCGCGGCGACCTCATTGGTCGCATGAGCCACATTGGCCACCCCTTGATTACCATCCACCATGATCATGTTTTTCTTCAAATCCGCCATGACGCACACTTTCCTTTCGAGAGTTCAAGCGGGAGAAGTAACTCATCCCGCCCATTTGCCTATTCGTTAACAAAAAAACGAATTCAATATACGATGGTATGCCGCCAGATTCAAGCCTTTTCACGTTTTCAACTTTAATTTGCCCTGCATTCTGATATAGAAAGCCTTATGAAAACACGCCAGTTCCTTTTGATCGTGTTGGGCGCCGCTGCTGCAGGTCTCACAGGTTGCGGGAAGCCGGACGCCCAAAGCACCGCCACGCCCCCTGAAAAAGGGACGGTTCAGACCGCCGTTGAGGGCTTTACCGGGAAAACGGCGGTGGATGCCGGGTTAAGGGCCAAGGAACAAATCAAGAAGGCCAACGAAAAAGAGATGCAAGACCGCACCGATGCCATGCAGTGAAGGCCTTCACTTCTCGAACAAATCCACCACATCGCTCCAGCAAGACTCGGTATCGGCGCTGATGCGCCGGATCTTGTCCTCAAAACCATCCCACATCGCCTCTGTGATCATCTCATAGGAGTGTCCCCAGAAATAGAAGACCCCGCCGCTCCTCGCTTTCTGATACCGCTCCCAGAAATCAGGGGCAAGAAAGTGACAACAGGGATGAAATGCCATGGCGTTTTCCGGGGGAAAAGGTTGTTCAACATTACGTGTCGTTCTCGCATACACATGCCCGGCCGCACGAATCGCCTCCATAACGGCCTCATTATAGGATCCAAAGGGGTAGGCAAAGCCGAGCACCGGTTGTGCGAAGAACTGTTGCAGGCGGACACGCCCCTCGGCAATGTCCTGTCGCGCTGCCTCGATCGGGATTTGTTCGAGACGGGGATGCGAAAGACTGTGGTTGGCGATTTGAAACCCCTGGTAAAGATCCTTCATTTCATTCCAACCCAGCCGGCCTACTTCTGTGCCATGATGGATCCAGCCCGGTTTACGGTTTGCCTCATGTAAAGCCGCATTCAAGTTGAAGGTCGCCTTGGCGTTGTATTTGCGGAGGATTTCAACCAACCGCACATCCGCCGTCACCCCGTCATCCCAACACTGCACCACCGTCATTTTGCCTTCACCCATAAATCTTATTCCTCCCGATTTAAACTGCCAGCTAATCGCAAAATCATGAAAAATGGTAGATATTTTATTCGCTAAGCGCAATCTCGACTGTTAAGAATTTAAGGAAATCACGAAAGGCGTAGTGCCATGGCTAAAACATTGACCTCAAAAGAACGCGTGCTGAAAACCTTTGTCAACCTCGAGGCCGACCGGGTCCCGATCAACTATACCGCCAACCGCGACATTGATCAGAGGTTAAAGGCCCATTTTGGACTGAAACCAGGGGATGACGAAGGTCTACGGCAGGCACTGGGGGTTGATTTCAGGGGAACGGGAGCCTGGTACAAAGGGCCACGGCTGCATGCCGAGAAGGCCGGACTGAACGTGGATCCGGAATGGGGCGTGCGTACCCGTTGGATTGAACATGGAACGGGCGGATATTGGGATTTCTGCGATTTCCCACTACAGAACGCAACCGATGACACCATCATCAATTGGCCCATGCCTTCACCGGATGACTATGATTATTCTTATCTGGAAGCCGATTGCCGGAAGAATCGTGAATATGCGGTCTATATTGGCGGCCCCGGCCTGCCGGATATCATTAACTCAACGGGATTCCTGTTCGGCATGGAAGAGACGCTGGTACGGCTTGCCACTGACGATGAAGCCCTGGCGGCATTCCTGGATCGTCGCGGCGCCATCATGCTGGAAGTGACAAGACGCGCCCTGAAAGCGGCAAAGGGTGGAATTGATTTCATGTGGATGGGCGAAGACCTTGGCACTCAGATCGCCCCCATCATTAGTATGGAGATGTTCCGCAGGGTCATCCGCCCCCGGCAACAGAAATTTGTGGATCTGGCCAAATCCTTCAACCTGCCCATCATGATTCACACCTGCGGGTGCAGCAGCTGGGCGTATGAGGATTTCATCGAAATGGGTATCAATGTCGTCGACACCCTTCAGCCGGAAGCAGCCAACATGTCACCGGAATATCTGAAGAAGACCTTCGGCGGACGGTTGGCTTTCCATGGCTGCATCAGCACAGCGGGCTCGTTGTCATTCGGGTCCGTGGAGCAGGTAGTGGCCGAATGCAAAAAAACACTGGGGATCATGATGCCGGGCGGCGGCTATTGTTTTGCCCCCACGCATGCCATCCAGGATAATACGCCAACCGAAAATGCCGTGGCGATGTATGATGCGGCACATCGGTTCGGCCGATTTTGAACAGGCAATTTCATGAGCTGGATTTCTGATAGCACCGGAGGAGCCCTCATTCAGGTTCACGCCTCTCCACGGGCTTCAAAAAACCAGATCTTGGGATTGCATGGCGACGCGTTGAAAATCCGGCTCAAGGCCCCGCCGGTAGACGGCAAAGCGAACGAGGCCCTGATCGAGTTCCTCTCCCAAACCCTTGGCATTCCCCCGCGGCAGATCACCCTCCTCTCAGGTCAAACCAGCCGCAAAAAACGACTGAAACTTCAAGGAATCTCCGCCAGCCAGGTAGAGAATACCCTGGGAATTAGTGTTGCGTGAGGGGGGCCTCTTTCTCTATTAGAGTTGGATGACAACCGATAAAAAGATCTCCGCGCTGGTGATGATGTCCGGCGGCCTTGACAGTATGCTCGCGGCCGCACTCCTGAAAGCCCAAGGCATTCAGGTCACCGGCCTGAGTTTCGAAACCCCTTTCTTTAACGCCAACAAGGCCCGCGCTGCCGCAAAATTGATAGGGGTTCCCCTGATCGTCGAGGAGTTCGCCAGCGAACTCCTCCCCATCATTGAACACCCGAAACACGGCTTTGGCTCCTACATCAACCCCTGCATTGACTGCCACGCCGCCATGATCCGGTGTGCCGGCAAGATCCTGGAGCGGGACGGATTCACCTTTATCGCCACTGGTGAAGTTCTTAACCAACGCCCGATGTCCCAGACCAAGCGTACGCTCAATATCGTTGCCGAGGAATCCGGTTACGGGAACCGGCTATTACGGCCTTTGAGCGCAAAATTGCTTCCTGAAACCGAACCCGAACGACTCGGTTGGGTGGACCGGAGTCGGCTCTTGGACTTGAATGGCCGAAGCCGGAAGCCGCAACAAAAGCTGGCGGAACAATACGGTATTACGGAATACCCCCCTTCTGCCGGTGGCTGCAAGTTGACGGAGCCGCATTTTGCCGGCAGGGTATGGGATCTACGCCGTAATGGACAGATTAAAAACATTCGGGCTATCGAACTGCTCAAGATCGGGCGCCATTTCCGCCTGTCCTCCACCGTCAAAGCCATCGTCGGTCGTGAAGCCGCAGAAAACCAACAACTCGATTCCGAGGCCCAACCAGGGGATACCCTGTTGAACGTCGAGGTCATCCCCGGCCCCACAACACTCGTCACCGGTCCCGCAACCGAGGCCAATATCATCGAGGCGGCCCGGCTTTGCGCCCGCTTCAGCGATGCCCGCACCCATCCCGAAGTCATCGTCAATGTCAAATCAGCCACCGGGCCGCGCCAGTTACGTGTTGCCCCCGCCTCCGAATTGGATATTGAGCGGCTGATGATTTAAGTCAAAATTCAGAAGGAGATACCCATCATGAGTACAAAATGCATTGCCGGATTCGGAGAAGTCATGCTCAGGCTTTGTCCCAGGGAGTTCATGCGCTTGAGGCAGGTTTTGCCCGGCGCACTGGAAGCCACCTTCGGCGGAGGCGAGGCCAATGTCTGCGCTTCGCTGGCGATCTTCGGCGAGACCTCCAGATATGCCACCGCCCTCCCGGAAAATCCCATTGCGGAATCCTTTGCCGCGCAGATGAAATCACTCGGCGTCGACACGTCTAAAATCCTCTATAAGAAGTCCGGCAGAATGGGCCTCTATTTTGTGGAAACCGGCGCCAACCAGCGGGCCTCCAATGTGGTCTATGATCGCGAAGGTTCCGTGATCTCTCAGATGGGTCCCGAAGACTACAACTATGCGGACATTCTCCAGGATGCCAAATGGCTTCATCTCAGCGGGATCACGCCGGCCCTTAGCGAAAAAGCCTATTTGGCCACGCTCGAGTTTGCCGCGCAGGCCGAACAACGCGGGATCCCGGTTTCAGTGGACATTAATTTCAGGAAAAAATTATGGAAATGGGAAAAAGGCACCACCGCCCCGGAACTGGCGCGAAAATGCATGAACGAAATTACCGCCCACGCCACCCTGATCATTGGAAATGAGGAGGACGCCGCCGATGTTTTTGGAATTCATTCCAAAACCAGCAGCGCCGAAAAAGGGCTGATCGACTATTCGGACTACAAGGACGTCGCCTCCAAACTGGCCGAGAAATTCCCGAAGGCCAAGTATGTGGCCATCACCCTGCGCGAAAGCCTGTCGGCCACCCGTAATAAATGGGGCGCCATGCTTTTTGAAACCGACTCCGGCAAAGCCTATTACGGTCCCCTGAATGAACGGGGCGAATACGCGCCTTATGACATTGCCAGCATCGTGGACCGGGTCGGGGGCGGCGACTCCTTTGCCGCAGGCCTGATCTATGCCCTCAACCAGCCTGATCTTGGCGCTCCCGGGAAAGCCGTGGCGTTTGCGGCCGCCGCAAGCTGCCTGAAGCATTCGATCAAAGGCGATTTTAATTATGTAACCAAAGAAGAGGTGCTTGCGCTCATGAAAGGCAACGCTTCAGGCCGTGTCAACAGGTGATCAGCAACATGAATAATATCAACGTTTTCTCCCAGAAATTAGCCGAGTTTCCGATCATCGCCATTCTCCGGGGCGTGAAACCGGGTGAAATCAAAGACGTCTGTAGTGTCCTTGACAACGGAGGCTTCACGCTGGCGGAAGTGCCATTGAACTCACCCGACGCCCTTGAAAGCATACGTGTCATGTCGGCCCAATTCAATCAAGGGGGCCGCCTGATGATCGGGGCTGGAACCGTTTTGTCGGAAGAAGACGCCGTCAATGCCGCGGAAGCAGGCGCACGCTACATCATTTCGCCCGACTCAAATCCCCTGGTAATCCGGAAGACCAAAGAACTGGGACTGGTGTCCATCCCCGGTTTTATGACGCCGACGGAAGGATTCTCGGCAATCCGGGCGGGCGCGGATTACCTCAAGTGTTTTCCTTGTGGAAAGCTAGGCTCTGGACACATCAAAGACTTAAAAGCCGTCATCAAGAAACCGATTTTCGCAGTGGGCGGGGTCAGCGCATCAAACCTGGCCGAATTCTTAAGCATTGCCGACGGTGTGGGGATTGGTTCTGAACTGTATAAACCCGGAAAATCCATTGCCGAGATCAAAGCCGCCGTCCAGGCCTTTGTCACGTCGTTTGCGACCTGTAAAAAACGCTAGGCACAGGGCTCGCAAGCCCCCGTACTGGAAACCGGGCCGATCATAATATCTTGCCGATCCCCCTCCAGTCAGGCAGTATCCCCGCCCGCCACGAAAAAAACTGGCGGTTTTTGAGATGAGGATGCAGACGTGATTGCTACGACAAAGCTTACCAAACGATTCGGACCGGACATCTTATTTGAGGACGTCAGCGTCCAGTTCACCCCGGGCAACTGCTACGGTCTGATCGGGGCCAATGGGTCCGGGAAATCCACCTTTATTAAAATCCTGGCAGGACTCATTCCCGCCAGTCAGGGCGAAGTCTCCATCGGCCGGGATTGTACCCTGGGCTACCTGCGACAGGATCATGCGGAGTTCGACGAGGTCTCCATTCTGGACACGGTTTTCATGGGCAACAAGAAACTGTGGGATCTCCATCTGGAACGGGAAGCCCTGTATTCAAAGGCGGATCTCACCGAAGCCGAGCATGAACGCAGCGGCATGGTCGAGGACGAATTCGGCCAAGCCGGCGGATACACCATGGAAGCGGATGCCTCCAAACTGCTGGCCGGCCTCGGCTTCACAGAAGACGTATTTACCAAGGAAATGAAAACCCTGCAGGGTGGATTCAAACTGCGGGTCCTCCTGGCCCAGGTTCTGTTCGCCCATCCTGATGTCCTCCTGCTGGATGAACCCACCAACCACCTGGACATGGAATCCATCGAGTGGCTGGTGGATCTCCTGAAACGGTATGAAGGGACCGTCGTGGTCATCTCACATGATCGTTTCTTCCTAAATCAGGTATGCACCCATATTGCCGATCTGGACTATCACGAAATCCGCATGTTCACAGGGAATTACGATGACTTCACCATCGCGAGTCTGGAAGCCCGGGAACAACGGGATAAAGCCAACAAGAAGCTGGAAAAACAGATTCATGAACTGAAAACCTTTATCAGCCGGTTCAGCGCCAATGCCTCCAAGGCCAAACAAGCCACCTCCCGGCAGAAGTTACTGGGCAAAATCGAACTTGAGGAAGTCAAACCCAGTTCACGGGTTTCCCCCTACATCCGGTTCACCCCGAAACGTCGGCTGGGGGACAAGGTCATTAAGGTCCATCACCTCTCTAAAAGTTATCATCTCCCGCTCTTCAAGGACTTTTCCTGTGAAATCGGGCCCAAGGAAAAAATCGCCATTATCGGCAAAAACGGCGTCGGGAAAACCACGCTCCTCAAGCTCCTTTGCGGGTTGCTGCCGCCAGATTCAGGATCCGTGGTATTGGGCGACACCATTCAGTTCAGCATCTTTCCTCAGGATCCGGGGGAAGTGCTTGACCCGGAGAGCCAAGCCCTGGCCTGGCTGCGGCGATTTGCCGATGACAAGGACGCCTCCGAGACCGAACTCCGCTCATTTATGGGCCGCATGCTGTTCAGTAAGGATGACGTATTCAAGCCCGTTCAGGTTCTAAGTGGTGGCGAAAAGGCCAGACTCATCCTGGCCAAGATGATGCTGGAAGGTGGCAATGTAACCATTCTGGATGAGCCAACCAATCATCTGGACCTGGAGTCTATTGAGGCATTGAACTTCGCCCTGGACAAGCTCGAGAGTACCGTCATCTTCGTTTCCCATGATCATCGCCTGATCGGCTCCCTTGCCACACGAATTTTCGAGATCAAAGACGGCAAGATCTGGGATCGTTCCTGCGACTAGAACCAGCAGAGTCTTCCTAACCCGGAAAATCCCAAAAAAACGTAAGCGCTTCCGTTTTTTTCGGCAAACCGGGCGACCCGCATGTAGTTCTGCACGGTGTCCGCCGAATAATGCACATGATTTTTCGACCACCGCAGCCAGGCGGTCTTGGCCCCTCAGCCCTCTCCCACAAAGGGAGAGGAAGGGTGAAGTCGCGATCTTTACGGTGACGTATACTGCCGCCTGACAGGCGTTATACGTCTTTCAACTTTCGACCTATTAGTTTCCAGCCAGCGTGGCCTTGAGATCGGCCTCCACCGTGGTAATGGGCTTGATGGCAAATTTTTCCACCAACACATTCAACACCGCCGGCGTCACAAAGGCGGGAAGACTCGGGCCAAGCCGGATATTCTTGATGCCCAGATGCAACAGCGACAGCAGAATACAACAGGCTTTCTGCTCATACCACGACAGGATCATCGACAAGGGCAGGTCATTGACAGAGCAATTGAAGGCCCCGGCCAACGCGCTGGCAATCTTGATCGCCGAGTAGGCGTCGTTACACTGTCCGATATCCAGCAACCTCGGCAAGCCGCCGATGCTTCCGAAATCGAGCTTGTTGAACCGATACTTGCCACAGGCCAGAGTGAGAATCATACAGTCCTTCGGAACCGCCTGGGCGAATTCCGTATAGTAGTTGCGGCCTGTCTTGGCGCCATCACAACCGCCAATCAGATAGAAGCGCTTGATCGCCCCTGACTTGACGGCCTCAATAACCGTGCCGGCCACACCCAGTACCGCCCCATGCCCAAAGCCGACCAGGATGGTCTTCCCGGCCTCATCCGCCGCAAAACCCGGGGCCGCCAGAGCCGCATCAATCACCGGCTTGAAATTCCCGTCGGCAATATGATCCACCCCCGGCCAGGCCACCAGCCCGCTGGTAAAGATGCGGGCCTTGTAGGTATCCTTCGGCTTCTGGATGCAATTCGTGGTCATCAGGATGGCGCCCGGGAACTCATCAAATTCCTTGCGCTGATCCTGCCAGGCCCCGCCGTAGTTTCCAGCCAAGTGCTTGTATTTCTTCAATTCGGGATAACCATGCGCGGGCAGCATCTCGCCATGCGTATAAATGTTGATCCCCTTCCCCGCGGTCTGCTTCAAGAGTAATTCCAAGTCCTTGAGGTCATGCCCCGAGACCAGAATCGCCTTCCCCTGCAGGGGTGTGACGCGTACCGGCGTGGGGACGGGGTCTCCATAGGCACCGGTGTTGGCCGCATCAAGGAGTTCCATCACCTTAAGATTCACCTCGCCCGTCTTGAGCGCATAGCCCAACAACTGATCCATCGTGGGGTTCGTCCTGACCAAAAAATCCAGGGCCTCGTGCATAAACGCATAGACGCCGGCATCTTCCTTGCCAAGAATCCGGGCATGTTCGGCATAAGCGGCCGTGCCCTTGAGCCCGAGCAGGATCAGATCCTGTGTTCCCGCGATATCGGCGCCAAGAGCCGCCGTCCGCTTCTCGGTCGAGATCTCCTCGCCCTGTTTGATCAAGCCCTGAAGATTCGCCGCAGGCATCCATTGCGCGGGCCCTTTCAAAATTTCGCCCGCAACCCCTTTGGCGTGACAGGCGGCCTCGTATTGCTTGCGAAGAGTATCCTTAACGGCGGCCCCTTTGCGCAGGATGACTTCCAGCCGTTTCGGGTCAAAGTTGACATTTGTCACAGTGGTGAACAACGCCTCAATGACATACACATCAGCGGCATGGTCAACCACACCGAGTTTACGGGCGTGATGCGCATACTGGCTTACTCCTTCCGCCGCATACACCAGAAGATCCTGTAATGCCGAGGTTTCGGGGTCTTTCCCGCAAACGCCGAACGACGTACATCCGGTTCCCTTGCCGGTCTGCTCACATTGATAACAAAACATGCTGCTCATAAAACCTGTCTCCTTGTTGTGTATTTACGGACTCATTCAAAACAGCGCCCATTATGCATGCCCTGGAATCCATCTCCTTGATTTACATCAAGATTTTACAAATTGCCTGCCAGTGCTACAATGCGACCTTTATGATCAAATTAAATTTAGATTTAGCAAAATCAAATTCAGGTACACATTTACCCCTGGAAGATTTGCTGTCCAAGCACTTCGGCTTCTCCACATTCCATGCCGGGCAGCGGGACCCGATTGAGGCCGCCCTGGCCGGAAAAGACACCGTGGTCGTAATGCCCACCGGCGCAGGAAAATCGATCTGCTTTCAATTGCCCGCCATGATTCTGGACGGTATCACCCTGGTGGTCTCGCCATTGATCTCGCTAATGAAAGATCAAGTGGACGGCCTCACCGAGCGCGGCCTGCCAGCCACCTGCCTGAACTCCTCGCTTTCCATGGAGGAAGTGGCCGAACGGATCTCCGATCTGCGCCAGGGCAGAACCCGACTGGTGTACGTAGCCCCGGAACGCTTTCGTAACAAGGGCTTTCAAGCCTTGCTGGCGGACCTCAAGGTGGCCTTGATCGCGATTGATGAAGCCCATTGCATCAGCCAGTGGGGCCATGACTTCAGGCCCGACTACATCCGGCTTGGCTCAGTCGTCCGGCAATTCCCTGCCGCACGGGTCATGGCGCTCACCGCCACCGCCACCCCGGAAGTGCGGACGGATATTGCCAAACAACTCGGCCTCGGGCTTGAGGGGCGCACGGCCCCGCAGATATTCGTCCGCGGTTTCCGCCGTGACACCCTCCGCCTTGTCGTCAGTCACGTTTCCTCCCATACCGACAAAATGCGGCGTATTGAAACCATTCTTTCCCGCTACCCCACGGGGATCATCTACTGCAGTACACGCAAGCAGGTGGATCGGGTCGGCGTCATGCTGGGAGAGAACAAAATCAAGCATCTGGTCTACCATGCCGGCCTTACACCCGATAAACGGGCGTCGGCGCAGGAACAATTCATGAGCGGCAAGGTCCCTGTCGTCGTCGCCACCAACGCCTTCGGCATGGGCGTGGACCGGTCCGACCTGCGATTTGTCATCCACTGGGATGTTCCCGGCAGCATCGAAGCCTATTATCAAGAGGTGGGCCGGGCCGGCCGTGACGGCCAGTTATCGCATTGCGAACTCCTTTACAACTATGCGGACGTCCGGACCCAGGAGTTTTTTCTCGACGGCTCGAATCCGGATCCCGCAACGATTCTGCAGACGTGGGGAGAGATTCACTCGCTGCTCAAGGCCGGCGGGGCGCAAACCTGCTCACTGGACGAGTGGGCCGAGCAAATCCATTCGACGGACAACAAGATCACGGTCCACACCTGCATGGGCCTGTACGAACGCTATGGCCTTATTTCACGGGAAATCCAGAGTGGATCCCGTTGTTACACCACCTCCCTGGTCGAGCCCGCCGATCTGACCCGCCTCAAGGAGGCCATGCCGGTTCTGGAAGAAAAGCGACGCAGGGATCTCAAGAAGCTTGACCTGATGCTGCGGTATGTCAGCTCGCGGAGTTGCCGCCACCATTTCATTCTCGATTATTTTGGTGACAAGGAAACCCTGGGGAAAGCCTGCGGCCACTGTGATTTCTGCGGCTTTGACACGGCCATTCCCACTCGGCCACCAACCGAGTCCGAGTGGCCGGTCATCCAAAAGCTGTTGAGTGGCGTCGGCCGGCTGGATGGACGGTTCGGGCGCAACACCATTATTTCCGTCATGACGGGATCCCGTGCCAAGGATATTGTGGATCGCAGGCTGAATGAGGTCTCCACCTATGGGACGCTGACGGAAACCGCAGCAGACTATTTGAAGGCCATATTTGATGAACTGGTAAGGGCGAAGGCCATTGCCTTAAGCCCGGATCAATATGCCTTGGCCTCGTTGACTCCACAGGGCCGTGAAATTGCCTGGCGCCGGACATCGGTCAGTTTAAAGTGGCCTGCGGAAGCCGTACACCTCACAAACAATGAGCCGGAGGGTCACCGGAAACCCCTGCGATCAGGATCAAAAGCCAGTCGTAAAGCGGTCATTCCAGAATCGTTCGACCGTGTTCTTTCTGCCGTTGAGGAAAACCTATTTGAAGCATTAAAGACCTGGCGCAAAGACGAAGCCCTCCACCAGGGGACACTCCCTTATCTGGTCTTCAGCAACAAAACGCTCAAGGCCATTGCGATTTCAAAGCCCAGAACCCATTCTGAACTGGAGCGGATTCCCGGGGTCGGCCCGGTAAAACTTGAGGCCTATGGGGCGGATATCCTGAGGCTGACAGCGAGTTGAGAGAGACGAGTCGCGAGTCCTTGCGTCAAATGATGGCTTTTGGCAGACTCCACGACATGCCACACCGTGTGATGAACGTTAAGGAGATTGCCACGTATCTCCATCTTGCGCCGGCAAAGATAGAGGAACTGGTCAAACAGAGGGATATCCCCTTTCAAAAACAGGGTGATCGTTTTGTCTTCCGCCGGGCGGAGATTGATGCCTGGGCCTCCCAACGGATTCTCAAATTCTCGGCCCCCCATCTGGCCGACTACCATTCCCAGACCTCCGAGAAAGTGAAAGCATTTTCCCCGGATGTCGCCATGATGCCCCAACTTCTGACCCTGACGCGGGTTAATGGAGAGCTAGCCGCAAAAACCCGGTCTTCTCTCATCCGTAACATGGTCTCAATGGCGGTTGCCACCGATCTGGTTTCCGATGGAAAAGAGTTGCTCGCCCTGATCGAGGAACGGGAGAAACTCTGTTCAACGGCACTCCCCGGTGGCTGGGCGGTCCTTCATCCCCGCCACCATGACCCCTATATGTTTGCCGAATCGTTCATGGTGGTAGGCCGCGCCATTCAACCGATCCATTTCGGGGCGCAAGACGGCCTTCCCTCTGATGTTTTCTTCCTCCTCTGCTGTCAGGATGACCGGCTTCACCTCCACATCCTGGCACGCTTATGCACGCTCTGCATGGAAACCCCTTTATTAGGACGCCTGCGACAGGCCCACTCGGAGCAGGCCATGATGAACGCGATTCTGGAGTCTGAACAAGAGATCATCCGCCACCTGTGAGCAATGCGGTCCTTATTCATGATCCCGCCCTCGGGCGTTGGCTGGCGTTTGAGAATCCCCACAGGATCTTCTCGACCTCCAACCCCGATGACGTTCTGCCCCTGCTTCGTGAAATTGAAGCCGCTGTCAATGGGCAAAAACTTTATGCCGCCGGTTACCTAAGTTATGAGGCCGCCCCGGCATTTGACCCGGCCTTGACGGTTCGACAGGACGCGTCTGGCTTCCCCCTCCTGTGGTTCGGGCTTTTCCAGGAGCCGGGCACCTGGCATCCCTGTGCGCCCAGTCCATCCACGCCCAATGCCCCCCTGCAG